>VFSW01010666.1_pt1 | contig 13009 bp, 9 predicted proteins | sample 5358111 | NCBI WGS metagenome assembly VFSW01 (sample SAMN11554181, study PRJNA540505) | mine drainage metagenome | isolation source: sediment from site ElyBrook_90M | place: USA: Ely Copper Mine, Vershire, VT | collected 2017 | reverse complement strand
GCTGGTCGGCGTTGGCACAGGGCGCGGGGGGTATGGTGGCGGCGCTGGGAGGCATCGATGCCGGCCGCGTACCCGCGATCCCGCGCGAGGCGGCAGCGCTCGGCGCCATCGGAGCGCTGCGGGGCTTGGGCTGACCGCTTCCCCAAGCCGGTGTCTTGCTCTAGGAACCGGGTTCGTTGTCTTTCCGCCTCCCGAGGGAGCGCGGTCCATTCCGGCGGGGACATGACCAGACGCACCACCATCGCATGCCTGCTGATCGCGTGCCTACCAATGCTGGCGGGTTGCGCCGGCGGCACGCCGAAGGAGACGGCCGCTCAGACATCCGGCGTGGGCGTGAACGCCTATCTCTGGCGCGGGGCGCTCGACACGCTCTCCTTCTTTCCTCTGGTATCGGCCGATCCTTTCGCCGGGGTGATCGTCACCAACTGGTGGCAGCCGCCCTCCTCGGCCGAAGAACGCTTCAAGGCGACCGCCTATATCCTCGGCCGTCAGCTGCGGGCCGACGGGGTGCGGATCACCATCTTCCGTCAGGTATTGCAGAACGGACAGTGGGTGGATGCGCCGGTCGGCCGGAGTCTGACCGGGGACCTCGAGAACAAGGTTCTGACGCGCGCGCGCGAACTGCGCGCGGAGGAAACACGGGGCTGAAGCTGGGGGTCGGGCTGGCGCTGCTCTGGTCTAAGCAGGGAAAGGTGCGGGGAACCGCGCCGCGGATTGGGGGTCGATCGGGCCTGAACCGGGAAACTGGTCTGGGCCGACGATCACTGTGGCATCGCTGGATTGTGATCTATGCACGGGGCGTCGATGAGCGACATTTCCACCGCTTCCGGGTCGGCCACGGCCGAGGATCGGCCCGCCTACGATTTTCGCCACGCCGAGCCGCGCTGGCAGTCTGCCTGGGAATCCGAGGGATGCTTTCGGGCCGAGGATACGCCGAAGGATGGTCGGCCGAAGTATTATGTTCTTGAGATGTTCCCATATCCCAGCGGTAAAATCCATATGGGGCATGTGCGCAACTACACGCTCGGGGATGTTGTCGCGCGTTACAAGCGGGCGCGGGGCTTCGACGTGCTGCACCCGATGGGCTGGGACGCGTTTGGTCTTCCGGCCGAGAATGCCGCGCGCGAGCGCGGTGTGCACCCGGCGAAATGGACCTACGACAATATCGCGGCGATGCGGGCCGAGCTCAAACGCATGGGTCTTTCGATCGATTGGGAGCGCGAGTTCGCCACCTGCCAGCCCGAGTATTATGGCCATCAGCAGAAGCTGTTTCTGGATTTTCTCCGCGCTGGATTGGTCGAACGCCGCGAGAGCTGGGTGAACTGGGATCCGGTGGACGGCACCGTGCTTGCCAACGAGCAAGTGATCGACGGGCGTGGTTGGCGATCGGGCGCACTGGTCGAGAAGCGCAAGCTTGCACAGTGGTTCCTGCGTATCACCGCCTATGCGCCGGCATTGCTGGAGGCGCTGGGTAGCATGGAACGCTGGCCCGAGCGGGTGCGGACGATGCAGGCGAAGTGGATCGGCCGTAGCGAGGGCGCTCGCCTGGCGTTCGCGCTAGAGGCACCGGAGCCAGCGGTGGGCGGGGCGATAACCGCGGTGGAGGTGTACACGACGCGTCCGGATACGTTGTTCGGCATGTCCTTCCTTGCGCTCGCGCCGGAGCATCCACTTGCCGCCGCGGTGGCGGCCAGGGATCCGGCCGCGGCGGCGTTCGTCGCCGAGTGTCAGCGCATGGGTACCAGCGAGGCGGTAATCGAAACCGCAGAGAAGCGGGGCTACGATAGTGGGTTGCGGGTGCACCATCCGCTCGTCGCGGGCCATACCTGCCCAGTATGGATCGCGAATTTCGTGTTAATGGAATACGGAACCGGCGCGATTTTCGGCTGTCCGGCGCATGATCAGCGAGACCTCGATTTTGCCCGCGCCTACGGCCTCGACGTGCTGCCTGTGGTGCTGCCACCCGGCGAGGACGCGGCGCATTTTACCATCGGCTCGGAGGCGTATGATGGACCGGGCACGATGATTCATTCAGAGTTCCTTGACGGACTGGCGACGGACGCGGCGAAGGGGGCGGCTATCGCGGAACTGGAGCGGCGCGGCCTCGGCCGGGGGGAGGTCAACTGGCGTCTACGCGATTGGGGCGTGAGCCGGCAGCGTTATTGGGGTTGTCCGATCCCGGTGATCCACTGCGGCGCGTGCGGTGTGGTGCCGGTTCCCGAAGAGGCTTTGCCCGTCCTCCTGCCGGAGGATGTGCGCTTCGACCAGCCTGGCAACCCGCTGGAGCATCATGCGACTTGGAAGCATGTTCCTTGCCCGCGCTGCGGAGCATCCGCTCGGCGAGAGACGGACACGTTTGACACGTTCGTCGATAGTTCGTGGTATTTTGCTCGATTCTGCAGCCCCGGTGCGGCGGAACCGGTGGCGCGGGCGGCGGTGGATCACTGGATGCCGGTCGACCAGTATATCGGCGGTATCGAACACGCGATCTTGCACCTGCTCTATGCACGCTTTTTCACGCGGGCGATGCATGCGAGCGGACATTTGGCGGTTATGGAGCCGTTCGACGGGCTGTTCACGCAGGGAATGGTGACCCACGAAAGCTATCGCGCGTCAGATGGACGCTGGCTCTATCCGACTGAGATCGAGATCGGATCCGACGGCCGAGTGACGGAGCGGAGTTCAGGGGCGGATGTGGTCGTCGGGCGCGTCGAGGCGATGTCCAAGTCGAGGCGCAATACGGTCGACCCCGATGCGATCATCAGCCGCTACGGCGCGGATACCGCTCGGTGGTTCATCTTGGCGGACAATCCGCCGGAGCGCGACATGCAATGGACGGAGGCAGGGGTACAAGGAGCCTACCGCTTTATCCAGCGCTTGTATCGGCTGGCAGAGGCGGTTGCGGAACGGAGGGCCAGCGCGGGGCACGGCGTTCCCGAGATCTTCTCCCCCGCAGCGCTGGCGTTACGTCAGAAGACGCATCGGACGATTCTCGCGGTGACATCCGCCATCGAGAGTTTCACCTTCAATGTGGCAGTGGCGCGCATTCATGAGTTGGCGAACGCGGTGAGCGAAGCGGGACGGGAGAGCGGGGCTGGGGCGATTTGGGCGCAGCGAGAGGCCATGGTGGTGTTGACGCGGCTGGTTGGGCCGATGATGCCGCATCTGGCAGAAGAGATGCAGTTCATACTGGCGCCCAATGATGGTTTAGTGGCACGCCAGGATTGGCCGGTGGCGGATCGCGAGCTGGCGCGGTCGGCAACGGTGCGCATCGCGGTTCAAGTGATGGGCAAGTTGCGTGGCACAATTGAAATGCCGCCTGGTGCACCGGAGGCGGACGTACTGGCGGCGGCTGCGGCGGAGCCGAATGTGGCGCGCCAGATCGCGGGCCATCGCCTCGTCAAGCGCGTCCACGTGCCGGATCGCATCGTCAATTTTGTCATCGCGCCTTAGGTAGGCATGGTTCGCAGAACCGAGCATCGGCGTCGAGATGTTCTTGCTCTCGGGAGCGTTCTACTCGCCGCGACTGCGGGCGGTGGGTGTGGCTTCCATCCCTTGTACGGTACTGGGGAGGATGGCGCCGAAGGGCCCGCGCAGCTCGAGCTTGCAATGGTGTCCGTCGGACCGATCCCCGAACGGCAAGGACAGCTGCTGCGCCAAGCGCTGCAGGGCAGGTTTACCCGCGGCGGGGAGAGCACCACCCGACGGTTCGACCTAACGGTTGCGCTGGTAGTGGCGGAGGCAGGCGTTGCCATCCAGCCTGACACGTCGGTGACATTCCAGCGCGTGACAGGCACGGCGTCCTGGACGCTGCAATCGCAGGACGCCGCCCGGAATGTATTGGCAAGCGGTTCGGCCAAGGCGGTGGACGGATTTAACTGGATCAACGAGCAATTCTTCCAGGCGACCTTGGAAGAGGAGCTCGTGCGCCGGCGTATAGCCGAGAGCCTAGCCGATCAGATCACTATCCAGCTTGCCGACTATTTTCTGAAGCATCCTCAGTCCGGGTGAAGAGCCTGTGAAGGTGGAAGCCGGTCAGGTTCAGCGCATTTTGCGGAATCCCGCTGGGTTCCGGATGATTCTGCTCTATGGCGATGACGTCGGACTGATTCGCGAGCGCGCGAACGCCGCGGTGACCGCGGTGGTGGGTGCGCGGGATGATCCCTTTAGAGTTGTCGAGCTTGAGCCTGGGGGCGGCGATCGTCTCAGTGAGGAACTGGCGACGCTCTCCTTGACAGGCGGGCGGCGGGTTGTGCGTGTGCGCGATGCGACCGATGGGTTGGCCGCCGCGGCTCAGACGGCGCTGGCGGGCCGGGGCGAGGCGTGGGTGGTGTTGGAGGCGCCGAGCTTGACGTCACGCTCGCGCTTGCGGGCGCTGGTCGAGCGATCCGCGGAAGTAGCGGTGATTGGCTGCTACGCCGAAGAGGGCCGTTCTCTGGTGCAGACCATAGAGACGACGTTGCGGGAGTTGGGGGTGTCGGCGCGCCCTGAGGCTGTTTCTTGGCTGGCCGAGCGGCTAGGTGCCGATCGGATGCTGACGCGGCGAGAGCTTGAGAAGCTGGCTCTGTTTGTCGGTCATGGCGGCGCCGTTGATCTCGACGCGGCGATTCTCTGTGTTGGTGATCTTGCCGGAATGTCGCTGGAGGATGCCTTGATGGCGGCATCGAGCGGGATGGTCGCGGCTGCGGATCGGGCGCTGGGGTTGGCATTGGCGGAAGGCGCTGCGCCCGTGGCTGTCGTGCGATCAGCGCTGTTGCATATGCAACGACTCCAGCGGGGTCGGTTGGCGATGGAAAGCGGCGTGAGTGCCAGCGACGCGGTCCGGGGCATGCGACCGCCGGTGTTCTTTCGTCGGATTTCCGCTGTGACAGCCTCGCTCGAATTGTGGCCGACCGCTGCGCTGGCAATCGCCTGCGACGCGTTATGGGAGGCCGAGCTGGCATGCAAGCGAACGGGTCAGCCGGCGGAGCTCATCTGTCGGCATGCGGTCCTCGCAGTGGCACGGCGCGCGGCGCTGGCGCGGCGGCGCTGAGCATTACCGCCCGCGAGACAGTTACCACGTAAAGCGAGGTAGCCCGGGGCGGACCGTTCAGTCGCGACTTAGCAGAGCGACAATCGCGTCGAGTTGGTCGAGGGAACGATAGCGGATGCGGAGCGTTCCGCCGGTGCCATCGAAAGCGATTTCGATCTTCAGACCGGTCCGCTCGGAAAGTTCGCGCGCGAGCGCCTCGGTCTCCGGGTCGCCTCGGCGTTCCTTGGCGGGTGAGGCCTCCTGAGCCGGGTGGCGTGCCACGAGGGCTTCCGTTTGGCGCACATTGAGGCCACGCGCGATCACGGTGAGCGCCGCCTTCTCCGGCTCGGGATGGGCAAGGAGAGCGCGTGCATGCCCGGCGGAGAGCGCGCCTTTCTTCACCTCAGTTTGAACTGAGGACGGAAGATTTAGCAATCTCAGGGTGTTGGCAACGTGGCTCCGAGATTTACCGACGGTCTCGCCGATCGAGTCCTGTGTCAGTCCGAACTCGTTGAGAAGACGTCGGTAGCCTTCGGCCTCCTCGATAGCATTCAGGTCCTGACGCTGGAGATTTTCGACCAGGGAAGCGGCCATGGCCTCGGTATCGGTAAGGTCGCGCAAGAGGGCCGGCACGCTGTGCAGACCGGCCGCTTGCGCGGCCCGCCAGCGCCGCTCGCCCGCGATGATCTGATAGCGATCAGGATGAGAAGGATCGGGTCGGACCAGAAGCGGCTGGAGAAGGCCGCGGGCGCGGATGGATTCGGTAAGCTCGGCGAGTGCGGCCGGATTGATTGCTGCGCGTGGCTGAAACGGCCCCGGCGCGAGGCTCTCGATTGGCAGCGCGCGGACATCGCCAGCGGCGCCTCTCGGGGGTGGGTTTGGCTCGCCTATGAGGGCGGCAAGCCCACGGCCAAGGCGGGAAGGGGCGTCTTTGGTGTTCATGGAGGCTTCTCGGGGGTTCACGCCGCTTCAGGTTGAGAGCGTTCTCGGGAGAGAAGTTCGCGGGCGAGGCGAACATACGCCTGGGCCCCGGGAGAGCGGAAGTCATAAAGGAGAACCGGCTTTCCGTGGCTCGGAGCCTCGGAGACGCGGATGTTACGGGGGATGACCGTCTCGTAGACCTGAGCGCCGAAATAGGCACGGGCGTCCGAAGCGACAAGTTCGGAGAGGTTGTTGCGACGATCGAACATCGTCAGCACAATGCCTTGCAGCCTCAAAGATGGATTCAGGCGAACCCTCACAAGGTCGATGGTGCGGATAAGGTGGGCAATGCCTTCCAAGGCAAAGAACTCGCATTGGAGGGGCACGAGGACAGAATCCGCCGCGACTAGGCCGTTGAGGGTGAGCAATCCGAGGCTTGGCGGGCAATCAATCAGGATAAAGGAAAAATCAACTGCCTCGCGGAGTGGCTGGAGAGCGTCGCGAAGCCGGAATTCACGGCGACTCGCTGTGACGAGCTCAACCTCTGCGCCGACGAGACTGGGGTCCGCAGGCAATAGCGAGAGCCCCCGAACGGTGGTCGGTCGGGCAAGGTTAACTGCCGTGTCGTGGCCGGAGAGGAGGCTGTAACTACCAGCGGTTCGGTCGGCGCGGGGAATGCCAAGTCCGGTCGAGGCGTTTCCTTGCGGATCGAGGTCGATGAGGAGGACCGTCTCGCCATTGGCGGCCAGGGCTGTGGCGAGGTTAATCGCCGTCGTCGTCTTGCCGACTCCACCTTTTTGATTGGCGAGAGCGAGAACTCGCGCCTTGTTCCGCTGATGGGGTGGGGGGCCGCGACGTTCAGGAGAGCTAACGGACACGCGCGATCTCGCTGATTTTGAGGATGCATGAGGCGGGATCGGTCCGACTCGGAAAGCTCTCGGCCCGCATGTTCCATTGCGGTCTTGCAGCCGTCAATTCTTCCGCGGCACGACGCCCTTTGAGAAATAGACAAATGCCGCCAGGCCCCAGGAGGGGTACGGCGAGCTCGATCAATCGCGGGAGAGGCGCCAGAGCGCGCGCGGTAATGAGCTGCGCTGCTGGAATTTTGGCATGCTCGATACGGCAATCATGTACCGTCGCCGGGGCGGACGTAAGGCGGGAGGCCTCGCGGAGGAAGGCCGCCTTTCGCCGATCGGCCTCAAGAAGGTGAAAGTGATAGCCGGTGGCAATCGCGAGAACAAGCCCAGGGAATCCTGCGCCGGAGCCAAGATCGATTGCAATAGGGCTAGTCTCCGGTAGAAGCGGGATGAGCTGGAGCGAGTCCTCAACGTGACGCCGCCAGATGATCTCGGGGGACGCTGGCGCGACAAGGTTGATAATCTTCGACCATTTTACGAGCAGTTCGATAAAGAGGCCCAGGCGCGCCAGTGTTTCACGTGAAACGTTCAGATCGGATTCGGCCTGAGGTGGTGCGTGTTTCACGTGAAACATCACGCGGCAACAGGCCGGCGCAGCTTTCGCACATGCGCGATGATCGCCGTCATCGCGGCAGGCGTCATGCCCTCAATGCGGGATGCGGCGCCCAGAGAGAGGGGGCGCTCGTCCTCCAGCCGCACCTGCAACTCAGCTGATAGGCCTGGGATGCTGCGATAAGCGATGTCGGGCGCTAGCGCCACCGCTTCGTCCCGTTGCATATCTCGAATCTCGGCATCCTGTCGGCTCAGATACCCTGCGTAAAGAGCATCATTCCGCAGTTGTTCAACAACACGCGCCGGGATGTCGGCAAACCAGGGAATAGCGGCGCAAACTTGAGCCATGTCCAAGTCGGCAAGGCCGAGAATCTCGGCCAGTGTTTGTCTGCGACCATTGCCGCGTGGTGGAACGCCGATCTCGCTCAATGTCTTCGCGGATACTTCCTCAGCCTGAGCCCGCGCGCGCGACTCTGCCAGGCACTCGCGAAAGGACGAAAATGCGGCAGCGCGTTCCGAGCCGACGCACCCCCAGCGCTGCCCGAGCTCAGTCAAACGCAGATCCGCGTTGTCGGCGCGAAGCGTCAGCCGATATTCGGCCCGCGATGTGAACATCCGATATGGCTCGGTTACACCTCTGGATCGCAGGTCGTCCACCAGGACCCCGATATAGGCCTGCGTTCGATTGAGGCCTATACCGGCAGCCCCGCCGCTCTTGCGCGCTGCATTGAGCCCGGCCAGCAGCCCTTGTGCAGCCGCCTCCTCATATCCGGTTGTTCCGTTGATCTGTCCTGCGAGAAATAAGCCCGGCAATGCCCGCAACTCCAGGGAGGGCAAGAGCCCCCGAGGATCGACATAGTCATACTCGACCGCGTAGCCGGGCTTCACCATCCGCGCGTGCTCCAAACCCGGGATCGTTCGCAAGAAGTCGCTCTGAACGTCCGCCGGAAGACTGGTCGAGATCCCATTCGGATAAACGGTCTCGTCCGAAAGCCCCTCCGGCTCGAGGAAAATCTGGTGGCGGTTGCGGTCGCCGAAGCGCACAACCTTATCCTCGATCGACGGGCAGTAACGCGGCCCATTCCCAGCAATCTGCCCACCGTAGACGGCCGAACGAGATAGGTTCGCGCGGATCACCGCATGCGTCGCCGGGGTCGTGCCCGTTACTCTGCACTCAACCTGGGCCGTGCCGATCCGCTCGGTGAGCGTGCTGAATGCGCCTGGCGGCTGCTCCCCCCAATCCGCCTCCAGACCCTCCCAGTCGATACTGCGCCGGTCCAGACGCGGTGGCGTCCCCGTCTTGAGACGGCCCATCCGGCAACCCAGCCGGGCCATGGACTGCGCCAGGTCCACGGAGGGCGCTTCGCCCGCTCGCCCCGCCGGTACACTTTCCTCACCGATATGGGTCGTGCCACGGAGAAACGTTCCAGTTGTCACGACTGCGGCGCCGCAGCGGAACCGCCGCCCGCCAGCGCAGACGATCGCGGCCAAACGGCCGCTACCGTCGGTCTCGAGACTCAGCACCTCAGTCTCGATCAGGGTCAATCCGGCGCAATTGTCGAGCAGTTCCCGCATGGCGCGCCGATACAGCGACCGATCCGCCTGCGCGCGCGGCCCCCGCACGGCTGGACCTTTGCTGCGGTTGAGCAACTTGAAGTGAATCCCGGCTCGATCGATCGCACGACCCATCAATCCATCGAGCGCATCAACCTCGCGCACCAGATGTCCCTTGCCAATGCCGCCGATCGCCGGGTTGCAAGACATCGCCCCGATCGTTGCCAGACGATGGGTTAATAGTGCGGTTCGCGCCCCATAACGCGCCGCTGCCGCCGCCGCTTCACAGCCGGCGTGGCCGCCGCCGACGACGATGACGTCATACTCAGTATCGACTATTCCCATATGGTCCAACTCTACCACCGGGCCAGGCCCAGGCGCAGTCTTTCCCGGGGCTTAGCCATTATCAACTTCCGTTCAGCTCAAGGTCGCTCCGGCCGCGCAACAGGCCCGTCGTGCTCGCCCATGACTTTCTCCGGGGCGCTCATTTGCCGATGCAGAACCGGCTGAAGACCACGTCAAGTACGTCTTCGACGTCGACCCGGCCGGTGACCCTCCCGAGGGCTCGGGTGGCGAGGCGCAGCCGCTCCGCACGAAGTTCCGAGAGCGTCTCCAATAGCGCCCCGCGCAGCTCGGCCGCAACCTCGCTCAGTGCCGAGCGGTGCCGTGCCCGCGTTAGTGGCGGCGGACCATCACGTTGGACCGACCGGCGTATTGCGGCGTCGAGCTCGGCGCGCAACGCTTCCAGCCCATGACCGGTTAGAGCGCTGACGGCAATCGCCCCGGGCGGCGCGGGGGCGAGATCGATCTTGTTTGCTACGCGCAGGACTGCCCCCGAAACTGGAATGGCGTCGGAATCGAGCCAAACCGATCCGGCCGATGCGTCGGCGACCAACAGCACCAGATCGGCCTCGGCCATCTTCGCAACCGCACGCCGCACGCCGTCCACCTCGATCGGATCGGTGCTCGCCCGAATTCCGGCGGTATCGAGCAGCGTCACTGGCACTCCGCCAATAACGGCCCTGGCTTCAAGAACATCGCGCGTGGTGCCTGGGAACGGAGACACGATGGCGACGTCACGATGCGCTAAAATATTGATCAAACTCGATTTTCCAACATTCGGCGGACCACCCACAGCGATCACGATTCCCTCCCGCAATCGCTCGCCGCGCCGGTCGTCGGCAAGATGGCCTTCGACCTCCGACTGGATCACCCTTAGTCCCGCCATCAGTGACCCCTCGACGTTTGGTGGCAGATCTTCATCGGGGAAATCGATGAGCGCCTCCTGTTGCGCCATCAATTCTGTCAGACGTGCCGACCAACCGTTGTAGAGTTCGCCGAGAGCGCCGCTGAGCTGCCTCAGCGCCTGACGTCGTTGCGCCGCAGTTTCCGCCTCGACCAGATCGGCGACGGCTTCTGCCTCGATCAGGTCCATGCGGCCGTTTAGGAAGGCTCGCCGCGTGAATTCCCCCGGCTCTGCGGGTCGGCCCCCAAGCGCCGCAAGAGCATCGGCAACGCCATCAACGACGCCAGGACCGCCATGCAGATGCAATTCCGCGCAATCCTGCCCAGTGTAGCTCGCGGGGCCCGGAAGCCACAGGACCAGCGCCTGATCCAAAGCCTCGCCGGCGTCGTCGCGCAGTATGCGCACACTGGCCCGGCGGGGTGGAGGGCAGGTGCCGCACAGATGCTGCAGGAGCTCCCTGCTACGCGGTCCGCTGACGCGCAGAACACAGATCGGCGCACGGCCCGAGCCCGAGGCAACGGCAAAAATCGTTTCATCAGTGCGGTCCACTGGCATCATCATCGGCTTGGGGTCCTCAGTCCTCGGCGGCGCGCGCAGGCTAGAAACGGCGGCTCAACGACGGCGACAAACGATCTGGGCTCCGAACGGAACGCATTGCCGGTGCCGATACCAAGGTGAGCCGCCGTAATTTGCTCTGTCGTCCAGCGTCGGCGCACCTATCTACTGAGATATCTTCTGGTGCAAGGTACGCCATGTCTGCTCGCCCCCCTGACGCGGCGAATCTCCTCGACCGCGAAACGTCGCCCTACCTCCTCCAGCACGCTGGCAACCCAGTGCATTGGCGACCATGGGGGGAGGCGGCGTTAGCCGCGGCTCGGTCTGCGAACCGGCCGATCTTGCTATCGATCGGCTACGCGGCCTGCCACTGGTGTCATGTAATGGCGCATGAGTCGTTCGCGGACGCCGAGACGGCTGCGCTGATGAACCGGTTGTTCGTCAACATCAAGGTCGATCGGGAGGAGCGGCCGGATATCGATCATCTCTACATGACAACCCTGCAAGCGCTTGGCGAGCAGGGTGGTTGGCCGCTGACCATGTTCCTCACGCCGGATGGCGCGCCGTTCTGGGGCGGCACGTATTTTCCGCCCGAGCCGCGTTGGGGTCGCCCAAGCTTTCGCCAGGTGCTGGAGGCGATCGCGGCCGCTTGGCAATCCGGTGAGGCTGCGGTCCGCCGGAACGCGGCTGCGCTCACCCGCGCTCTGGCGCAGATGGTCTCGATCACAAAAGGTGGCATGCCGGACCGAGGGACACTGCACGCGGTTGCGGCGTCCCTGCTCGCGGGCATCGATTGGGAACAGGGCGGGCTGCGCGGCACACCGAAATTTCCCAACCCACCGATCTTCCGCTTTCTGTGGCAAGCAGCATACCGGGGTGCCTCGCCCGACGGCGCCGCGGCGACCCATCTCCTGCTCGAGCGGATGTCGCAGGGCGGCATCTATGACCATCTCGGCGGCGGATATGCGCGGTATTCCACCGATGCGATGTGGCTTGCGCCGCATTTCGAGAAGATGCTCTACGACAATGCGCAAATTCTCGAGCTGCTGGCCTTGGCCCACGCTGCCCGCCCGGTTCCGCTTTATGCCGCTCGGGCAGCCGAGACGGTCGCGTGGTTGGTTCGGGAAATGCGCGTCGGTGACGCGTTCGCCGCCTCGCAGGATGCCGACAGCGAGGGTGAGGAAGGCCGCTTCTATGTCTGGGCGGAACCGGAAATCGACGCCTTGCTCGGCGCCGAGGCAGCGCTTTTCAAATCGGCGTACGACGTAACGAAGACCGGCAACTGGGAAGGACGAACCATCCTCCGTCGCCTCGCGCCGCCGCTGGAGAGTGCTACCGAGGCGCGGCTGGCGCGTTGCCGAGACATCCTGTTCGAGGCCCGGGCGCGCCGCGTGCCGCCGGCGCGGGACGACAAGGTGCTGGCGGACTGGAATGGGCTCACTATCGCCGCGCTGACCCGAGCGGCTTTCGTCTTCCGGCGCCCCGACTGGCTAGTGCTGGCCGAGGCCGCATTCGACTGTATCCTTCGCGAGCTCGGAACGCCTGATGGGCGCGTCCAGCATGCTTGGCGCGCGGGCCGCGTCAGCGCTGCAGGCCTCCTCGACGACCAAGCGGCGCTTGCCCGCGCGGGGCTTGCCTTGTTCGAGGCGACTGGCGCCCCCGGCCGCTTGGCCACGGTGCGTGCTTTGGTAGAGGGTGCCCGGCGCTGGTTCGCCTCGGGTGACGGCACCTTCTTCGCGACCGCCAGCGATGCCGCGGACGTGCCGCTCGGCCCGGCCGTGCGGTTGCGTTCCGCCGGCGACAATGCAACACCATCGGGTGCCGGACTGATGGCGGAAGTGTTGGCACGCCTCTATCATCTGACCGGTGAAGATGCGTTCCGCGCTGCGGCGGAGGCGGCGATCGCGGCGTTCACGGGGCAACCACACCCTGGGGAATTGGCGGAGAATCGGCCGGCCGAACAGAATGCGGGCACCGCAATGGCTCCTCCTGAACGCCTTGCCGCCTTCCCCACTCTGCTCGCCGCGGCCGATCTACTCGCCCATGGTACCGCTGTGGTCATAACCGGTCCGGAGGAAGACGTTCACGCGCGGTGCCTGCACCACGTCGCCCTCGCCGCTCCGGACCCCGCCGTCGTCGTGCTGCGCGTCCTGGCCCACACACCGTTGCCACCGGGGCACCCCGCCGCCGGCAAAACCAAGCCGGGTCGCGGATCAGCAGCCTATCTTTGCCGCGAGCAGAGCTGTAGCTTGC
>VFSW01010665.1_pt1 | contig 13009 bp, 8 predicted proteins | sample 5358111 | NCBI WGS metagenome assembly VFSW01 (sample SAMN11554181, study PRJNA540505) | mine drainage metagenome | isolation source: sediment from site ElyBrook_90M | place: USA: Ely Copper Mine, Vershire, VT | collected 2017 | reverse complement strand
TCGTTTCGACCCCGTTGAATGTTGCGCGACGCGCATGGAAATATGCGCGACGCGCGTGGAAATATGCCAGAATGCGCGGCTCCGTGGTCGCCTGGGACGTCTCCCGGCGGCGATTGGTTTGACATAAATTTTTCGGACGGCGCCGCCGCGGTGCCGTTGGAGGGTGGCGCGTAGCGCCTTGGAATGCATGGCTAATCAGAACATTCGTATCCGGCTGAAGGCTTTCGATCATCGATTGATCGACAAGTCGGCGCGGGAAATCGTCGATACTGCCAAGCGCACGGGCGCGACGGTCAAGGGCCCGGTGCCGCTGCCCATCAAGATGGAGCGCTTCACGGTGCTCGTCTCCCCCCATGGCGACAAGGATGCGCGGGACCAGTTCGAAATACGGACCCACAAGCGCCTGATGGACATCCTCAATCCGACGGACAAGACCGTCGATGCGCTGATGAAGCTGGAATTGCCGGCGGGCGTGGACGTTCAGATCAAGCTGAATTAGGACGGTCCGGGGCGCACCGCCCCCCGGTGCCCTTACCGGTCGGCAACCTTCGCAGCCGCGATGAGGCGGCGCAACTCCGGCAGGCACGAGCCGCAATTGGTGCCCGCGCTCAGTTTGCGCCCGATCGCCTGAAGGTCGCGGCAGCCCTCGGCAACCGCCGATTCGACCGCGCGGCGGCCGGTGCCGAAGCAGGCACATACCAGCGGACCCCTGTCCGGAACCGAAATTGGCGGCAGGCTCGCCAAGAGGCTCAGCCGTTCGGCCGCCGTCAGCTGTGGCCGGTCGAACAGCGATGCCAGCCACGTTCGGGAGGGAAACTCGGGCCGTGGACCGATGAACACACAAGACTCGAGGCGCTCGCCATGGATATGGGCCGCGCGATACATCCCGGCATGGACGTCCTGGTAATCGATCCAGTCGGCCCGCGGCTCGATGCGCAGCAGTGAACGCGCCCAGGTTGGCCAATTTCCGGGCACCTGACGCCCCGCGATCTCGTAGCCGCGGAATGCACCGCGCTCGGCGCAGGCCCAATAGCTCGCGCCCTCGAGCGACACCGGACCGCGCGCCAGGACGAAGCCGTACCAGTTCACCACATAGGGCTCGATGCGCGCAGGGGTGTTCTTGAACTCCGGTTCGCCGCTCAGCGGATCGACGCTCGGCGAGACCAGCGCTCCGACGCGCGCATCGGAAGATGTGGGTCCGCTCCAGTGGATGGGAACGAACAGCGAGCCGCGTGCGATCTCGCCGCTGAGGCGGAGCCTTGCGGTCATGCGGCCCCAGCGCGTGACGACCCGCACCAGGGTCCCGCAGCGCACCCCGAAATGACGCGCGTCCGCGCCGTGCATGTCGACGAAAGGCTCGGGGAAGTGCGACCCGAGCCGCGGCGAGCGCCCGGTGCGGGTCATGGTATGCCACTGGTCTCGAATGCGGCCGGTATTGAGGACCAGGGGATATTCTTCGTCCAGCGCGAACCGCGGAGGGCGCGGAACGGTGGCTACCAGGCGGGCGCGGCCATCGGGATGATAGAAGCGTCCGTCGGTGAACAGGCGTGGTGTACCGCGGCGGCCGTCGCTCGACACGGGCCACTGGATGGGCTCCAGTTGCGCGTAACCCGATTCGTCGAGGCCCGCCAGTCCGCCCAGATCGAAGGCGCGGGCTGAGCCGTTGCCCACCGTGCTGAGACGCACGTGCTCGTCGAAGATCTGTGCGGGACCCGCATAGTCGAAACCGCGCCGAAAGCCCATCCGCTGCGCCACCCGGGAGATGATCCACCAATCGGGCTGCGCCTCGCCGGGCACCGGCAGAAAGCGCCGTTGTCGCGAGATACGCCGGTCCGAATTGGTCACGGTGCCGTCCTTCTCTCCCCAGGCCGCCGCCGGCAACAGTACGTGCGCCAGCGCCGCGGTGTCGTTGTCGGCAACCACATCGGACACCACGACGAACTCGCAGCGCCGCAGCGCCGCACGCGCGCGATCGGCGTTCGGCAGACTGACGACCGGATTGGTTGCCATGATCCAGAGCGCCTTGATGCGGCCTTGGTGTACGGCCTCGAACAGCTCGACGGCCTTCAGTCCCGGCCGCTGTGCCATGCGCGGCGACTCCCAGAACGCCTGAACCAGGCGCCGATGCTCGACGTTGTCCAGGTCCATGTGCGCCGCGAGCGTATTGGCGAGGCCGCCGACTTCGCGCCCGCCCATGGCGTTGGGTTGACCGGTGACCGAAACCGGCCCCATGCCCGACCGGCCGATGCGTCCGGTCAGCAGATGGACGTTGATGATGCTGCCGGCCTTGTCGGTGCCGGCGCAGGATTGGTTGACCCCCTGCGAAAACAGGGTGACGACGCGTTCGGTGCCGGCGAACCGCTCGTAGAAGCGCTGCAATGCCTGAGCCTCGAGACCACAGCCGCGCGCCACTGCGCCGACATCCCCCGCGGTGTTGTCCGCCACCAGCAACGCTCGCGCGGCGCCGTGCGTATGCCGGCCGAGAAACGCCGGGTCGGCCGCTCCATGGCGCGCCAGCCAGCTCAGCAGGCCGTTGAACAGCAGCACGTCGGTGCCCGCCCGCAGCGGCAGATGCTGATCGGCCAGCTCGCAGGTCGCCGTGCGCCGCGGATCGATCACGACCAGCTGCAGCGACGGGCGCCGCTCCTTCGCCTCGATGATGCGCCGATAGATCACCGGATGACACCAGGCGGTGTTCGAGCCCACCAGCACGATGAGATCGGCGAGCTCGAGATCCTCGTAGGTGGTCGGCACCAGATCCTCGCCGAATGCCCGCTTGTGAGCCGCCACGGCCGAGGCCATGCACAGCCGCGAGTTGGTATCGATGTTCGCCGCTCCGATGAAGCCCTTCATGAGCTTGTTGGCGACGTAGTAGTCCTCGGTCAGGAGCTGGCCGGAGACGTAGAAGGCGACCGAGTCCGGCCCATGCTGCTCGATGGCCCCGCGAAAGCGCTGCGCGACCAGATCGAGCGCCGCGTCCCAATCGGCGTCCCGACCGGCGATCCGCGGGCGCAGCAAACGGCCCTCGAGGCCGACGGTTTCTGCGAGCGCGCTGCCCTTGGAGCACAGGGCGCCGAGATTCGCCGGATGCAGCGGGTCGCCGCGGACCCGGACGACACCCTCCTGCGCTCCGGCCAGCAGTCCGCAGCCGACCCCGCAGTAGGGGCAGGTGGTGCGAACCGGCGCATCCGTCATGTTGCGCCGGCGGCGCGCCGTTCGGGTGCGCCGAACAGGAGCTCGTTGCGGAGCGAGGCGACGTTCTCGCCCTTCTCGATCAACTCGACGTACCAGCGGCAGCCGCTGGTATCGCCGTACAGCACCGCGCCCTTGATGCGGTCGCGGTCGATCAGCAGGCGGCGGTAGACGCCGCGCTTGGCATCGCGCAATACCAGCGACTCCGAGCCTGGTGGGGCGGCGCAGTCGCCGGCCGAGAACAGATCGATGCCGCCGACCTTCAACGTTGCGCAGGCGGGCTCGGAGCGAAAGCCGCGAACGCCGCGCTCGGCGAGGTACGCGGCGCAGACTCTTGCCTGCTCGAACAACGGAGCGACCAGGCCGAAGGTCCGCCCGCGGTGTTCGACGCACTCGCCCACCGCATAGATGGAGGGATCATTGGTCAGCAGCGTGTCGTCCACCAGCACGCCGCGTTCGCAGCGCAGGCCCGCCGCGCGCGCCACGTCGATGTTGGGACGCACCCCGACCGCCATCACGACGAGATCGCCGGCGAGTTCGCGGCCGTCGGCCAGCCGGACGCCGGTAACCCGCGGCTCTCCCAGGATCCGCTCGGTCTCGGCGGGCATCACGAACTCGATGCCGCGTTGCTCGAATTCGCCGCGCAGCAGTCTTGCCGCCGGCTCATCCAGCTGACGCTCCATCAAATGCCCCTGGATGTGCACGACAGTCACATCCATGCCGCGCTGCCGCAGTCCGTGGGCCGCCTCGAGGCCCAGCAGACCGCCGCCGATCACGATGGCGCGCTGCCCGGTTCGCGCGGCAGCCAGCATGAATTCGACGTCGCGCAGATCCCTGAAGGCAATCACGCCCTGCTGGGCGGCCCCCGGAATCGGCGGCACGACGGGCAGTGAGCCGGTGGCGATCAACAGCCGATCGTAGGAGGCTTCGATCCCATGTCGGGAGCGCACGCGGCGTCGGCAACGGTCGATGTGCACGATCGGATCGGCCGCCTGCAGCGTGATGCCGCGCCGCTCGTACCACGCGGGCGGATGCGTGACCACGTCCCCCAGGCGCCGATCGCCGGCCAGCAGCGGCGACAGCAGCACCCGGTTGTAGCTGCCATGCGCTTCGGTGCCGAACACGGTGATGTCGTACAGCTGGGGAGCGATCTCGAGCAGCTCTTCCAGCGTACGGGCGGCGATCATGCCATTGCCGATCACCACCAGGCGGCGCTTGGCCGGGGGCCGGCGCGGCCGCACCGGCTCGCCGCGGATCCAGATCTGCCCCTCCACGACGCGGGCGAGGTAGGCCGGCACGCAGAGCGCAGGGTCCTCGAGGCACAGTCCCGTGATCAGGCTGAAGTGCTGTTTGTACATCGGCGAGGCCACGACTATCTCCCCGCCCAGGGCGCCGACGATGCCGCGCGCGAGCACGTTGGCGCCGCTCGCGGGGTCGAGATTGCCGATCGCGTAGACTGCATCCCGCACACGAAAGACCGCGATCTCCCGGGAGTCCACCCACGCGGCCACGCCGCTTTCGGGCAGGATGTCCTCGAGAGCGCACACCGGCGTCCAGCAGCGCGCAACGCCACCTTCCCGGGCAACGGGCGAGGCCTCGAAGGCGTTCGAGGGGGCGGCGCTCAAGCAGGCTCGGTGAGCTGGGCGCGCTCTCGCGCGAGCGCCGGCCGCGGCTGTCCGCGCTCGTCGACGAACACGATGCGGCTGTCGACGCGGTCGCTGTTCACGAAGTGGCGGAAGCGCTTGAGCGCCTTCGGGTCGCCGATGGTCTTCTTCCATTCGCATTCGTAGGAGTCGACCACGCGCTGCATGTCGCTTTCGAGCTCGGCACCGATGCCGAGCCGATCTTCGCAGACCACCTGCTTCAAGTAGTCCAGGCCTCCTTCGAGGGAATCGCGCCAGACGGAGGTGCGCTGCAGGCGCTCGGCGGTGCGGATGTAGAACATCAAGAATCGGTCGATGGTGCGGATCAGCGTGGTGCGGTCGAGGTCGCCGGCCAGAAGCTCCGCATGTCGCGGCTTCATGCCGCCGTTGCCGCACACGTACATATTCCAGCCCTTCTCGGTGGCGATCACCCCGACGTCCTTGCTCTGCGCCTCGGCACACTCGCGCGCGCAGCCGGAGACCGCGAACTTGATCTTGTGCGGCGAGCGCAATCCCTTGTAGCGGGTCTCGATCTCGATCGCGAGAGCGACGCTGTCCTGGACGCCGTAGCGGCACCAGGTCGAGCCCACGCAGCTCTTCACCGTCCGGACGGCTTTCCCGTAGGCATGGCCGGATTCGAAGCCGGCGCCGATCAGCTCGCGCCAGATCAGCGGCAGCTGATGGACCTGCGCGCCGAGCATGTCGATGCGCTGGCCGCCCGTGATCTTCGTATAGAGCCGGAACTTCTGCGCAATGCTGCCGATCGCAATGAGCTGCTGCGGCGTGATCTCCCCGCCGGCGACCCGCGGAACGACCGAATACGATCCGTCCTTCTGAATGTTCGCCAGGTAGTAATCGTTCGAGTCCTGGAGCGGCGCGTGGTCCTGGCTCAACACGTGGCCGTTCCAGCACGAGGCAAGGATGGAAGCCGCGGCAGGCTTGCAGATGTCGCAGCCGAGGCCGCGGCCGTGCCTCGAACGCAGCTCCTCGAAGGTGGTGAGTCCGCCGACGCGCACCAGGTGGAACAGCTCCTGCCGGGAGTAGGCGAAGTGCTCGCAGAGATGATTGTTCACAGCCACCCCCCGGCGCGCGAGCTCGGCCTTCAGCACCTGGGCGACGAGCGGCGCGCATCCCCCGCAGGAGCTCGCGGCCTTGGTGCGCAGCTTGAGTGCGCCGAGCGTGCCGGCGCCGGCCGCGATCGCCGCGCACAAGGCGCCCTTGCTGACGCCGTTGCAGGAACAGACCTGAGCGGCGTCGGGCAGCACGCCCAGACTCTGCGCGGTGTCCCCGCCGCCGGCCCCGCCGGAAGGCAGGATCAACTGCTCCGGCGCCGCAGGCAACGGCAGTGCATGCTGAGCGATTTGCAGCAGGTTGCCGTACTCGTCGGCGGAGCCGACCAGGATGGCGCCGAGCAGCCGGGTGCCGTCCTCGCTGAGGACCAGCTTCTTGTAGACGCGGCGCCGTTCATCGATGAAGGCGCAGGCCCGCGAGCCCGGCGTCGCTCCCTGCGCATCGCCGATGGAGGCCACATCGACGCCCATGAGCTTGAGCTTGGTGCTCAGGTCGGCGCCGGTGAAGCACGGCTCGAGCTCGCCGCGCAGCCGCGCGGCGACGCCGGCGGCCATCTGGTAGCCGGGCGCGGCCAGTCCGTATTGCCTGCCCTCGAAACCCGCGCACTCGCCCACCGCAAAAATGCACTCATCCGAGGTACGGCACGCCGAGTCGATCACGATCCCGCCGCGCTCCGCGACTTCAAGGCCCGCGGCGCGGGCGAGCTCGTCTCGCGGCCGGATGCCCGCGGAGAACACCACCAGATCGGTCTCGAGTTCGCCGCCGTCGGCGAAGCGAATTCGATGAGCACGGCGGCTGCCGTCGGCGATCTCGACCGTCTGCTTGCCGGTGTGGATCCCGACGCCCAGCTCGCCGATCCGCCCGCGCAACATTCGGCCGCCGGCCTCGTCGATCTGCACGGCCATCAGACGGGGAGCGAACTCGACGACATCGGTCTTCAGTCCCAGGTCGAGAAGCGCCTTCGCCGCCTCGAGACCCAACAGCCCCCCGCCCACCACGGCGCCGGTCTCGGCGACTCGGCTGGCGCTGCGTATCGCAGTCAGGTCCTCGATCGTCCGATAGACGAAGCAGCCGCTCCGGTCCCTTCCGGGAATCGGCGGCACGAAGGGATAGGAACCGGTGGCGAGCACGAGCCGATCGTAGGAGAGCCGGCGTCCGCGGCAGGTCTCGACCGTGCGCCGCTCACGGTCGATCGACACGGCGCGCTCGGATATCGACAGTGCGATGCCGTCGCGCTCGAAGAAGCCGGGCTGAACCAGCGACAAATCCTCGGCGGTCTTGCCGGCAAGGAAGGACGTGAGATGCACGCGGTCGTAGGCGGCCCGCGGCTCCTCGCACAGCACGGTGATGTCGATGCGCGCCGAGCTTTCGGCGAGCTGCTCGAGGAGCCGATGCCCCACCATGCCGTTGCCGATCACCACCAGTTTCATGGCGCGCGCTCCGCTATTCGAGCGGCGCCGCCGCTGCCTCGAAGTGCAGCTCGGCGACGCGCTCGGGTACGGACCAGGAAAGCCACTGCCGCCGCACCGCCGTGATCAGTATCAGCGCGGTCGCGGCCAGCACGCCGAAGGTGGCAAATCCGGGCTGGTAGCTTCCGGTCTTCTCCTTCGCCATGCTCATGATCACCGGCAGATAGAAGCCTCCGATGCCGCCGGCCGCGCCGATGAGGCCGGTCATCACCCCGGTCTTGCCCTGCCAGCGGCGCGGGACCAGCTGGAAGGTGGCGCCGTTGCCGAGTCCGAAGCACAGATACAGCGCCGCGAGCAGGGCCACCGCGCCGGACACCGGGGGCATGCGCAGAGCGAACCCCACGTTGCAAAGCGCGATGCCGAGCAGCAGCACACGTAGCACCTTGACCCCGGATAGACGGTCGGCGAGCAGGCCGCCGATCGGACGCACCATCGCGCCGGTGAACGACAGCGCCGCCATCACCATGCCGGCGTTCACCTTGGACAATGCGTATTGCGCGGTCAGCAACAGGCTCACGTAGGAGGACATGCCGACGAAGCCGCCGAAGGTGATGCTGTAGACGAGCATCACGATCCAGGTGTCGCGCTGACGCAGCACGGACAGATATTTCGCCGGCAACACCGCCAGTGCAACCGCGGCGCCGAGCGGCGGCAGCATCAACAGGCCGGCCTTCCCGCCTCCCAGCCATCCCGCATCGACCGCCAGGACCAGCGCCATGATGCAGACCAGGGAGAGCGCGAATCCCGAGAATGCACGCAGCGCGCTGCCGCTCTTTTCGCTGCGGTCTTGCGCCCACAGGAGCACCGCCGCCGCGGTCAGGAGCAGCAGCGGAATCGCCGCCGCCGTGGAGAGCTGCCAGCCGAAATGCTGCGCCAGCGTCGGGAAAATAAAGCCGTCAATCACCGCACCCACATTGCCGGCGGCCGCGAGTCCCAGCACCAGCCCCTGTACCCGCGGCGGGTAGCTGCTGCCCGCCATGGGCAGAGCAACGGCAAAGCTCGCGCCGCCCACGCCGAGAAGCGCGCCGAGCTCGAGCAGCAGACGATAGGTGGGCACCACGGGAAACAGCAGCACGAGCGACGGAACGGACGAGATCAAAATGCCGCGCAGCGCGAGGCGCCTGCCGTCGACGGACTGAAACAGGTTTCCGAAGGTCACGCGCACGATGGACGCGCACAACACGGGAACGGCGACCAGGAAGCCTGACTGCGTGGGCGACAAGGACAGCTGCTTCGAGATGTAGGGCGCCAACGGCCCGAACATCACCCACACCGTGAAGCCGGTGTCGAAATACAGAAAACACGCCAGCAACGCCTTCCAGTTGCCGCTTCTCAACGATGCGATCAGCTGCTTCATCGCAATTCCCCCGCCCAAAAAAAAGCCGCCAGCGTACGCAATCGAATATGCGTACGGGTTGGCGGCGTTGCCTGCGCAGACTCATTCCGAGATCTGCCCCGTGCAGGCGTGGTCTGCCTGCGAATCCGGATGGAGCAACATCCGTGCCACGATTGCGGTGTGCGGTGCTATTCCATACGGATCAGCTCCTTACCGGCGAATCTCGTCGAACGGCGCGCCGCGGACAGGGCGCGCGTGATTCATTACAGGGCGCGCCGGACAGGAGCTGCACGCAAAGCGTGCGGTGCGCACGGCGCCACGGTTTGCGCGCATCACGGCGCTTGAAGTGGCCGCCGGATCGATGGCAGAGTCTTGGACCTTGCCTCGGCGACTAGCTCGGGAGGTCGATGGATACGCTCAAGACCACGATCGACGCCGGCGCAACCGGGACACCGACGGCGCGCCTGCTGCGGGCCGCGGACGCGTGTCGCGCCATGGACCTCGAGCGGCTGGTGATCCTGGCGGAACTCGTCAAGGACGTGAGTGAGCTCGTGCATTCGCTGCAGCGCGAGCGCGGCGTCTCGTCCATTTTTCTCGGCTCTAACGGCGCACGATTCGCCGACCGCCGCACCGCGCAGGCCGACGAGAGCCGCGAACTCGAGCGGCCGGTGCGCGAGCGCCTCGAGCGGATCGACGCGAAGCTCGAGCGGATGAGCCCGGGAGCCGGATTCTACCTGCGCATCGCGTTTGCGTTGCGCGCGCTCGACATCCTCGCCGGCATCCGCGAGCAGATAGCGGCACTCGCGCCCGCGCCGCAGGATGCGGTCAAGGCATTCACCGACATCATCGGCGCGCTGCTTGCGGTCGGCTTCGAGGCGGCGAATATCGCCGCGGATCCCGTCACCTCGCGGGTGCTGATCGCGCTCGTCAGCTTTGCTCAAGGCAAGGAATATGCCGGTCAGGAGCGCGCCACGGCGGGCGCCGCGCTGTCGCGCGGCCGGTTGGAGTCAGCCGACCGGCGCCGCCTCAAGCGTCTGCAAGCGGCGCAAGAGCGCGCATTGCAGATCTTCGCCGATTTCGCCGGCGCTCGGCATGCCGACCGATACCGCGAATCCATGAGCCGCGATTGCCGGGCCGCAGAACTCGCCCGCATGCGCCAGGAGATCTTGCAATGGTCCGCCGACGATGAACCCCCCTCGATCACGGCCGACGCCTGGTACGAATTGACGACGCGGCGCATCGACGAGATGCGGCTGATCGAAGAGCGGCTCGCGGCGGATCTGCAACGCCTCTGCGCCGACACGCTGGCCGAGGCGCGGACCCGCGCCAAGTACGGCGGGGCGGCCGCTTGCGGCGCGTTGCAGCCCTCGGCCCCGGTCGCCATGCTGGTCGCCGAGGTCGCTTCCGCGACAGCCGCCGGCGATCCGGGGATCGAGGACGGCATCGGCATGTATTCGCTCGAGCACGCGCTGCCAAGGACCATGCGTTCGATTCTCGACGTGATCGACGCGCAGTCCCGTCATATCGAGCAAATCAACAGGCAGCTCGAGACCGCGCGGCTCGCGCTGGCCGAGCGCAAGACCATCGAGCGCGCCAAGGGATTGTTGATGCGCAGCCGGCGGCTCTCGGAGAGCGATGCCTACGAGTTGATGCGCCAGACGGCGATGAAGCAGAACAAGCGGGTGTATCAAGTCGCGGAAGCCATCCTCAGCATGGCGGATCTGCTGCGCTAGGCGCGCTCGCCGCCCGCTCATCGGGCGGCGTGGATGTCCGTGAGCTCGTCGATCATGGAGATGATGCCCGAGAGAACGGCGCCGCCCACCCGGAGGCGGCAACCCTGGATGTCGTCGCGGCTGAATGCCCGCTCGACGCTGTGCCCCTTGACCGAAATCTCGATCTTCGAGGCCGCAGGGAGCTGACCCGCGGGCTCGATCTCGACGTGGCGGACGATGCCGAAAAAGCCGTGATGCACCAGACGGCTCTTTATTTCGTGCCGGATCTTCCCGAGGCCGGTATCGAAGCCCTCCGCTTGCTGCATTTCATCCACGAGGCACCTCGCGATTCACGATCATCGGAGGCATATTACGCCCCTGTGCGTCCCTTGAGCGAAATACACCATTCCCGGCCGCCGACGCCAAGCGCGAGGCAGGGTGAGCCGCCGTCGGCCAACGCGGTTGGACACCCCGCTTATCGCCCGGATATCGACGGCCTGAGGGCGGTCGCGGTGCTCGCGGTGATCGTGTTTCACGCCTTTCCCGAGACGCGGGTCGCCGGATTCATCGGCGTCGACGTGTTCTTCGTCATCTCCGGCTTCCTGATCTCGACGATCCTCTACGCCGACCTCGATGCGGGAACGCTCTGCCTGCGGGGGTTCTACGCGCGGCGCGTGCGCCGCATCTTCCCCGCACTCCTGGTCGTCGGAGCCGCCGTGCTGCTGCTCGGCTGGTACGCGCTCTTTGCCGATGAGTATGCGCGGCTCGGGAAGCACGTCGCCGCGGGCACGCTGTTCGTCTCGAATCTCGCGCTGCTGAAGGAAAGCGGATACTTCGACACCGCCTCGGCGCTAAAGCCGCTCCTGCACCTGTGGAGTCTGGGTGTCGAGGAACAGTTTTACTTGCTATGGCCCTTCGCGCTGCTGCTCTGCCGCCGCTGCAATCTCGATTTCCTGGCAGTGAGCGCGGCGGTGGCACTCGCCTCGTTCGCGGTCAACCTGCACTTCACCGGCGTCAATCCCGCGATCGCGTATTACTCGCCGCTGTCGCGCTTCTGGGAACTGATGATCGGCTGCATGCTCGCGCGCCTGGTCGGCTCCCGGGCGCCGCTGCCGCGTGCGCAGGCGCAAGCCTGCTCCGGTGCCGGCGCGGCGCTGCTGATCGCGGGCCTCGTGTGCATCCGGGACGAGACGTCCTTTCCGGGCTGGGCGGCGCTGTTGCCGACGTGCGGGAGCTTCATGCTGATAGCCGCGGGCCCGGAGTCGTTCGTGAACCGCGTCCTGTTGGCGCGTCCGGTCATGGTGCGGCTCGGTCTGATCAGCTACCCGCTCTATCTGTGGCATTGGCCGCTGCTGTCGTTTGCATACATCGTCTGGCCCGCCCCGCCGCCCGTTTGGCTGCGCGCCGCGGCCGTCGCTCTCGCGATGATCCTGTCGTGGCTGACGTATCGATTCGTCCAGACGCCGCTGCGCCGGCGCCGCACCGGCGGCCCGAGGACCGCCGGGCTGTGGGTCGCCATGGGTGCGCTGTGCGCCGCGGCAATCGCCGTGTACGCGGGACAAATCCCGCCGCGCGATCGAAACCCGTACCTGGACCCGGCAGCGCAGGTCAGCGGCTTCAAATATCTGGATCTGCACGCGCGTCGCGATTCGGACTCAAGCTACTCGCTGCCGTCGGCAAATCGCTCCGTGACCTTGTTTCTCGGCGACTCGCACATGGCCCAATACGCGCCCCGCATCGGTCGGCTGATCGCCGCGCATCCGGACCTGCACAGCGCCGTCTTCGTGGTCGGCGGCGGCTGCGTGCCGATCGAGGGAGTGCGGGAAAATGCCGCGATCCATGCCCGATGCTCGGCGGTTCTGGCCGAGGGAATGAAGCTGGCGGGGGAAGCCGACGTGAAGACGGTGGTGATCGGCTCGGCATGGAGCGAATATTTCGACGTCGAGACCCGCTACCCGAAGGCGCAGCCCACGGACTACGAATACTATTATCTGGGAGCCGGCAACGAGCGGCATTCCTTCCGCGGCGGCGGCGGCGATCGATTGGCGCTGCAGCGCTTCGAGAATTACCTGGAGCAGATTGCGCGGACCCGAAAGGTCTATCTGCTGCTCGACAATCCGGTCGGGGAGTCGCTCGATCCGCACCGCTTCCTGGACCGCCACCTGGCGTGCGCGGCAGGGCCGGTTCGTGCGGCGGACTGGACCATCCCCGCGGCGCAACTGCGCGTGCGCGAGGAGCTCATCGACGTCGCCCGGCAAGCCGGGGTGGAGATCATCGATCCGTCAGCCGCGCTGTGTTCCGGTCCCGCCTGCGCGCGCGTGACCCCGGAAGGCATGCCGATCTACGCCGATTCGAGCCATCTGTCCGCGCCATGGGTGCTCGAGCATGCCGGCTACCTCGATCGGACGCTGGCGGCGGTCGCCGCAGCTAAAGGTCCTTGACCAGCCGCAGGGCGTCGTAGACGGCGGCATGGGTGTTGCGCGCCGCGACGGCATCGCCGATCCGAAACAGCGGATACCGCCCCGCGGGGTGCGTCGCGCAATTCTGCGGCAGGCCCGCGATCAGCCGATCCTGATCGACGGCGCC
>VFSW01010664.1_pt1 | contig 13010 bp, 20 predicted proteins | sample 5358111 | NCBI WGS metagenome assembly VFSW01 (sample SAMN11554181, study PRJNA540505) | mine drainage metagenome | isolation source: sediment from site ElyBrook_90M | place: USA: Ely Copper Mine, Vershire, VT | collected 2017 | reverse complement strand
CCGTCGGTGATGATGACGGCATCGTCGAGGCCGAGATCGATCGCATGACGCACGTTGTCGGTGCCTGCGCGGCGGAGGATCTTGTCGACCTCTTCCTTCTCCAAGGGCACCGCCTGGTTGGCCGTGCCGACGAATCCGGTCACCTGCGGCGTGTTGCGTACGACGCTCCACGCCTCATCAGTAGCGATCATGTCGACGAGCACGTAGCCCGGAAAGATCTTCTCGCGAATCTCGCTCCTGCGGCCGTTCTTGACGCGGATCTTCTTCTCGACAGGGACGATCACCTGGAAGATCTGCTCCTGCATGCCGAATGAATCGACACGCTGCTTCAGGTTGCGCGCGACCGCGTCTTCGTAGCCTGAGTAGGTGTGGACGGCGTACCACTGTCGTTCGGTGCCGTGAGTTTGTCGTGCCATATCGATAGGATAGTAGTTAGTAGTATGTTAGTAAGCAATGAGCACTATTGATGTGACGTCGTCGCGCTCGTCGTCGTTGCCGTCGATGTGGCGATCTGCGAGATGGTGACAGGGCTCTGCACCGGCACGACCTCGATGAGCTTCGCGAGGCCCGATGTAAAGAGGAAATCGAAGAAGCCGAGGTACGCGGCAACGAATATCGAGATGGCGGCGACGAGGATGGTGTAGACGATCGTCTGTGACTGCGTCGGCCATGCGACATGGCGTAATTCGGCGCGTGTCTCTCGGAGGTACTGTGCGATTGGTCCCATATGTATATATTTTATCCCAATTTTAAAACCCCTCGCGGGGCTTATGTCCTGCATTGTATCGCGTCGACGACTAAAGTCAAGTCGCCCTGATGATGCGCTCGATGCGGCGCGCTTCGGGGGTGGCGGCGAAGGAGTAGCGCATTTCCCTGCCGTCGCGCTTGTAGGTGACGACCTTCGCACGATGGAGCTTGCCCAAGAGGTGGCTCGCAGCTGATGGGTTCATGTCGAGCGCGAGCGCGATGTCGCCCACCACCACCGGCTTCTTGCGCTTCAAAAAGATCTTGCACGCTTCATAGCGCTTCTCATCTCCGAGAAGCTTGCAGAGGGATGCAGGACTCTTCCGCGTGCTTGGTGATTTCTTAGCCACGCGTGCAGTCTACTCGATTTCGTACGTAACCGAAACATTCGAGGTGATCGTGTTCTGGCCCGCGGGAATCTGCGGCGTCGGAGCTTGTGCAGCCGCACCGACGCTCATCGCCCTGGCATAGACGGGCATCGGCGAATTGCCATTCTCACTGAAGCTCACGATGCGCACGAGAGAGACCCCGAGCGACGACGCGAGCCTGTCGGCCTGCGTGCGGGCATCGGCGATCGCTTTGTCGCGTGCTTGCGCTTCGAGATCCTTCTCGTTGCTCGCCGTGAAGGTGAGGCCGCTCACATCAGAAGCGCCCTTGCTGCCGATACCGGAAAGAAGATCGCCCGCCTTGCTCGTGTCGTGTACCTTCACCGAAACGCTCTGCGCGACTTCGTAACCGGTGATCGTCTGCTTGCCGGGCGGACAATAGACGCCTGCCGATGAACCATTCGCGACCACCGGGCACGCTGCCTGCTGGTACGAATACTGCGGATTGATGGTGTAGCTCGTCGTCTGGATGTCGGTGTCGGCGATCCCCTGCTGCGTGAGGTAACTGATGATGTCGTTCGAAACCGTCGTCGCTTTCGACTGTGCGGTCGCGACATCTGGTGCGGTTTCGTCGATGGTATAGGTAAACTCGGCGGTGTCGGGTACCGCGACGACCTCACCCGTGCCCGAGACGGTGATCGTGTTCCCCGCCGCGATGCCAGTGCCGATATAGTGATAACTCTTGATGTTCGCAATCGTGAGCGTGAGGAGGAAGATCGCGAGCATGGCGAGCGCTGCAGCTGCCATGTTGACCAGCATTTCTGGCGGGGCGACACGGATAACCTTCTGTTCATTGTCCATATGCAGGTACGATTATGAATAATTATGGGATGCTGTTGGCCATGCTGCCGATGTTGCTGTACGTGGAGATGAACGACGGGATGACGAAGACGAGCCCGATCAGCGGGAGCACGAAGAGTGCTACGGTGATGATGCCGGTGATGACGAACGCGCGGTACATCTTGCGCGTCATGATGAATGCGTCGTCGAGCTTCTTCTCCATGACCGCGATTCGCGCTTCGAGATTCGCGGTTTGATCTGCATCGGGCATACCAGAAGTATAGCAGGGTTCAGCGGGCCGCGCGCACGAGACGGTACTCGTGCCAGATCAAGATGAGGATGATCGCGTCGAAGATGAAGAGAAGCAAGGTCGGCACCGAGAGCGTCTGGATGAACCGCACGACCTCATCGACCATTAAGAGTCCGATAACGGCGATCGAAGCCGGGTATGCCCACACTTTTCCGCGCAAAAGCGCGATCATGAGGAAGAGCTTCACGAGCCCGTGGCTCGCGAGGTACACGCCGCCGAGAAACTGCGCGCTCGGCGAGAGGGTGGTGAACGAATGCAGATGCCCGAGGAAGAAGTTGTCTGGGTCCTGCACGACTGCCCAATTCAAGAGGAACGTGATCGTATTGGTCACCACGTGCGTGTACAGAAGCAACACGCCGAGAATCGTCTCGAGAAACGCGCTGAGCGCCTTCAGGATGACGCCGACGTAGAACACTTTGCGGATTTCGCGTTCTTCGCGAGAGTCGGGAACCGGCAGCGTGAAATCCTCTTCCATATGCCAAGTATACACTGGGAGAAAGTCTGATAGAATCATGAACATTGTTCGCATATGTCCCAACCTGATTGGATCAAGAATATTCCGCGCTCGAAGATGGCGGAGCCAGAGACGTCCCGTGACCATTTCATGCATTTCTACTGGCGGCTCTACACGCCCCTGCACCCGTACGTGCGCGATTTCGCGACTGCGGTCGGCATCGTCCGCCATCAGGGACGTCAACCGTTTCTGCTCGGCAAAGTCATTCCCGAGATGTCACTCGAAGAGTTCGCACGCACCGCCGTTGCGCGCGGCTTCGCCAATCACTTCGTCGCCTGGCGGGATGCCGGAGAAGTAGTGAGCCTACGGTATGCGCCCAATTTCACCTACCAGTACCATCTACGAATCTTCGACGATCGCGAAGTGCGCGGTCATTATGAATATACGCCCGAGTCTCGCCCGTTCGACCACATGCATGAGAAAGGGATGGAGGAACGGCGCGAAGAATTCTTGCGCATGTTCGGCGATTGCATCGTCACAGCAGACTAGAAGCTGCCCCGCACAGCCCTCGCGTCTTCGGGTATACTATATCGGATATGTCATCAATCTATAGCATGGGGCTCGCGCTCCTTGCGTTCAGAGAGACTTCGAAGTACGTGCTTTTGTGGCTCGTATGGGACTTCGAGGATACTGTCGCCATGATGACGGGTGGGCTCTTGGTGCGCCTCAACAGCGTCGATTTCTGGGTCATCTACCCGCTCCTGCTTTCGGCTGACATCATATCCGACATCACGTGGTATGCGATCGGGCATTTCGGCGGGCGTCCGTTCGTTCTGCGGTGGGGTTACCTCTTCGGCCTGAGCGAGACTATCGTCGAGAAACTGGAGCACCGATTCCACAAGTATCACACATCGATCCTCATCGCCTCGAAACTCACGATGGGATTCGGCCTGGCCACCGGCATCCTCTTTACCGCAGGCATGCTGCGCATCTCATTCACGCGGTTCGTCGTGATCAACGTGCTCGGCAGTCTCGTATGGGTCTTGTGCATGATGGGTGTCGGATACTACTTCGGAAATGTCCTCGCCCTAGTGCCAACGCGATACCAGGTGCTCGGGGCGATAGTAGCGATCGCATGCGCCTTCTTCATCCTGCGTGAAGTCACGCAACGGCTCTCGAGAGTCGACTGGTAATATGTTTTCAATCATCATACCGACCCGCGAGGAAGAGCGCGCGATCAAGGCGACCGTCGAGCAGTTCCGTCCGCTCTCGCTTCCCCACGAAGTGATCGTCTCCGACGATTCGAGCACCGATCGCACGGTCGAGATCGCACAGACGTGCGCCGACAAAGTGGTGACGGCGCATCCGGGCGACAGGCAGACGCCGGCGCGCGCCCGCAATTCGGGCGCACGCGTCGCTGAGGGCGATATATTCGTATTCATCGATTCGACGGTCGAGATTCCGCGTCTCGAAGAGGCGCTCAAGCGCATCTCTGACCTTTTCGCTGCCGATCCGGAACTCCTCGCGATCACCGGGCCGCAGCGCGCGTCGCCAACGATCGAACGCTGGAGCGATCGCATCTCGTTCGGCATCTTCAACTACATCATCCGGTTCCAGAACAACGTGCTCCACAAGGGTGAGGCGAGTGGCAAGATCATGGTCGTCCGCCGCTCGGCGTTCGAGAGAGTCGGCGGCTTGCGCGAAGATCTCGTCACCCGCGAAGACGGCGACTTCTTCGCGCGGCTGTCGCACGTCGGCCGCACCTATTTCGATCCGAAGCTGATGATCTACCACAGCGCGCGCCGAGCGCGCGCAATCGGCTGGGACCACCTATGGTGGATCTGGAGCATCAACGTGGTCTCCCTCGCCTTCTTGCGCAAGCCCGCCGCCGACGACTGGACGCCGGTACGGTGAGTCTTCTAGGCGAAATCAAGAAGCCAGCTGTCGCATCTGCTCTCCCGCACGGATCAGACGCGTGAAATAATTCTCTCGGACGACTGCGGGCGTATGCGTCATGTGAATGGCAAATTGCCGACGATTGTCGCCCGGTGCTTGTATGGTATGTTCGCCGAGGCTCCCGACATGCTCCGCGCTTTGGATTTCGGCACGATTCCTGCGTTCACTCGAATACATGAGTGGATCGTATAAACCAATGACCTCGTTCGTCTTTAAATCCGGTGGAACAGGAATGCCGTTGCGCATTTCTTCAATCGATCGAGAGACGAGTATTTTCTTCAGTTTCAGGTCTTCATCGGAGAGATGCGTCTCGATACCGCGCTCGCGTAGCTTGTCGTAAATCAACCCGGTGAAGTCCTTTTCTGCCGAGGCAACAAACTTGTTGTAGTCTGAACCGGAAACTGCTTGAATCGCGAATTCTGTTACAAATCCCGCGGGGATCTGCCAGCGCCGCAGCGCTGACTCGCTCGTAGCGACGGGGACATTCATATCGACACGTACGAAAGGTAACGATTTTTCTGCCACCGCTTCACGTGATTGTGTTGCGAATCCTTGTCGCAATAGACTCGTCGCCGTTGTTGCGGCAAGGCTAGCACCCATCGAAACCCCCCACAGATGAACGGTGGTCGGAGCATTGCCCTCTTCGAGAGTTTTGTCGAGTGAATGTATGAACTCGGCATATAAATCTCCAAACTGTTCGAAAGGGTGGTTGCCTGCACTTTCAACAAACTCCGGGGAAACCATTCCCAACTCGCCCGCCGGACTTCCGATGCCGTAAATCTCAACATCTTCGGGCTGTTCTCCACGACTCAACTGTTTGAGCGCTTCGGGCAATTTCTTGGATGCTTGGGCGATGCCGTGTTCGATCCAATGGTACGGATGTCAGGCTCTTACATCTAAAAAAGTACCGAAAATGACTTCTCGTTTTGTCCCGCCTGCGGGGACTCCCGTGTCATTTTCCCCTCCCAACTCTTCCGTATCAGAAACGGCATCTGTGTGTTCGCGATTGCTTTCCCGCAGGTGAACCGATTTTTTATAGAGCTTGCCCGCTAGCTCCCTGATCCGGATGACTGTGTACAGAAATGCGGCCCCGTACTTATCAGATGAGAATACCTGCGTGTTCGCGATTGCTTCTTCAAAGTATTCTTCTAGGAATGAGCGGATCTGCTCGAGATTCTCCGGCTGATCCGTCAGTTTCGCGCACTCCTTCAAGGTTGCATTGATAATCGGAATACGCGACTCTTCCTTCGATTTAAGACGCTCTCCTTCGGAGCGCTTCTTCCTGTCGATGAACATGTTCCTGAACCCCTCCATATAGCAAGTACTGATTACACGTGCAGCGAGATCGCGTAGAGCACGACGCCGAGCGTCGAAAGGATGTAGTAGTCGCGCGGCATGATCCACCACCAGTTCTTCTGATGCCACCAGATCTTTTCGGCCCGGAAGTTCTTGATGCCGAACGCCGGATTGCGCACGAACCACAAGAAGTCTTCGAGGACGGAGAAAAGAAAGAAAAACGCGAGAATCTCGAGCTCAATGCTCCACGTCGGCGTCGTGTAGAGATACGGAATGTGCAGTATCGAGAGGATGAATACCTCCATCCACACGTGATAACCGGTTGCCGGCTTGCCGCTGAAAAAAAGCAGGCTCGCCCAGTTGTGCGGCGAAAGGCGCCAGGTGGGCAGGTTTTCGGCCCAGCCGTGCCCGCCCTCGATCGCAATTTCGACTTCAGCGAAGCAGTAGCTCACCCATATGAGCACTATGCAGTAGAGTGCGAGATGCATATGGCGATTGTAGCAGAGAAACTCATGCGTATACTAGTGCGATGCGCATAAGCTTCGTCATCCCCGCCTACAACGAGGAGCACCTCATCACGAGCTGCATCAACGCGGTGAAGCGCGAGCTCGCTCGCGGCGACTATGACGCCGAGATTATCGTGGTCGACAACGCATCGACCGACCGGACCAACGCAATCGCACGCGCGCAGGCAGGCGTATACGTGGTCGAAGAGCCGCGCAAAGGCCTCACGTTCGCGCGACAGGCAGGCTACGCAGCATCGACAGGCGATCTTATCGCCAACATCGACGCCGATACGCTGCTTCCGCAGGGCTGGATCGAGACCGTGCTCGACATCTTTGAGAACCACAATCGCGTGGTCGCGCTCTCCGGGCCTTACATCTACTACGACCTCTCCCCGACCGAGCGATTCTTCGTGAGCGTCTACTATCGGTTCGCATACCTGCTCCACTGGTTCAATCAGAACGTGCTTCACGTAGGCGCGATGCTGCAAGGCGGCAATTTCATCCTCCGCAGGAGCGCCTTCGAGAAGATCGGCGGTTTCGACACTTCGATCTCCTTCTACGGCGAAGACACCGATATCGCGCGGCGCATGAGCAAAATCGGCAGAGTCGTGTGGACATTCGATCTACCGATGTTCACGAGCGGCCGCCGGCTCCGCAAAGAAGGCGTCATCACCACGGCGTGGCACTATGCGGTGAACTTCTTCTCCGTCACCCTCGCCCACAAACCCATCACCGACGAGTACACGAGCATCCGGGAATGAGTCTTATCGGATGAATCGCACGCTGTCGGCGAGCAGTGTGCCCGCACGGAAATCGTCGCCGATCTTTTGCGGCATGATCTTGATATCGTCTTCTCTTGCCACCCATTTTGCTGCATAAATTTCGTATTCATGTGTCCGCTCATTCTTCCAGATATTGAGGTAATCGAACCCGTTTTTCACTTCAAAGAAAAAATCGAGATGTTGCGCCTTATTTTCCGTTTCGAACATATGCACATACAGGAGCCGTCCCACCTGCGGCTCGACGCCGAGCTCTTCGATGAGCTCTCTGCGCAGGCAATCCTCGATCCCCTCGCCACGTTCGATCTTCCCGCCCGGCAGCACGTAAAAATCGACCTTGGGCGAATGTCGCACGAGAAAGATCTTCCCTTCGTGCATGATGATACCCCGCACGCGGACGGTGAATCGCTTGTCGGGGAATATCCGCTGCGGCGTATCGCTCATGAACGCATTCTATCAGACTGCGGAGATTTGCTTTCAAAGAGAATTGTAGTACGTTATCCAAAGGGGCGGCATAGAAGATATGTCGTTGTGAAAGAGAGGAATCGTAATGAAGAAGGAAGAACTCAACACAACGCTTCAGATTGTGGCAACGGTTGCAGGGCTGGCGAAGCCGGCGACGGAAAAGGACGAGGCGTCTTCTCAGCAACAGCAAGGCGCCACTCCCCTGAAGCAGCAACAGCAAATGCAGCAACGAGAGCGGCCGTGGCCATTGAATGAACCCCGCGAAACGGATTAACCCCGACCCCTCGGACTTATCGCTTCAGCGTGAGTCATAGACAAGACCCCGCGACGACGTCGCGGGGTTCATTTTCATTGACCGTTCACCGATTATGCGTCAATCTTCACCTATGGACAATGAAAAACAGGTGGTGATTACTCGCGTGCTCAATGCTCCGCGCGAGCGCGTGTGGCAAGCGTGGACGGATCCGATCCAGCTTGCCGCGTGGTGGGGTTCGCGCGGCGTCACGATCCCCGTGTGCGAGATCGACGTGCGCGAAGGCGGTGCGCTCCGCATCGTCATACTCGCGGGCCCCGAGCTCGGCGATATGGCCGGAGAACGCTGGCCGATGGAAGGCACCTACCGCCGCGTCGTCGAGCATGAGCTGCTCGACTTTACGAGCAACGCCGTCACCGAGAACGGCAGTATGGTACTCAAGGGCGAAACGACCGTCACATTTCAAGACGATGATGGGAAGACCACGCTCACGGTCAAAGCAGGAGCGCAGGGTATGCTTCCCGAAGCGCCGCAGATGCTCGCAGGGATGGAGATGGGCTGGAACCAGCAGCTCGATAAGCTCACGGCGCTACTCGCAAATTGAACATCACACCAAAACATCAGGCGAGTTCGCTCCCTTGCAGATCTTACCTACACGAGAAACCTTGGGGTGGTCGATGGGACTCGAACCCACAACCGCCGGTACCACAAACCGGAGCTCTACCGATTGAGCTACGACCACCATTACGACCGACACCGTGATTTATAGCAAAAATCCGGGGTTTACGGAAGCGGTCATTCTATTTTTGAGATTGTCGGCGGCGTGCTCGACGCTTCGACGACCGAGAACGAAACGCTTCCGATGAGCTGCCCGTACTGCGTGAGCACGTTCACCCTCCACCGGCCAGGCGCGGGCGATCCTTTGAGCGAGTAGCCGCCATAGCCGCCGTCGCGCCCGCCGCTCATCGGGTATGTCACGGAGGCGACCGTCACCCACGTATTCTGCGTCGTATCGTAGTGCTGCCACTGATGTTCGACCGATATCGAAAGCCCGGCCGGCGCGAATACCGACGTGAATACGTACACGGGTTCGCCGGCAACCGCATGGTACGTGGGGCTGTAGTTGAGGTAGTACTGGTACCACGGAACCGGCTCTTCGGTCACGACGTACCCGACACCCGCTTCATGCACGACCATGTGATACACGCCTGCCTCTTTGAGCGCAAGCGGCAGGGGCGGCAGGAGGTTTGCAAAGTAGAGCGCGTTGATCGTGACGAACACGCCGACGATGCTCGCGATCGTCGCGGGGAGCGCCGTGCGCATGAGATCCGGCACGAGCCGCGCGAGGAGCCAGATGAAAAGCGAGATGCCGAGGAGCGCCGTCGCACCGCTCAGGCGGAACATCGTGGGGCCGATCTGGTGGAAGATGACCGGCAAGAAGAAGATGAGGAACGAGAACAAGACGCCGAAGTACACGCCGACCTGCACGGGGATGCGCACGTAGAATCGCGCGAGGCGCTCGTTGCCCAAGAGCATCGCCGCGAGCACGAAGACGAATATCCAGCCGACGGCAAGCGAGGCGCTCCGGCTATAGAGAGAGAGGAAGCCGCTGAAGAGACCGCCCATGCAGAACTGGATGATGATCGGCACGACGGGAGTGAGGCGCACGATACGCATGTCGCGCACGCGCCCTGATTCGATGAGGTTGATCGTTATGATGCCGAACGCCGAGAGGATGAGATAGAAGCCGAAGAGGAGGTTCGTCTGCAAGAGATCGACACGACGCGTGAGAAAGAGATTATCGGAGATGAAGCCGGCGACGAGCGAGATCGGCGAGATGAAGCGCTCGTACCAATGCACGAGCTCTGCGATGTCTTTCGGGAAGAAGCGAGACATATTTCTATCTTACACGACGAGCAGTGCATCTTGCGAATTCCGAAACCCACTTCTCAAGCAATTCCTTTTCGGGGTCGGGATTTTTCTGCTGAAAAATCCCTCAGCTTCGCGCCAGTCGCGCTGCAGAGACTCCGAAAAGGAATCGCTCTCAAGTGGGATTTCGGAATTCGCGCCGCGCAAATACCCGCTTCTTTTTACTTATACTTTGGTGGTTCTTCAACAATACCCGCCCGATGATTCTCTAAGCGAGTGAGCGCGTAGAAGAGCGACGAGAGCCTATTGGCATACGCGCGGCTCTCCTCGCCTACCGCGCGCTCGCCCGATTCGGCGAGTATGACGAGCCGGCGTTCGGCGCGGCGCGAAATCGCGCGCGCGATATCGAGCCGCGCCGAGAGTTCGGTGCCTCCAGGAACGAGGAACGTCTTCACTTCGGGAAGCGAGCGTTCGATTGCCGAAATGAGCTCGCCCATGTGCTCGACGCTCTCCTGTGGGATCGTCTTGGGTGCGCCGGCAACCTCGGCCTGGAGCGTAAAGAGATGATCCTGAACCTCACGCAGTATGTCGCGCACGGTCAGATCGCCCGCCTTGAATTCTTCCAGGCATGCGGCGCGCGTCCATCCCACGAACGTATTCAACTCATCGAGCTGGCCCAGACACTCGAACACCGGTGATGATTTTGCGACCCGTACGCCGCCGGGCGTATCAAAAAGCTTCGTCGTACCGACATCTCCTTTTCCTGTAAAAAACGACATGACTCATATTACACCACTTTTCACGGTGAACAGCTTGAAATGAAGAAGGCTCCGTCCAGCGGCATGGACAGAGCCTAGGTTCTGCGATGAGCGACTCCGCTATGTCTTGACGAGAACATCCGTCGGCGCGAGCTTGTCGCAGGCGGTGCCATGCATAGAGACGAGCTTCATAAGATCATTGGGGGTTGCATCCTGCCAGCTATGCGTCGTGGCAGTCACCCACTGTTCGGGATCAAGGTGGTTGACGTGCGTGTTTTTGAATTGAACCTGAACGATCATCTTGCCGGTCCATCGGTGCATACGCGCCCGCCAACGACCAGTGAGCTTCCGTTCTTTCACAGGATTTTTCCAGCTCCAAGGAGTTCCAGACATGGCGTATCTCCGATAGCTACTGACACCGGTCGCGTGCAGCTTGCGAGACAATACATCCAAACGATCCAAAACGCCAACCAGCCCTTTGTTGATATATCCCGGAGTAGAGAGCGTGAAAGCGCAAAAGCGACCCTCTTGAGCCGCTTCGTCATGACTTGTGCCCAGGGGGGGACTCGAACCCCCATGCCTTGCGGCGCTACCACCTCAAGGTAGTAAGTCTACCAATTTCTCCACCTGGGCCTGGTGTATCACATTCGCACCGGACAACTATATGCAATTTTTGCTTGATTATCAATGTTTTGGATCAAAACCGATTACGCGAAAGACGACGCCTCCTGATTTTTCGGAAGCGTCGTCTTTTGAACCTTCAAGATATGTGATAGCTACCACGCGAAGTGCGCGAATGCCTTGTTGGCCTCTGCCATGCGGTGCGTCGTTTCCTTCTTTGCAACCGCCTCGCCTTCGTTCTTGTGAGCTGCGATGAGCTCCTTGGCGAGCGACTCGTGCATCGGGATGCCTTTCTTCGCTTCGGCTGCGGTGCCGATCCAGCGCATGCCTAAGCTAAGACGGCGCTCAGGCCTGACTTCGCGCGGCACCTGGTAGTTGGCACCGCCCACGCGGCGGCTACGCACTTCGACGGTCGGGGCTGCGTTCTCGAGCGCTTCGTCGAGGATGGTGACAGGGTCACCCTCTTTCTTGAGCACCTCAAAAGCCTTGTACACGACCTTGCGCGCAGTGTCCTTCTTGCCGCGCTCCATCACGTAGTTGATGAGTTTCGAAACCTTCACCGAGCCGTACTGCTCGTCGGGTTCGACTGGCTTTCGTTTTTTGATCGGGCGTCGCATATGATTTCAGATATTATTTAGCTGCCTTCGGGCGCTTGGCACCGTAACGAGAACGGCCGCGACGGCGCTTATCGATACCGGAGGTGTCGAGCTTACCGCGCACGATCGTGTAACGCAGGCCGATGTCCTTCACGCGACCGCCGCGCACCAAGACGACCGAGTGCTCCTGCAGGTTGTGCCCTTCGCCCGGGATGTATGCGGTGATCTCGTAGCCGTTGGTAAGGCGTACGCGGGCGATCTTACGGATAGCTGAGTTCGGCTTACGCGGAGTCTTCGTCGTGACACGGGTGCATACGCCGCGCTTGAAGGGAGAGTTGTAGAAAGTGGGACGATTCTTGAGCGCATTGAAACCGCGACCAAGCGCGATGGTCTTGGTGCGGGTCACTTTGTCCTTGCGAGACTTTCGTGCGAGCTGGTTGATTGTTGCCATGTTTGAAATGAAATGCCTCCTATGGAGGCACGGGAAATATACTATAGCAGATCCTCTGACGCAAGCCTATGCCTCCGGAGTCGCTTCGACTTCGGCGACAGTCACCTCTTTCGGCTCCTGCGGTTCTGCTGGTGATTCTTCGTGCGGCGCTTGCGGCTCCTCGACAGGCGCTTCGGCTTCAGGCGTCAAAAAATCGTTTGAAGATGTGTTCATCATGCGGGTGCGGCGCAGGAGGCGGCGTGCTTCGCGGGCGACTTTCTCGCGGATGTAGTAGAGCTTGGCGCGGCGTACGGTTGCGCGCTTCACGATCTCGACGCGATCAATCATCGGCGAGTAGAGCGGAAACACCTTCTCGACGCCCACCCCAGATGCGACCCTGCGCACCGTGAAGGTGCCGCCAGCCTCGCTGCCGTGCTTGCAGGCCAAAACCAAGCCTTCAAATGCTTGCAGTCGGGTCTTTCCTTTTTCCTCGATCTTCTGCCACACGCGCACGGTGTCGCCGGCTTTGATGCCGAGCGATTTGCGCGCCTCCATGTCGACGGGAGAGGTTTTGATTCCTGTTGCCATAACGTTGGAGAATATAGCACAGCACGTCTTGATGGGCAATAAGACGAGTATGCACCCTCACATTAGCTCAACCCTCACACGACCCTCTCCCGAAAGGAGAGGGTGTAACTCCTACTCCCCGATCGCACGGACCCCGAGAGCGTGCACGGTGCTTGAACCGATCGGGTCGCCGACGACGAGCACGATCGAACCGATCTGGAAGTCGTCGCCGTCGGGAAG
>VFSW01010663.1_pt1 | contig 13010 bp, 9 predicted proteins | sample 5358111 | NCBI WGS metagenome assembly VFSW01 (sample SAMN11554181, study PRJNA540505) | mine drainage metagenome | isolation source: sediment from site ElyBrook_90M | place: USA: Ely Copper Mine, Vershire, VT | collected 2017 | reverse complement strand
GCGCTTCATATTCGGTTCCCACTCGATTCGCGGCAAACTTCTTGCGCTACTCTAATAATATTTTCCATAAAACAAGACACTAAGATGCAATATCTACGAACCACCATTTTCGGACTCCTCCTTTCCGCGTTGCCAATTATTGCCGCGGCTCAAATTTCTCGCTACATCCCGCCACCGCCCACGCCAAGCATGAGGATCGGAGCTCGGCTCGGCCTCGGCATTACGAACGAAGCCACGCCGGCTTACACCAATTTCACGGTAGGGAGCCGCGCCGGACTGCTCCTCGGTGGGCAATTCGACTACTGGTTCACCCCGATGTGGGCCTTGAGCGCGCAGATCCTTTACGATCAGAAGGGCGATCAACTTACGGGCATAAGCCCTGATAATGGCTATCCCGAAACCGATGACTTCACCCTGGGCTACCTCGAGATTCCAATTCTCGCGAAAGTAGCGTTCGGTTCGAGCGCCATAAGGCCATACGTTTTCGCCGGACCTTCTCTCGGCTTCCTGCTCGGTGCGAGCGATCATCAGGTCCAGTCGCAATTGGGCTACGATCAGACAGTGGATGTCAGCTCGAGCTTCAACACCGTCGATCTTTCGCTCCTCTTCGGTGCGGGTGTATCCTATCAACTTTCGAGTGGTATGCAGCTCTTCGGGGATGCGGGCTATGCGCTCGGACTCGTGAATGTCGAGAACACCGCAATTACCGGCTACCCCGAATCGCTCCAATCGCGCGACGTTCGCATCTCCGCCGGCGTGCTGTTCACGCTGCAATAGACTGCTGCCTTTTATGAACGTCATTGCGAGAAGCATTCGGCGACCGGAGGGAGCCGAATGCGACGAAGCAATCTCACGCGGGAGATTGCTTCGTCGGCTGAATCTCCTTTCGGTCGATTCACCCTCTTCGCAATGACATCTTTTTTCTTTCCATCAGCAAACATAATTTGCGCACACGCGTTTGTGCTTCATTAACTACCCTATTTTCAGCCAAATTTCAATAGCTTGTCTTTGAGAAGTGAGTAGAATGAATTGGCGGGATATGTTTAATTTTCATTTTTCTCATTCCTCCAGAAAGAAATTAGTTCGGTTTTCAAAAAGCAAATAGGTGCTCATCACAGTCCCCGCTAATATACACCCTGCAAAACCCAAAGTCAAGTGATTCCGAAAGATTTTTGAAAATTTTTTTGACCCACAAAACCCCGAAGGCGTGACATGTTAATAGCCACGGGTGAGGCGACTCCAAGGGCGGAACCCCTGGCATTCGGATTTTTTCAGGAGCCAGAGTCCCGAAAGGGACGAAATATTTAATCGTGGCACAATCTTGTTTCAAAAATGTTACTCTGGACATGGCATTCGATCATCCAGGAGGGAAACTCCGAGAATTAGGTGCAGAATCACTGACGGACCAGGAGATTTTATCGATTTTAATTTCATCCGGCACGAATGGATATAGCGCCGAAACGATTGCACACGAATTGATTGAAAAATTTGGCTCGATTGCAGGAATGGCCGGTGAACCGCTCGAAAATTTTCTTCGCGTAAAAGGACTCGGCGATGTGAAAATTACTCGTATTGCCGCAGCCTTCGAACTCGCGCGAAGAGCAGCGCATTATTTCGATAGGAACCCGCAAATCGCTTTGAAATTTCACGCGCCGATAAGTTGATTCGTCTGAATGTCTAAAGCCGACGCTCTTCGAGGACTTGAAGCCCTCACATCTCGGAAAACGATCTCCATCGATCAGCTTTTTGCCGATGCGGTTTTTCAAACTCCGTACCAGCCCATCGTTCAGTATATCGAGAGCCTTACGGCAGGGACGAAACCCGAAACCGCATCTCACGATCTTTTTCGTGATCTCATTCGCGATGTGTTCCCTAAAGTAAGCGCCTATCACGAAGTAGGCGCAAAAAGCGGGTTTGTCGATTTTGTTCTCGCTGAAGAGAATTCGAATCCAATTTTTTTCGAACTCAAGCCGCTCTTCTTTCTCAATAAAGACAAGCGGACGATTGATGCCGATATCCTAACGTGGAAACACCATGGAGATCAAGTTCGGAAATACCTGAGGTCGAACGAGTATGTACTTCTTTCGGACCTCAAAGAAGTATATCTCTTCAATCGGATGGCTCTTGTTGAATATGAACCATTCGAGCATCTCTCCTTTCAGGATTTGACGAATCGCTTTCTCGCGAGCGAGAATCTTGCGGATGCTCTGCGGAGAATCGAGGATCAAACGGTCAAAGTCGATCTCGATAAGAGTTTCTTCGAAGACCTCAAAGAGTGGTACGATGCGTTTGAGAAGGTCGAGTTCGACGCCACGCCTGCGCGGCGAACAGAATTAATAGTTCTCCTCTTGAACAAGCTGGTATTCATCAAGACGCTCGAAGATTTTAATCTTGTCGGTTTCCAATTTCTTCTCGATGAATACGAAAAGACCAAAGACAAATGGATTCAAAAGGGCCCGGAACGGTCGCTTCGGCAGTTCTTCAACGATATTGAGATGTTCTTCGAAGAGAATTACGATACGGAGCTGTTCACGACTAATGTCTGGCAGTATGTTGCGAAGTCCGAAAAGAACGTGCGGCTTTTTCAAGACAATTTCGAAGCTATGCTCGGTGTCGGTCGTTGGAAGCGAACCTTTAGCCAGGGTCTCACCCATTACAACTACCGATTGATCGACGAAGATATTTTTGGGAAAGCTTATGAAACTTTTATCGCCGAGAATCGCAAAGACGAAGGCATTTATTACACCCCCAAGAGCATCACGGCATACATGGCCCATGCATTGGTCGCGCGTTTATTCGATCCAATGGTCGAAGAAGTAATAGCCGCGCTTGACAAAGACAATTTGCAATTCGAACGAGCCGTCGAGGCGATGGAGCGTCTTGAAAACATTAAAATACTCGACCCTGCAAGCGGCAGCGGGAGTTTTCTGATCAAGGCACTGCGGGAGATTTATCTTCAGTACAGGAAGATCATCGAAGCAACCGACTGGGTCGTCAGAATGGAGAAGGAGAGCTTGTTCGATGCGCCTTCAAATTATCGCGAGACAGTAGAATTCCGAGCACGCTTTCGGCTCAAACGTGACCAGCAGATCGAGCATATTGCGAGGGTTGTACTCTTGCACATTTTTGCAATCGACAAGGACGAACGCGCGCTCGATACAGCGAAAGCAAATATATGGAAAGAGGCTGTCAAGCTTAATCCACGCCAGTATAATTGGCGAAGGCTCAATGGATTAAGCCACATTCTTCCGAACCTTGCGATGAATTGTGTTCCCGGAGATAGCCTGCAAGAAGTTTCGATCGACGAGCAACTTCAAATACTCGGTGACTATTCGGATAAGATCGCCGAAATGCAGCGCATTCGTAAGGAGTACATAGATAATCCATTTGAGCCGAAAGTACTCGATAGATTGCGTCCGATAAAGCAGGAATTGCATGAAATCCTTTCATCCGCGCTTCCAGAGCCAAAGAATCAACTCTTTGTCGCGCTCGAATGCTGGACAGCATTCTTCGATAACGACGGTGCGGTTCTTCCAATCGAATCGCGAGGTCTCTCGGGTGTGATTAGCAACCCACCCTGGGAAGCAATCAAACCTGTGCAAAAAGAATATGCAAATGTTGACAAAGGCTCGCGCGATATTCTGAATTTCTCAAACTACTTTAAGGAGAAACTTCAATCGGATGAAGCGTTTCGAAATGGCTGGCACGATTATCAAAACTTCTACCGCAGCTATACCGATTTCTTATTCAGCCGATACACGCACCAGGGCAAAGGCGATCCGAATTACTATAAGTTCTTTCTCGAACGCGATCTTGAACTCATTCGACATGACGGTCATCTCGCTATTCTCGTGCCATCGGGATTTCAAACGGATGTTGGATGCAAGCCACTTCGAGAATTGGCTATCTTTGAAAACTCGTTCAAAGAAATTGCCTCGTTTGAGAATCGCGGCTATGAAACGGAAATTAAAGAAAAGCCTAAGCGCGTCAAGCTTTTTCCTGAAGTTCATCCTCAATTTAAGTTTTCGATTCTGCTGATCCAGAAGCGTAAACCAAAGAAAAAATCGACGTTTGATGGACGCTTCTATCTTCAGCAGCCATCGGATTTGGAGAATGTCAAGCCGCTTAAATACTCGCCGGCGGAGATAGAGAAATTTTCTCCGGTCAATCTCGGAATTATGGAGTTCCGCAGCGAAGAGGACGCGCGAATTTGCCGCAAAATAAGAGACGAGCACCCGCTCATCAAAGATCTGAACTATCGGTTCTATACCGAGATTCACATGACGAACGGGAAAGACCTGTTCATACCTGCGGCCAATAAAGACTCGAAAAAATCATCTTCGCTTGCGCTCTTCGAAGGAAAGATGATTCATCAGTATCGCTCGGATTTCGATACGCCACGTTTCTTTATCGACCGCGTAGCAGGTGAAGCGGAGGTTCGCCGCAAGCTCGCAGCCAGAGCGAAGCGATTGGCAAAACTTGAAACGGAACCGAATCCCGCATCGCTCAAGATCGATCTGGACGAATTTAGGCTCGGAGTTCGGGACATTGGAGCATCGACGAACGAGCGAAGCATCATTGCTTCACTCCTGCCCCGCAATGTATTTGTGGGAAATACCATAAACTATCTCATCAATTATCGTTTTGCGGAAAAGAAGGGAAAACTTTCGCAGGAGCTAGTTCCTCGCTACGATCTTCTATTCTTTCTTGCAGTGCTAAATTCACTCACCCTGAATTTTTACATTCGCAACAAGATCAGCTCACATGTCTCGATCAGTTTCTTATATGAGATGCCGGTACCGAACACTTCAAAGAGTCTCCGCTCGCAAATTGTTGAGCTATCTCGCCAGATAGTTCTTGCGAACGATTCTCAAAATTACTTCAAAGAACTCGGTAAAAAACCGGCAAAATCATTCGATGTTATTCATGTCCGTGCTGAGTTGGAAATTCTAATTGCAAGAGATGTCTATGGGTTAAGTGCATCGGATTGGAAATACCTTACATCGACATTCGTTCAAGGCGACTCGAAAACCAAGGCGGAGTTGGATGCAATCATCCGGCAATCCCTATCCGTATTCCCAGGATAGAAGAATTCGAGGTTCTATCTCAATCCGATCACGCCGCACGTTTTGAACGCTTAAATTTTCTTTCAATTTTCAAACCTGTATCACCCCCACGTTGAACCTCGGAATCTCCGGCACATGGTCGGCCATGGCGATGCCGGTGGAGACGATTTGGCGTGTGTCGCGCGGGTCGATGATGCCATCGGTCCAGAGGCGGGCGGCGGCGTAGAGCGGGCCGGTCTGCTCGTCGTACCGGTCGTGAATTTCGGCGAGCATCTTTTTCTGAACTTCGTCAGTAATAGACCCACCAGTTTTTTTCAGGCTGCTTAGTTTGATCGAAAGCAGCGTCTTCGATGCCTGCGCGCCGCCCATTACGGAAATTTGCGATGTCGGCCAGGAAAAGATCATTCGCGGATCGTAGGCTTTTCCGCACATCGCGTAGTTCCCGGCGCCGTTCGAGTTCCCAATGATGAACGTAAACTTCGGCACCACCGAATTCGCAACCGCCGAGACCATCTTCGCACCGTCTTTGATGATGCCGCCATGCTCCGATCGGGTTCCCACCATAAAGCCCGTGACATCCTGCAAAAAGACGAGCGGAATGTGCTTCTGATTGCAGTTCATAATAAAGCGCGCCGCTTTATCCGCGGACTCCGAATAGATCACGCCGCCGACCTGCATCTCGCCCTTTGCCGTTTTCACCACCGCGCGCTGGTTCGCCACGATCCCGACCGCCCATCCATCGATCCTTGCATAGCAGGTGATGATCGTCTTCCCATAATCGGCTTTGTATTCGTCGATCTCCGCGCCATCGACGATTCGCGCGATGACCTCATACATATCGTATGGCTTCGCGCGGTCTTGCGGAACTACTGCCAGCAAGTCGTCCGGATTGTAAAGCGGCGGCCTGGGTTCTGCGCGATCGAAGTGATGGCGCTCCATTGGGCCAAGCTTACTCATGATACTCCGAAGTTCGGCCAGACAGGCATCGTCATTCGGCATTTTGTAATCGGTGACGCCAGAAATTTCGGAATGCACACGCGCGCCGCCGAGCGACTCGTTATCCGTCCGCTCGCCAATCGCGGCCTCGACAAGCGCGCTCCCAGCAAGAAACACATGCCCGGTTCCTTCGACAATCAGTGCCTCGTCCGACATGATCGGCAGATACGCCCCACCCGCGACGCATGGCCCCATGATCGCCGCAAGTTGCACGATCCCGGCAGCGGACATCACCGCGTTGTTCCGGAAGATTCTGCCGAAGTGCTCTTTGTCGGGGAAGATCTCATCCTGCATCGGAAGATAGACGCCTGCGCTATCGACCAAATAAATAATCGGCAGATGATTTTCGATCGAAATCTCCTGCGCGCGCAAATTCTTTTTGCAGGTCATTGGAAACCATGCTCCGGCTTTGACCGTGGCGTCATTCGCGACGATAACGGTGAGCCGCCCGCTCACGCGGCCAACTCCAACGACGACCCCGGCCGAGGCCGCGCCGCCTTCGCTCTCATACATTCCATGCGCGGCAAAAAGGCCGATCTCGATAAAATCGGAATTGGGATCGATTAGCTTTTCAATACGTTCCCGCGCGGTGAGCTTCCCTTTTTCGTGCTGCTTTTGGATGTTCTTCTCGCCGCCGCCTAAGCGCGCCTCAGCGCCGAGCGCCGAAAACTTGCGAAGCGCATTTTGCGAGGCATCCAAAGAAGTCTGATACGCGAGGGAATTGGTATCCTGTGGAGAACCGATTATCTTCATTTCTACAAAATTACGGCTTTATGCAGGGGCAATCCAATTTTTCCATAAGGAAAGGTGATTTGTTTTATGGTTGCGAGGGCAGGCGCCGGGACGCGCAATAGCAGATCCCCACGAATTACTCGTTGCTTTTCCTCTATATGGACGTGCGGCGCACGTGACCGGAGCTGGTGTCCCTAATCCGTTGATCAGGGAACGTATCCATTTATTCCACGCTCTATTTAGGCGAGGTGTCGATTGCGATCTACGCTTTTCAATGCACCCGGTCCGATCCATTCAGCATGACGCGTCCCTGCGGGGAGAACGGGGTATCGAAATGGAAAATGGTATTCGTTACCAGTTCTTTCACGTCTTCGAGCGAGGCGCTCGAAATGCCGGAGAGCATGATGCGGTCGATCAGAAATTCTTGTTCGGAATCGCTCAGGAGGCCCAGTTCCAGCATTTGCAGCATGAAACCCCTCGCTTCCGGAGAAATGACCGAACGCTCGATTTCGTGATATACGCGAAAACCCGCATCGTCCGCGCTTTTGGATGGATCGAGCATGTTGCGTTTTCCAAAAGGCACGGCCAGCACAAGTGGGTCATCGCCCGGTGCCGACTGAAATCTATCGATCAGCCACGAAAAGGCGGTGGAAATTTCGATCTCACTAAATCCGCGGACAGAAAGCGGCTGGAGATCGATTTCCGTGAGCGGAGTATTGTCGCGAATTTCCTTCAGGAGGAAAAAAATAATCTCTATAATGCGCTCCCGACCGGCTTCCGGCCCTCGCGCTTCCGAAAAAGAACTATCGAATTTTGTCATTATTCCATTTGCAAAACAGGATGGGCGAATTAGCATCGCCGGCGATGCGCAACCGCAACACGGCTTGTAGCAACGAATTCTTTCAGCCGTCGAGCTTAGTCCATCATGGATGCTCACTTCATGTGATGATCCCTTATGGACGAGTTCGAACAAGATACCAACGCTCCCGATCGCGCATTTGTTTCGTGTCCTTTGGCGATTTATCGTCATACCCCGCCAGGTGCAGCACTCCGTGAATGACAAGATGAAGCATCTCCCTATCGGGCGGCTGCCGGAAACGCCGAGCGTTATCCGTGGCCCGTTCCGGACTAAAGTAAATTTCTGCTTCGAGCGCCGTTTGGGACCGTTCGATTTCAAACGCGATCACGTCCGTCATCCAATCGTGTCCGAGGGACGAGCGATTGAGTTCGAGCATCTCCCGATCGGAGAGCGCAATAATGGAGAGACGGAATTCGTCAAGCTCTGGCAGTTCCGTACCGGCTACAAATTGCGCCGTGCGCCGGATTTCATTCCTCAATCCCGTAGCGACCGGAAAAAAGGTCCGGACGGGTGGAGATTGGAAAAATGTAAAATGGAATTTCAGAACTTTGAATGATAGAGACTACGGCTCATCCCGGAACACTTCCGTATGTTCCGCGAAAATTTTGAGGGCCACGGCGGCGCGGAGATCGTCATCCTTCACATCGGATAGCTCCCTATCCGCGAGCGACTCCGAGATGTTCATATAGACCTGGATCGAGCCGCGCGAACTCACCGTGAGCACCGAAAGTTTTCCCGGCGCAAGCATCGTCGGTCCCGAGGAATCGAGGGATCCTTGCTCGCGGGAATAAAACGCAGCCTCTTCCGTTGCCGCGAGGAGGCGCACTTCGTCGATGCCATGCATCTCCGCAATCCCCAGCGCCGAGGTGACCACGACGCAAGCCTTTCCATCCGCCTCGATCAGATTGATTTCCAGCAACGGGCTTTCCCCGGCGACCGGGCCGCCCACGTCCACCGCGGTTGGGCGATAGACGAGGACGCTTGCCTCGCGCTCGCCCGGCGTCGTTTCACGCGGGTTCGAGACCGCGATTCCTTCGAGAGTATCGGCCAGTCGATCTATAAATTCCGGTCTTATGAGCATGGTGTTGAACTTTCCACTACGAAAATACGGAATAAATACGACCCGGCCACCAATAATGTTGCGGCGAGCAGGAAACGATGGGTTTATAGGGGCTTTAAATTCGCAAATTTCAGCATCAGATTTTTGCGGCCAAATTTCGGAAATTCAACCGTAGCTTTCGCCTTATCGCCAAGTCCGGCAAGCGCGATGATGCGGCCTTCGCCAAACGTTTCGTGGAATACGCGCGAGCCATTATGGAGGCTCAATCCATCTTCGATTTGCGAATAATTCGTTCGTGGCTCGTCATCCAGCGCATGCGATTCCCGGCGTTTCCGCGCGAACGTCCTTCCATTGACGACGGGCGATCCCGCGAACAAATGGGAAAATTCTCGCGTCCGGTCGGTATGCGATTCGCGCGCGTGTGGCTTCGTGCCGAAGCTCGTCACATGCTCGGTCGCGCCGGACTTTTCGATTTCTTCCAAAAATCTTGAGGGTAAAGAGCGCGTGGTCTCGCCAAATCGCAAACGTTCGGTGGCATAAAACACATAGCACCGGCGCATCGCCCGCGTAATGCCAACATAAAAGAGCCGCCGCTCCTCTTCTAAATCGCGCGGCTCGCGATCGCCGCCAACCGGCTGGCTCGGAAACAGCCCATCTTCCAACCCGGTAATGCAAACGACAGGATATTCAAGTCCTTTCGCGGCATGGAGCGTCATCAAGGTGACGGCATTTTTCGTTCCATCGGCCTGATCGACTTCGCTGAGAAGGGAAATTTCTTCCAGGAAAGATTCCAGTGTCGCATCCGGCTTTTCGTGAAAATAATCGGTGATGGCAGAGAGGAATTCCTGAATATTCTCGCGCCGCGAAAGCGCTTCCATCGTGTTTTCGAGCTTTAGCTCCTGCAAGATATTCGTTTCGTCGATCATCGAGCGAAGCAGTTCGCTGGGCGACATCTTGTCGCGCATCGCCGAATATTTTTGCATGAGCCGCACAAACTCGTGAATGCGCTGGACCGCGCGGCTTTGCACACCGGGCACAAAGTCGATGGCAGATAACGCGCCCATCATGTTTTGATTGTGATCGCGCGCGTAGATCGCTACATGTTCCATCGTCGTCGCGCCGATGCCGCGTGGCGGAGTGTTGATGACGCGCAGGAGGCTTTCGGAATCATTCGAATTGACGAGCAGCCGCACATAGCCAAGCACGTCCTTGATCTCCTTCCGCTTATAGAATGCCGTTCCGCCAACAATAGTATAAGGAATCCCTTGCCGCCGAAGGCCGTCTTCCAGCGCGCGGCTCTGCGCGTTCGTGCGGTAGAGAATGGCGAAGTCCTTCAAATCCAGCTTCGCGGCGCGAACCTCCTCCTCGATCGCGCGGACGACGGAACTTGCTTCATCGCGCTCATCCTGGCATTGCGTAATTCGAACCGGCTCGCCGCGCACGTTCTCCGTAAAAAGCGTTTTCGGAATCTGGCCTTTATTATTCTTAATGAGTTCATCCGCCGTGGCGAGGATAGACTTGGTCGAGCGGTAATTTTGTTCGAGCCGGAAGATTTTCGTGCCCGGATAATCGCGCTCGAAATCGAGGATGTTGCCGATTTCCGCGCCGCGAAACGCGTAGATGGACTGCGCGTCATCGCCCACGACGGTCAGATTCTTTTGTGCCGCCGCGAGCCGCTTGATGATCGCATATTGCGCGCGGTTCGTATCCTGATATTCATCGACGAGAATATATTGAAACTTCTTCTGATAATGGGCCAGCGTTTCCGCGTTGCGATCGAACAGCTCGATCGTCTTTAGCAGGAGATCGTCGAAGTCCATCGCGTTCGCCATCTTGAGTCGGCTCGTATATTCGGGATAGATGCGCGCGACTTGCTCGGAAAAGAGATCGCGTGCAAGGCGCTCGTATTCTTCCGGCGAGACCATCTGGTTCTTCGCGCTCGAAATCCGCGAGCGTACCGCGTTCGGATTGAATTGATCCTTTGAAATTCCGAGCGCGTTCATCACCTGCTTAATGGCGCTGAGTGAATCATCGCTGTCGTATATCGTGAAGCTCGATGTGTAGCCGATCTCCGTGGCATGGCGGCGCAAAATACGCGAGAAGATGGAGTGGAACGTCCCCATCCATAGATCGCGCGCGAGTTCCGGCGAAACCATGCTTGCGATGCGCTCTTTCATTTCGTTCGCGGCCTTGTTCGTGAACGTGAGCGAGAGCACTTGCCACGGGCGCACGCCGCTTTCGATGAGCAATGCGATCCGGTGCGTGAGCACGCGCGTTTTGCCCGAGCCTGCTCCGGCCACGATCATGACCGGACCGGTCAATTGTGCGACGGCTGCCCGCTGCGCCGGATTGAGTCCGGCCAGTATTTTCGACATTGTGGAAGTGCTGAAGTGCTAAAGTGCTAACGTGCTGAGCTATGAACTCGGCAATCCGAAATTGGGTCACAAAAATACGAGTTTTTTCGAGGCCTTCTCACGAAATGGATTTGGAAAGGCGAACGACTGGTAGCCGCAGGCTTCAGCCTGCGCGGTGGTGAACCGATAAAATTGAGATTCCACACCACGCAGCCTGAAGGCTGCGGCTACCGAAACTGTGGGGTAAACCAATAAACCTGGAATTCCATCAGCAGTATATTTCTCCCTCGTTATCACGGTAAACCAAACAGATGAGGTTTAGGGTTACATGAATCGCAATGAGCGTGAAACAATCTTCGGCCAAAGCGATGATCGCGGAAATGCCACCGGTTACTTCCGGCGGTAGTGCGCCGCCCGGGCTGCCGGATCGCGTGGGAATCTAGCGCGCCTTCGAGGTCATCCGGCATCATACGGTCCACACGAAGGGCTACGTCGCGACCGCGCTTCAACTCATCGAGGAATTCGGCAGCGCCGAGGATAAAGCTCTCCTGGCCGACCTGCTGCGCCAAGATGGCCAAGCCGCCGAATTTGCCGCATCCCAGCCACCCGTGGAGAAGAAGAAGGCGGGGAAGAGGAAATAATTCTTAGGGATATGGCAATCATCTACGGTCTGGATGTCTCTCCGGAGAAACTCGAATTGCTTTGCAAGCAATACGAGGTTAAAGAGCTTTCGCTATTCGGCTCTCAGGCACGCGGGGAGCAACGTCCTGACAGCGACATTGATCTCCTCGTGGAATTTTTGCCGGAGGCTTCGATCGGACTTATCGGCTATTCGAAATTGCAGCGCGAGCTTCAAAGCATCTTTGGAAGAAAGGTCGACCTTGTTTCGAAGATCGGCTTAAAACCCATCGTGAGTAAGTATGTGCTCCAGGATATAAAACCCCTCTATGCCTCGACCTGATGCCGCGCGATTAGTCGATATGAAGGTGGGGAAGAATAATGTCCACTTAACACATCAAAAAAATTATTCTAAGACCTTCAGAGTAGCTTTGTAGCCCAAAATACCCGCATCGGAAATATCCCCCTTCCTTTGGTGGTCTTGCAATGCTGCGATAGCGATTTCCTTTGCGCTAACAAATTTGTTATTCATAAGATATTTCTTAGATCCATTTTGGATCAGCGCATCAGCGAGACTTGCATCACCTCCATCGGCGGCATACATCAATGCCGTCCATCCCCCGAAATCCTGCGCGTTCGGATTAGCACCTCGAGCAAGAAGTTGCAATGCCCGTTCAAGTGAATGAGAGCTTCTCGATGCGGCAACTGAAATTAGGGGGGTTGAGCCGCCTCTCGGATTCACGGAATTCACATTGCAACCCCACTTTATCAAAGAATCGACTCGCACTACAAATTGACCGAGCGTGACCTTATCGTCTGCGGATGCAACAGCATCCAATAGAGCAGGGTCGATTCTCGTTGTATGATTTTTTAAGAACTCCCAGAGAGAGGGCTCTCTGTCCGGCTCAGGCCGAGTCAGTGCGATTGCTAAAGGAGTTCTACCACTGACATTGGTATCATTCGCATTGGCACCGGCATCTATGAGCATCCTGCAAACATCCAAGCTTCCTGATGACGCAGCGTAGTGAAGCGGCGTGGAACCCGCCCACGGCTGTTCTCCCGCCTCACTAATTAGACCTTCATGCACGTTCGGGTTTGCGCCCTTTTCAAGTAATGACTTAACGAGAATGATTCCAGCTGCCGAAGTGTCACCTACCGTCATTAGTAGCGCTGTCGAACCGTCACGTGAGGAAGCGTTAACGTCGGCTCCTCGTCCTATCAAGAATAAGGCTGTTGCAACCTGATTATTATTAAGAGCACTCATCAGAGGATGGACTTGCCCTAAATTAATAGACACTGTCCTCGGTTGAGAGACCATCCGAGAA
>VFSW01010662.1_pt1 | contig 13010 bp, 9 predicted proteins | sample 5358111 | NCBI WGS metagenome assembly VFSW01 (sample SAMN11554181, study PRJNA540505) | mine drainage metagenome | isolation source: sediment from site ElyBrook_90M | place: USA: Ely Copper Mine, Vershire, VT | collected 2017 | reverse complement strand
GGTGGGCGCATCCAACGGCCTGGAACCCAGACATAGCGGCCATCATCCCAGCGGTGATACCCGCCGACCCATACGAAGCCGGCTTGCGGCGGCGGACCGGGACGTTCAATAAGCGGAGCCGGCGGCGCGACCCGAACAAAGACCTGCGCGAACGAAGACGCAGGAAGCAGAGTGAAAGCGAGAAGCAGCGAGAGTGCAATTTTCTTCATTACGAGAGAGTCCTCCAGCGTGGGAATGTCTTTGAAAAACCCGGATGGGTTTTGGTCTCTTTACCGAATTTAACGCGAGGCGGAGAGATAAGTTGCGCGGCCCGAGGTCAATTGCGAGGCAGGCGGATTGGGAATATATGATCACAGGATGAAACGGGTTCTGTTGTCGTGGAGTAGCGGAAAAGATAGTGCCTGGGCCCTTCACCTTCTGCGGCAACAGGCTGACGTCGAGGTGGTTGGCCTGGTGACCACGTTGAACACCGAGTTTCAACGTGTGGCGATGCACGGGACACGGCGCTCCATTCTGGAGGCGCAGGCAGCGGCAGCGCAACTTCCGGTGTGGATTGTGCCGCTGCCCTGGCCGTGCTCGAATGAAATCTACGAGCAGCGGATGACGGAGGTTTGCCAGCGCGCCATCGACGAGAAGGTGAATGCGTTTGCCTTCGGCGACCTGTTTCTTCGCGAGATTCGCGCCTACCGGGAGACGCAGCTCAAGCCGACCGGGCTGGAACCGCTGTTTCCTTTGTGGGATATCCCAACGGACCGGTTGGCGCGGGAGATGATTGCGGGAGGACTGCGCGCCAGGCTGATCTGCGTGGACTCACGGCAACTGGATGGCTCGTTTGCGGGACGCGAGTTCGATGCTTCACTACTGCGCGATTTGCCGGCGAAAATTGACCCTTGCGGGGAACGCGGCGAGTTTCACACCTGCGTATATGACGGCCCGATGTTTACCTCGCCGGTGCGATTGGAGGCAGGCGAGATCGTGGATCGCGACGGGTTTGTGTACGCCGACTTTGAAACAGAAGCCGCACGCATGGTCCAGGCTTAAGAATGCCTGGACCATGCGCGCGGCTCGATTGTTGAATGCGAAAACATGGAACTGGGGCCGGCGTGGGGATGAATGTCAGGCCCGTGACAGGGATGCTTCCATGGTTTCAGTCACGGCTTCGATCGCCTTGACGCAAGATGCGCGGCTGACGTCGTAGTGAGTGACGAAACGGATTGCGTCAGGGCCGACGGCGCCGGCGAGAACTCCGCGCTCCTTGAGACCTGCAACCAGATCCGATGCCTTCAATGCGCCGGTCAGCCGGAAGATCACTATGTTTGTCTCGACGGTTCGGGGATCGATCGAGACGCCTTCAAGGGTCGAAAGAGCCTCTGCGAGCAGTTTCGCGTTGGCATGGTCTTCATGGAGGCGCGCGGGCATCTGTTCCAGAGCGATGAGTCCGGCCGCGGCCAGGACTCCAGCCTGGCGCATGCCGCCGCCGAGAGCCTTGCGATAGATCCGTGCCTTCTCCATGAGCTCAGCCGGGCCCACCAGCATGGAGCCTACCGGCGCGCCCAGGCCTTTGGACAGGCAGAACATTACGGTGTCAAAGCCACGGGTAAGGGTCTTGACATCGACGCCGAGCGCGGCCGCGGCGTTGAAGATGCGCGCTCCATCGAGGTGTACGGGGAGCCTGCGCTCCTTGGCGTTTTGCCAGACCTCTTCCATAACCGGCAGCGGCGTGATGCGGCCTCCGGCCATGTTGGCCGTGTTCTCGATCTCGATGAGACCCGTGGCAGCGCGAAATGTGCCGCGCCCGTAGATGACCGGCGCAATGTCTTTCCACGTGAGGGTGCCGCGCTGGGTGGGAACGGCGCGAACGAGGCAGCCGGAGAACACGGCCGCCGAGGCCATCTCCCAGTCGAGGATGTGGGAGCGCGCTTCGCAGATAATCTCCTGGCCGGGCTGCGTGTGCAGGCGAAGCGCGATCTGATTGCCCATGGTACCGGTGGGCACAAAGAGAGCGGCCTCGCGGCCGAAGAACCTGGCGGCATGGCTCTCCAGCAAATTGATGGTGGGGTCTTCGCCGTAGACGTCGTCGCCCACTTCGGCCGCGGCCATTGCGGCGCGCATCTCGGGAGTGGGCCGCGTGACTGTATCGGAACGCAAATCGATAATTTCTGCCAAGGCTGTCTTCCTTTCGGGGTCGGCGTTCAGTGGTCAGGGATCAGTGTCGAGCGGCGCTGGCTTATTCAGGTAGTGAAGCGAGAGAAAGTATCGCACGGGGCACGCCCGCCGAGAACTTCGGTCTCACCTCTGGGATACTGCCCTGACCACTGAGCACTGTTCACTGTTCACCGCAGTTACGGTATCTGTGCCATCGGCAATTCCATCACCGGGGTTATCTTGCCATTGTTCGAGGCGTAGGCCCAGAGGCCGTGGAATCCCTGGCGAAGCGCGGGTTGTGCCTTGAGCAATGCGCTCAGGACGGCCACCGCCTCGGTGCGCACGGCCGCGGGCTCGGTGACGCCAGTGGATTCGTAAGTGACACCCAGATCGGCCTGGTGCAGCGAAGCATCGAAGCGAATGGCATCGATCTTCCAGGTGCGGGGACCGTCGGCAAGCGAATACGGGAACGCTTCCGCGGGTGAGTTTTTGAGCTGCGCCTGTTCCTGGCCCAGCTTCTCCAGGTTGGGCGAGGAGAGAAAGTCCACGGGGACCAACAGATACCGCGCTGCCTCGTAACAAAACCAGGCGCTCCAGGAGGAGTTCGACCTGGCTTGTTCGCGGGCGCGCTCCCAGAACCAGACGCCATCGTGCCCGTCCAATTGACCGGGACGGATGAAGACGCCGCCGAGCTTCCAAGCGGGGGCAGGCGCGCTCGTGTCCCAGCCCAGGATAAAGGCCATCTGGCCGGCCAGAGGAGCCCCCGCCGCGTCCGCGAGGACAACAGCGAAACGCCCCGGAGGCAGCGCACGCATAGAGATGGTTACGGTGAGGGATCCATTGGCGTTGGAACAAAAGAACTGGGTATCTGCGGGAGCGGCAAGCGTGGAGGCGTCAAGCAGGTAGAGGCTGCGCAACTGGATCTTGCCGCCCTTGAGGATGGGCTCACTCTGCTCCACCACGCCGCGGATTCCTTCCCACTGGCCTGCGACGGCGGGCAAGAGGGCGGCCTGAAGAAACGTAAAGTCCTGCTGAAAGACTGCGCCGGCATAACGCTGACCGGCGGCAGCCAGGACTTCTCGATCCTGCGGCGACAGTTCAGCCTGAGTGGTGCAGGTTGTAGCGTGGCTCGCCACCGGCGCGGCCAAAAGGACGCACAGAAAGACGGTCGCGATCCAACCCTTGCAGAAGCTCATGAATAAAGGCTTCCTCTCCGCCCCGGAAGCTCTTTGTGAGCGCTCGCGGGTCACTGTTAGTCTAGTACAGAGGAGCGGCTGAGGATTGCCGCCTCCGGTCGCGGTGGCGGAAGCCGATTTCCATGCAAACTGCAAAGCGCTCGAATTCGAGGGACTGCCGGAGAACTTGCGAGCGGGTGTTGCGCAGCGTGCCCGCGATGGTGTTGGCGGCTGCCGTTCTGCTGGGATGGCAAATCATGGCGCCGCAACCGGCCGCGGGGACGCAAAGCGCTCCGAAGACGGCTACCACGGCTGCTTCGCAAAGATCTCAGCGCCATCGCACGAAGATTTCCACGCCCATCCCTGTGGCAACTCCCGAACCGGCGCCCGCGCCCCCGGCTCCGCCGCCGCCCAAATGGCCGGTAAATGACACCCCGAGCCAGCCTGCCGTGACGTGGGACAGCCAGGGCCTGCGCATCAACGCCACCAATGCCAGTCTTCGTCAGATCCTGGCCCAGGTGTCGACCGCAACCGGCGCAAAAGTGGAAGGACTGGGAAACGATGAGCGGGTCTTTGGCGAATATGGGCCGGGGCAGGCGCGCGACGTGCTTTCGCAGCTTTTACACGGATCTTCATACAACGTGCTGATGATCGGGGACCAGGGTCAGGGGACGCCGCGTGAGATTGTGCTGAGCGCACGGCGCGCGGGCGGCGCGGTCAACGAGTCCAACTCTTTCGCTGCCAACCGGCCTTCAGCCCAGGACACGGCAGACGAAGAAGCCCCCGAACCGGAAGAACCGGCGCCCCCGCCGCTGAATCGCATGCCGATGAACCAGCCTCCACAGGGGCCGCAGCGCACGCCGCAGCAGGTCATGCAGGAGTTGATGCAACGGCAGCAGCAAATGCTGAATCAGCAGGCAAACCCCAAATAATTCCGCATAGAGATTCTCTACTGGAATTGACGTGAGAGGAAGCGCGAACAGTTACTAGCACTAGCGCGCAGGGCGGCGCGGTGAGCCTGGATCACGATACCCTTGCTACTTCGGTCCGTGGTTTCATCGGAACAGCCTGCCGCCGTGGGCGGATCAACGAAAACCCTATACGGAAGATCGCGTAGGCTGCCAGCACACCAAACGCCATCGAGCCCAAAGAAGCACATATCAACATCACAAGATTTAATAAATCAGCCATCCATATCACCTACGTCAAGATAGTCCGGGTCTTGACCGTTCAAACCGGCGCGCCATTCCCGCCATGAGCAATCGAGTGAGCGGTCCGGCGTCATCGCGATTGTCGCAGAAATTGAGCTGCGTTGACCCTTGATTCTATTGACTAATAGAATACCTCCAGGGGTTGCATTCCGGTAATAAGCTAATTTCCCACTTTGAGCCGCCCGCCATTCCCTATTTGCCTCATGCCAATCACTCACATTTCGGTGCGCGGGGCGCGCCAGCACAATCTTCAAAATATCAATGTGCGCATTCCCCGCAACACGCTCACGGTGGTTACCGGCCTCTCCGGCTCTGGAAAGAGTTCGCTGGCCTTTGACACCATTTACGCGGAGGGGCAGCGGCGGTATGTCGAAACGCTCTCAGCGTATGCGCGCCAGTTCCTCGACCAGATCGAGCGGCCTGACGTGGACTCGATTGAGGGACTGAGCCCGGCGATCTCGATCGAGCAGAAGACGACCAGCCGCAGCCCCCGCTCCACCGTCGGCACCATCACCGAAATTTACGATTACCTGCGACTGCTTTACGCCTCCGTCGGCACTCCGCACTGCCCCAACTGCGGGCGACCGATCGCGCGGCAGACCGCAGAACAGATTGTGCAGCGCATTTTGCAGCTTGGGAGCGGCGAGCGCGTGACGGTGATGGCGCCTGTGGTTCGCGGCCGCAAGGGCGAGTTCAAGGATCTTCTCGATCAACTCGACCAGCAGGGGTTTCGGGCCCGTGTGGATGGCGAGGTACGCGATCTCTCCGAACCTCTGTCGCTGGACCGGCGCAAGAATCACACCATTGAAGCCGTGATCGATCGCATTTTGCTGAAGGCGACGCCCACCGATGCCCCGGCGCCCGCGGGCGGCAAGCCTTCAGTAGAAAAGCGGCTCGACGCCGCGGTGGCCAAGGCATTGCAGATGGCGAACGGACTGGCGCTGATTGGCCTGTCAGGCGGCGATGAGCAGCTCTTTTCCTCGTCGATGGCTTGCCCTGACTGCGGTCTTGACGTGCCCAAGCTGGAGCCGCGCAGTTTCTCGTTCAATTCCACCTTTGGCGCGTGCCCTGAATGCCATGGCCTGGGATCGATGTACGATCTTGATCCGGCGAAGGTGATTACCGACTGGTCAAAGCCGCTGCTCGACGGCGGGCTGGGGCCGGGGTCCGCATCGCAATACCTGCTGAAGCTGATTCACCTGGCAGCCGACCGTTACGACATCGATCTCAAGACGCCCTTTGAAGATTTGCCGCCGAAGCAGCAGCACATTCTGGTGTATGGGCCGCCCAAGAACGAGGCGCCTCGAACGGGGTTCCACGGTATTTTGACGTATCTGCGCGACACCATTGAAGAGGCGCGCAGCGATGGATACCGCGATTACATGATGAATTTCATGTCGGCGACTCCCTGCCCTGTTTGCCGCGGCAAGCGCCTGCGGCCGGAGTCGCTGGCAGTGAAGATTGGCGGACTCTCGATTGCGGATTTCACGGCACTGCCACTGAACCGCGCGCTCTCCGCTGCCTACGGGCTCACGTTCAGCACGCGCGAGGCGCTGGTGGCGGAGCGCATCCGGCGTGAGGTTGTGGAACGGCTGGAGTTTTTGTGCGCCGTAGGATTGAGCTATCTTTCGCTCGATCGCAATGCGGGCACGCTGTCCGGTGGCGAGGGGCAGCGCATCCGCCTGGCTACGCAGATTGGCTCGCGGCTGCGCGGCGTGCTGTATGTGCTCGACGAGCCTTCGATCGGCCTGCATCAGCGCGACAATATGCGGCTCATCGAGGCCCTGGTGAAACTGCGCGACCTGGGCAACACCGTGCTCGTGGTGGAGCACGATGAAGACACCATTCGCCATGCGGATTATGTGCTGGATCTGGGCCCCGGAGCGGGACGGCTGGGCGGGCACGTGGTAGCGGAGGGCACTCCCGCGCAGATCATGGCTTGCCCCGAATCGCTCACCGGGCGCTATCTTTCCGGGGCGACCGGCATTCTGCATCGCGCCGAGCCGCGCAAGTTGACGGGCAAGTGGATCAGGGTAACGGGCGCCCGCGAGCACAACCTGCAGGACGTGAACATTCGCATTCCTCTGGGAGTGATGACGGTTGTCACGGGCGTGAGCGGCAGCGGCAAGAGCACGCTGATCAACGACATTCTTTATCGTTCCCTGGCGCAGAGTATCTATGGATCGCGTGAAGAGCCAGGCGCGCATGAGTCGATTACCGGCGCCGATCAACTAGACAAAGTGGTACGCATCGATCAGTCTGCCATCGGCCGCACGCCACGTTCCAATCCGGCGACGTATACGCAGGTCTTCTCGCCCATTCGCGATCTGTTTGCGATGCTGCCCGAATCGCGCGAGCGCGGCTACAAGCCCGGCCGCTTCAGCTTCAACGTGGCGGGCGGGCGGTGCGAAGCCTGCCAGGGAGACGGGCAACGGCGCATCGAAATGAACTTCATGCCCGACGTGTACGTACAGTGCGAGGTGTGCAACGGGCGCCGCTATAACCAGGAAACGCTGGCGGTGAAGTTTCATGGCCACTCCATCGCCGATATTCTCGACCTCACGATTGAAGATGCACTCACCGTGCTGGCCAACGTGCCGCAGTTGAAGCAGAAGCTGCAGACGCTGGTGGACGTGGGCCTAGGTTATGTTCACCTGGGGCAGAGCGCGACGACACTTTCCGGCGGCGAGGCGCAGCGCATGAAGCTGGCGCGTGAATTGAGCAAGAGGCAGACCGGGCGCACGCTCTACCTGCTGGATGAGCCGACGACCGGGCTGCATTTTGACGATGTGCGCAAACTGCTGGAGGTGCTTCACCGGCTCGCGGACCTGGGGAATTCCGTCATTATCATCGAGCACAATCTTGACGTGATCCGCAATGCCGATTGGATTCTCGACCTGGGCCCGGAGGGGGGCGAGGACGGCGGCAGGCTGGTGGCAGAAGGGCGGCCCGCAAAGGTGGCTGCGACTCCCGAGTCGTATACGGGGCAGTTCCTGAAGCGCTATTATGCTTCGCACGACGGCACACTCGCACCGCTGGAAGTGGAAGAAGACACATTGAGCGCCGATGCTGCGGAGGGGGTTACGGAGACTTCGGATCTCCTTTCCCGCACCCCACCATCAGGACTGGGCAAGCGTGTCAAAAAGACCGGGGTGCCGGACGACGCGACCGGCACGGGTAACGTCGCCGCCAGCAAAAGCACCAGGACGGCGCCCGCAAAGAAATCGGCTGTCCGCAAAAAGCCGGTGCTCTCATGAGCAGTTTCCCGAATCACATTCCACCTGCGTCGGAAAACGAGAGCGATTCGTCCGAAGTCATTGGACCCCTGCCGGCGCCAGCAGATGATATTTCAGCAGTGCCGGCGCAAAGCGGATGGGAAACAGCGTCTTCTGCCACGCCTGAGCCGAGTTCCGAGGAGGCAGGCGAACCGATCCAAACGACGTTCCTGGAACCGCAATCAAGTAAGCCTCCGGAAAGCGTCCCTTCAGAGCCGCTCTTTGAGTGGTATAACCGGCCGCAGGTGATACTGCCCGCCCGCATCCCCAACGTCGGCGATCTTGGGCTGCTTGCGCTCCTGCTCTTTTTGGGGTGGGTCGGTTCCGGCGCGCTGCTGGCCATTGCGCTGCATTTTCATCTCTGGGGTATCACCACGGTCAAACAGGCGCTTGGCGACGTTCGTTACACGCTCGGTAGCCAGGCGGTCTGGTATGTTATTTCGTTTGGAAGCGCGCTACTGCTTTTTCCCGCGGTATGGCATAAGGGCTTTCTTGCGGCCCTGCAATGGCGCGGCGCTCTCGCTTTTCGAATGCGTTGGCGGCTGGTGAGCGCGACTCTGGTCTGCTTCGGTCTCGCTGTGGTGGATGGAATTGTGTTGCCGGGTCCGCCTGACACGCCCATCGACGTGATCTTCCGCATGCCCGGCGCAGCGTGGTTTCTGTTTGGGTTCGGCATTACGCTCGCGCCGCTTTTTGAGGAGATCGCGTTCCGGGGCTTCCTGCTGCCCGCCGCGTGCACGGCCTACGATTGGACCAACGAACGTTTTTCCGAGACGCTTCCGCGCAGGCCGGACGAGAATGGCCATCCGCGATGGTCCTTGCGCGCCATGGCATTCGGGTCGATCGTAACGAGCATTCCGTTTGCCCTGATGCATGCCGAGCAAACCAGCTATTCGGTCGGACCGTTTCTGCTGCTGATCTGCGTTAGCCTGGCGCTGTGCTGGGTACGGCTCAGCACACGATCGCTGGCCGCCAGCGTGCTGGTTCACTCGTGTTACAACTTTCTGCTGTTCTCGCTCATGCTTTTGGGGACGGGCGGATTCAAGCACCTGGACAAGTTTTAAAGCGCGAATCGCACCTGCAACACGCTCCGTGCCTTTGATTTGGCGCTCTCGGCAGGGTCGCCCGCTGATCCGCTCGCTTTACAATCGAAATCAATGTCGATCGAATCCTACTCCCAGCAGCTTCTTGCGCTTCTCGCCCGCACCAGCTTCCGGCTTGGCCAGTTCAAGCTTTCTTCGGGCGGCACCAGCGACTACTACATTGACTGCCGCACCACGACGCTGCATGCGGAAGGCGGACGCCTCACGGGGCACGCCATCCTCGACCTGCTGGAAGAGCGAGGCATTGAGGCAGATGCTGTAGGCGGCTTAACGATGGGCGCGGACCCGATTGTTTCCAACGTGGCCACGGCCAGCGCGTGGCGGGCGGTTTCGCATCCTGGTGCGCCGCTGCTGCACGGCTTCCTGGTGCGCAAGGCGGAAAAGGCGCACGGCACGGGCCGGCGCATCGAAGGGTTTTGCCGCGATGGCGCGCGCGTGGTGATTGTGGATGACGTGTGCACCACAGGTGCTTCGACCATCAACGCCATTGAAGCAGCGCGAGAAGCGGGAATGACGGTGGCGGCTGTGGTCTGCATTGTGGAGCGGGAAGAGGCCAACGGACGGCCCGCCGTTGAAGCCTCGGCGCAGGGCGCGCCGTTTCTACGGCTCTTTACCGCGAAAGAAGTGCGCGCGGAACATGTAAGGCAGCTTGAGAGCGCACCGCACCGCGATGTCGCACAACTCCGATAGCAAACTACCCCGGGCGCAGGCAGAGGCAACGCCCTGGTTGAGACGCAAGGTGATTTGAAACTGCGAAGGCCCCGGGGATTGCTGCCGGGGCCTTCGCAAACTTTCAGAGAGCAAATAAGGAATTGCAGGATTACAAAGAATTTGTTTCGTTAGCGCCCGGTTCCGGGGTTCGCCGTTGCGGATTGCGGAGCGTTCTGATCGCCCATGTTTGAAAGTATCTGAACTTCGACGCGCCGATTCTGCTTGCGGCCTTCAGCGGTATTATTCGGGGCTACCTCTTTGTCCTTGCCGATGCCAATAAGGTAGAACCGGCGAGCCGGGACGTTGTACTTGGCGGCGAGATACTGCACCACCGCATCCGCGCGACGCTGGCTCAGTTGATAGTTGTACTCGGCGGGTCCCGTCGAGTCCGTTCCGCCAGTCACTTCAAGGATGTAGCTCCGCGTAGATCCGAGCTGGGCGGCAAAGGTGTCGAGCTGCTCCTTGCCCTCTTTGGTCAGCACGGCCTTGTCAAAGCCGAACATGACTGAAACATTGCCCATCGACTTGTAGTTGTCGAGGCCCTTGACTACGCTGTCGAGCGAATCGGCGCGGTGCACAGCGTCGCCGGCTGCTGTTTCCGCGTCACCGGCGGCTTTACCCGCGTTCTGAGCACTTTGTGTCGCATTATCGGCCGCACCCTGGGCCTGCTTGATGCCCGATTGCGCCCGATCGTCAACGTCGTGAATCTTGCGATTATTGTCCGCGGTCTTTTCTTCAAGTTGATTCGTGTGGTCAACCAACGGAGCGGTCTGCGTACGCACGTAGTTTTTTGTTGCGCATCCGGTTACTCCCGCCAGAGCCAAGGCCGCCACGAACAATCCAATGTGAGATGTTTTCATTTACGTTCCTCCGACCGCCGGTGCCTGGCCTGATACACGCTAGCCACACCCCCTGGCGGAGATATCTTTCCAACCACTTCGATGCATCTTGGAGGCCAAACGAAAAGGCTTGGACAAACGATTCTTAAATAGCTGATAAACAACTACTTCTAGCCAGGGTTTGCCGGTTGTGCCGGAATGTCAAGTATGTAAAGTTTACCTTTCCGGTAAGGAATGCTCTGAAATCCTCACGCGCCTGCGCCCCGACGGCAGGGCCGATAATCTAATCACTGAGCAGAAGAAATCGGTATGGATCTTTACGGGAAAATCCGCTCCCTGCCCACGCAGCCCGGCGTGTACCTCTACAAGAACGCCGAGGGCGAGGTGATCTACGTCGGCAAGGCGAAGAACCTGCGCTCGCGGGTACGGTCGTATCTGCTCGAAGCCTCGCAGGCGAATGCCAAAACCGGTTCGCTGATGCGCGAGGCAGTGGACCTGGATTACATCCTGGTGGCGAACGAGCACGAGGCGCTGGCGCTTGAAAATAACCTGATCAAGCAGCGCAAGCCGCGGTTCAACATCCTTTTGCGCGACGACAAGACCTATCCTTACGTGAAGCTGACACTGGGAGACCGTTTTCCCAAGGTCTTTGTGACGCGGCGGCTGCGCAAGGATGGCTCGGCTTATTACGGGCCGTACTTTCCCGGCAACCTGGCGTATCGCGTGGTAGAGCTGATTCATCGCAGCTTTCTCCTGCCCAGTTGCAAGGTAGACCTCGGCCGGTATCACCCTCGTGCGTGCCTGCAGTACTACATTCACCGTTGCCTTGGGCCGTGCGTGGAAGGGCTAACCAGCCCCGAAGCTTACAAGGATGCAGTGCGCGATGCGCAGCTCTTTCTGGAGGGCCGGCAAGCGGATCTGGAGCGCATTCTGACAGCGCGCATGATGGCGGCGGCCGCGGCGGAACAGTTTGAGGCGGCTGCCAGACTGCGCGACCAGCTGACGACGGTGCACCAGTTGCAGGAGAAACAACGCATCGCCACCGTCGAGCAGGATGACGATGCGGACGTGTTTGGCTATCACTTCGAGGAAGGCAGCCTGGCGGTGAATCTGTTTCACGTGCGCAATGGGAAGATTGTCGATCGCCGTGAATTCTTCTGGGAAGATATGCCGGACTTGCTGGAGGCCGCAGTTGCCGAGGGTGATGAAGCCGCCATTTCCGGCGCGGACGCAAGCCCTGCGGAGAAGCCTTTCCACGCGGCCGAGGTCTTCTCTGCCCTGCTCAAACAGCTCTACATCGACCAGCACTATGTTCCGCGCAGCATCCTTGTTCCCGTGGACTTCGACGACCGCGAGGCCCTGGCGACGTTGCTGAGCGAGCGCGCGGGACACCGCATCGAGTTGGCTGTACCGCAGCGGGGAGAAAAGCGCTCGCTGGTCGATCTGGCCGGGCAGAACGCGAAGCAGTCTTACATCCAGCGCTTCCGCGTGCTGGAGCCAACGCGCAAGGCGACCCAGGAGGCGCTGGCCGACGCACTGATGCTGCCGGAGCTGCCGCGGCGCATTGAGTGCTTCGACATCTCGCATATCCAGGGCGCGGAGACCGTGGCTTCGCTGGTGGTGTGGGAAGACGGCAAGATGAACAAGTCCGCATATCGCAAATTCAAGGTGATGACGGTGCTGGGAGTGGACGATTTTGCTTCGATGCGCGAGGTGGTGCATCGGCGCTATCGCCGTCTCAAGGAAGAAGACCAGCCCATGCCGTCGCTGGTGCTGATCGATGGCGGCCTTGGCCAACTCCACGCAGCGGCGGAGGCGCTGGAGGACCTGGGCTTTACTACCCAACCTCTGGCATCCATCGCGAAGAAGGAAGAAGTGATTTACCTTTACGGCAACGAACAGGAGCCGGTGGTGCTCGACCGCCGCTCGCCGGTGCTGCATCTCATCCAGCTCATCCGCGACGAGAGCCACCGCTTTGCCGTGGGCTATCATCGCCAGCGCCGCGCCATGCGCGACCGCGATTCCGAGTTACTCAACATTCCCGGCGTCGGGGCGCTCACGCGGCAGCGCCTGCTCTCGCACTTCGGCAGTCTACGCGATGTGCAGCAGGCTACGGCGGAGTCACTGGCCGCCGTGGTGCCGCGCAAAACTGCGGAGTCGATCTGGCGGCATTTTCACCCTGAAGCAGTCCCAAGCGATTCAACAGCGTAGATTGTCCGCATGGCAAGTCGGAAAGCATCGAGCCTTGAAAAGAGGACACATGTGAATTATAGTTAACATGTGATTGAGGTCCGTCAGACCGAAGTCTTCGCGACCTGGCTGCGCAAGCTGCGCGACGAAAATGCGCGATCCCGAATTCAGATTCGTATCCGCCGCGTGTCGTTGGGGAACTTCGGAGATATCAAGCCCGTCGGCGACGGCGTCAGCGAATTGCGGATCGACTACGGACCGGGTTATCGGGTCTACCTCCATCAGCAGGGGTCGGTATTAGTTCTCCTGCTGGCCGGTGGAACAAAGAAGACGCAACAGGCAGACATCGCCAAGGCAAAGG
>VFSW01010661.1_pt1 | contig 13010 bp, 13 predicted proteins | sample 5358111 | NCBI WGS metagenome assembly VFSW01 (sample SAMN11554181, study PRJNA540505) | mine drainage metagenome | isolation source: sediment from site ElyBrook_90M | place: USA: Ely Copper Mine, Vershire, VT | collected 2017 | reverse complement strand
GCTTCTTTCATCAATCATCTGGAGCGGATTCAGAAAAATTGGGGATGACTCATATTGATCAGAGCGAGTGGCTAGCTGACGCGGCGACGCCGCCGACGCTGCGCTTCCGCTTTGCGTTTGCGCCGCGCCTGTGGGCTTTCATAATGCCTGCGCCTGCGCGCTTCTGACAGAATGCCTGCTTCCTGTACTTTTCGATTGAAGCGTTTGAGTGCAACTTCAAACGAATCGCCAGGTTTTACCACAATTTCTGTCATGCGACTACCAGCGTGAGCGGCGGTCGTTTGAGCGACCAGAACTCTGCGAGCGATAGCAATCGCTGCAATACACGGGTCGGTCATCGCGAGGCTGGAATGGCACGAGAGCCTCTTTGCCGCAGCTTGCGCATGTGGCACTATACATCTGACGCTCTTCGCGGTCGCGATAGCCACCGCCGCCGCCGCTTCCACCACGGTTTCCACCACCATAAGAACCCTGGCCTCCGCGCGAGGACTGCTTGCGGGCCTGACGGCACTCGGGGCAGCGTGTCGGCGCATTGGTCAGACCGCGGCTCGCATAAAACTCTTGCTCGCCAACGGTAAACGTAAACTCTTGATTGCAATCACGGCAATACAGAATTTGATCACTTAAAGCCATTTGATACTTCCAATTCCAGGGATGCTTTTATCCCTCTTCAACATATTTCTGTATCGCGCCGCTTCTAATAGACAATCTACTCTGAGCAACAATGCACCATACAGCATAAAACAATTATATCACACCTGTCTAGTGGATACTAGCCCATTTTTGTAACGTGTTCAGGTTCAATAATGACCACGACACGTTCATCACCCGCATTATGCCAGGGATAGACATTCTGGTTGATATATTTCTTCGCCATCGCATTGATGAATGCGTTATTCTGGTCCTCATCAATACGCACCACTTTGCCACGAATCTCAAGATAGCGATAGGGATTCGCCGGGTCTACAATCGAAATCGCCACACGCGGCTCACGCCGCACATTGCGATATTTCTGACGATTTTTCGTCTGGCTAAACAGAAGATGCTCTCCATCCCAATCAAACCAGACTGGATTATTCTGTGGCTCGCCATTTGGTCCGATTGTTGCCACATGGGCCAATGCCGTCGTGTGCAACAAATCTGCATAATTTTCTGGAATTGCCGACATAATACCGCTAACACTCCCTCTTGTTTGCTTACCATCATTCGATTCGATAATGCTTCCAATGACTTTCCTCATCCAAAGCATTATCGCTTCCTACTGCTCTATAACCCATCTCATGCAACGCTTATTCCCGCCGTTCCCTCACCCCAACAAATTGCCCTTGCTCAACCCCTCACACAGGATATGCCTTGTCACTATAGCTTATAATAATGCTGTATCTACTTCGTCAAACGAGACGCAGCAGTACCCATTCGCACGAACAAGGAGCTAAAACACCAATGCTTGTGATCGTCAATAAAATACAGGTCCCGGCAGAACACCTTCAGATGGCTTTACGTGGCTTTGAAAAAGCCATGCCCGGCATGAAGCAGTTCAACGGATTTCTAGGACTAGAACTCTGGACAGCGGAAGATGGCAGCGTCACGGCGGTTTCCCGTTGGGAGTCTGAAGCCTCTCTCGCCGACTATACCAACAGTGATCTGTTCAAACAGCATCACGGCGGCATCACCAGCGGGGCTGGACAAAGTACCTCTTATACGGCTAAAATCCTCTCATAAATACATATACTACCCAGTCACATGTCATGTGCGACCCGTTACATGATGCCGGGCTTCCATGAGAAGGATAAAAAAGAGCATCAAAAGGCCGATGTTCATCATAGTGATGTGACATCGGCCTTAGCAATAGCCCAAGGGAGTACTCCTTTGCTAGGTAGTCAAGCTACCTTACAGGGGGTTGCCTGGAATGTTATAGGTGACAAGATCAGCGCATGCTAGAGAACATTGACAAACGATCTTCGTGATCTTACGTCTCTTCAGAACACTCTCTGTTCCTGATGAGCATTTACTAGCTGTCGTTGTTACTCCTTCCGCCTTCTTGCCAGGATTACCACTCTCACGCTCTTTTGGTCTCCCTTCCTGTGTTCTTGTGAGATTTCCCGTCTCACATCTATAGTATAGAGTAGAAAAAGCAGTAGATCAAGGTTCTCAGATCACTGTTACGTCACAAACATTGGAAGGAGTTCGCTCTTGAGTTCTATTCACCAATCCGATACAAATGGCGATAGCACCCCACAGCTCTTCTCTTCGCTACAATGGCGTTCCATCGGACCCTATCGTGGCGGGCGCGTCGTTGCAGTCGCAGCAGACCCCATCAATCAGCAGATATTTTATTTTGGTTCGACGGGCGGCGGTGTCTGGAAAAGTACTGATGGGGGTATCTACTGGGAAAATATCTCCGACGGTTTTTTCAAGCGTGCGTCTGTCGGTGCAATTGCCGTCGCACCATCCGACCCAAACGTGATCTACGTCGGCATGGGCGAGACAAGTATTCGCGGTAACGTCTCACACGGTGATGGTATCTATAAATCAACCGATGGCGGCAAGACCTGGAGCCATCTGGGATTAGCGGAAACTCGCCACATCGGCAAAATCCGCATCCATCCCACCAATCCTGATCTGCTCTATGTCGCGGCTCTAGGTCACGCACACGGGCCTAATAAAGAGCGCGGCATCTTTCGCTCAAGCGACGGCGGCAAAAATTGGCACCATCTTCTCTTCCGAGACGAGGATACCGGGTCGCATGACCTGGCAATGGATCCTAACAATCCTCGTATTCTTTATGCTGCCCTATGGCGCGCTCGTCGCCAGCCCCACACACTGCAAAGCGGGGGCGAAGGCTGTGGCATCTTCCGTTCAACCGACGGTGGTGATACCTGGACCGATATTACACGCAAGCCCGGACTCCCAACAGGCATGCTCGGTAAAATCGGTCTCGCGGTTTCAGGGGCGCAACCTGGTCGCATCTGGGCCATCATCGAGGCCGAAGATGGCGCACTCTTCCGCTCCGATGATGGCGGCGATACCTGGCAACGCCTCAGCGAAGAGCGCGACCTGCGCACACGTCCCTGGTATTACATGCACATCATCGCTGACCCACGCGATGCCGAGACACTTTGGGTCCTCAACGAAAAATGTTTCCAGTCCAATGATGGTGGCAAGACGTTTTTCAGAGTTGCCACTCCCCACGGCGACCACCACGATCTCTGGATTGACTCCCATGATCCGCGACGCATGATTCTCGGCAACGACGGTGGCGCATGCGTGACATTCAACAACGCACAAAGCTGGTCTTCGATCTACAATCAGCCTACTGCCGAGTTCTATCACGTCACAACCGATACACGCATCCCTTATCGCATCTATGGAGCGCAACAGGACAACAGCACCATCACACTGCCGAGCCGCTCACCGCTCGCTGCCATCGCGCTCTCAGAGTACTATGAAGTGGGAGGCGGGGAAAGCGGCTATATCGCAGTTCGTCCCGATCAGCCCAACATCGTCTATGCCGGCAGTTACCTCGGCTACCTCACACGCTATGACCATCAGACCAGCCAATTGCGCGATATCACCGTCTGGCCCGATGCCACACTCGGCGCACCGGCGACAGACGCAAAATACCGTTTTCAGTGGACCTTCCCTCTCTTGCTCTCACCACACGACCCAAACGTACTCTACACAACGGGCAACCATGTGTTTCGCTCGACCGACGAAGGCAATAGCTGGGATGAAATTAGCCCCGATCTCACACGTAACGACCAGAGCAAAATGGGTCCATCGGGCGGTCCGCTAACACAAGACAACGTTGGCACGGAATACTATGGCACGATCTTCGCCTTTGCCGAGTCACCCCTGAAATGTGGCCTCTTCTGGGCTGGCTCCGATGATGGTCTCGTGCATATCTCGCACGATAATGGGGCAAACTGGCAGAACGTCACACCATTAGACCTGCCGGAGTGGGCCTTGATTAGCATTATCGAGGCTTCCCCACACGATCCCGCCACAGCATACCTTGCTGCTACACGCTACAAATTAGACGATTTTCAGCCCTATCTCTATAAAACTAGCAATTACGGCTCAACATGGACCCGGATCACAACCGGCTTACCAGACGCTGTCTTCACCCGAGTCATCCGCGAGGACCCCGTCCGGCGCGGCCTACTTTTCGCGGGAACAGAGACGGGAGCTTTCGTCTCTTTCGATGATGGCGCATACTGGTATCCCTTGCAACTCAATCTGCCAGTCGTTCCCATCCACGATCTGGCGATCAAGGACAACGATCTCATAGCCGCCACCCATGGACGCTCATTCTGGATTCTCGACGAGATCACTCCATTGCGCTCGCTCAATGATGCCCTGCGTCAAGCCACTATCCATTTATTCGCTCCTGGCGTGACCACGCGTTTTGCTGCCAGTGGTGGCTATGGCTCACCCGCCCCCTGGCATAAAAACTACAAACACTCAGGAGCCTTCGTCGTCACGTTCCGTCAACAAGAACTGCCCACAGGCGAAAAAATCAATACGTATCTGGATGCCGGACAAAACCCGCCCGATGGCGTTGTCATTCACTATTTCTTCAAAGGGCAACCAACAGGCCCTGTCACGTTGACCTTCCTCGATGCCAATGGCGTTGAAATCAAGAGCTTTCGTAGCGAAGAAAAAGCGACAACACCAGAGAAGAAGAAGGAGAAACATAAAGAACCTTATGTGCCAAAAGCTTCTGGCGGCAATCGCTTTGTCTGGAATATGCGCTATCCCGACGCGGCAAAACTTGCAGATGAGGGCAGCGAAGAGAATAATATACAGGGACCACTCGCACCTCCAGGAACCTATCAGGTTCGGCTCACCGTCGATGCCCAACACTATGTCGCACCGTTCGAGATTCGTATGGACCCACGTCTCTCGATCACGCAAGAGGCATTACAAGAGCAATTTGCCCTACTGCTAGCACTGCGCGATAAGGTTTCTGAAACGTATAAAGCGGTCAATACACTCCGCTCCGTGCGCAAACAGATCGAGGAATGGGAGCAACGTGCGACTGGCAACGCGGAGATGAGCACAGCAATTGCTGATGCAGGCAAACAGATCAGGCAAAAGCTGACAGCGATCGAGGAAGAACTGATTCAAGTCAAGGCAAAGGATCAGATGGATACACTCGACTTTCCGATGAAGCTCAGCGCAAAGTTTGCGTCACTTGCTGGTACAGTTGCCAGTGCAGACGCAGGCCCAACACGCCAGGCCCAGCAAGTGTTTACCGAGCTAGCTGCGCAGCTAGAAGTGCAGATGCGGCACCTCCAGGCCATTTTGACACACGAGGTGACAGCGTTCAATCTCCAAATTCACGCAGCAAGCCTGCCTGCCGTCATTCCGCCGTCGCTCTAACAGCGCATCCCCATACGCAGAGTACGTGTTATGCTATGTTCTCTGCATATGGGGGTGCTACCATCAACATCAACAGGCGCGCCAGACACGCACTGTTTTATCCGCTCCGCCCGATGCTACCATCCTACCATCCGGCGACCAGGCCAACGTATGAACGCTGGCCTGGTGATCGCCATAAGGCCACACGACTATCCCCGTAGACGCATCCCAGATCAACACTTCTTTTTCCTTACTAGCTGACGCAATCAGCATTCCACCCGGTTGCCAGGCGACCGCCGTGACCAGACGCGCATGCTGCATAAACTGCATCTGCTGACGGCCTGTGTGAGCTTCCCAAATATGCAGCGAGCGATCCCAAGAACCAGAAACTACCATCCGGCCATCTGACGACCAATCTAATGTACGCACTGCATTGCGATGCCCCGTATAACAGGTCATGAGCTGACCTGTTGTTGCATACCAGATATGTACCATCCCATCGTCACTCCCAGATGCGATATACTGGCTATCTGGCGACCAGACCACGGCCATCACGCTCTCGGGATGAGCAAGATACGTCACGATATGCTTGCCTGTCTGCGCTTCCCAGACCTGTACTGTGCCATCCTCGCTACTAGAAACCACGTATTTCCCATTTGGCGACCAGGCTACCGCTCGTATCTTGTTACGATGCCCAAGATAACTCAAAACGGTATGGCCATTTTTACGATCCCACACCTGCACCACATGCTCGTCACCTTGGTCATGTATGCCGTCCACAATAAAGTGCCCATCTGGCGACCAGGCAAACATTTTGACAAGGGGACTATGCTGTGTCATAGAGTAGAGCTGTTGACCATCCACAGCATACCAGATATGCAACGTGTTGTCGTCACTTGCCGAGGCCACAGCACTTCCATCCGGCGACCATGCCAATGCACTTACGACAGCACCATGCCCCTTGTAGACACACATCGTAGCACCCACTGCCACGACTGGCAGCGGCGGAGCAACCGGCAATGATTGGATATGGAGAGTAGGCTGTGGGTCCAAAATCTGCTCTAGCACCTCTCTCACCTCTCCCGCACTCGCCGGTCTGTTGACCGCGTTGCGTTCAACCATACGCTGGATAAGTGCATCTAGCTCAGCAGGTACACCTTGCAATGGTGCAAAGTACGCAATTGGGTCTGAAGGCTCTTCTCCACACGAGAGTGCGTGCAATGTTGCACCCAAACTATAAATATCGGAAAGTGGACTGGTCGCTTTCTTAAATTGTTCTGGGGCAGCATAACCATACGAGCCAAACGCATATGTATCTCCACGCCCTGGCGTGAAGTGGCGCGCAATACCAAAGTCGATCAGATAGACCGTACCATCAGGGGCTCGCATGATATTGGAAGGCTTCAGATCACGAAAAACAATTGGCGGTTGGCGCGTGTGCAAATAATCCAACACATCACAGAGTACAATACCAATATGTATGATGTCATCGGCTAGCAAGCCCATCTGGTTCGCCTGACGCGCATCATTTAGACTATCTTCTAAAGTCTTGCCCTCAATATAGTCCATTGCCAGATAGGAACGTCCTTGCTCGTCAAAATAATCACGGATGCGCGGCAGGTTGGGATGCGAAAGATTGGCAAGCATGGTTGCCTCGCGCTTAAACGCCTCTGTCGCCTCCGTAATATCTTTTGCCGCACTCAGGCTGACCTCTTTGATCGCTACCTTCTGCCTAGCAAGCAGAGTATCCTCCGCCAGATAGACCGCCCCCATCCCACCACTGCCCAGAAGACTCAGGATAGTATATCGCTGTCGCAGCGATTGGTTGGTGGAGAGCAGACCTGTTGCTGTCTGACTCACTTGCACAGAAGTCGGGAGAGAGACCGCTCGCAGCGCAACTTGAGTTCCCTGCACATCCTGCTGGCAAAACATACAGATGGTGGCTTGAGGATTGTTTGCACACCCACAATGATTACAAAATAGTGGTGAAGGAATCATATTTTACTCGCCTTTTCAGTGCTAGTTTTCTCTTGCCTAGCACAATCTATCCCTACGATCAAACCTTACAAACCCTTACCAGATACGCACGCTACCATCATAACTCGCTGAAGCCAGATAAGTGCCATCCGGCGACCAGGCCAGCGCAGTGACCTCCGCCGTGTGACCACTCCAGGTATGCTGATAGTCTCCTGTATCTGCTCGCCATACCTGCACCCCTCTATCTCCACCAGCTGAAGCGAGCAACGTTCCGCGCGGTGACCAGGCTATCGCTCGCACATTTTTCACATGTCCAGTATATTTCTCATCAGCACTCGACGGCTCGGCCATACGCCAGACAGACACCACACGATCATCACCGCCAGAAGCCAAGCATGCGCCATCTGGCGACCAGGCCAGCCCATACACCGCAGCAGTATGTTCCGTATAACGTGCGCTTGGTAACGCCGTTAAAGTATCCCAGACTTGAACTGTCCTATCATCGCTGGCTGTCGCAATAGACCTGCCGTCTGGCGACCAGGCCAGCATATTAATACAAGCGAGGTGTTCTCGGTAAAGCGCGACATGCTGCCCGTTAGTCGCCTGCCAGATTCGTACAACACCATCCACCCCGCCCGATGCAATGAAACGCCCATCAGGAGACCAGGCAACCGTACAGGCACGCTTTAATGGCTCTCCCTGTCCTACATGCGATTCATAACGCAGCACTGTTTACCCCGTCTGAGCATCCCAGACCCAAAAAAGCTGATCGGCCCCGCCAGAGACCAGATAGCGACCATCGGGCGACCACGCTACTGTCTGTATGTGATCCCAATGCTCATGATAGACAACCAGCGTGATACCAGTCGTTGCATCCCAAACTCGCACCGTCAAATCATCACCACCCGAAGCAAGATACAACCCATTGGGTGACCACGCAACTGCTCTCACCCAATCCCTATGCTCCTGATACAACATGCTTTTCCATCTCCCACATAGACACAAAACTATACATAGAGGCTAGCTCAGTAGAATAGTCTACCTCTAAAGACATTCTTCCTATTCGTTAGCGAAAGTTGATGATCTCTGCTATTCTAAAGCTATATTTACTTGTCTATCTTCATCTCAGTAACCGTCATAGCAGCAGTGAAAAACCGCACACGGGTAGTTCTCTCAAGCTCATCAGGTAATGCCTGTGACGATGAACAGAAATAGCTATTTTTCGTGGTGATGCCGCTATGGCAAGCTATCATACCACCTGGATCAGCCATATAACAACTGCATCTAGAGCGCAGCATGCCGAAAAATGGGATGAAGTCTGATTTGTGGGAGGTTTATGTGGAAATTTTTGAGACTTCTTTTCAAGCCCTCGAAACTCTGGATAAAAAGTTGGCCGCAGAGCTTGACGCAGTGTGGACAGAGGCCAAAGGGTTAGGAGCCACCGAAGGAGCCAAACGCTTAGAAATCGTGGCACAGCACTTTAACGCCCTCTCTCTTGAAGAGGCATACAAAATCATTGATCTCGATGCTTTTATCAAAGAGATTGAGCGGGTCTATATCAGTACCAATAAACTTAAATTGGCCTATACAGTTCGTAATGCTTGGGCCATTGTACCTCTTATGTTTACTTGGTTCACGCTATCTGGTGCGTCAAGTAGCTATCAGCAGGATGTCACTAACCCCAAATACCCCAATGATATTTATCTGCCCTTTCTCAAACTCTGGCAAGATGGTTTTCACGGTACAACCTTCTTTACCTTCTCCAATACCGCCTTTATTGATGGGACATTGTTGGCTATTTATTTATTGCTCATCATCGCTGTTCCCCTATACGAGCAACATAAACTCGAACAAGGTAAAAACTTCGTACAAAAATTGCAGGACATGACCAAGCATCTCGCCGAATTTATTGCCACCAAGGGCACACCATCACTCATGCCAGATAAAGATATCAGCAAAATGGCGGAACTCATTGGCGAAGCGGTGAAAAATACGATTGATCGCGCTCTCCATGGTGGGCGCAAAGTCGCACAAGAATCCGAAAAATTTGTTAGCGAAACCTCCACGCTAGTAAAAACAATGCTCAAAGAGTTTCAGGACGAGATGGCAAGCGTCAGCACCGACGTGGGAATGCTCACCGCCGATCTGCGTACATTGAACGGCAACGTCCAGAGCCAAGATCTAAAACTGCAAGAACTCACCGTTGCCAGTAGTGACCTTGCCTCTTCATCAAAAGAACTTGCCACACATGCACAAAAGATGACGGAGAATGCAGAGGGCGTAGCACTAGCAAGCCAGAGTATCGCCATAACGACATCATCGATCAGCGGCCACCTCGGCGATCTAAAAACAACACAACAGGAGATGGTCACGGCCATCACCTCCACACAACAGACTATCATGCAGGATATCGGCACGACACAACACACCCTGGTACAAGAACTAGGAAATACACAACAGCAAATGGTCGCCACTATCGCTTCTAGCCAACAAGCCATCATGCAGGATATTGGCACTACACAACATACCCTGGTACAAGAACTAGGAAACACACAGCTACGGTTTGTGCAGAAAATGGAAGACACACAAAAGCTGATTGTGAATGATATGAGTACAACACAACGTCAACTCGTGCAGGGTATTGATAAGACGCAAGACGTGCTTGTAAAGAGCATTCAAGATACTGCTGACCAAATGGACGAAGTGGCAAAGGATACGAAAGCAGTTGCCCGACAACTTGGCCAAATTACACGGGCTGATATTCAGCAACTGACTACGGATATTGCCACAGCCATTTCCTCCCTCAGCAGCTCTACACAAAACGATATCAAGCGCGTGAACGATCAAGTCACCCAGGATATTCAAGCCATGAGCAGCGAAGTCAGTCAGATGGCAGCCAACATGCAACAGGTTAACCTACAATTAGCACAGACGATTATTGCCCTGGAGCAAGCATCACAGGCTCTTAGCGTGGGCGGTGGCTTCACACAAGTTAGTCATGAACTGCAAATAACCACAAAGGTCTTAGGAGAGTTCACGCGATTACTGCAACATAAATCCAGACGTTGGTTCTTTTGATTGCCAGCTCATAAACGATAAGCATTGACGAACAGGAACAAAAATAGCTATGATGCACATGCCTTTTAGGGACCATATTCAGGGGTCGTCGCTCGCCTCGGTTGGCTGGCTCTTCGCTGATCTGCTGCTCGCACTCGCCATGCTCTTTATGGTTGCCAGCACCGTTGGCGTCAGGCCATTTATCTTGCCGCCACCCAAACTCGCGGTAGACACGACGCTCTTAACACCATCTGATAAACAGTGTACAGGTACACTTGCCGCTCCCCAATGCACGATTACACTGACAGAAACTGCTGCCTCTGCCGGCTCCGTTACCTGGACAGCCAGTAGCGACATGAGCGATAGCGTGGTCTTTCAACCATCGACGGGCATCTTGATTCCGGGGCACGCGGTCGCGATCACAATCAGCGCATTCCCCTGCCACAACGGCTCCTTCACCTTCAGCGGTTCGCGCAGTGCCATGCCTATAACTGTTCTCTGGCGTTGTACGCTTCCGCAGGAACGCCTAGACTTCCACTACCAGGAAATCACACTCAACGTGCCCGATGTTCCGGCCTTGCTGAGTGACTCACCAACTGCAATTACCACTGTGGAGCAACAAATTAGAGGACAAAGCCTGCTTGTCAACCGCAGCGTCGGCCTTGCCATTGCCTACGGTGGCGCAGCTAACCTCGGCCAGATTGCGCAAGCACAACTGGTTGCCAATAAAATCTATGCAATCTTAAAACAGCTTGGGCAAGAGGGCTTCGCGTTCCAGCGGGCTTCGTATTATGTGCCACTCTATTCGCTTGGTAGCCCACTCAACACTGTAACGCTAGATATCTATCTCTTTAACTCATAGCCATTGTGTACCTTATCATCGCATCAGGCTTTTCTTGAAGATGAGTATACAGTCAAAGGCGGCAGTACTCTATGAAGCAGGCAAACACGCCATAATTGAAGAGGTTACTATAGAGGCACCACATCAGGGTGGGATACTGGTACGCATGTAAGCAGCAGATGTCTGCCATAGCGATCTGCACGTGCGCGATGGCAGCTTGCCAGAGCCTACTTAAACGCATTCAAGCAGGCCGTAGTCAGCCAGACGATGTCATTAGATGCTTTAGAAACGGCGTTCGAGCTTCTACGCAAAGGCGAAGGTGTCAGAACGGTTTTGCGCTTTTAACATTTCTCTGTCGAGAGTGTGTACTTGCTCTCGACAGAGAAATGCCCGCTAGGGGAGTTTGATAATTGGGCCACTTACTGGGCCATTACTGCGAATGGTTGGGTTATTGACCTGACCGCCCAGATAGGCAATATAGGTGAATAGCACGGAATTCAGCAAGAGAATAATCAGCACACTCGTTGATAGCAAACGTGGCAACCTGGGCTTGTTGCTATAGAGTAATGCTCCCCCAAGCGCAATCATACCTGTCACAAACATTGCCGCTAGACCAAGCTGCGCGGCCTTTCTATGGGCATCTAGTATTGTGCTGGAATAAGTTGGTAAATTCTCTACAAGAGCAACGGAATGGTCACCCGTGAAGTAGACAACCGCTGTAGACAAGGCGACCATGACCAGAAACCATAGCGAGACTTTCTGCAAAAAAACGTTGCGAAAGACTAACGCGATAATAAACAAGGCTGTAACGAATATAGCACCTAGAACGGGAATGTGATTCAAAATCAGATGCAAGTGGACCATGTTCAGATTAATATTCATGGGTAATTAGTGTTTCCTATCTCATAAACGTGTGAATTCTCTGCTCTCGATGATTGAACAGACCAGCAGTAGTATCACAAGTATACCTTAAACATGAATTAAAAAAACGATCCACCAGCCTTTTGGCTACCAGCTTCCATACGATTTATCAATCAAATCAAGCAGACAGTGAAATGTCGGCAAAGAGATGACTGGCTGAATAATTGGTTCGTGCGTATATTGCGCCACAATTTTGACAAGTTTTCTCATCTTAAACTGATAGCCAATGCCATGCTCTTGAAAGCGCACATTCAATTCTTCTATGGCATCGTCGGGAGTCTGTGTGATTTTCGAGTAACGGATATCATCAAACGAGAGGCGGCGAATATTGCGATCTATCACATGAAACGAGAGATCAATAATATCCAGCGCGCCATTCGTATCTGTGTTCAACAGGTACTGCTGACATTGTACAAAAGGATTAGCATCCTTATCTCCAAGCGCAAACATGCCCAACTCACGCGCAAGGGTACTGAAAATATGTATCCAGATGGCATTCGAGGCAGGTGGCGGATTACGTAGAATATTGAGCGAACTATGATCTTCAAGAGCAGCATAAGGGCCAATTGCGCTCATCCAGATGTAAATGACCTGCCTACGGAAAACAGCAGGCAAGATATCATATTGATAGATTGTAGGCTGTTTCACCTGCCCGTTTCTCCTCTGACGTTTTGAAAACGTTTCAAACACTCCCACTCAAATCTCCTCCTGACATCCCATCCGCTCTCTGTGGCACATTCCTTCCCGTCAAAGAACAGATTCACTCTGTGTGATCTCTATTGTAGCAGATAGCAAACCGCATATCAATTAATAGGATGAATTTCCTATATCTTTTATCGCTATATTGATA
>VFSW01010660.1_pt1 | contig 13010 bp, 21 predicted proteins | sample 5358111 | NCBI WGS metagenome assembly VFSW01 (sample SAMN11554181, study PRJNA540505) | mine drainage metagenome | isolation source: sediment from site ElyBrook_90M | place: USA: Ely Copper Mine, Vershire, VT | collected 2017 | reverse complement strand
CAATCATAAGCTGCACAATCAACACAATGTTGGCGGCGAGGAACGTGATGCTGGCTGCCCACAAGAATAGGTGCACCGGCAGGCCCTGTGTGCGCAGGGGCGCAAGATCAGTCTTCGAAAGCATCGAAAAAAGGAAGTCGGTCGAATCAATGTGATCGCGCTCGCCTCTCACCAAAAACTCAAGCAGGTAGCCCCACCACAGCCAGTACAGCTGGCACGCGACCCAGAAAATGAGAGCCATGGACAAGCCATCAGGCAGCGGCCACGGAAGTCGAGGTATGATAAGAGGCACCAAGCCGAAGTACCAGACGAAGTATTGGGCGGTGCACACCTGAGACAGTTGCCAAGAGAGTTACCCCATCAGGGCCGGAAGGAAATTGCGGGTTGACGAGTCCTTTCTAACGCACCTTGTTGAGCGACACAAACGCCATGGTCTGAATCAGCATGCAGCCGGGGAGGTCGCGGTGTAATCTGCCTATCAGCACTACCTGGAGCAGCAACTGCGCAGCGGAGGCCCAAGGGGCAACATCGGGCGGCGGCGTTGATCCCCAACCGGCTGCAGGGGGTTCCTCGCGGCCAACCCCTGTGCTCTCCACCTTTTGCGTTATCTTGGACTTGTACCATGGCCCATAATCGGCAAGGTAGATTGGATAAAAGTGCGGCGAAAAATTGTGCCTTGGATCCCGTCTTGAGAGGTGATGCAGAAAGGCTTCTTCCAGGAACTTCTGCCCGTACAATTGGTAGCTCCCGACTCCTAGCAGGAGGAACACGAGAGCGGAAGGGACGCCGAAAGAGAGCGCCTGCCACACGGCAATCGACACAAAGCCGCCTTTGCCCCTGCTGCTGCTGCCGACGGTGCGACGGGCGGTGCCTTGCGGATCATCTTTGTCCGCAGCATTCACAGGTCCTTTCTTGAGTGACTCCGGTTCCATTCCACTGCCGCTTCCTTTGACGCCGTCGATAGCGGCCGTCGCCCGTGCCGTGAGAAAGAGCACAATCGACGGAGCGTAGATGATGGGGTAGATGCGGAGGTGAACTACGAGTCCGTAAAGCAAGGAGGCCAAAAGAGTTGCCGCTCGCCGCCCGTCCACGATCAGCAGCAACATGGCCAGCAGAAGCAGCGTAGAAAGCACGTCGCAACTGCCGCGCGTGGAGATGGCGGCCGTGTATGGGTTACAGAGCCACGCCGCGGCCGACGCCAAGACGGCACTGTCGGGCGCTCGTAGCTTCCTGAGCAGACGGATGATCATAACGGCCGCCACCAAATCCCCCGCACTGAAGAGAAGCTGCACAGAGTAGTGGGGTTGCAGCACTGTAAGGTGGGAGGATGAGTCTCCCTGATTGCATCCGTTCGTCCCTCACCTTGCCCCATGCCGAATGAAGGTAAATGTTGGGTAAGACTATGTAGGCTAAAATTGGGCTGTATCGGTAGGTGCTGCGGTCGTAAGGGGACCCTCCCTGAGTGACAAACCTGTGTGTTGCGTGAGAGCTCATTCAGTTTGAGGACGCAGGAGGGAGATCACCTTGCCGCATCCGTGAACACTGTGTAATCGACGTCGGTGAACTTGACGTGCATGGTGCGGTCCTGGATCTCGCCCCACAGCACCAGCGCCAGCCGCAACGCAGCGCTGAGGAGGAGTAGCAGGGTGAGCCTCATCTCTTAGACAGTGGGGCGCACTGGCCATCAGAGCGTTCTATTTCTTACGCATGCTCGATTGGCTCAGCTTCCTTCAACCGGGCAGCACCGACACCGCACTGCTCGTCGCCTACTCTGTTTTCGCTTTGGGCATAAGCGTTTCTCTACGCTTCCTCGTGCGCATCGGAGGCGTAACGTGGCGCGGTGGCAAGTGAGTTTCTGCACATTGCTAAGGTTGCATTTGATCATCGTGTGTGCGCAGAAGGCAAACAAGTCCCAGCACCGTCAACAAGGCACCGAGCAGAAAGGGCCGGAAGCAGGCTTGATCGCATGTGCGCGAGTGCATGAGGTCAGTTGCCCAAACAAATGGAGCTGCTGCGTCCACGGCACATGGAGGCTACTCTCCTCAACAGATCGACTCGGCACCTCGAGGCACGTGCTCAAGCGGCCCACAGCCGCCGGATCCATCAGAGGACAGTGCACAGAAACCGTTCAACAGCAGCTCTTAAGCAGCGTTCCATTTCCCGTCCTCTGATGCTCCGAGAAGCGGTCGGCGGCTCTGGGCCCGTCGAAGACATTGAGGAGGCCAAGAGGCGTTCGCTCATGAGTGATTACGACCAATGGCGTGCCCAGTTCCCTGGGGTGCAGAGCATGGATGTCGAGGCCTTGAGCCTGGCCCTCAGGCAGGAGGAAGCCGAGGCACAGGAGGATGGACGGGAGGCCGGCAACAGCGGAGTAGTGAAGGGAAGGAGGGGGAAGCTGCCGTTGGTCCTCGTCGATGTCCGAAACGATGATGAGGTCAAGGTGCGAAGATGACACCTTCGTCGCTATCGACTGATGTGCGACTCCTAATACTCCGCCCCTCCTGAATCTCTCTCAGGTCTCGGTCATTCCCAGCAGGTGCACTCTCACAGCCGCGCAGTTCGAGGAGCAGAGGGAAGAGATCAGGAAATCGGGTAGAATTGTCGTTTGTTACTGGTGAGTGCGATGCCCTGCCATCAGCTAGGCGGGGGCTCTCGTGCTGGGATGATGTTGCGCGACGGTCGAAGCTGACCTCTTGACTGCAGCACCGCCGGGCTCCGCAGCTTCAAGTACGCGGTAGCGCTGCAGCAGCAGCACGGGTTTGAGGCCGAGAACGTCTTCAATCTGAGGGGCAGCATCCTAGCGTGGACGCAGGCGGGGCTGCCGCTAGTCCAAATGGGCTCGTCGGGGGCCCAAGTCGACACCAAGCGCGTTCATGTTTATGGTGAAGCGTGGAAAAAGCAGCTCGGACATGGCTATGAGCCCGTCGTGTATGCCACTGCATCTGTCAACGGGTAAGCTGGGGGCGGACGAGTTCCTCTTGGCATCACTGAAATTTACCGCTCGATCGATTTACCGCAGGCTGTTGTCGATTGCAGCGGGGTGGTATATGAGTTGGACCAAGCGGTTTTGAAGTTTTCTTTTCATAGACAAACCTGGGTGTCCCTTCATCCAAACCATGATGGACCAACCATCACCAAACCAAAATTGTTTGTGGTCCGCATCTAAGAATGCAAAATCCTTCGAAAATCAGGCTAGAAGGCCGTGTGTTGCCCTGCTGAGCAGGTTCCGAGCAAATTCAAGTGAGTCATCGGTACACTTAGAAGAAGCCAAATTTCTTCTCCGGAGCAGCAGCCTGATAAAAGAGACGGAGGAGCAAGATGTTGACAACAGACGATTGTCCGCTCTGCTCTTCCCTCCCAAGTTTCTTAGATGTAACGTCAGAGCTCCTCTCGCACCTTCTTCCCCTTCTGTGCGCTCTTCTGCTTCTGCGTGCCGCTGGATGCTGCTCCCTCCTTCTCCCAGATGACGCCTGCGTACGTGGTCTTGATCGTCTCCTCGTACCCGACACCAGTACCATTCGCGTTGTCCTACGAAGTTAGCATCGACTCGTTAACATTGCATGACCCCGCCCGCGTACCCCCGAAAGTACTGCGCACACCTTGATCAGAGTGGCCTCCATGAAGTCATCGAACTCGCTGTCTGCTGCCTTGGCAACGGCGGCGAGGGCGACGACGAATCCGACAGACACTGTTGGGTTGCAGGATATGGAAACCGGAATTTGCGAGGCGGGTGGAGCGGCGGCGACGAACCTGGGAGACCGATCACTCGCGGGTCGACGCCGCTTCCAAAGTTGAACTCGATCGGCTCCGCCTTGGGCGACGGTGCGGATTCCTGCGCCTCGGCCGGCTTCGCCTTTGCCGGAGCGGGGGCGCCGCCCTGGAAGGCCTGCGAGCCAGAAGAAAGAGCTCATCAGAGCGAGCGAACGAAGATCCACCGCCCATCCTCCCGCGGCGGGCGCCTGATCTGTCTCTCTCTCCCTTGCATACCGACCTTCTTCACTTCTGGCTGCGCCAGAATGACCCCGGCGTCTGCGGAACCCGGGGCGAGCAGCAGAGCCGCTGCAGCGAGTGACGCCGCGGCGATCTGAGCCCTCTCGACTGCGAGCGCACGGGGCCATCGTCAAATCGAGCCCGATGGGCCACATATCAAACCATATCCTCAAGCAGATCGAATTGCGACCCTGCGCCCAGGAGCTCACTGCGCATACCGTGAACGGCCTCGACTCGGACGGACGAACGGCTCGAAGCGCGAGAAGCCGCCTGGGAGATGGCCTTGGCGCGGATGGAAAAGGCCATTTTTATTGCGGGTAAGGTAGGGACGGTTCTGGTTTCGATCGATTAACCGATTTATGGGGGGGGGCAACCGACCCCCAATACACTGTCAAGTCTCCTGCCTCTCCCTCAGGATGACGGGCACGCTGGTGGGCGGTACGCTGCCAAACTCGGTCACGATCATCGTGACGTACTCGCAGGGCATGGCGTCGTACTTGAGGTTCAAGAGCCCCAGCTGCTGCCGGTGATGGCCGTCCGCCAGCGCGGTCACGTCGGGCCGCCGCGCCACCGTCGCAAGCGCGCCTGGGTCGCCCAGCTCGTTGTGCGTGATCGAGTCCAGCTGCACCCTCTCGTGGAACTTGTACGACTCGCAGCATATCATCACCGGCTTGCTGTGGGCATTGGCCACCATTGCCACCGCGGCAGACCCGGCCCGCGACATGACGGTGCCGTTGGACATGACGGCCGCAGCGCCCAAGAACACCTGACAGAGAGCCGAGGTGGGTGCCGAGAGGGTTGTGCACTGCCTCAGCACCCGCCAAACGAATTGTCAAAGGAGAGAAGAATGACACACGCACCTTGGTCACTTCACGGATGGCGTAGGACACTGCATTGAGGTGGACGTAACTGCACGAGACCCCCGCCTCGAGGAGCTTCTGCGGGTAGGTGGCCGGATCAACCCGGATGAGAAGGTTGCTGAGGTTAAATCAGCAACAATCTCGAGTGCTCTTTAGAGAGGACATCACGCTTCCCCCCTTCCGACCTGCAGCATCTGCCTGCCCTCATTCTCGGGACGAGCGTCCACGACCACCACCCTGAACTCCTTCCTCCTCTTGGCCGCCTCGAGCAGCGTCGCCGCAACCACGTGGCTGTAGGCAAATGTTAGGATCACATCGCCATCGACAACCTGCGATAGGGCAGGAATCAGATTATGAAAAAAAGCGAGTGAGTCAGGTGGTGAGCTGACGGTTCGACACGTTGTCACCTTTGTAACGGCAGACTCGACGATGAGGTTGTCGGCGATGTAGATACGGGCGTTGATGAAGTCTGAGATCTCTTGGATGAGGTCCGCCTTGGCGCTGGCCTCGGGTTTTGAGGGATCGATCTTGCTGCGGGGTGCAGATGATCCACGACAGGGGGTAAATAAGAGCAGACAAGAATGATACTGCGAGTTTTCTCGGCAGCTCTCACGCAAGCGGCTCAGCTCATACCTGAGTTTGAATTTGACAAACTTGATGGCGTTGCCCATGGACACGGACAATGGCCGGCATTCTACCAGGAATGCAATGATGGTGTTAACCTTGGTAGGAGGGGAGGGATGTTGGTTGTTCAATGCTAGTCAGGGTTACAGTCCAAGGAAGCAGGAGGCTCAATTTAATGGAAAGTTGTCTCACACCTGCTGCGTCAGGTCGCGGCTGAGGCTCTTGCCATCGGGGGTCGAGTAGTCCTTGATAAAGAGGCACAGCGTCTGCATGAACGCGACGCAGCGCGCGTTGGCGCCCGAGATGGTCCCGTCCGCGTACCTCAGACCGAGCTGCAGCACCGCAGGGTGGATGCCGTGCGTGCCCTTGTGGTTCGTCAGCAGAGAAGAAACGGTGACCTCCTTGTACTGCTGCAGGTGCGAGAACATCTCTGCCGAGGCCAGAGAGACCACGCGGCTGCTCTTGGAGGATGACGAGGGCTTGGCCCCGCCGCCTCCGGCCGAATGAGCGGGCTCCGATGATACCGCCGAAGCGCCGGTCTCTGACGCTCCCGACCGAGCTGGCTCTTTGACAGGGGCGGCGGCGGCGGCGGCGGCAGCGGGCTTGTCGCTCCTGGGCTTCGCAGAGGTGTCGGACACCGCTGATGATGACACTGCCGCGCCCCTTGCCTTGCCCTCTGAGGGAGCAGGGCCAGCCTTGCCGGCCGCCTTGGCTGCCCGCTGCGCCTCCTGGATGGCGCGGCGGTCCGCCCGCGTCAGCGCCTGCTTCCCGCCGCCGCCCTCGGAGGGGGCGACGGAGCCAGAGACGGACTCGGGAGGCTTGGTCGACGGGGGCCCTCGCTGGCTAGGAGCAGCATCGGGGGCGGCGGCGGCCGACACAGGGACGGCAGCGGTTGCCCCGACGTTCCGTGTCGGCGGCTGTTGCATGCGACCAGAAAGCTTGGGCGATGATGGAGCCGGCGGGTTGACCACTGCGCTGCTCATGCTCATCTGATCCGCAACTGCAAGATGGGCATATGATATACAGTGAAGCAACAACGAGTCAAACAACAGCAACAGGGAGATGTCCCGTCAAATCGAGAGGAAACACACCTCCGCCCGAGAAGTTCGAGAAAGAGGATGGCATGTCATCATCGTCATTCTCTGAAACAGAAGATCTGTCCTGATCTGCAGCAGCCGTGCCCCTGCTGATGCCCGCATGCAGCTTCTCCGACATCTGTGCGTGCTGGATGGGTTTGGGGAGGGACGGCGGGACGGGCTGCTGCAATGGCGGTGCAGGCAGCCGAGCAGCATCCGCAGGTGCGGCGGTGGCCTGCGCCTCTCCTCCGCCTCCTTCGGTGGTCCTCGTCGGGCCCATGAGGCTCTGCATCGGACACGTCGCACGTTTGTACCTACAGCAGCGAGTGCTCGCATGGGCTCACCTGGAATGAGGGAGGGATGATCACAGGGGTTGGCGAGCTCGCTCCCTCATCCTGAGCAGCTGCCGCCTCCGCCAGCAGAGTGGGCGCCGGCGAGTTGACGCCGCCCTCGACATGGAAGCCGACGACCGTGAACGGCTGCTCTCGCTTCGGGCCTTCAGTGCCATCAAGATCAGCGAATGAACCACCCACGAGAACAGCCCCCTCGCGCACCTGCTGGCGGGATCTGCATTCGTTTACTTTCGCGCCCAGTAGTAGAGGCGTGGTATGGACAAGTGCGAAGGCAGAAGAACATTTCCCTCTAATGTCGCGGCTCTGCTTCATCGCCGAATGGCTCGACCCGATGACCGGCGTTCTGTGGAGGTAAGAGAGCCAAATCTAAGGCCGATTTGGGAGCGAATTTCTCTTGAACTCGTCGCGCATCTCAGGTATCAGCTCTTCTACCACGCCGAAACGGGCGAGGTCGAGATGGTGAGTGGCGCGCGCGACGAACATGTTGCCTCTCATGTTGCTAATGCGGCGGCCCACAGATCGACATTAAGAACCGGAGGACGTTTTTGAAGAAAATCCGCCTGGAGGACATCAAGCCTGAGCTCCTGTTCGTCGGCTCGACCGTCACAGTGCTGTCTCGTCAGCTCAAGATCACAGACTTTGGGGACGAGTACACCAGGGGACAGATTCAATCCAAATCAGAAAGGTACCACGGCGTTTCGTGCATCTCCCCCATGCGTGCGTGAGCCACCCGTGCTGCCCATGCAGAACTCTTGCCATGGTCAAGCCTGATGCGTTCAAACACCTGGGGAAAATACTCAACGCCATTTACCAATCAGGATTTCGCATCAAGTGAGTGAACCGTCGACATGGTTGCTGCTTAGTATGTAGGTCGAGCTCAATGCTTCGCTCATCCGCCGCAGCAACCTGCGCGTGTGCCAGCTGAAGAAGGAGGAGGCAGAGGAGTTCTATGGAGTCCATCGGGGCAAGCCCTTCTTCGAGAAGCTCACGACGTTCATGTCAAGCGGCCGTATTGCGGCCATAGAGCTGGTTGCGCCGGGCGCGATAAGCAAATGGAGGACTCTGATCGGCCCCACGGACAGCGAAAAGGCCAGGGAGACTGCTCCGGAATCCATCAGGGCCGCGTTTGGGACCGACGGCTCGTACAACGCGGTCCACGGCAGCGACGCGCCCGACACTGCGGCCGCAGAGATCCGCTTCTTCTTCTCCAACTCTCAGCTCGGCAAGTGCGACGTCGGGCGCGGCACCACGCTGGGCGTGATCAAGCCACACGCGGTGCTCGACGGCGTGGCGGGCCTCGCGCTCGACATCGTCAGCGAGCACTTTGACGTGACCGCGCTGCGGCTCTGTACGCTCGACCGGGCCGCCGCGGCCGAGTTCTACGAGGTGTACAAGGGCGTGCTCGCGATCGGCGAGTACACGTCGATGGTGGACGAGCTCACGTCGGGCCCCTGCATCGCCTTTGAGGTCGCCGACCGCGACGGGGGCGCCGAGGTGGTCGAGGCGTTCCGGGAGCTGTGCGGCCCCATGGACCCGGAGCTAGCGCGTGTGCTGAGGCCCAAGAGCATCCGGGCGCAGTTTGGGCTCAACAAGATCAAGAACGCGGTGCACTGCACCGACCTCGTGGAGGACGGCCAGCTCGAGGTGAGTCCATTGGGCGTTCAATCGTTCATGTATTGCGTCATGTCCTCAATTGGCCCTCACGGCCCTGCAGGTCGAGTACTTTTTCTCAATCCTGTCCTGAGCTCGGTGGTGAGATGAGACGATTGGATCAACTCAAAAGATGAAGAGATGAGGCAAGACTTATGAAAGTGCATAAGATGTCTCTCTGATGGACTCACAAAATTGCAAAACTCGAACGATGCTTCGTTGGTCCTCCGCTGCCCGACTCCTTGGCGCGATAAAGGAGCTCCCGACGTTTTCATCGGCCTTGTCGGCGAGCCCTGAAGCATGCTGCTCCCCGCGGTCTGATGCGTCGTTGCCGTCGTCGAGCGACACGATGCATCCACCATCAAACTCGCCGCCGCAGCTGTGCGCCGTTCCCAAACGAAAGGTAGGAAGCACTCTCATGCGCATATGAGCATGCTACAATGCGCACGTCCCGCAGCTTTCTCTCCATCGCCGCGGCCAGCGACGCGTGTGGTACCAGCTCAAGCGCAAGACCGAGGCCTCTATGTGCACTCTTTGTGGCATGGTGGCCGCCAGAGGGACGATTTTCACGGGCGGCAGCTCTCTCTGCACAGGACGGTGCCTCCTGCCGCCGCAAAAGTCGTATCCAGACGAGTACAAGCAGCCTTGCTGACTTTTTGTTGTCTGATTTAATAAATCAAGTTGCCCTTGAAGCTGTCTGGCAGACATGCATCCATATCAGCAATCAGATACAAATCAGCAACATGAAACTATGCTGATTGTTTCTCCACCTCAGCTACCTGGACACCAGCCGCCCGTGACGAAGGGCCTGACCCCGATGCCAGAGGCCTGCGGGTTAGGGGCGACGCTCTGCTAGCCTCGGGAACAGTTCTGCCCAACGTGAAACCAGATGAAAGCGTGGTGTTGCCCGGCAGACAGCCTGCGGATGCTGCGACGGGGTCTGGGGCCTCGGCCACGAGCGAGCTGCTGGCCGTGATGGCGAAAGCAGAGGAGGAGGGATTGACGCCCACGGAGCGGCGCTTGTTGCTTTGCTGGCCGGTGAGAAGCGCGTCCTCGGATGCGGGGCCGCCGCACTCCGTCGAGAAGGCAGGTGCGATCCAACTGCTGTTATAGACCGCTGCAGCCTCCTTCCACTGGTTAACGCCGCAACTGGAGACGACGACCGTCCTCGCTGCTGCAGCGCTGGAGGGAACGGCAGCGACAAGCGTAGGCTTGTACCAAGCAGCCCCTCCGTCGCCCTCCCCGTCGCTGTCGGTGCCGCCTTCGCCCGGAGCGCCAAAGAAGAACCCGAACGGGCGCTTCCTCCCGCTCGCGCCCGAGGCCGAGGCGTTGCTGCCGTCAAACGGGGAGGGCAGCGGAGGCGGAGGGCCAGCCGCGTCCGAGATGACGCGCGACGTGAGTGCCACCCCCCAGGCGTCCCTCATGGAGCTGCGGAGAGGGCAGATGGCCATTTTAAGGCTAGGGACGACCAAGGAAAGGATGATTATGCTCCTAGTTCCCCAATAGGGTGAGAAAGCAAGGCCTTAGAGATCACTTACGTTGCTTGGTTGTGGAGGCCGCCTTCCCCTTCGGCGGAGTGCACCTGAGCCATGGCCCCTTTGAGGGCGAGCCCGGCGATCTTGGACCTCTTCATGACCGCCGGGTGGATCCTCCTCGCAGCCAGGAAGGGCAGCAGGGCCTCCAGCTGATGCCGCACGTCCGAAGCGGGCAGGTCGCCGTTGGCGGCGGCGGCGACCGACACCCGCAAGCTGCAGGCCAGGCGCAGCGCCTCGGTCAGGCCGCCGTCGCCGCTGGCCTCGGACGCCGCCCAGGGCACTGGATACGGCCTCGCTGCCCCTCCCCGCCCGGAGGCCGTCGCCCGGGGCCGCTTGCCCAAGATCGGCATGAGATTGCGAACGCCCCTCGGGAGTTCCCTCTCCTCCGCCAGCTCTGCAAGTGAGGCATCGTGATGAGGGGCCACTCGTATCTTGAGATTCAGAGCGCGACAGGAAGCAGTCGAGGCCAACATCAGCCCCTCCCGCCACACGCCTACCAGAGTCAGCCTTGCGATGGTCCGTCAGAGAGCCACCCGAGCGCCGCTGCCACGCCGTTGCGGGCGGTGCTTTCTCTCGCCGCGCTGCGCCCGTCTTGGGAGGCTGCCTCCGGCGCTGCGTTGGGGGTGCTCGCCTCGCCCGATCGCGCCGGCTGAGCAAGACCGACTCGGGCTGCCTCCCGAGGGCTGCCAGATCCTCGCGGCTCGCCAGCAGCATCTCCGAGCCAGAGGGAGCCAGGCGCGAGCCGTTGAGCGGCCCGAGCGAAACCGTCCGCTCGGTATCGGTGGTTTCGTAGAGGGTGGCCGCCGCAGCCCCTCCGACTTGGCCGCCGTCAGACTCCTCCTCTTCCTCCAACGCTGTCACCTCGGGACCCTCGCTGATGCTCCACGGGTAGCCTGGTCCACGCAGGACGGCCAGAGAAGGGACCACGCTGCAAGACAAAGGCAAAGGACTCAGATTGGGCCCGCGGAAGACAGGTTCAGAGGCTGCTGGCGCTCACCGGATCGGAACCTCGATGCCCTCTCTCGAGCTGCCCGGCTGCGGCAGGCCACGCCGTACCGCCGCCTGCGCCCTCGCGGCGGCTTCCTCGATCTCCTCGGTCCTCGCCGGCTGAGCGCGGCCCACCCACCGGAACCGCGCAATCTGCAGCTGCGAGGGCAGGAGACGCCCGAGGCAATACTGTGCCGGCTGCAGCAGGCCCTGCATGGGATCGGAGCGCTCTCGGCCCCTGCGGGCTTGCATGGCCTTCGAGAGCTGGCTCAGAGCCTGCAGCCCCGGAGGCGCGACGAGCAGCACCTGTGTGCATGGCGAAGGCGGTCGTCAGCTCGCTGCTTGGCTCGTGCGTTTGGACAATAGCTGTGCAGACGCATGCTGACCTGCTTGCTGGGTGTCCTCGTGCGCAGGGCTGCGTCCAGAGATGGAATGTGAGTGTGCAGCGTGACCTCGACGTCTGCGTACGATCCCCTATGGCGCTGACGCTGACGCTGTTTTCGCCGGCTGCGCTCCATCCGCGCTTTCCGCTCTCAGGCGTCAGTCAGCGCACTGCACACAACACGCATGGAGCAAAGCCGAACGACTCAGCGGGTCGCATCGCATTGAAGCGAGCCAGGGTTTCTGCTTTGCGACTATCCTGTTCTTGTGTGCCCGGCTCACCTGCTCAATTGAGCAATTCGCCTGAAAGGACCACGCACAGGATCGCAAACCAGCGGGATGAGCTGAGTGGGGCTCAGCAGAGCGTGCGGATGCGTGAGTGCGCAAAAAAGATCGCGCAAAGACGGATTTTTAGGCAGGCCTGCATTTGAGAAAGAATGGCTCGGGCTGCCCTCGGTCGGGCGTTCCTCGCTGCAGGGGGGACGCTGCTGGTCATCGGCGGTGCGACGCTCGCAGTCAGCTCTGTCAGCATGGCGGCCACCAAGGTCGTCGTGGACAGAGCCAAGGTCTGCAACACCTTCATCGGCCATCCCGACGCTCATGCATGAGCGTCCCTTCCTCCGCATGCATCCTCCGCAGAGGCACCTCCTCGTCTCCTGTGCCGTCTGCGATGGAAAAACGACCACTTCATGCTCGGTCTGTCAAGGTGGCAGTTCTTCGTGCTGCCCTCCCTTTTTCCTCTGCATGTCCCCCTGCACACGGTGCGCAGGGGAAAGAGCTTTGAGATACCACCCGGCGGAGGCTCCTATGGCGCTGCCGGGCTCAAAGATAGCAAGCACCATGTGCGCATGCACCATGTGTGAGGGGACCGGGGACCAAGTCTGCGTCAACTGCCTAGGGGAGGGGAAGACCCACCCTGACAAGTTTTGCTTGAGCGAGCAATCCCTCTCGCCACCGCAATCAACAAACACGGGGTAACTGTTTAAGTCGTTCGTTAGGGGCAGAAATCATTTTATGAAGATCTTCTGTACATGATCTTCAAGCTGCTGCGAGATGATAACTCTTGCGGCACTTTGACGCGAAGCCTTTCGCTGAAGAACCCATTGACCTGCAGCACGAGCGTCCTGAGGCTTGCGCAGTCCACCAGCGAGGACAAACATCCCTGAGTGTGTCGAGGGAGGGGCTCTGACATCCCGGAGCAAAACGCACAAACACCTTGGGCTGTCTCGCACACTGACCGTGTGTAACCTCGAGCATCCTGCGACGTTGAGGAAGTTCAGCCGTTCGAGACCTTTCAGGGGTGCTAGGCTCTTGATATGCGAGCAATGCCTCAGATCGAGCTGCTCCAGCAAAGGGCAGGCCAGCGGCAGCGCCTTGAGCGCCCGGCTTTCGATGCCCTCGATGCCCCTCAGGCTCAGCAGCAGCAGCGACGGCGGCGGGAGCGCCCTCAAGCTGCCGTCGCCGACGATGGCCTCGCACCCCGAGAGGTCGAGCTCGGTCAAGGACGTGATCGAGGACAGCGGCTGCAGGTCGCTCAGCTGGCTGCAGCCCGCC
>VFSW01010659.1_pt1 | contig 13012 bp, 15 predicted proteins | sample 5358111 | NCBI WGS metagenome assembly VFSW01 (sample SAMN11554181, study PRJNA540505) | mine drainage metagenome | isolation source: sediment from site ElyBrook_90M | place: USA: Ely Copper Mine, Vershire, VT | collected 2017 | reverse complement strand
TTCGGCGCGTGAGTGCCACGATTTCCTCAGGTGTGAGAAACATCAGGCTCTTTTCCCTCCTATCCCATTGGAAACACGGACCCCGTTCACCCTCCTATCCCATTGGAAGAGGCTGGGGCTGGCATCGGAGACCTGTCTTCGTTATAGTTTCATCCATGCATGTTGGGTGATGCAACCCAGCGGCCCCGGAATCATCGATACGATGGAACAAACAATCCAATCTTCAGCAATCCCGGCAAATACCCGCGTTCAGCGGGTGATTGTGTTCGCCATGCTGTTCACGTGGCTTGCATGGCTGTTGGCTTGCGCCAATGTAACGGACGGAGTGAGAAATCCCGCTCCTGTGAACGGGATGCACCTCTCGCACGTCGCCGCCGCTTCCACACAGAGCAGCGCGCCTGCTGATCTTTGTTGCACCGCCGCGCCACATTCCGCCGCGCTGGTGATCGCCCAGAAGTTCAATATTGCCGCCGCCTTCATACCGTTGCTCGTACTGCCGGTGATTGCGACGTCGCTCACGGTACTGGCCACGGCTACGAATCGGAAGTTCATACGTAATCCAATGCTGGGCGGGACCGAGGACTCGCCACGCTTCTGGACACTCTGGCCGCAGGCTCCCCCTCGCTAATCCCGCTTCCGTCGGGATGTCCGCAATAATCGTCAACACCGGTTTGTCCCCGCCGACGAATAGGCTGTAACCGATTCACGACACATCCCGACGGCGTTTCACGGGTCGTTTTCGCCTGACGTTTTCCATACGGCGAAAGCGCCGTGTCAATCCTCTCGAGCTCATTATGTCGTCCGCGCTTATGGCCGCACGGATCAAGGGCTGCGTAGGGGTGGCTGACCGAACGAGGTGTGTCATGAGATTTCTCTACAGCGTTTCAACGCTTCGGACCAGGGTACTGGCGCCATTGACGGCGTGTGCCGGACGGGATCGGTGCCCAGATCCAGTCCGTCCGGAGAAGGCTTCTGCATATTTCTCTCCGGCGATGTCGATGTCGCAGGGTTCCGCTTTAACCGAAAAGGGCAAGCCGAGATGAAACGAATTCCACAACTGCCATTTGTCCCGCCCCAGATGCCACGCCGGCGTTTCATACAGGGTCTGGCCGCCGGAGGTATCGTGCTCGGACTGTCGCCGTGGCTCAAAACGGCCAGAGCAGGGGAAACCACGGCGATGTCCACCGGTACCGCCGCGGTGCTCAGCGGCACCGAGTTCAACCTCACGATCGCGGAAACACCAGTCGATTTCACCGGCCGCTCGCGCAGGGCGACCACGATCAACGGCTCGCTCCCAGGGCCCACGCTGCGCTGGCGCGAAGGTGATACCGTCACAATCCGGGTCACCAACCGGCTCCCTGTGGAAACGTCCATTCACTGGCACGGCATCCTCCTGCCCGATGCCATGGACGGGGTCCCGGGAGTGACCTATCCCGGTATTGCCCCCGGGGGAACGTTTGTCTATCGGTTTGAGGTAAAGCAGTCGGGGACCTTCTGGTACCACAGCCACACGCGCTTCCAGGAGCAGACCGGGTTATATGGCCCCATCGTCATCGAACCGCGCACACCCAACCCGTTCAGCTACGACCGCGACTACGTGGTGATGCTCTCCGACTGGACCGACGAAAATCCCGAGGAAGTCTTCGAGCACCTCAAACAGATGGGCGACTACTACAACTATGTCCAGCCAACCATAGGCAGCTTCATCGAACGCGCCAAGCGAGAGGGCTTTGCGCAAGCTTGGCATCACCGCATGCTCTGGAACCAGATGCGCATGACCCCGCGCGATCTGTCCGACGTGAGCGGCGCCACCTACACCTTCCTGACCAATGGCCGCACCCCGGCCGCCAACTGGACTGGCCTTTTCAAACCCAGAGAGAGAGTGCGCCTTCGGTTCATAAATGGTTCGTCGATGACCTATTTCGACGTGCGCATCCCCGGCCTGACGATGACCGTCGTGGCCGCGGACGGCCAGAATGTGCATCCCGTCACCGTCGACGAGTTTCGCGTAGGGGTAGCCGAGACCTATGACGTCATCGTGCAGCCGACGGACGATCAGGCTTATACGATATTTGCCCAGGCATTCGACCGATCAGGCTATGCGCGCGGCACGCTCGCTCCCCGTGTTGGCATGCAGGCATCGATTCCACCGATGGACCCGGTCCCGGAACTGACCATGGCCGACATGGGCATGGATATGTCTGCCATGAAGGGCACGTCAGGGATGGGCGGCATGTCCCTGGGCGGAATGAACATGGCCGGCGTCGACGGCATGACAGCGGCGGACGGTATGGGGAATATGGCGGGCATGGACATGGGACACCAGCCTTCGAACGGATCCTCACCGCAAGGAGGGGAGGTTCCGGTGCGCTATCACTATCCGACGGAATATGGACCGGGAAATACGACACGGCTTTCCAGCGTCTCGACCCGCCTGGACGACCCGGGGGTCGGCCTGCGCAACAACGGCCGGCGCGTGCTGACCTATGCGGACCTGCACACCCTGGGCGGGCCCCTGGATCCACGGGAGCCGACGCGGGAAATCCTCCTGCACCTGACGGGCAACATGGACCGCTACATCTGGTCGTTCAACGGCGTGCCGTTCTCCGACTCGAAACCGCTGAAGTTCAACTATGGTGAGCGCCTGCGCGTGGTCCTGGTCAACGAGACCATGATGAACCACCCCATCCACCTCCATGGCATGTGGAGCGAGATGGAATCTCCGGATGCCAGGTTCCAGGTGCGCAAACACACGATCACGGTACAGCCGGCCCATCGAATTACCTATCGGGTCAGTGCCGATGCGCTCGGGAACTGGGCCTATCACTGTCATCTGCTCTATCACATGCAGGCCGGAATGTTCCGTGTCGTCGTCGTGTCCTGAGCAAGGGGATAGAACATGAAATCTTCGCTACACAACATCATGCGCGGGCTGTTTGCCGCTGCGTTCCTGCTATCCCTGGCAGCGCATGCCCAGTCAGCTACTTCAGAGGTTTCGGACGCGCACACGTCCCATCAGCCTGATAGCCTCATGGAGGCCATGCCGGGCATGGATATGTCTGGCATGAACATGGACGCGCACAAGAATCACCGGCAACACCCACCCAAGAGTAGGCCGCAAGGCGAGCCATCGGCCAATCCGAAGACCGACACGAATATGCAAAACATGCCGGGCATGCAAACAACCGAGAGTGCCCATCCAGCCCCTCCGGTAGGCAGCCTGCCACGCCGCGACGGTTCGGCACCTTATTCGTATGCACAATACGGCATGATGGTCATGAAGGGCATGGATGACGATCCCCTGATCAGTAAGGTCATGCTTGACCAGCTGGAATACGTGCACGGAAAGGATGGTTGGAGTACCGCCTGGGATGGGCGCGCGCGCATTGGCTACAACCTGAACCAGTTATGGATACGCTCTGAGGGACAATATGCCCACGGGAAAACCCAGGATGCCGACGCCGAGCTGCTGTGGGGGCATGCTATCGCGCCGTACTGGAACACGATGGCCGGTGTGCGACACGATTTCGGCGGCGGACCCTCCAGGGGCTGGGCGGCGTTCGGCATCCAGGGCATGGCCCCTTATCTCTTCTATGTCGAGGCGACAGCCTACATCGGGTCCTCCGGCCGAACCGCTGCGCGGCTTAAGTCGGATTATGACCTGCTCATTACCCAGCGCCTGATCCTGACGCCAGAAGTGGAAGCTAACCTCTATGGCAGAAGCGATCCGGCAAGGAATCTTGGCTCAGGATTATCGGATGCCTCCGTGGGCGTGCGCCTGCGCTACGAGATCCGACGCGAGTTCGCCCCTTACATCGGCATCGAACGCACCAGAATGTTCGGGGCCACGGCGGATTATGCACGGGACGCCGGTGAAAGGACTCATGACCTGCGACTCGTCGCGGGAGTGCGTGTCTGGTACTGAGCCGCACAGGGCTCATTTCCGACTTTGGAGTGCAGGCGGTACAACATTGTTAACCTCATAGGCGAAGGATAAGGACCATGAATAAATTTTTCGGAGTCGCAATCGTATTGATGGCCGGCATGCTGGTATTGGCCGGCACACCAGCCATCGCAGGCCTGGACATGTCGCAGATGCCGGGCATGACCCACCGGACCAACGGCGCGCATGATCGGGGATCATTCACCTTCGGCCGACCGGGCGATCCCAGCAAGGTTGACCGTACTTTTTGGATTACGGCACTCGACACCATGCGTTATAACCAGAGCGAGCTCACCGTACGCGCGGGCGAGACGGTACGTTTCATTGTGACGAACGCGGGCAAGATGCGACATGAATTTGTGATTGGCGACGTCGCGGAGCAGCGTGAGCATGCGAAGGAAATGGCTGCAATGCCGGGCATGGCGATGCCCGACGAAGCCAACGGCATCAGCCTCGCTCCGGGGGAAACCAAGAGCATCGTGTGGCAGTTCGCCGGGCCCGGGACAGTTGAGCTTGCATGTCACGAGCCCGGGCATTACGAAGCCGGCATGGTCAGCCGCGTCATCGTCAGCAAATAATGCCCGTCTGAATGTAGGATCTGCGATGACGCGATCAACGAGTTCTTGATTGAAAAGCATGTCTTGAGAAATTGCCTTTCCACGACACCTTTGCAAGAGGGAGCCGGCAACGCGGCGGGTGTCGCCGAGCGATGGATCTCGATGGACAGTTTGATGCGCGGTATCCGCTGTATCAGGAGGATTGTGCGCTGTGTTAGAGCCCCGCGGAGAAATGGGCATTCGGACTGTCAGAATCCCATGGTGGCCGCGGCATCATCGTTGTATGGTACCGACAACATGCGGAGGCGCAAGCGCCAGGACTTGTTCACGATCTTCAATAGCGGCACCAAGTGAACAAGCCGGTTGAGAAATCAGGGTATCGAGGACATTCTTGCCCGGTGCCAGGTGCTGCGGTTAGCGGACACGTATGTTTGCTGACGCAGGGTTGGCGCCGAGCCGGGGTCGCTGAATGGGTGGACGGGTGTCCGATGGGTTTGATTTCATCAATACTTGAAGGAGACCCCTGATGTGCAGTGCGGTCCGGATTATTATCATTCTGGTGATAGCGGCAGAGACGCCATATCTGCCGAGCGACTGCGCAAAGCAGTGCTTTTTGAAAAAAGCACAGGAGAGAATCATGTACGGATTCAAAGTTAAGCTGCAAGATCGTTTCGAAACCGCCGTGATGCACGTGATCGAGGCCCTGAAGACAGAAGGATTCGGGGTGCTCACTGACAATGATGTGCAAGCGACCATGAAGACCAAGCTCGGCGTCGAAGGGAAACGCTACCGTATTCTCGGCGCCTGCAACCCGCCGCTGGCGCATCGCGCCATCACCGCTGATCCGGACATCGGCCTTCTGTTACCGTGCAACGTCGTGGTACGCGAAGAAGCCAACAGGAAAATCAATGTTGGCTTCACGGATCCGATCGCCGTAAGGAATCTGGTGGATAACCCGGAAATCACCGTGCTCGCCGCCGAGGTGCGCGGCAAGCTAGAGCGCGTAAGAGATAGGCCATCCTAAGGCTGATTCGCCCGTTGCTTTCGTGGCAAGTATCGCAGTGATGAAGCACCCGTTACGCTGGGCACTGCTCGCGTTCGTGCTGAACGGGCTGTGGGAGGCGATGCAGCTTCCTTTGTATGCGTTGTGGCAAGACACTGATCGCGTGCGGATTGTTTCGTATGTGTTTCATTGCATTGCAGGCGATATATTGATCGCTACCTCCCTGTTTCTTTTGGCCGCCGCAGTATTCAGGGACCTTGCCTGGCCTGCCCACCGGCCGTGGTTCGGCGGTTTGATCAATATCGCCGGAGGAATGACATATACCGGTGTCAGCGAGTGGTACAACGTTTACCAGGTGCACGAATGGGCTTATGCCGATTCGATGCCGCTCGTCTTCGGAATCGGGATCACCCCTTTGTTGCAATGGCTGGTGGTACCGATTTTGACGATCGTTGCCTTTCGATACTGGAACAGAGTTTGAAAGAAAATTCACGGTGGTGTGGCGCCCGGTATTTTGTCAGCTAATCCGATTTCCGGTGTTCCCGGAGAAAGAGTTGTCCTTCCGCTCTGGATTTCCGTAGCTTTGACGTTTACTCATTTTCAAACAACGGGCATCAATTTTTCCTAGAGATGGCGATCCCGCGCTGCTAAATCTTTGACGTGCGTCAAGGTATCTACCCCGCGAGATGGGTAGCGTGTGCTGAAAACGCGATCCAGGCCTGGGTTTCCGTAATAGCCGAAGTAACGTGGTTTTCTTCTTTCCTGGGTCGATTTGTTTATGACAATTCGGATTCCGTATATCGGTGACGCTCGCCTCGAAGACGGCGTTCGTAGTGGCGATGGGACGGGTGCCCCCCAGCTTTGAGGTTGCCCCCGATAATAATTCCCGGCATCTCTTCGTATGACATGGGGCAATGATTGTCATTAAACTAGTCGGCCATAGGCGATGAAAATCGACAATCTCACGCAGACCCTAAGCAGCGGAAGATCTCGAGTGCGCCGTGCGACGCCGGTGATCGCTATTCTATTATCGGTGTCATTGATCATCAGCCTGCAACCCTGCTGCGAGTTGTTTGTTTCTCCTTTTCTGCGGCACGGTATCGAATCAAATTTTTCCGCGGACTCGGCGTGCCCCGATCATGCTTCCACTGTCCCGGTTCATGGGAAGATCGACGATCAATGCGGTCCTGGCGTCAGCACGGGTGTCGCTCTGACTCAGGCTGTGCCGGTGATTTCGGTGAAGACCCATTCGTCTCCGGTCGGCGCCTTGTTCATCGTTGCCGCGTCGCTGGAATTCTCTGCCGTGCAGCGCTTGTTGTTGTCACCGGCTTTTCATCCTTCACCACCTCTGTTTCCAATTTATCTGCGTTTTCTGCATCTTCGAATGTGGCACCCGCCAGGTGCGTCTGGCGTCAGGTAGTCGATTTTGTTTTGATGTCAGCCTCGGTGCGTGCTTTTTCAGAAGTAACTTCAGAAGTCTCGACAGCATCAAGCGTTGTAGGAGGTATCGGTCATGACGACGGTCGGTGAGTATTCACCGGCGATGGTGCAAACGTCAGAACTGTTTCAGAGCGATATTCATTCAACAGGAAAACAAGGGGAAATTAAACATGCGTAAATCGATCGCAGCGGCACTCGCCGCCACCTCCGCGTCGCAGTAGGATTTCGAAGTGACGCTCGAGACACATACGCAGTCGCTCGACCAGGACATAAGCCGGATTGCATTCCTGATCGATGCGAATGGCGCGATGCACGCGCCGATCGCCCGGGGAGGCAGCGCGCCCGGAGGACGCCGTCGTCGAGGAATGTGGCAGTTTAAACCGCTGGCGAAAAATCCCTGGGTCGTCACGCTCCGTATCCAGGGGATCGGCAGGCTCCAGTCGCGGGTTTTGCGCCGGCAACGTGAGAGGAGAGAGACATGGGAAACTGGGGCTCGAATCACATGGGCAGTGGCTGGGGATGGGGCATGGGCTTCGGCGGCCTTTCCATGATCCTGTTATGGGTCATTATTATCGTCGCCGTGGTGGCGCTTGGAAAGTGGTTGTTCGGCAGATCCTCCAGCCTCGATCTGCCGCGGCAAAAAGGCGCTCTCGATATCCTTAAGGAACGTTATGCCCGTGGTGAGATCGGGAAAGAGGAGTTCGACGAGAAAAAGCGGGAACTCGAATAGCCGAGAATCTCAGGCTATAACGGGAAGTCAGTGATGACGCGGGCGCCGGTGAGTTCAATGTGCAGCTGCGGCGACGTGCAGCCGTCATCACGTAAAATGCTCGTCGGACACAAAAGCAAGACAAGACTCAACTAATAGCGAAGATCCGACAAACAATTAACAGGAGGAATGTCATGAAACATACGGTAATCGTCATGTTAATAACGGTAGCGACTTTGCTGAACGTATTTTCTTATGCCGCGGATCGGAAGATACCGCCGATGCCGCCGTACTTTACCACCAGGGCGGATATGGAGGCAGTGCTGCTCAAATATCCGCTGGGCGTCATCACCAAAGAAGCGGCCTTTTCACATCATGGTCAAGCGACCAGAAAGGTCACTTTGCCCAATGGCAACGAAGGCTGGGTCTATCAGGTGGGCGAAGGCACAGGTCTGCGCACCTATACCCTGGAATTTAACGGGAGAGGTGTAGTCATCGACGTGCTCTATAACGAACAAGGCCGGCACAATGGCCTGACAGCGCTTGAACTTCAGGCGCAGGCGGCGAAAGTGCTCGGACCCAAGGCGGAACCGCAGCCATTCGAAAGACAGTCTCCGGAGGAATTTCACTATCAGAAATGACTATGGGGCAAGAAGATTTCAAGTAATGGAGTGGTTTGGTAGCGTTGTCCTGATATGCAGGAAGCTAAAAAAGAAACGGCGTGCGAACGCGCGCGAGAGATCGATGTGCGAGGTGGTGTGGCTCACCCAATACGACTGATGTTCGAGGACAGGTGCCCCAGGTAGCGCAACAGCTGGTATTAGTGCGGTGTCTGAGCAATTGAAACAAGTAACAGGAGGAGTGTCATGAAGCATACGGTAATCGTCATGTAAATGGCGGCAGCTACTTTGCAGCAGGACAGGCACGCTCCTGCCATTTGAGAACCGAAAAATGTCAGGCTTCAACACTTGGATCAAGCGAGCATCACCGCAGCCGTTTCCAAGTGAAGTGTTCATAGACACCTGCTTCAGTATGGGCCTCATTCCTGACCGGAGCCGCTGGATCTCCAGTGCGCCTTTCTCATCAAAATTTGACCATCGTCAATGTTTCGCAGGACGCGATTGCTACGCTTTCCAATTGTTGAACATGTCGCCGGGTCCGCGATCCTCCTTTAAGGATAGGAATGGGGGTGATACCGCCTTGAGCCTGAGTCTGATCCGAATCGCAGCAGTCACGGCCCGCTCACCATGGGCGGTGCGCCTGCTCGCGGGCGGATTCATGATGTTTCTGACGCTGGCGCTGACGCCGTGCTGCGATGCGGTCCCCGGCGCCCACCCGCATAGCCGGTCCACGGCGCAGGGTCAGGCGAATCCGAAGGCGGCGCCCGCTTCTCAGCGAGCACGCGGACCGGCGGATCCGTGCGGGCATTCACAGTGCAGCCCCCATCAGGCGACGAAACTGCTGGCGCAGGCGTTTCCGGCCGGACCCGGTCTCCATGTCGGCGCGCCGGCTGCATTGCCGGGCCTGGCTTCCGCATCGACTGGTCTGCAGACCCTCCCGCGCCGACCCGATCACCCGCCTTCGCCGTCCACTCTTCCGCTTTACCTGCGTACTCAGCGCCTGCTCATTTAACCAGGACGTCACGGCACGGAATGCGCCGCTTCGGAGAAACCGCCCTCGGCAATATCGCGTTTCCGGCCGGCGGCCGCGACGCAGCCTGTTTCGGGCCGTCATGCCTGTCCGGGGTGATGACGTGAACTGAACGAGCCGATTCGGGAGAGCGTAGCGCGGGGGAGACCGGGAACCATGATGCATGAACACACGACGCGATGCAGTGACTGCGATCTTCGGTGCGCGGCGAGTTCAAGAGCCGGCTCCCGGCACGGGACAAAGTGTCCCTGGCTGCGAAGAATCCCGCAGATCGGCTGCGAATGAAGCAGGCATAGTTCCGGTCGCGGACAGCCCGATCGGAACGCTGACTGCCGCAACTGACATAGGGGCGCAATGGCAACCGATCCCGCATGCAGGATGGAAGTGGACCCGAAGAAGGCTGCGTCAAGGATCGAGGACCCGGGCATGACCTATTACTTCTGTTCCGAAGAATGCCACAAGCGGTTCAGGGCCCATCCCGAGATGTGCCGGGCGAAGAACCTGGGAAAGGGACCGCGCGGCCAAAACCATGGGCACGATTGATGGCAGCGCGCGCATCCAGCCTGACTGCGCACGTGCCGACCGGAAACCGCAACGCTGTGCGGGCGCAGATCGTCCGGATCGCGGGCGCCGGGCCGGCCGGTCTGGCGGCAGCCATAACGCTCGCCCGCGCCGGACAGCACGTGCAGGTGCACGAGGCCCATCCGAGTGTGGGATATCGCTTTCAGCGCGACCTCCAGGGGATCGAGAACTGGACGAGCGCGGAGGATGCACTGGCGTTGCTGCGGCGCCTTGGCATCGAGACCGGCTTCGCTGCGATGCCGTGCCGGCAGGGTACGGCGTTCGACGCCCGGGGGCGGGACCACGTCCTGCGCAGCGATGCACCGCTTTTCTACATGGTCGAGCGTGGCCCAGGATCGAAATCGCTCGATGCGGCACTGCTCGCCCAGGCGCAGTCGCTCGGCGTGGAGGTGCGCTTCAACAGCCGGCTGGAACGGATGGCCGGCCCGGGGGTGCTTGCCCTGGGTCCGTGCGCAGCCGACGCCATCGCGGTTGGATACCACTTCGACACGTCCATGCGCGACGGCTTCTGGTTGATCTGCGACGATGCGGTCGCGCCGAAGAGCTATGCCTACCTGCTCGTCATGAACGGCCGCGGCACGGTGAAGAGCTGCATGTTCACCGGCTTCAAGCAGGAGCGGATCTACGTGCAGCGTACGCTGGCCGCATTCAAGCGGCCGACCTGAAGATGAGCGATCCGCAGCCTCATGGCGGCGTGGCGAATTTCCGCATCCCCGTGCGCGCGGTATCCGGAATTCACCCGGTGACCGGCGAGCAGGCCGGGTTTCAGGACGCCCTGTGGGGCTTCGGCATGAAGTTCGCAATCGTATCCGGCGTGCTGGCCGCCCGCAGCCTGTCCGACGGAACGGACTACGATAGCCTGTGGCGGCGCGAGCTGCGGCCGTGGCTGCAGGCTTCGGTCGTCAACCGTGCGCTGTACGAGCGCCTCGGCAACAGCGGCTACAGTTCATTTCTCTGCCGCCAGGAGCGCTCGGGCGACGCACGGCGCTTTCTCCATCGGCTGTGCCGGCCGACGTGGTTCAAGCGGCTGCTCCTGCCCTGGGCCAGCGCCCGCCACCGCAGCCGGCGCCACGATGCGAGCTGCGACCATATTGATTGCACGTGCATCTGGTGCCGCTACGGGGGTGAACCCGCGTAGGTTGCGGGCAACGATCTTGCGGCGGTTCCCGGCAATCCGGAGGCTGGACGGCACATGACAGGCAAGAACATCTCCGTCGCAGGGAAAATGGGAAAACCATTCCCGCTGCAAATCGGGGAAGAGAGTAAGGACACGCCTTTATCAGCCTATGCCTGCGGGCAGAGGAGATGCGCCATGACTCCATCGATACCCGGGCCCGCCTACGGCCTATGGTCGCTGGTGATCCTGAATTCCGTCGTGTTCATCCTCTTTGCCTTCAGTTTCACCAGGCCGCGGACCGGGCGTGACTGGCGCACGCTCGGCGCGTTCTCTGCCTTTATCGTCGCGCTGTTTACCGAAATGTACGGATTCCCGCTGACGATTTACCTGCTTTCCGGCTGGCTGCAAAGCCGCTATCCCGGCGTGAACTGGTTCTCGCACGACTCCGGGCATCTGCTCGAGATGCTGTTCGGCTGGCGAAGCAATCCGCACTTCGGTCCGTTTCATCTTTTGAGCTATGCATTCATCGGCGGCGGATTCATCCTGCTGTCGAGCGCGTGGCGCGTACTGTACGCCGCGCAGAGGAATCACGCGCTCGCAACCACCGGTCCGTACGCGCGCATCCGCCATCCGCAATATGCCGCATTCATGCTGGTCATGCTCGGATTGCTGTTGCAGTGGCCGACGCTGCTGACGCTCATCATGTTTCCGATACTGGTTTACATGTACGTGCGTCTCGCACGCCGCGAGGAACTGGAGGCCGAACGCGAATTCGGCGAGTCATACCGGCGCTACGCGGCGCACACGCCGGCATTCCTTCCAAGGCTGCGCGGAAAGCAGGCCAAGATATGAGCGGCCGATATTCCGGAAGGGGTAACGTTTCTGACTGTTTGTCATAAGAAATGGCGCGTCCCAGGGGGGACGCAATGACGATCAGGGGGTAACCCCTGCAACACAAGGAGCAAAACCATGAAGCAGTCGATGAGCAACAGGCTGGGTACGGGTCTGCGGGTTCTGGGGTTTGTGCTGGCGCTGCCGGCCGCAGCCTACGCGGCGACAGGGAGCACGACCGGCGGGCCGGATGCCAGGGGTGGCCCGTGGGCGCACGAGATGGCCGGTACGATGCACGACCTATCCGGCCAGATGATGGAGATGTCCCGAAGCATGGCGCACGGAAAACTGAGCGCGGCCGAACAGCGGCTAATGGGCAGGCGCCTGCACGAGATGGCCGGCATGGTCGGCACGATGTCAGGCATGGTGGGCAAGGGCATGATGATGGACGCCCACATGCACCGGCAGATGAATGCGATGCACAGGCAGATGGAGAACATGATGGGGCATTCGACGGGCGGTGGGATGCATTAACCGACGGATGCGGCCCCCGACGATCCGCGCCGGGGGCCGCAGGTGCTTACCACCGGGTTGTGGACGGCGTATCCGTCTACTTCGGCATCGTGTCGTCCGAGCATGTACTGGAGCTATCGCGCGGGCGGACCGGGCGCAGAATGCATGGCGGGGTACCCGAGGGAGAAAACCACATCGTGATCGCGCTGTTCGATGCCAGGACCGGACAGCGAATCACCCGCGCCCGGATCACGGCGACGATCACGGGACCGGGCCGCTTCAAGACGGAGAAGGAACTCGCGCCCATGATCGTTTCCGGCGCAGCCAGCTTCGGCAACTACTTTACCCTGCTCGGTCCCGGTCCGTATCGCATCATCTTGCGCATTCGCGTGCCCCGCGTCGGGCACTAGGTCAGGGCCGTGTTCACCTGGGAGCGCCCCTGACATTGCGCGCTGCGGACACCGGCGTCGGTGCGCGGCTGCACAGCTCGGCCGCTGGCGTCGCACAGAAGCGCCGGCACGACAGGCCACGCACTTTTCGATTCACGGAGGTGAACGTCATGGAATGGTTGCAGCAAAACTGGTTCTGGGTCGTGATCTTTGGTGCGTTCATCGCCATGCATCTGTTCGGACATGGCGGGCACGGGGGCCATGGCGGAGGCGGGGGT
>VFSW01010658.1_pt1 | contig 13012 bp, 20 predicted proteins | sample 5358111 | NCBI WGS metagenome assembly VFSW01 (sample SAMN11554181, study PRJNA540505) | mine drainage metagenome | isolation source: sediment from site ElyBrook_90M | place: USA: Ely Copper Mine, Vershire, VT | collected 2017 | reverse complement strand
AGATTTGCCTCGACGAAGAACAGCGTGTTTGGATCATGCTGCATAGCGGTTCGCGTGGTGTCGGCAACCTCATTGGGAGCCATTTCATCGCGATTGCGAAGCAAGAGATGGAGCGATACTTCGTCAATCTACCGGATCCCGACCTTGCATATCTCCCGCAGGGGACGACGCACTTTAACGATTACATGGAAGCGGTATCGTGGGCGCAGCGGTACGCACTCACAAATCGTCACCTCATGCTCGAAAGCGTGATCGAAGCGCTCTCGTCGGTTAAAGAGTTCACGCTCGACGAAGCGGCTGTGAACTGTCACCATAACTACGTTGCGACAGAACGCCACTTCGGGCAGAACGTCATGGTGACGCGCAAGGGAGCGGTTCGCGCACACGAAGGCGATCTCGGGATTATTCCCGGCTCAATGGGCGTCAAGTCATTCATCGTGCGCGGGAAGGGCAACCGCGAGTCGTTTATGTCCTGCTCGCATGGAGCGGGGCGCAGAATGTCACGTACGAAGGCGAGGGCGACGTTCACACTCGAAGATCACGCCGCCGCGACCGCGGGCGTGGAGTGCCGCAAAGACGCGGACGTTCTTGACGAGACCCCCGGCGCATATAAAAGCATTGACGCGGTGATTGCGGCCGAAGCCGACCTCATCGACGTTGTGCATACACTAAAACAAGTTCTCTGCGTGAAGGGCTAATAAAAAAAAAGAGCCCCGATTACTCGGGGCTCTTTTTAGTTGAGAACGATTCCCTGGATACGTTCGCGTTTTCCCTTTGACCACCGCCCGCAGTTCTGGCAGTGATATCGTCGGGCACGGAATGACTTGAGCGCCTGATAGCCGCGAGCCTGCACCTTATTCGATCCGCACGAAGGACAGAGAAGGGACGAGTCGGGGTTATGGCCGAGGGTGACGTTGGGATGATAGTTGTCCCAGCCGCGCAATATCTCATAGATCTGAGCGTTGATGACAACATCATGCTTGTTGTAGGCTTTCATCTTCGCCCACGCCTTGGGGTCGCCGCGGAGACATTCAAGCCATAGATTGATGCCCCCAGTTTCTTTCTTAGCACCGATGCCGAGGTACTGAGCGAGATCCCCGAGTTTGTTGGAATTGAGCATGAATAGCGCCCGTGCGAGCTTCAGGGTATCAACCATTTTGTAGGGCGACGGCGGCTGCATCCCATGATACAGGAACCGGGAGTTTGCCTTGCGTCGGTCGAACTCTACGATGTTGTGACCGATTGCTAAATCAGCCTCGTCCAATACCTTCCAAAGTTCCGCGACGAGTGCGCTATCATCGGTCGGGTCTTTCTTGTAGTTTGGGAAGTCGGGGAGCGCTAGAACGTGTGTCGTTTTTTCGTCACTCCACTTCCAAGCGAAAGACATCATAAACCACTCCTGCTCGAAAGCAAGTACGTTCTGTTCGTATTTTCCCCAAGTAAACCCGATGTTCGGAGAATTTTCAATGTCGAACACGACCGAACGATAGGGCTTTTCGGCTATTTCGTTAGGCATAGTGATGTTCCTCAATCTGCGATAATGCACGATGGTCTTTGGAGACCTCACGCCTAGCGCGGTTACGAATAGTTCTGTCTGAGAGATCTTCGTTAATCGGGAAGCGAACGCGCAGGCAGCCGCGGTCATGGGTGCTTATTGAAATCATCTCGCCAGTTGACTCGTCGAGAATCTCGGTCGGACACCCGCAGTTCGACCGTAGATAGAGGGTCGTGATGTAGTCTCGCTGATTGTCCGACATCCTCGAAGGCTGAAGGTCATAGATGAAGCCGAGATTATCCAGGATGATAACGATTTGTTCGGCCTGGGTGAACGCCGCGAACTCGCGGCTAAAAAAGTAGTCTCTATGCGTTACAACCAAGGGTTGCCCTCAAGGAAGTCCGTCATTACCTCTATGGATCGCCGGATCGCAGAACGGACATTCGTCTCCACCGTGCCTTCCATTTCAGCGATCTCACCGTACTTATATCCGTACTTGAAATAGAGCATAAGACGAGCCTGCGACTTAAAATCAAGAGCATGCGTTAGCGCACGTTCTACATCGAGACAAATCGCCATAACGTCATCGATGCGATAGGGAAGGTTTCGGCGTCCGCTTGGCCGCGGGCAAAGATACCCGAGTTCGTCGGCCCCGAGTCGATCTTCGAGTTTGGGGGAACACGGGGTAGGAATAACGACTAACGCCCCGCGTTCTTTAACTGCCTCTATTTGCGGCCAGACGTTGAGAATGGCACGCACGAGGTCGTAGTTATAGGGCTTATATCCATCAAGATCTTGCTTCATTAAATCTCACATTGCCCGCTCACGCAGGCATATTCTTTTGCTCCGGTTGTCTGATCGTCAGTTTCGAGGGTTGAAAGGAGCGAATAGTCAAGCGCCGGGAAGGCGGCTAATCGACGTTCGTACTCTTCCCTACTGATCTCTTCGTACGGAGCAAGGGTGTAAACATGATGGGTCTTCGGAAGGAATGAAATGCCGCCGACGATCTTCCAGTTGTCGTTCAGCCACTTTAATACGTCAATCCACTCGGTCTCGTCAACATATACCGTCATCGAGACATTATGCTCGGTGTAGTTCTCTTTGAAGAGTTTCCACATCTCTAGCTGTCCGAGGGCATCAAGATCGTGGCGTGTTATTGCGTCATCAGGTGCCGCGACAGGGAACTCCAGCACCCACGTTGTAGGGTGTTTGACATCCTCTCCGATTTCCGGGAACGCCGGGATACCGGAGATACTGGCAAATTGGTAGAGGGGGTCCGAGGCCGAGATGCGAATGCGGCGAATATAGTATTTTGCCCATCGCGTGTGGATGCCAGACGAGCAATCTAAGGTTTGTGAGACAGTCCCAGACGGCTTTACGGTCGTTATTGCGGCCGAATGGTTGATTTCCAAACGATCAGCAAACTCAGCATTCGTTTCTACAGCTACACGCTTGAGTTCTCGCAACACATCCTTATCTCGGATGGCCGGGCAGTCCATAATTCCCGTGATACTCACACCGAGAAGACGTTCTTCGTCGGCATTTCGCTTCCACTCTGGGCGCAGGAACTTAAAGTCCGTGAACGAGGATTGAAGAGTGCCGAGGATCGTGGCCGCACGAATCTTCTCGCTCAGACTCACTGGGTCGTCATTCGCTCGCGCAATCGCCTCGGATAGATTACACATCTCCTGGTCGCGCAGGACGATCTCCCCGCAGGGATTGGTTCCAAAGGCCGGATGCTTCTTTCTACGCGGCGCAGTTGTCAGCGCATTATGACGCACGAATATACCGCGCTCGCCGGACTGGCTATTGATGAGCGATATCCATTCGTTCATTAGAGCGACGTTCGACGGCTGTACGTCATAGACGGCAGAGTTGTTCGCCATCCGTAGGTGCGGACTATGATTCCAGAACTCGCCGCGCTTGCAGTCACGCATCTGCTGGTCATCAAGGTCACTCAGGCTAATTAGACTAGAACGGCGCACACCGCCGACCACGACGATCTCTGCAATCATGCACATGAGGGAATGGGCCTGGTAGGGCGTGAGGCGCGTTCCTTGCCGCGAAAGAATGACGGTGCGGGCATAGTCGATGAGTCGTTGGAGCGGCTCCGGCCCGCTAGCGCGGCCACCCATCGTGAGTAGCCGAGAACCCCTCGGTCGCACACCCGAATAATCTATCTCGACATCGCGGCCGTCATAGAACGTCTCAAGACAGAAATGAAGCGCCTGCGCCCATCCAATCTTCGAGTCCTCCACTACGATCTTTTCTTTGGGGATATTCTTCTGCCTACGGATACGCGGCAACTGAGAGATGAACTGCTCCTCCACCGAATAGCCGAATCCAGAGCCGCACATTAGAATGTAGAGCGCCTCGGAAAATACGCGAAGGTCTCGGACTGCGGCAAACGTGCAATTGAAGATCGTCATATTGTGTTCTTCGGCTGCGGGGCCCGCCGCCCAAAGAAGCCGCATCGAGCCAACAATCTTCTTGTCGCGCATCATATTCTGCAACCAACTCCACTCGTCAGAACTCAGGGAACTGCCGTGGAATTTATGCAAGAACTTGAAGTAACGAGCTACAGATTCGTCCCAAACTTCGCGGCGCCCTAAATCGTCTAACCAACGGGCATACGTTCGCGTGTAAACGAAATCGCCAAGGACATCAATACTCAATTAGTGCTTTCTTTCTAAAAACAGGTGTGCGCCGAGGGAGCAATCGAGATATAGAGCCAATGAAGTAGAGTTTCTATTCATGGTTCAGGACCCCGATAACCACATCGTCGAGTTGGCTATAGAGCATCGACTTCTCCAGATTATTGAACACGACGAATGAGTGCATCAGGCCGTCGAGTTGCGTCTCGCTCTGGTGGGTAGATGCGCTTATATCCGCCCCACGCTGTAGTCGAATCTCGTCGCTGGCATTCACCCGCACCATCGAGAAGCCGACGCGCTCAAGAGCGTGTACCTCATTGTAAAAGCGTACATCGTCAACGGTGATAGCGAAGGCTCCGTTCTCAATCGCTTTCTCAATAGCCGCGGCTGCGCGGTCGACGAAGAATTCTGAATCCTGAGACCGCTTGAAGTCTCCATAGATCTGCATGAGTTGTCGGAAGTCGCCCTTGTTGCGGTTCACCCACGCGACCTTATCTGTGCGGCCAGGGTTATTCAGGTTCGGCCGCGGGAAGGCGTGAAAATCGAAATCGGCACCGACTGACTTCGCATACTTCAGGAATGTTTCTCGTTCGTCGCCCTCGATGGCGACGAGATCGTAAATCATACTTTTAAGCACATCGGCAAAAGCGATATTAACGCAGCCGTATTCGCGTCCAAGATACTCGGCCGCGGTCGTTTTCCCGCTCAACGACTTCCCGCTGATTCCTACCAGGAGAGGGTGCTTGAAACTGGGGGTTGTTTGTTTTCGGAAAATCATAGTTATCCTTTACGGTAAATTGTTGGCCGAATCGAGAATGAACTGGATAACGATAACCTCGTCATCATGCGCGGTGCGCTCGTACATCGCTACGAAATCCCGGTCGTGTATCGTGACACTGCCCTGAATACGACCGATAACGACTGCGCGGCCGAGAAGTTCCACGGCGAACTGATGAAGCTCGTCCTCGGTAGGGAAATAGGCGGTGAAGTTCGGGGAAATCCAGCGGCTATCGAATAATTGCATGGTACGCAAAATGCGGTCGTAATGGAGCTTATTGCTGACATGATGAATGGTGTGTACATCATCTTCAGTAAGCTCGTGACGGAGCCGCGGCCTGATCTCTTCCCCATTCACTCCTTCCGACTCGGTAGGTTTTTCTTCCTCGTCTGGATCCTCGGTCGGTATGAAAACGGCACCATCAGCGCCCTGTGCTTTTATTCCCTCCGAGTGGCTCTCTCGGCCGCGATTACGCGCCAAGAGGTCGATGATATCCTTGATATCCTTAAAGATAGGGATTCTCCTTATTGGTAGCCGAATGCGGCAAGACTGTGTTTGAAAGCACCGTTCGTTTCGTTCTGGACGAGTTTCAGCATCGCTTGAGCGATCTCGCGAATCTCTTTCTGGGCTTCTGGCTTATTTCTGAGGCCCTGGAAGTGCATGAAGGATCGGAAGTTCATCGAGATGTCGAGCGTTGTTTCTGTCGCGAGAGGCAATACATATCGGGCCGTTTCCTTGGCGCGGGTGCGCGGCATCCCTTGGTCGACCAGATATGCGAGTAAGTCGTGATAGATTTGGAACGACTCGGCGAATCGGCCATCCAGCCATTCCCTGACACTTAGCGGCCAATCATCGGGAATATGCCAGCGATCCTCGCGATACTCCCGATACCGAGCAGACTCACCATTGATACTCACGCCGACACGATGTTTAGAAAGCTGAATTATTGTCGGCTGGTCTGCCACGACTAGAAAACGCACATAGCTTTTCTCGAATGGTGTGTGATGGCCGTTTCTAGCGAGACTATTGAGGAACGACGGCAGACGCGCGATTCTCTCTTCCGTCAATTCTCGGAATGTAGAACACCACGCGGAAAGGGCCATCCCGGCATCGGAGCCAGCATACTCTATTAACTCGACATTCATCATAAGGTCGCTCTGTAATTTAGCAAATCATCTATCCATTCAAGAAAAACATCCAGACGTAAATCGCGCTTAGCTTTGTTACATATTTCGCAGCATGAAACCACATTCCCGGCAACGTAGTCGCCGTCTGAACTCAAGCGATCAATGCCATTGTAGAGGAATGTCGAGAATCGCTTATTGCGCTTCTTTATCGGGAGTCTACCGCAGTAAAAGCACTGATTCCTAAAGAGTATTACGCATTCATCGAAGGTTAGCGAGAACTCCTTTCCCTTTCTCTCAGCGTTATATCTGTAATTATTTATCAGCGTCTTGATAGTCCCCTCAACGCTATCATTCCCCCTGCATCCGCACGAGGTAGATCGGCCGCTTCCTAACGAACTTCCCAAAATTTCTTTTTCGTTACCGCAGTCGCATACGCAGACGCAGGTATTCGCCTTTCCGGCACTTCCAACAGTCTTGTAGATGACCTTTAGATGGCCGAATCTATCACCTATAGCGATGCGCCTCGGTTTGCGTCTAAGGGGCTTTTCATCTCGTGTTTTCGTCTCGACGCTACCCACGCTGCACGACCTTCGCCCTGAAGCCGCAACCCGGCATTTGACAGTACGCATACTTATCGGGGCCGATAACGAATCCGACATTATTCATGTGCGTGTGCTCCCACGGGTAGAAGTAGGCATTCGGCCCCCAAGACGCGACCGCTAACAAGAGGTAGCCCTCAGTTTGCCAGACACGAATGCGCGAGGTCGGCTAAACATATCTTGCGTGACCTCTACATCGGTAGGGGCCATCTCGAATCGAACGACAAAAGAGTTGATATCGCTATAGGAAGATGGCAACAAATGATAAGGAACCTCAACACGGATCTCTCCGCAGCGATATTTAACCGCATCTCCCTCTAGTGACTCAATCTTTTTAGCGATTTGGCGTAGGGAATCTGCAATTTCATTCACGGATGATCCTCCTGAGCGCGAGTACCTTCGTCGTCTATTTTGAACACAACCGAGACCTCTAGCAAGGGATTTTTAGATCCTCAAAGTTGCCAACCACTACGCTGGCATCCTGATTGAGTCCCATGTAATTATCGGTAAACTGCCAGAGGGTCACTCCTTGATTGCGGTAGGCCGCGATCTCGGATTCGCTCGGGCGATAGTACGTCATCGAGTCATACTGCGCGACCCACTTTGGATTCTTCATTCCGGCGTAACGAGACATGTTCGAGAGCGAGAAATAGATGATTGGCTCGCTACCGTAGGCGTGTTCCCAATTCGCAATCCCGGCACTATATTTCCGATAGGCTCCTTCTGCGTCGGTCATCGGCCGAACGGAAGCCTTGTATCGCAACGACGACACGAAATCGTGGAAATCGAGTTCCTGCTCGACGGCCTGATCGTTCGTCATAAAGTCGTAGTAGCCGAGCGCGGTGTTGTGGGTTTTGCAGACGCCAGCAAAGGCGCTTGCGAGGGAGTCCGAATAGTTCAAACCCTGCGTGGCCTTGATATAGACAGCGACGATCTCGTCGTCGGCTTTTCGCAAAAGACTATCGAGTTGGCTTACGCTTTGGAATTCAGAGACATCTAGCACTACTTGCATTATATTCCGGTACTCCCAAATCCGCCATTCCCTCGCGGAGTGGCGTCAAGAAATGTTACGGGCACGAATTGCGGCCGCGTAACGGGTGCGAAAACTAACTGAGCGATCCGGTCGCCATGTTCGACCTGAAAGAATTCATCGGATGCGTTTTGTAGGACGACACAAATCTCGCCGCGGAAACCTGAGTCGATAGTTCCTGGCGAGTTCAGCACGAAGACGCCGCGCTTCGCGGCCAAGCCGCTCCGAGAGCGAACCTGAGCCTCTAGTCCTCTTGGCATCGAGATACACAACCCCGTATGCACGATCCCGCGGCGACCTGGAGGGATGCCAAGGCACTCGTCAGCCCTCAGATCGCATCCAGAATCGCCCAGATGGGCGTATTCCGGTATCGCGGCTGAAGTGGTTATTCGCTGGATCTCAACGAGGGTGCTACTCGCACGGGTCGAGGGAATCACTTCCCAAGAATCATCGTCCATCTACATTCTCTCTTTCATCGTCATGGGGGATTTGGCATTCGGCGCAGTGAAACCAAAGGTCGACACCATGCTTGCATCGTTTCTGTGACATATATTCACCTCCTAAGTAATCCACTCGTCGTTTACTCGGCATTCCTGACTACAGTATTCTCTAGCCGCGATATTCGATTCGTAAAAGCGTCCGATATAGACGCCGCAAAATGAACAATTCAGTTCGATATAGTCGTCGGGCTTATCGTCGGAGCTAGAAACTTTTTTCGTATTCAACAATCATGCCTTTGACATCGCCACGATGAACCGTAACGGTAATATCACAGCTTGTATACTTCACCATCGTAGCGAGTATATCTCGGATATGTGCCTCATTATCGCCTAGGAACATCAGCACATCTTCTGGCAATTCGTTCAAGAGGAACGAGCCATCGAGCGAGAGTCCGGGTGAGAAATCGGGTTTCGACAATGCAACCTCTTTATGGTAAAATAGTGACGTTATTCAGCGGAATGGCCTTGCGTTTCAGGTATTCCTGATAGTCGGCCTCGGTAAGAACGGTGTAGGACACACCGTTCGAGAGATAGGAGAAATACGGCTTCGGATGGGCCTTGAGATGATCCCTATTTCCCACGGCTTTGCTCCTTTCGCGATGCCTTCTCGTGGTTGCCATTCGTGCAGAGAATACATAGGATTTCCTTGTTCTCTACCAGATAGGAGCAGCCCGGCGGCGAAGGCTTACATTTCTTACAAGTGCATTGACGCACTAGAGGCTCTCCAGCCACGCCAGACGAGCCCGTAGCCGTTTGAAGACGCAGTTCTGGTCACAATGACACTCAGAAGGGTTGCGCCTCTCGATAAAGAGCCGCAGGAGGTATTTATCGTCCCATTCCGGCAACTCATAGAGAGCGACATTCGGATCGTGAACGATTGGTTCGTGGTGCATTACTTCTCCATTCGCATAATATCGATGTGCTGGCGATTTACCTGAAGCCGCACTTTGATAGAGTCTGCGATTTCTTTCATCAGTTCGTGAAGCCTCACGGCCGCAGAGGCATGCTTGCGCGCCATCGCGACCTGCGCTTCCGAGTTATACTGTGGCTTCGGGAATCTTGCGAATCCCTCGGCCAACATCTGGTCGCGGTACTTCCGCGTCAGATAGAGATACGACATACACTCGCCGTAGGTAGCGGCTAATGTCTGGTTGAAGTCCAGTAAGGAATTGTCGTCGCCCTTCTGCTGGATCAGTTCGGTTGCTCGCTCAATAAAAGTCGTGACCGATGCGATAAACGTGCTTTCGCGGCTATTGAGGTGAACAGTCCCGGACGGAAGTTCCAGGTCATCGGAAGACATCGTAATTCACTCCTACAATTTTGAACTCCGGGGTGCCGACTTCGCCGTATGCCTGGAGGGCGAACTCACCCTCGAAACGCAAGCGTTCGCATACGCGACCCCACTCATCGGACTGGTTATCGAAACTGAAGAAGAATTGACCATCCTTCCCACGGATGCCGCGCAGTTTCGATTTGGGGCCAACCATCACGCTCATCTCGTAGATCAACCCAGGGTCGAGGTCGTACTCCATGAAATTTCCGAGGGGGTCGGTTTCATAGCGCCACCGAAACCCCTCACTCTTTTTCCTTGGCATTCTTTCTCGCTTTCGCCGTACGTTGCTGAACGGTCTTTGCGCCGCGGCCGCGGCGTTTTGTTGGGACGAACTCAATCTCCCCTTCGAGAATAGCGACCCCGTATTTATAGAGCGCATAGGCATCGACTTTATCGCCGCCGCGGTCAAGCTCGAACTCAACACCCCACTTCTCCTTTACAAATCGCTTCATATCTTCTTTGGGCGCGTTTCCTTTGCCCGTGACGAATTTCTTGAGCGTAGACGGAGGAATCTCGCAAATGGTTAGCGGCCGCGTCGTCATACTCGGCAAGCGATTATAGATCTCGCAGAAAAGCCACCCCATCTCGGCCAGGTGATTAGATCCTGGCGAGAGTGACATTCCCTCTAACACGACCATCAACACATCGTCTGGGTCATAGTTGACGTTGATAAACGCCACGATCTTCGCGATAATTTCCTGGCACCGACGCTGATTGTTCTGGCTCCCTGTCTGCAGATCAGACGGCTCAGTATGGATAACGATAGTGTCTTTCCCGCTGCTCACACCGCAGTTACGGATCGAGGGATCGATTCCGAGAGGTTTCGTTTGTCCCATATTATGCCGCCGAATCGGTGTTAGCCAGAGAGTTCTCGATACGCGCCTGAGCGATCTCCATATATTCCCTCTCGCGCTCAATCCCGACGAATCGAAATCCCTTATTCATCGCCGCGATGCCAGTCGTACCAGAACCAAGAAACGGGTCTAGCACAATTCCTCCCGGCGGCGTTATGAGATTGCAGAGGTATTCCATGAGTTTAACTGGCTTAACGGTAGGATGATGGTTCTTTGTAGGCTTTAACTGTGGCTCGCCATCTTCGTCGCCTCTCCGTTTATCATTGCCACCTTCAAGGCTACCGCCAAGTTTATCTTCGAGATATTCGCACCCGGCGTTCTTCTCGCTCTTACTTGGTTTAGCTACATAGAAGAAACGAGAAACTCCTTCGCTCTGCTCATCGAGTTCTTTCACCGGGCAGCCGTCGACGCACTCGTAGACCACCGTAGATTCGCCTTTGTAAGTCGGCCCATTCGGTACGGAATCTCCCTTATTGGCACCGACATTCGCGAAGCCTCCAGGACGTTTGCCTTTCGGTTTCGGAGCCGTTTGCGGCGATGAAGATTCACTCACACCGACTTCAATACAACCTTCGCTATGCGAGAAGATAGAGTTCGCAGGCCAACGACCGAGAGGATTGGCGGGCTTAGGAGGGCCATCGAACTTACATGAGGTATCTTTCCCTTGATAAAGGTCGCCCCCCGACGAACTAACGCCGAATGTCGCGCTTTTCAAATCATCATGGCTAATATAGTCTATCCGACTAGCATCTATATTCAGGCCACCCGTACCATGCTTCAGTACATTCGCTGCGACAGTCTTTTCTGATAAAGGTTTTCTGGCAAGAACAATAGGTTCGTGTGAAGGCTTCAGGGCCGTGCCCCATCCCTTCCATTGCTTTGCTTCGTCGGTAGCGGGAGCGGTTAATGAATGATAGCGGTCAACCGCTTTCTGGTCATCCATCCACGGGCGGTAAAATCCGCTTGTTTTGTCGAATCGTATATCGTTATCGCGACCAATAAAGTTCTCGTGCCCCGGCCTCACTCCGACGATCTCGCGTTCGACGCCAGCGGCTTTGTCTATCGCCTTGCTTACATCTAGGCTCTTGGGAAAACCGCTTCCATATAACCAATGCAAGGAATCGCGAATCTCCCATCCTGCCTTTTCTATAGCCGTAGCTAAGTGATGATAGGTTCTCGCGGCCCCGAAGGCTACCAAATGAGCCCCTGGCTTCGCTACACGCAAACACTCTTTCCAGAATGCTTCATCGAAAGCGATAGACTTCTCCTCGTCCCAATCCTTCCCCATGAATGCAATCCCGTAGGGAGGGTCGGTTACGATGGAATCAATGCGACTATCAGGAATGAGTTTTAATTCTTCCATACAGTCGCCAAGATAAAGTTTCAGCGTCTTTGAGTTGTAGATTTTCGGCATTAGTCGAATTCTGGCCTCAGAAGTTTGAAGAAGATTTGCGCTGCATGTAGGGCATCCGCAAGGGCATTGTGAGGTTGGCCGTTCTTTATCCCTAGCCGCGCCCCGAGTTTCCCGAGGCCCATGAGTTCCTCGAACTCTGGATAAGCAAGGGACGAGATCTCAATAGATGACCGCAAACCATCGTCATTAAAAGCGAGTTCGCGATAGATTGTACGCAACCAATCGAGATCGCTTTCTATCCCGCACCCGACAAAGATAACATCCGTGTCGCGGCGATACCTCCGCAACCATTCGTTCAAATCTTTAACGACCTCGTATATCGACGGCGATTCGCGCACCGTACTGATCGGAATACCATGAACACTCATGGCTTTCGGATCGTACGTCGTCGTATCGCCAGGGTCGCAGTTCGAGTAGAAGAAACTCTTAAAGTGCCGGATCGTCGCTCCATACGCCACCGCGCCAATTTGCACGATCCCATGTTTATACTTATCGGTGCCGCTCAGTTCGAGATCGAGGGATACGAATGTCTTTGGCCGCGGGGACTCGGGAACATCGATAAGCGGTAATTCCGAAAGAACCCCGACAGAGCGATATTCAATACCGTCTCCCCCTCCGTTCGGCGCACCGCTCACCCAAAAATTATTTATCAAATGCTGCGGCGTTACTACCTTGGGGGGAACCCCTGTATAGGTAGTGCGATCAGTTTCTACCGATTTACTCATTTTCTCCGACAATCTTCCCTTCATTAAAAGTTACTTGCCGCGCTCGGTCATCGTAGAGCAGAACCATCGAGTAGTCTTTCACACACGTTGGTTCGAGCGTTTTCCCGATGTGGATGCGCGTCCACTCGCGGATTGCATTTCTGATTGCTTCGAGATCCTCACCGCTAGCCGTCGCGGCTGACGAACCGCATGGCCCGACTCTTGCGGTAAAGACACGAACCTCTTCACCCGCGTCTAACAGTTTGCGAATACGTTGGACTGTCCGATGAATCGGTGGGCCAATTTTCAGCGGATGATAGGGTGTCCCATCTTCCCAGTAGCAGTAGGCCGTCGTTCCATCGAGATCGAATCCGTACCATCCTCGATTTTGGCTCACAGTTTCTCCAACATCTCTGGCTTCTCGCGCAGGAGTTTAATCATATTGTCGCGGCCCTGAGCCAGCTTCGTCCCACCTGCATCACTGAACCATGCGCCAGACTGGACGATAGTCTTCTTCGCTAGAG
>VFSW01010657.1_pt1 | contig 13013 bp, 12 predicted proteins | sample 5358111 | NCBI WGS metagenome assembly VFSW01 (sample SAMN11554181, study PRJNA540505) | mine drainage metagenome | isolation source: sediment from site ElyBrook_90M | place: USA: Ely Copper Mine, Vershire, VT | collected 2017 | reverse complement strand
CAGTATGGCTTTAATTCGATTTTCCTGCTGCCGGTAAATCTTTATGTAACCGGAGATAATTTCGATCCGGATTCTTCTCACGTGATCCCCGCTTTGATCAAAAAGTGTATGGATGCCAAACGTGCAAATGCGGATGAGATTGTCGTGTGGGGTGACGGAACTCCGACGCGCGAGTTTCTTTATGTGGAAGACGCCGCGGAAGGAGTGGTGCTGGCAACGGAGCGCTACAACAAAAGCGAGCCGGTGAACTTGGGCAGCCAGTTTGAAATCAGCATCAAAGATTTGGTGAATCTGATCGCGCGGCTCACCGGCTTTCAAGGGAAAATTGTTTGGGATGCCAGCAAGCCGAATGGACAGCCGCGCCGCAAGTTGGACACGAGTCGAGCTGAAAAGGAATTTGGCTTTAGAGCCAGCACTCCTTTTGAAGATGGCCTTCGGAAAATGATCGCGCGCTATGTGGAAACGATTACCGCGGCTCGATGAGTCGACGCTCGCCGCCGGCTTGGAGATTGGTCAATTGGAGTGCTTTTGTTGCTCGGGATCACGCTACGGCTCGAAATGTAACTTGTAACCACTGGTACAATAATCCTATTTCGGTTTGCCGGTGCTTGCCGTATAATCTCGAATAGGATATAATCCAGGCAGTAGCAACGTTCTGAGAATTGCTACATTGCACATTTGATTGTATCACTGCTTGGGAAAGTCGTTCCAGGTCGGTTCTGATAGGCAGTCGGTTTGGAGGCACAGTATGTACAGCAACATCTTGAAAATAACCGGGCTAGTCCTACTCGTCGGGGTCGTGCTATTGCTGTCAGGGCAGCGCTCTGTCTTGGCTTTTGTAGGTCCAACAAGCACGAATACGCCAGCGTCGAGCATCAGCCCCGCCGCGCCAGTCACGGCGACCGCCACATTGACGCCGACCGCAACGGCTATTGCAACTGCAACTGCCAAGGCAAGCGCGACAGCAACTGCAACCCTTGCCGCGCCCACCAAGACTGCCACCGCCGCGCCATCGACCGCGACGCCAACAGTGAAAGCGACCGCGACTCAAACTGCGACGGCGGCAACAACGTCGACGTTGACACCCACTGTGAAGGCGACTGCAACTGCCACGCCCACCAAGGCCGTCACCGCGACGCCAACCAAGGCGGTCGCGCGCGCGCCGTTAAGCCCGCGCGCAGGAACAGTGAGTTCGATTTCAACTTCCTTTGTGGTGCAGAACACAGATCCGAGTATTACGGCGAATATCAGCGCGACGTTCTATGATGGTACAGGGACGCAGACAGGACCGATTACTGCGGTCATTTCGCCCAAGTTGAGCACGACCATTGATCAACGTACAGTGGGCGGTGTACCCCTATCGCCAAGTACCTATCAGGGCTCAGTTGTGCTATCTTCAAACACGCAACTTGCAGCGGTGGTTCAAGAATTGGGTGGCAGTACATCCAGTCTTGGCACAGGCTTCCGCAGCGATGTTTACGATGGGACTCCAAGCACTGCTGCCGCAACAACAGTCCTTCTACCGCAACTCTTGAAAAACGTGTGTGATCCATCTGTGAACAGTTGCTATAATTCTACGATCGCGATTCAGAATACTAGCGCAACTACAAGCGCAAACGCAACGCTTCAATACAACGATCCTAATAGCGGGCAAACCTACACGCATACGGGTATTTCAATTCTCGCGAACTCGTCCGTTTTCGTAGACATGTCGAACGAATTGCCCTCTTTGGGCGCTTTTAACGGTTCCGCCACTCTTACCTCTGATCAGCCAGTGGCTGTGGTTGTGAATCACAATATCGCCGGAGCGCTGTTGGTTTACCAAGGGTTTACAAGTAGCAAATCTGGCACCAAGTTGATTGTGCCACAAGCACTCAAGAACATCTATATTCCATCCACCAACCAAACATACGGAAGCGGTATAATGGTCATGACGTTTGGTGGAGGTTCAGCTAATATCAAAGTGACCTACACCAAATCAAATGGCCAAACCATTGTGTCGAATCAAACTGCCAACCCATCCGTGATCGTTGATCAACGATTTGATCCGGCCTTGAATGGTGAAAGTGTATTCAATGGATCAGCGACGATTGAGTCGTCGGTGCCCATCATTGCGATTGTCAACTTTGTTACGACTAACTCGCCAACTTATGGAGTACGAAACACATCCTTTCCTGCGTTTCCGGATGGAAGCGGAACAAGTTCCATTTTCTTCCCGCTGGTGATGAAAAATTATTTGGACTCGTTATCGAACGTCCACTGGGGAACTGCGTTGGCAGGACGGGTGATGAATGGTTCAGCGGCAACCCTTACACTGACCTATTATTCCGGCGGGAATACGTATGTATCAACCCTATGCACGACCACAAGTCAACCGGGGTTTATGTGCGATCAACGGTACGATACCATTTTGCCGAGTACGTTCTATGGGTCTGCAGTCCTGACTTCTAATCAACCCATCGTGGCTTCCATGAACACCGTTGGCTTAGATACTGATCTGGGTGATGTTCTCGGGACGTATATAGGCATCAACCAATAAACGATAATCCATGATATGAGACGATAGAACCGGCAACGTGATCCTTCTGCCGGTTCTGTTTTTTACGCGTATGGCATAATTGAGGGCTTACTCTTCTCAATTTGACAGAACAAGGGAAAATGATAATATGGTTCCTGAACTATGCTGGCGCGGGTAAGCCGCGCCAAGTCTGTTCCTCTTGAGCAAAATCTCCAACTCTTCGGTGGTTGAGCGAAATCCGACATCGTGCCACATGTAAATGAGATTTCTCTACGAACCGGTGCCAAAAGGTCAAGCCCCCCGTCGAAAATTCGATACAAACAAAAACCTCTGGGGAATGCATTGCAATGGGAAGTGCCATGAGCAGGCAATTGCAGAATTGGATAGTGGTTAGAGAGCAAATGATGGTTTCAAATTGTGCCGAACAATGAACAAGCGCGTGACGGCTTCGTGATAGAAATCCGACTTAAAACGATAAGGTCTTGCGGACATAGCGCGCATTGGATTGTCTCAGGGTATTATTCCACCGTTCCATGTGATTCGTTTCGCCGGTGCCCTTGCCGACGCTGCGGTGCGTTGCTTTTGGAAACACCCGGGCATACGCGTCCCAGAAATCGCTGAAACCGTGACACCTTTTGTAGGGCTTGGGAATCCGGTGCCAAAGTTGGCGACAGGTTTGCTCACTGCGATCGCCAATGACAAAAGCCACGATCTGGCGGGTACGGCGACACATCGCGGTCCAGAGCCAGCGTTTGTTCGCGCGTCGATAAACAAAGGACCAAATCTCATCCAGTTCTAAGGTGTCATCGGGTCGCGCGGGCTAAGGTGTCTGGGATGGCGTGGACGGCTTTTTTTTAACCACACGGCTAGGGTTTGGCGGGCAACGCCGAACACGCGTTCAATTCCGCGCATACTGGGACGTTCGTAATATGCGTTGATGATGCGTTCCTTTTCGGCTTCGGTGTACGCCACGGTCGGATCGAGTACGCCGCCGCGGCCACAGTGCTTACAACGGTATTGCTGTTTGCCTTTGGGATTGTGTCCGTTCTTGACAATATCCTCGCTCTGACAGTGGAAACAGTGATAAGTGATCTTGGCGTTTATCATAATACACTGAATTCTACCTATCCTTTGAGATTTGACCACTACCCAGAATTGAAAGAAGAGGACGTGTTCGGATGAGTGTCATCGGTCAAGGATCAACTATTGCGACGCGTACGGCTGTAGATTCTGCCGAGAGTATGCAGAATCTGCCAGTGGCTGTTATACAACCATCGAAGAGCTGGGTATCACTCAATTTGCATGAATTGTGGGACTATCGTGAGTTATTATATTTCCTTGTCTGGCGAGACATCAAAGTTCGATACAAACAGACAGTGCTTGGCGCCTCTTGGGCGATCATTCAGCCGTTCATGACGATGGTTGTTTTCAGCGTCTTTTTTGGACGCCTGGCTGGCGTACCTTCGGACGGGATACCGTATCCCGTTTTTGCCTTCGCCGGCTTGCTACCATGGTATCTCTTTGCTCATGCATTGACAGAATCTGGAAATAGTCTCGTAGCGAATCAGCAATTGATCAAGAAAGTGTACATTCCGCACCTGCTTATTCCCCTCTCCGCGGTCCTGGGTGGATTGATCGACTTTGTCATAGGGTTTGTCGTTTTGCTCGCCTTGATGGTTTACTTCCGCATTACGCCTACCTTGGCAGTTGTCACCCTTCCTCTATTTCTTCTCTTAGCACTTGGCACCGCGCTCGCTGTCGGGCTATGGCTATCTGCACTCAACGTGCAATATCGAGACGTTCGCCATATTATCCCTTTCCTAAGTCAGTTCTGGTTGTTTGCAACTCCAATCGCTTACCCAAGCAGTTTGGTTCCGGAACAATGGCGAATTTGGTACGGGCTGAATCCAATGGTTGGGGTGGTGGAAGGGTTTCGCTGGGCGCTGTTGGGTAAAACGGGAGGCGTAGGTGGATCGGTGATTGTTTCTTTTGTCGTCGTGGCTGTTCTCCTTTTCGGAGGATTCGTATATTTCCAGCGAGCCGAAAAGACTTTTGCCGATGTGGTGTAATAGATGAGCGATGTTGCTATCCTTGCGGAAGGATTAGGCAAGCGTTATCACATCGGTAAGCGCTTGCGTTACAAAACGTTGCGGGACGCAATGGCTGATGCGATCGCGTCTCCCTTGCGAAAGTTATCTTCCTTGGCTCTTCGAACTTCAAATAATGATGATAGGGTAAGCGCCAAAGAGGAATGGATTTGGGCTTTGAAGGATGTATCTTTTGAGATCAAACACGGTGAAGTAGTCGGTATCATTGGACGGAATGGGGTCGGGAAGAGCACGCTATTAAGAATCCTATCGCACATTACCGAGCCCACCGAAGGACGCGCAGAGATTCGTGGGCGGGTTGGCACTCTCTTGGAAGTAGGGACTGCGTTTCATGATGAACTCACTGGTCGGGAAAACATCTACCTGAATGGCGCGATCTTGGGAATGAAGAGAGCAGAAATTGCGCGCAAGTTTGATGAAATCGTCGCCTTTGCCGATGTGGAAAAGTTTATTGATACGCCGGTGAAACATTATTCAAGCGGGTTGTATATGCGGCTGGCATTTGCGGTCGCTGCGCATCTGGAGCCAGAGATTTTGCTGGTTGACGAAGTCCTTGCCGTCGGAGACATTGAATTTCAAAAAAAATGTCTTGGAAAGATGGGCGAAGTGGCGAAGCAGGGGCGTACGGTCCTTTTTGTGACTCATAACATGGCAAGTTTGATAAACCTGTGCCCACGCTCGATTCTATTAGCAGACGGGCACAAGCTCCAGGACGGTCCAACGAGCGATGTCGTCGGATCCTATCTCGCCATGCAGAGACAAGACCAGGGCGAAAAAGTCTGGAGTGATTTGCAGGCGGCGCCGGGTAATGATAAGTTGCGTCTTCACGCGGTTCGAATCGTTTCAGGAGGCATCGTTTCTGGCGAGGTTGAGATTGACAAAGAAGTCGACATTCAAATTGATTTCTGGAACTTAAAGCCCGGTGCGAATGTTTTTACTTGTATCCATCTGTTAGACAAGATGGGGGTAATTGTGCTTGCTTCGATGAACACGCGATCGGCAAACTTAGTTACCGACGACTGGTCGGGCGTGCCGCATCCTACCGGCCTCTATCGAACAGTGTGCACATTGCCCAGAAACTTTCTAAACGAAGGGTTCTATACGATCAACGTCTTACTGCAAACCAATGTCATAAACATCGAGGCCGTTGTTACAGACGTGGTGTTCTTCAACGTACATGATACTGGTGCAATGCGCCAAGAATATAGCGGATATTGGTACGGTGTAGTGCGACCAAAGCTGGCATGGAGAACAACATACCTCGAATCAGTCAACAGCGAATTGGGTAAGGAGAGAATCAGTTGAAGGTCGTTATCCTGTGCGTCGCCTCGGACGCGACTATGTGAAGAAACAGAATTCCGATCCATACCCTTGGTTAATATAGGATGAAGGCGAATCCTATGGCGTCTCAAGAAACTCTACGCACATTATGGATTCCACGATTTTATCCTTAGTTTATGGGTAGCATCCCGCTCAATCGAGGACCTTTCATCTGCCGCAGAATCACATGGAAATAAAAAATCAAATTTGTTTCTGTATATTTCTGGAGTTAATGATTGTTCCACGATAGGGTGCGGTCCTACCAAACGAGACAAGACTGGGTCCCTCTCTACGATTTGGATCGAGGATTACCGCATGCAAATGAATGGTGGCGACCACGACTTGAGTCTCTTGGAATATTGTATTTACAAGGACGGTGTATATGCGCTTGTCAATTTGCATTCCTACGCATCATGGTAGAGTCAAATACCTCAAAGAAGCAATTGATAGTGTGGTGGATCAGCTCACTCCTGATTTGCAAAATCAGATTGAGATTTGTGTAAGTGACGATGCTTCAGAAGATGGAACGTGCGAACTGATCGAGCAATACCAGAAAGAGCATCCTAATTTATTTGTGTATTCTCGAAATGAGAAGAATCAGGGCCTCGCGATTAACGTGTTAAAAGTGGTTGCTCTTGCCCACGGAGATTTTTGTTGGTTTCTATCTTCAGATGACCAAATAGAAAAAGGCGGCATCGGCCAAGTAATCGAACTCTTGGATCGATACCCTGATACAGCCGGGTTAGCAGTCCATTTGGGACTGTATGATTTGCATATGGAAAAAGAGATTGCACAAATGCCATTGGTATGGCAGCCTGGCGACCTAGAGAATCTCCGGGTTTTCAGTTCGACGGATGAGGCTCTCGACGAATCATTATTCGTGAACGGTCAGATGTCTCAGTTAGTCTTTGATAGAAAATTATGGGGTGAGGTCGTCAGAACCGAGGGACTTGAGCGGCTGATGAAATTCAATTACGTTGACTACATATATATCATCGGCAAGATATTGACAAAACATCCCAAGTGGCTCTTCTATCCTGTAAAATTGATTAAAGCCAGACAACAAAATGCTTCCCTTGTAGCCTTGCACAGAGATAGCGAATTGGAGTACCATCAAGAAATGTTCAGAGCCCTGTCCGAAACACAAGCGGCGTTGAGAGGCAGATCACATCCTAGTTATAAAATATGGATGCGAAAAGCATATATAGGATTTTCTTGGTACTGTCCACCCTATGTGATAGAAATACAGAGACTGGAACTTCATCATCAATACAAGGATGACTTTGCTCTTTCGCTTGGCTATGCCAGGTATTGGTACTTCATACCACAGTTCTGGTATAGGACTTTTCCTGCCTTCCTCTTGCCGCTAATCTTCGTGAAAACCGAGATCGGCATCCGGAATTGGCTTAAGATGAGAACGCGCTTGAGAGGGCTCCGAGAACGAGTAAGCAAAGCAGTCCAAGAACTAAAGCACTCGAGAAGTGTCCAAATTACGACGCTTGATGACCATAAAATGCTATTGCACCCTTTGAAAGTGGACAATGTTGTTTCCCGTACTCTTGTGCAAGACAAAATCTGGGAGCCATTCGAGACAAAATTGTTTAAGGAAATTGTTGGGTCAGGGATGACTGTGGCTGATCTGGGTGCGAATATTGGCTATTATGCACTCCTTGCAGCGAAATGCGTTGGGCCTAATGGAAGGGTATATGCGTTCGAGCCAGCGCCGGACAATTATCGTCTGCTTGTAGAGAATATCAGGCTGAACCAATATGGCTCGTATGTGATTCCGGTCAAAAAGGCAGTTGGCGCGTCGTCGGGTGAGGTTGAATTGTTCCTTTCACCGGACAACAGAGGAGACCATCGCACGTACCATGGCAATATATTCAGCCATGATTCCAGTCGACAGCATATTCGGGTGCCAAGTATCAGTCTGGATGACTTTTTTTCGGACGAGGCAATCAGGCTTGATGTCATTAAGATGGATATACAAGGGTACGAGTTCAGTGCTCTAAAGGGCATGCAACGTGTGCTCGCTCGGTGCAGGAAACTCTTCTTGCTTACAGAAGTTTGGCCCAAGGGGCTGAGCGAAGCGGGTAGCTCAACAGCAGAGTACGTGCAATCTCTACTCGACAATGAGTTTGATTTGTTCCTCTTGGATGATTCGTCATCCGCCATGAAACCTGTGAATATGACTGAGGTACTCAAGCTGGCGGCGGATCGCGCTGATTCGATGTATCTAAATCTGTTATGTCGAAAAGGTTAGTATAACCAAAAATCGTAGGACCAGTAGGTATGATAATGTTTCGTCGCCTGTTCGCATCATTGAAGGGAATCGTTCGTCTCCTAGCTCATACTGGCGATTTGTATGAGCAACTTGTTGAAATCAAGAATAAGCTCTCTGAGATTGACATGTCGGTACAGAGTATTAGCCGTCAGAGTCAGCAAAGAAGATGGCTCGAGGCGGGAGATTTGCGCGCCTTTGAAAGGAGCGTTTTTTCGCAGAATGGCGAGGATGGGATCATTCAAGAGATTTTTTGGCGGATCGGCACGGAGACGAGATACTTCGTGGAATTTGGCGTGGAATCGGGGATCGAATGCAATTGTGCGCGCCTCGCATTACAGGAGCAGTGGAGCGGACTTTTCATCGAGTCTAACAGTATCGCGTTCGAAAAACTCGTTCAACGCTATCGCGAATGCAAAAGCATCCAATGCGTCAGTGCTTGCGTGAGTTCCTCCAACGTCGAAGATCTTTTTGCAGAGAACCAAGTCCCATTTGATTTTGATCTGCTTTCGGTAGACATCGATGGGAATGATTATTGGGTATGGTCTGCAATCAAGCAATGGCATCCACGAATTGTGGTCATTGAATATAATGCCAGTTTTCCGCCGGAGAAGAAATGGGTTATGCCGGAAAACCCTCATCATACTTGGGACGGGACAACTTATCATGGCGCCAGTCTGGCTTCGCTTGTGTCCTTGGGCGAAGAGAAGGGTTATACACTGGTAACCACAGACTCACGTGGTGTTAACGCATTCTTCGTCAAACAAGAACTTGTAACAGACGCCAAGTTCTTAAATCCAATCGCACACTATCACTATTCGCCCCCTACTCACGGCAAGTACCTGGGAGGACACCCACCGAGGAGCGGTCCGTACATTGAAAAGTGATTTGCAGATAAAGCCATTATCATAATGGGCTATTCTCTGGAGAATGCGCAAAGGTTCGGCTGGGGCTCAGTTACTGGCAGCCCGAGTCCTGAACGTGTGTCGCATCTTGAAAAGTATCTAGTCGGTCAGCGAGTTCTCGATGCCGGTTGTGGTGGAGGTGCCTACGCTGAATTCCTGACGCGCAAAGGATTTCAGGTCACGGGTATAGACAGGCACGAAGCATTTCTACAATTCGCGCGCGAAAGCAAACAGGGAAGGAGTTGGGTGCAAGGCGATCTTGCTTGCCTGCCGTTCGCCAGCAAGATATTCGATTGCACCTATTGTTTCGATGTTTTGGAACATATGGATGATCATTCGGCCATCCAGGAATTGGCTAGAGTCACAACCCAGCGACTGATTTTGACGGTGCCTCAAGAAGACGAGCTAATGAGCAGATACAATCTAACTTTTCTTCAATATCGCGATACAACCCATCTGAGATATTACACGGAAGCATCTCTGCGAGAACTTGTCTCAACAGTCAAATACTCAAGTCTGACCATATTTCCGGAACTCGCTATCCCACTAAGAATCCTGGTCGCGGAACTGGTAAAATTCAATCTCGGCGTTCTGGCAAGATTTGAAATCAAATTGCTCAGACTGAGAATGAGAATTCAAGAGATGCTGAACTCAGGAAATTCCCAAGCCCATTCTCAAAAAACAGAGTTCGAGCTCTTTCTTGACATGCACACGTTCCAGACAATATACTCTGGTCTCGTCGCTATAGTGGATTTATAGTTTCCTGGAGGAATGCCGCAGTGAAGGTGGGTTACGATATTTCTGTTCTCGGGATGGGGCATTACAGCCCGCGCGCGCGCACCGGCATATTTCGATACGTCGAAAATCTCGGCGATGGCTTGGGTGATTCGGAAGAGTGCGAATTATTTTTTTGCGCTGTCGAGTCGTGGCAAAAGTTGTTTGATGCGTTAGATTATCTCCAGGTTAATACGCGTTTCAGTCAAGTTCCCTTCCTTCCTCCAAGGTTTTCGAAGCTGACCAATGTCAGGAGATTTCTCGATCGCAACTTACACGAGCTAAATTCACGTATCGACAGTCCTCAGATTCCTGCGAGAGAACAACTCACACTCAGGGTCTTGCGGCGCCCGCTGTTCCTGACCCGAAAGTCGCTTGATTGGGTTCCTTATTCTCATGGGCTGAATGAACTGAAGGACGTCGACCTGTTTCATTCTCCTTTTTTCCCTCTACCAGACCAAGGAGATGGATCTGGAAGGCTAAAGAGATTTCTTACCGTGTACGATCTAGTTCCTATCCTATACCCGCAGTTTTTCGAATTTCACGAGGATCATCTTTTGCACAGAATCTTGCAAAGCTTGAAGCATGAGGACTGGGTTCTCTGTATATCCCATTCGACCAAGAACGATCTCTGCAACTACCTGAAATTTGATCCGGCGAGAGTATTTGTCACTCATCCTGCTGCGGCGTCAGACTTTTTCTATCTTTGCAGCGACGTTGAGAAAATCGAAATGACAAAGAAGAAATACAAAATTCCTGAGGCGCCGTATATCCTGAGCGTGAATACACTAGAACCGCGAAAGAACATTGACCATGCAATCCGCTGTTTCGCTCGACTTGTTCAAGAAAACAATATCGATCTAAATTTCGTACTGGTTGGTACAAAAGGATGGGACTATGCCAAGATTTTCCACGCCATTTCTGACTCAGGCTCGATTAAGGAGCGGATCATTCTGACCGGGTACGTGGCAGACGAAGATTTGGCTGCTCTATATAGCGGTGCACAAGCGTTTGTTTATCCGTCATTTTACGAGGGCTTTGGTCTCCCCCCGTTGGAGGCAATGCAATGCGGGCTCCCCATTATTACTTCAAACACATCATCAATCCCAGAAGTAGTTGGAGATGCGGCAATTATGCTCGATCCGTTGGATATGGATGGGCTCGCTGACAGTATCTTCAGGATTTACAAAAATCCATCTTTGCGAGCAGAAATGTCAGCGCGATCAATCGCGCGTGCAGCGCAATTCAGTTGGGACAGATGCACTCAGCAGACCATAGCCGCTTATAGAGTTGCGTTTGGCAATTAGTCAAGCTATGCCAAATATGCGAATTGCCATTGACGCCCAAGTAACTCCAGGAGGTGAGCAGGGCGGGGTCGAGCAGTTTGTGATGTCGCTGATCCACGCCCTGGGCAAACTCGATGATGGATTGGAAGAATATGTTATTATCGTGCGTCCGAAGCATGTTAATTGGTTAAAGCCGTACCTAGGTGGCAATCAACATCTTATCGTCAGATCAAGTAACTGGGATTCGGTAAGGAACGCACTCGGGCCGTTACGCAAGCCTGCTAGGAGGCTTTTGCAACGTGCTCGACGCGCGCTGGCGGTGAGCCTGCCTGAGTCGAACGGCTTCTATGAATTGCTAGGCGCGGAGGTCTTGCATATTCCGCATCAACGATTTGTGCGCTGTCTAATCCCAACGATCTACAATCCGCACGATTTGCAGTATTTGCATTACCCGCAATTCTTTATGCCTGCGGAGATCGCGGAGAGAGAGATTGTTTATTCAGCCGGTTGCCGCTACGCCCAAACGGTCGCCACAGACTCGCAGTGGGTGAGGCACGATGTTGTACGTCAATTTGAAATAAGCCCAGATAAAGTCTTTGCCATTCCGATGGGATCTCCGACCACATTATACGCCGCTCTGACAGATCAAGATGTAGTGAATGTGAAGCGTGGGTTTCGCTTGCCAGAGACTTTTGCTTTGTATCCTGCCCAGACTTGGAAGCACAAGAATCACCCTAGGTTGCTAGAAGCGATTGCTTCGCTGCGCGATCGCGACGGGATAATCATCAACTTGGTTTGTACCGGAAAACGCGGCGATTTCTGGCACGCCCTTCAAAAACAGGTAAGACACCTTGGATTAGTAAACCAGGTTCAATTCCTTGGCTTCGTTACGCCAGTAGAAATACGCGCGCTCTATCATCTTGCCCAGTTCATCATGTATCCGAGTCTTTTTGAAGGTGGCGGCCTTCCCATTCTGGAGGCCTTCTACGAAGGAACGCCAGTTGCATGTTCATCAGTTACTTCATTGCCAGAATACGCTGGCGATGCTGCCTTGTTCTTTAATCCGACTTCAACCGAGAGCATCGCCAATGCGCTTAAGCAAATGACAACCAACTCAGATCTGCGCGCCGAATTGACGCAGCGCGGCAATGCACGAATCAAACAGTTTACATGGGAGCGCACCGCTAAAATGTACCGTGCTCTCTATCGTAAGGTGGCCGGTCGTCCATTGTCAATGGAGGATCAGGAATTGTTAGCGAACGGTACGTAGGAATTGTCCGTCCAGGTTTTTGAAATGCCCGAAGACCCCAATCTCCCTCACGTCAGCATCATCACGCCATCGTACAACCAAGCCCAGTTCCTGGAAGAAACTATCCGCTCAGTTATCAGTCAGGACTATGCCGGCATCGAATACATTATTATCGACGGCGGCTCGACGGACGGTAGCGTTGAAATTATCCGCCAGTACGCCTCGCGCGTTGCACATTGGGTCAGCGAGCCGGACCAGGGACAGGCGGATGCGATCAACAAGGGTTTTCAACGTGCGACCGGGGATATTGTCACATGGCTGAATGCAGACGATGTGTACGTTACGCGCGATGCCATCCGGCTGGTCGTCATGGCGTTTCAAGCCCATCCCCATGCAGACATTGTCTACGGCGACGCGATGACCATCGACGAGCAAGGGTACGTCCGTCGCGTCCGTTTGCTGCCGGATTTCGATCCGCAACTCCTCTTGCGAACGTGCTACCTCGTTCAACCCGCGGTCTTTCTGCGCTAGCGGGGGGGGCAAAACCAGCGGGGTGGGGGCCGGCGGGGGTT
>VFSW01010656.1_pt1 | contig 13013 bp, 20 predicted proteins | sample 5358111 | NCBI WGS metagenome assembly VFSW01 (sample SAMN11554181, study PRJNA540505) | mine drainage metagenome | isolation source: sediment from site ElyBrook_90M | place: USA: Ely Copper Mine, Vershire, VT | collected 2017 | reverse complement strand
TGGTCCCCTCGGCCGCCCCCGCCGGGGGGGGGGCGGGGCCGGCCGGGGTGGCGGCCGGACGGCGGGTACGGCGACGCGGCTTGCTCGCCGCGACCTCGTCCCTGACCAGCTCGATGACGGCCATCGGGGCGGCGTCGCCCTTACGCGGGCCGATCTTCGTGATCCGGGTGTACCCACCGGGACGGTCGGCCATGGCCGGGCCGATCTCGGTGAACAGGTTGTGCACGATGCCCTTGTCCGGGACCACGGTCAGCACCTGACGGCGGGCATGCATATCACCGCGCTTCGCGAAGGTGATCAGCTTCTCCGCGTAGGGGCGCAGCCTGCGGGCCCGGGCCTCGGTCGTGGTGATCTTGCCGTGCTCGAAGAGCGAGGCGGCCAGGTTCGCCAGCATGTGCTTCTGGTGAGCCGGGCTGCCACCCATCCGGGCACCCTTGGTTGGCGTGGGCATTGTTACCCCTCGGTCGTTCCTTTAGGTCTCAGCTCCCGCTACCGGGCGCTTGATGTTCTCACCGCCCGCTGCCGGGGGCTCGAAGGTCCTGCTAAGGGGGTCGCCCCCCTGGGCTAATACTGCTCGGTCTCGACGTAGCTCTCGTCGTCGTCGCCGGCGAACGAGTCCACGGCACTGCTCGGGTCGAACCCGGGCGGGGAGTCCTTGAGCGACAGGCCCATGTCGACCAGCTTCTGCTTGACTTCCTCGATCGACTTGGCGCCGAAGTTCCGGATGTCGAGCAGGTCCTGCTCGCTGCGGGCGACAAGCTCACCCACGGTGTGGATGCCCTCGCGCTTGAGGCAGTTGTAGGACCGGACCGTCAGGTTCAGGTCCTCGATCGGCAGCGCCAGGTCCTGCGCCAGCGCGGCGTCGCTTGGCGACGGGCCGATGTCAATGCCCTCGGCGTCGACGTTCAGCTCGCGGGCCAGGCCGAACAGCTCGGTCAGCGTCTTGCCGGCGCTGGCCACCGCGTCGCGGGGACGCATGCACTGCTTGGTCTCGACGTCCAGGATGAGCCGGTCGAAGTCGGTCCGCTGCTCGACTCGGGTCGCTTCCACCTTGTAGGTGACGCGGAGCACCGGCGAGTAGATCGAGTCGACGGGGATCCGGCCGATCTCCTGGCCGGGCTGCTTGTTCTGCGTCGCGGAGACGTAGCCGCGGCCGCGCTCGACCGTGAGCTCCATCTCCAGCTTGCCCTTGCTGTTCAGGGTCGCGATGTGCAGATCCGGGTTGTGCACCTCGACGCCCGCGGGCGGTGCGATGTCCGCCGCGGTGACCGCGCCCGGGCCCTGCTTGCGCAGGTACATCACGACCGGCTCGTCGTGCTCGGAGGAGACGACCAGCTGCTTGAGGTTGAGGATGATGTCGGTGACATCCTCCTTGACCCCGGGCACCGTGGTGAACTCGTGCAGCACGCCTTCGATGCGGATCGAGGTGACTGCCGCCCCCGGGATGGAGGACAACAGGGTCCGCCGGAGCGAGTTTCCGATCGTGTAGCCGAAGCCAGGCTCCAGCGGCTCGATGGTGAACTTGGACCGGTAGTCGCCGACCTGCTCCTCCCCGAGGGAGGGGCGCTGTGCGATGAGCATGGGACTTTCCTTTCCGCCGGACCGCTATATGACCGGCGAACGGCGGCGGGGTGACCTCCACCCTCGCCTTGTTTTAGGCGGCGCAGTGCCGACTACTTGGAGTAGTACTCGACGATTAGCTGCTCCTGGACCAGGGTGTCGATCTGGGCCCGGGCCGGGAGCTGGTGAACGAGGATGCGCATCTGGTCGGGCATGACCTCAAGCCACGCCGGAACGGTGCGCTCGCCGGCCTCCGCGCGGGCGACGACCATCGGGGTCAGCTCAAGGGACTTGGCCGTGACCTCGACGACGTCGTTCTCGCTCACCCGGTAGGACGGGATGTCCACCCGGCGGCCGTTGACCAGGATGTGGCCGTGCCCGACGAGCTGGCGGGCCATGTCCCGGCTCTTGGCGAAGCCGGCCCGGTAGACCACGTTGTCGAGGCGGCTCTCCAGGATCTGGAGCAGCGCCTCGCCGGTACGGCCGGACTTGTGGGTGGCCTCGACGTAGTAGCCGTGGAACTGCTTCTCGAGCACCCCGTAGATGCGGCGGGCCTTCTGCTTCTCGCGGATCTGCAGCAGGTACTCGCTGTCCTTCTGACGGATCCGGCCGTGCTCACCCGGCGGGTAGGGACGGATCTCGATCGGGCACTTCGGCGAGTCGCACTTGGCGCCCTTGAGGAAGAGCTTGACCTTCTCACGGCGGCACAGCTTGCAGTCCGCCCCGGTGTAACGAGCCATCTGTCTATGTCTCCTCAGACGCGCCGGCGCTTCGGCGGGCGGCAGCCATTGTGCGGAACGGGGGTGACGTCCTGGATTGAGCCGACCTCAAGGCCGGTCGCCTGCAGTGACCGGATGGCGGTCTCCCGGCCGGAGCCCGGCCCCTTGACGAAGACGTCGACCTTGCGCATGCCGTGCTCCATGGCACGGCGCGCCGCGGCCTCCGCGGCCTGCTGGGCGGCGTACGGGGTCGACTTGCGCGAGCCCTTGAACCCAACCTGCCCTGAGGACGCCCACGAGATCACGTTCCCGGTCGGGTCGGTGATCGAGACGATGGTGTTGTTGAACGTAGACCGGATGTGGGCGTGCCCGTGGGCTACGTTCTTCCGCTCCTTGCGGCGCACCTTCTTCGGCGCGCCCTGCTGGCTGCTTTTGCGAGGCGGCATCTGTTTCCTGGTTCCTTTGGAGGTGATCGATCCCGAGAGGGATTACTTCTTCCCGACCTTCTTCTTGCCGGCGACGGTCTTCTTCTTGCCCTTGCGGGTACGCGCGTTGGTCTGCGTCCGCTGACCGTGCACCGGCAGCCCCCTGCGGTGCCTGATGCCCTGGTAGCAGCCGATCTCGATCTTCCGGCGAATGTCCGCGGCGACCTCACGGCGAAGGTCACCCTCGACCTGGTAGTTCGCGTCGATCCACTCGCGCAGCTTCTGCAGGTCGTCCTCGGAAAGCGCGTGAACCCGGGTGTCGCCGCTCACGCCGGTCGCGGCGAGGGTCTCGGTGGCCCGGGTGCGGCCGATGCCGTAGATATAGGTCAGCGCGATCTCAAGCCGCTTTTCACGCGGCAGGTCGACGCCTGAGAGACGTGCCATACGGGCAGTTCTCCTTCTCGTGGTGGAGGTCCTTCGCGCCGCTATCCCGCCCCTGCCCGAGGCGGGCCCCGGCCTCCAACCGGGGGTCACGGCCCACTGGCCGTTCGCGGTGCGCGTATTACGTCGCTGTATTCAGTTGTACTGACAGGCGCGGCTGGCGGCTCTGCCTTAGCCCTGGCGCTGCTTGTGCCGAGGGTCCGAGCAGATCACCATGACGCGGCCGTGGCGACGGATGATCCTGCACTTGCTGCAGATCTTCTTGACGCTCGGCTTGACCTTCACGGCAAACTTCTCCTCTATTAGCTCCCGGCCCCAGGTGCCGGGGTGCTCTTACTTGTACCGGTAGACGATGCGGCCGCGGCTCAGGTCGTAAGGACTGAGTTCGACGACCACCCGGTCATCCGGCAGGATGCGGATGTAGTGCATCCGCATCTTCCCGCTGATATGGGCGAGTACCTTGTGCCCGTTATCCAGCTCCACCCGGAAGAAGGCATTCGGCAACGTCTCGACCACCGTGCCCTCAATCTCGATGGCGCCGTCTTTCTTGGGCATATCCTCCGCGCTTCGTCCTGCTTAGTCATGGTGTGGTATCGCGGCTGTCCGCAGCAGCCCAGGCGAGAAACGCCAAGCTGGACGTGACATACTTCTCCGCGGCAGCCGTGCTAGTGAGCACCACGCCGCCATACGGAAAGCCAGCCGATGGACCGCAGCAGAGTCTACTGCACCCATCTCATGAACGCGAACCGACAGCACAACGCCAAGACCGCGCGTGCTATTCCCAGGAAGCCACCTTCCACGGGAGACCGTCCGCGCGGCTGCGCGCATGTGCCTGCTAACAGCGTACCCGACCGCGCCGCTGGCCTGGCAAATGGGCCGTGACCTGGGCGGGTAACGCTCGCCGTGGGTCAGTCGCTCTCGGCATGTAACCTCGTGCGCCCGGCACGAGGGCTGGGAGGCAACAGCATGCGTATGCCCCGCACGCGGACCCTGATCGCTACCGCCGCCGTGGCGGCAGCGACGGCGACCGCCGGGTTCATGATCGCGAGCACGGCGGGCGCCAGCACCACGACCACGGCAGGCACGCTGACCGCGGCCACCGGGAATACCGGCACGTCGCTGTCCATCACGGCGGGCCATTCGACGATCGCGGCAGGCCAGCGCGACACCATCGGCGGGACACTGCTCGCCGACGGCAGCCCGGCCGCCCACCGGGTGGTCGAACTCGAGCGGTACAACGACCAGCGGCACACGTGGCGGCCAATCAGGATCAAGCTGACCAACCACGCTGGCGCGGTCACTTTCGCCGTGCGGCCGACCATGACCCGTGAGTACGAGATCGTGTACCGCGGCAACTCCACGCTGGCCGCCGCGCACAGCGGCGTTGTGACCATCACGGTGACCGGCTCGGTCCCGAAGGGGCCAAGCGCACTGTCCATCACCGCGGCGCCTACGTCCATCACGGCCGGCGGCTCGACCAAGATCAGCGGCCTGCTGACGTCCGGCTCCAAGCCGCTGGCGCACCGGATCGTCTTCCTGACCCGCTACGACCCAACCACCAAGAAGTGGGTCCGGGTCGCGGTCCACCGCACCGGCCAGAACGGCGGTGTGCTGTTCGTCCGCGAGCCGTCAAGTACCGCTACCTTTGAGCTGGTGTTCCCGGGGGGACCGTGGTTCGCAGGCGCGCACAGCGGCACGGTCACCGTCACGGTCGCCGGCCAGCCGGGCGGCGCTACCCCGGCGCCTGCCGGCACCGCTTCCGCTAGCACCGCGGCGAACCTAACATGATCCGGACGTAACGTGGCACTGCCTGGCCCATCGGCTGCCGGAACGTGCTGACGGGCCAGGCCGCGTAGCCAGTCAGCACCCGGCAGCAGCGGATGTGAAGCCAAGTGAGCGCGATGGGGACCGAAGCGGGCGGCACCGCGGTCGATCACGCCCTCATCCGCGCCAGGTCAGGCGACGAGGCCGGCTTCCTTGTCCTCTGGGACGCGCTGCAGCCGCGGCTACTGCGGTACCTCCACGTCATCGGCTGCGACGACGTCGACGACGTCGCCAGCGAGACCTGGCTGCAGGTCATCCGCGATCTGCCAAAGTTCAGGAAGGGCGGCGTGGACGAGTTCCGCGCCTGGCTCTTTACCATCGGTCGGCACCGGGCCATCGACGCCGCGCGAGCACGGCGGCGGTTCCGCGACAAGATACTGGCCATCGAGCCGGTACCGTCCCCGGTGACACGGGGGAATCCGGTCGAAGACGAGGTGCTGCAAAAGCTTTCCACCCAGCAGGCCGTCACCCTGGTCGCGGGACTGTCCAGGGACCAGGCCGAGGTGGTGGCGCTGCGGGTGATCGCGGGCCTTGACACTGACGCCGTCGCCCGGATCCTGCATAAGTCACCCGGAGCGGTACGCGTCGCACTGCACCGTGGCCTGCGCACGCTGTCGGATGACCCGCGCATTCACCAGATTGAGGAGGTGGATGAGTGAACACGCCCCGCGAATCAGGCATGGACCAGCTGATCAGTGCGCTGACGGCGGACGGCCGCCCGGACGAGCTGGCCGGCCGCGACGCCGCGCTCGCCGCATTCCGCGCGGCCGGCCAGCGCGCCGCGCCCGAGCCGACGCTCCGGCAGCGCCGGGTCGTTCCCTTTCGGCGACCGCTGGCCGGCTGGCTCCCGTCGCGGGGTACCGCGCTCGCCGCCGCGGGGGCCGTGGTCTTCGCTCTCGTGGTCACGGCGGCGTACACGCACGCGCTGCCCGGGCCGGTGCAGGATGCCGCACATTCCGTCTTCGCGCCGCTCGGCGTGCCCGGCGGCCAGCAAGGGGCCTCGGGCAGCGCATCGAACCAGGGGCCGGCGGCCATCACCGCCGCTACCCAGCCGGGCGACTGCCCTTCCTGCACCACGGTGTTCAAGACGCCATCGCCGCGATCAGGTGACCACTACATCATCGCGTTGAGCGGGGGTCGGGTCCGCGTAACCGCTGGCGTGGTTGCCGTGCTGACCGGACGGGTCGCCCAGTCCGGCAGCCCCGCGGCGGGGGTGCGGGTCGCGCTTGTCGCGCGGACCGCCGCGTCGCCGCAGTGGAGGATCGTGGCCACCGGCGTCACTGGCCCACGCGGCGGGTTCAGGTTCGTGACCTCGCCGCTGACCGCGAGCGCGGTCTTCCGTGTCGTCGCACCGGACGGCGCGTACAGCGGCCCCGTCAGGATCGCGGTGCCGCGCCCATCCCTGTCAGCTGGTACTTAGCGTTACGGCTCGCGTCGGCGGCGTCGCATCAGGATGTAGCCCCACGGGATGATGACAAGCAGAAACCACGGGATCCACGCCGCGGCGCCGCCCGCGGCGACGGCGAACACCAGCCAGAGCACGACCGCCAAGGCGGTCGCCGATGCCCAGGCGATCCCGGGCACGTCGCGGGCCGGCCGGAGCCGGCCGTCGTACGCGGGGACTAGCCCGGAGCCCCGAGGGCCCGAGCCGCCGCGCCCGGTGGGGCGGGTCCCGGCGGACGGGGGCGGGGTGAGGTCGATCGCGGGCAGGGCGGCGAGCAGCACGTCGAGCTCACCGAGCGTCCTTGCCTGAAAGACCTGCCCAAGGCGGCCCTCGAACTCCTCCGCCGTCAGCCGCCCCACCGCGTGATGCTCGCGCAGCAGCTGCGCGGCCCGGTCCCGGTCCGCGTCCGAGGCGCGCAGTCGCGGGTCACCCGGCATCGTGGCCGCCGCCGACGACGGAGATACCGGGACGCGGCCGAGTAAGCCGCACTCGTTCGGGATGATGTGAGTCCTCGGCCTTTTCGTCCTCGCGCGCGGTGAGCACCCACGGCCCCTCGGCGGTGATGGCCACCGTGTGCTCGAAGTGCGCGGCCCGGGACCCGTCGTTTGTTATCACCGTCCACCCGTCATCAAGCTCGGTAACCAGCCGTCCGCCCCGAGTGATCATCGGCTCGATCGCCAAGGCCATCCCGGCCAGCAGCCGCGGTCCCTGCCCCGGCGGCCCGTAGTTGCGCACGACCGGATCCATGTGCATCTCGGTCCCGATCCCGTGCCCGGTGTACTCGCGGATCAGCCCGTAACCCAAGGCGCCAAGGACAGACTCCTCGATCGCATGCGACACGTCCCCAAGCCGCTGTCCAGCCACCGCCTGCTCAATTCCCGCCCACATCGACGCCTCGCAGGCATCAAGCAGCGCCTGATCGGCGGCATCAATAGAGCCAACCCCCACCGACAAGGCAGAGTCCCCGTGCCACCCGTCAAGGATGGCCCCGCAGTCGATGGAGATGATGTCCCCTGCTCGGAGCACCTGCTCCTTGCTTGGGATCCCGTGCACGACCTGCTCATTCACGGAGGTGCAAATCGAAGCGGGAAACCCGAAGTACCCAAGGAACGACGGGACCGCCCCCGCCGCCCGGATCTCGCGCTCGGCGATGGAATCAAGCTCGGCGGTCGTGATCCCGGGCCGCACGGCGTCCTTGAGGACCGCGAGCGCGCGCGCCACGACTTGCCCGGCCGCGTACATGCGCTCTATCTGCTCGGGCGATTTGACCTGAATCGCCGGTTCTTTTCGCAGCCGCATGTCGTACCTCCGCATACAACGGTATCCACCGAAGCGTTCCACCGCGACCGTGCGGGGAGCAGTGGGCGACCCGCAGCGATTAACCGACGTACGGCTGCAGCGCGGAGAGCGCGCGGTCCGTGACCTCTTCGACCGGCCCGGTAGCGTCGATCCCGACCAGGATCCCCTCGTCCGCGTAGAACTCGATCAACGGTGACGTCTGCGACGAGTACACCTCGAGGCGGTGACGGATGACCACTTCCTTGTCATCATCGCGCTGGAACAGCTCACCGCCGCAGTCGTCGCAGATCCCCGGCTGCGACGGCGGCTCGTAGAGCACGTGCCAGACCCGCTGACAGCGCCGGCAGGTACGCCGCCCGGAGAGCCTGCGGACGACCTCGTCCTCGTCGACCACGAGCTCGAGCACGACCGTCAGCTTCTGATCCAGTTCGTCGGCAAGGATCTTCTTGAGAATGTCGGCCTGCGGCACGTTCCGCGGGAAGCCGTCGAGAAGGAACCCCGCCTTGGCATCCGCCTCGGCGAGACGGTCGCGCACCATCGCCACCGTGACCTCGTCCGGGACGAGGTCACCTCGGTCCATGTACTCCTTCGCCTTGACCCCGAGCTCGGTGTTGTTCGCGACGTTGTACCGGAAGATGTCACCTGTCGATATGCGCGGGATCGCCAGGTGAGAGGCGATGAAGTGGGCCTGAGTTCCCTTGCCCGCTCCGGGGGGCCCGACGAGGACTATGCGCACTATCGCAGGAAGCCTTCATAGTTACGCTGCTGCAGCTGGCTCTCGATCTGCTTGACCGTGTCAAGGCCAACGCCGACCATGATGAGCAGGCTCACGCCGCTGAACGGGAACTGGTTACCGACACCGATCACGGCGAGCGCGACCAGCGGGAAGAGCGCCACCACGCCGAGGTAGAGCGAGCCGGGCGTGGTTAGCCGGTTGAGCACGTAGCCGAGGTACTCGGCGGTCGGTCGTCCCGGCCTGATGCCCGGGATGAAGCCGCCGTACTTCTTCATGTTGTCAGCGACTTCGACGGGGTTGAACGTGATTGATACGTAGAAGAACGTGAACGCGACGATCAGTATGAAGAACGCGCCTAGGTACAGCCACATGTTCGAGAGCGTGGTGCTGGCGCTGCCGACCTCCATGTACCGCTGGACCCACGACACCCAGCCCTGCGGGTTGGTCTGGCTGCCGAAGAGCGATACCGCGAGCTGCGGCAGGTACAGCAGGCTAGAGGCGAAGATGACGGGGATACCGCCGGCCTGGTTGACCTTCATCGGGATGTAGGTGGACGTGCCGCCGTACATCCGGCGGCCGACCATGCGCTTGGCGTACTGCACGGGGATCCGGCGCTGCGCCTGCTCCATGAAGACCACGAAGGCGAAGACCACGGCCACCACGATCACCGAGAGGGCCCCGGTGAACGCCTTCTTGGTCTGGAAGATGGTCAGCAGCTCGCCCGGGATCACCGCGATGACCTGCGTGAAGATCATGACGGACATGCCGTTGCCGATACCGCGGTCGGTAATGAGCTCGCCCATCCACATGATCACGGCGGTGCCGGCCACCATGGTGATCACCATCGTCGCGATCCGGAAAACCGACGCGTCGCGGATGATCGGGTAGGTGGCTATGTCGCAGCCGGGGAAGAGCGTGCCGCTGCGGGCGAGTTCGATGTAGCCCGTGGACTGCAGGACCGCCAGGCCGATGGTCAGGTACCTGGTGTACTGCGTGATCTTCGCCTGGCCGGACTGGCCCTCGTTCTTGAGGGTCTCAAGCCGCGGGATGACCACCGTGAGCAGCTGCAGGATGATGCTCGCGGTGATGTACGGCATGATGCCGAGCGCGAACACCGACATGTACTTGAGCGCGTTGCCGCTCAGCAGGTCGACGATCTGCAGCGTCCCGGCCAGGCCGGACTTCGCCGCGACTTGCGCGCAGTACGAGACGTTCGCCTCGTTGATGCCCGGGGCTGGCAAGGACGAGCCGAACCGGAACAAGGCGATGATGCCCAGCGTAAAGAGCAGCTTTTTGCGCAGGTCGGGCGTGCGGAACGCCCGGATGAACGCGGTCAGCATGCGTGATCCCTCTTCATCGGCGGAACCTGCGTATCAAAACGGCTTCCGTATCTTACTCGCAGGCGCACCCAAGCGGCCAGCTCGTCCAAGGGCAATCCCCTGGACGAGCCAGCCGCGGGCGCGGACTCAGTATCCACTGTTTGGTGGCTAACTGAGACTAACCGAGCAGCGTCACCGTTCCGCCCGCCGCCTCGATCTTCTGCCGAGCCGACGCGGAGACGGCGTGCGCGCTCACGCGCAGCGCCACGGTCAGGTCACCGTTGCCGAGCACCTTGACGAGCTCGCCCCGGCGCACGGCGCCGCCGTCGGCCAGAGTCTCCGGCGTCACCTCGCCGCCCGCCGGGAACAGCTCGGCGAGCCGCCCGAGGTTGACGATCTGGTACACGGTCTTGAACTGGGCATTCGAGAAGCCCTTGAGCTTGGGCAGCCGCCGGGCCAGCGGCATCTGGCCGCCCTCGAACCCGGCGGGCACCTGGTAGCGGGCCTTGGTGCCCTTGGTGCCACGGCCCGCCGTCTTGCCCTTGGAGCCCTCGCCACGGCCAAGCCGCTGCTTGGCCTTGTGGGCGCCGGGAGCCGGCCGTAGGTCATGCAGCTTGAGCATGGCTAGTCCACTTCCTCTACCCGGACCAGGTGGCGGACCGTGTGGATCATGCCGCGGAATTCGGGGCGATCCGGCTTGACCACCGACTGGCCGATCTTGCGCAGGCCCAGCGAGCGCAGCGCACCGCGCTGCGTGCTGTTCCCGCCGATCTTCGACTTGACCTGGGTCACCTTGAGCTGTGCCATCGGTGTCCCTCCTTTACGCGCTGGCCGCGGCGCGCGCCGCGAGCATCGCCTTGGGCGCCACGTGCTCGATCGGCAGGCCGCGCTTGGCCGCGATCTCCTCCGGACGGCTCAGGTCCTTGAGCGCGGCCACGGTGGCGTGCACGACGTTGATCGGGTTGGACGAGCCTTGCGACTTCGACAGCACGTCGCCGATCCCGGCGCACTCAAGCACGGCGCGAACCGGGCCGCCGGCGATGACGCCGGTACCGGGGCTGGCCGGCTTGAGCAGGACGACGCCGGCCGCCGCCTCCCCCCGGACGGTGTGCGGGATGGTGGTGGCGATGCGCGGCACACGGAAGAAGTGCTTCTTGGCCTCCTCGACGCCCTTGGCGATCGCCGCGGGCACCTCCTTGGCCTTCCCGTAGCCGACACCGACCATGCCGTTGCCGTCACCCACCACGACAAGCGCGGTGAAGCTGAATCGGCGTCCGCCCTTGACCACCTTGGCCACGCGGTTGATTGCCACCACGCGCTCCAGGTAGACGTTCTGCTTCTCGGCCTGGCCGCCACGGCGGTCGTCACGGCGCTCACGCCGCTCGCCGCCGCCCTGGCCGCCGCGCCGTGGAGCTCCTGGCATTAGCTTTCCTTCCTATCGATCATCACAGCGTCAGCCCGGATTCCCGCGCGCCGTCCGCGAGCGCGGCCACGCGGCCGTGGTACTGGTAGCCGCCACGGTCGAAGACCACGGCGGAGATGCCCGCGTCCCGCGCCCGCTCGGCGATCAGTGCGCCGACCAGCTTGGCCTTGGCCGACTTGTCGCCGTCCGCCGCCCTGACGGACTCGTCCAGGGTGGACGCCGCCGCCAGGGTGCGGCCGACGGTGTCGTCGACGACCTGTACGAAGATGTGCCTGGCGGACCGGTTGACGACCAGGCGGGGACGCGCCGCGTCGCCGCTGACCTTCTTCCTGACCCGCAGGTGACGCCGGACACGGGCCCGCGTCTTCGCCGCTGTGCGCGGCCCGACTCGCCCGGTGGCGTATTCGATCGATGACCTCTTGGCCTGGGTACCAGCCATGACTACTTACCAGCCTTCCCGACCTTGCGGCGGATCACTTCGCCCTGATACCGCACGCCCTTGGCCTTGTAGGGGTCTGGCTTGCGGAGCTTGCGGATCCGCGCCGCGGTCTCGCCCACCAGCTGCTTGTCGATGCCCTCGACCACGAACCTGGTCGGCGCCTCGACGCGGAAGGTGATGCCCTCGGGGGGCGTGACGAGCACCGGGTGGCTGAAGCCGAGCGAGAACTCCAGGTCCTTGCCCTTCGCGACGACGCGGTAGCCCACGCCGACGATCTCCAGGGTCTTGCTGAACCCGGCGGTAACACCGGTCACCATGTTGGCGATGAGCGTGCGGGACAGGCCGTGCAGCGCACGGACAGGACCGTCGTCGCTCGGCCGGGTGACCTTGAGCTGACCGTCCTCCTGCGCCACGGTGATCGGCTCCGCGACGGTAAGGCTCAAGGTGCCCTTAGGCCCCTTGACGCTGACCGCCTGGCCGTCGATGGCAACGTCCACCCCGCTGGGCACGGGAATGGGGAGACGTCCGATGCGTGACATGTTGTTACTCCCCTCCCTTACCAGACGTAGGCGAGGACTTCCCCGCCCACTCCGCTTCTCTTGGCCTGCTTGTCGGTCATCAGGCCGCCTGACGTCGAGATGATCGCGACGCCGAGCCCGCCGAGCACCCGCGGCAGGTTGTCCTTCTTCGCGTAAACCCGCAGGCCGGGCTTTGAGACCCGCTTGATGCCAGCGATCGACCGCTCGCGCGCGTTGCCGAACTTGAGCGTGATCACCAGGTTCTTGCCGACTTCCGCGTCCTCGACGCGCCAGCTCGCGATGTAGCCCTCCTGCTGGAGGATCTCCGCGATGTGCGACTTGATCTTCGAGTACGGCATCCCCACGGTGTCGTGGTACGCCGAGTTGGCGTTGCGCAGACGAGTCAGCATGTCCGCGATTGGGTCCGTCATTGACATGGCCGTTTTGGCCTTCCCCGCCGCGGTTTCCTAGCTAAGGACCTACGGCGCGTAGAGATGTTTACCAGCTGGACTTCGTGATGCCGGGCAGTTCGCCGCGGTGGGCCATCCCGCGGAAGCAGATACGGCACAGGCCGAACTTCCGGTAGACGGCGCGCGGGCGGCCACAGCGGGTGCACCGCGTGTAGGCCCGGACTTCGAACTTAGGCTTGCGGTTCGCCTTGACGACCAGCGCCTTCTTAGCCATTGACTAGCCCCTCTTCCCAGAGCCTGGGCCGGACTTCTTCTTGCGCACCTTCACCGGCAGCGCACCCGCCTCCGCGAACGGGAAGCCGAGGTGCCGAAGCAGCGCCCGGCCCTCGTCATCGTTGGTAGCCGTGGTGACGAGGGTGATGTCCATCCCCCGCTGCCTGTCCACCTTGTCCGGGT
>VFSW01010655.1_pt1 | contig 13014 bp, 12 predicted proteins | sample 5358111 | NCBI WGS metagenome assembly VFSW01 (sample SAMN11554181, study PRJNA540505) | mine drainage metagenome | isolation source: sediment from site ElyBrook_90M | place: USA: Ely Copper Mine, Vershire, VT | collected 2017 | reverse complement strand
TAGCAAAGGTCGAGCGCATCGACCACCATGCGAATGTCCGCCGAGTTCTTGCCGGACATGCGCACATGAGGAATTTCAATAAGCTCGAAAGACGCCTCGTGCATGGGGCCCTTGAACTCCTTGTACCGATCCCAGTCACAATACGCCTTCTTGACGACAATATTACCCTTGAGCAGCAGGCGCTCCAGAACCTTGTCAATATCGAACTGTGGGATCTTGGCATCGCGAACGCCAAGCGCGATGTTTTCGAAATCACAGAACAGCGCCATATTCCTGGTTTCAATCTGTCCGGACAAGCTGCCTCCGTTGAACGTCGTTGGATTTCATTTTCTGCCCTGCCGGTCAACCATTTTTCACGCCAATCTGCCTGCACACAGCAATTCAGCTGCGCATGCCATAGCCGCGTTCGAGCAAATGCAGGCTGAATGCGGAAAGTACCACGATGAAACCAGTGATAATCGCATAGGACACGATCAGGTTTATATCAGTTATTCCAAGAAAACCGTAGCGAAAGGCATTGATCATGTACAGAACCGGATTCGCAAGTGAAATATGTCGCCAGAACTCGGGCAGGAGGCGTATCGAATAAAACACTCCGCCGAGATAGGTGAGCGGTGTCAGGACGAATGTGGGAACAATCGAAATATCGTCAAAACTGCGCGCAAAAATGCTGTTTATGAAGCCGCCCAGAGAAAACAGCACCGCTGTCAGCAGTACTACAGATATTGTGACCCACAGGTTATATACGTGCAAATGGCTGAAAAACAGCGACACTGCGGTGACGACCAGCCCCACAATAATACCACGCGCTACGCCGCCGGTCACGAACCCGGCCAGGATTATCCAGCTTGGCGTCGGCGACACGAGGATTTCCTCGATGCTGCGCTGGAACTTGGCGCCGTAAAAGGACGACACGACGTTGGAATAGGAATTGGTGATGACCGCCATCATTATCAGGCCCGGTACAATGAAGTCCATATAGCGGAATCCCTCCATCGCCCCGATCTGTGGCCCGATAAGCCTGCCGAAAATGATGAAGTAAAGTGCTGTCGTGATCACCGGCGGCAATATCGTCTGCACCCAGATACGCGAAAAGCGGATGATCTCCTTGACGACAATGGTCCTGAAAGCAATGACTTTCTCGTCGAACGTCATGCTTGCTTCCTCTGTGCCGAACCTTCACGCTGTCTGCCATCCTCGACCACGCGAAGAAACAGCTGCTCGAGCCGGTTGGTCTTATTCCGCAAACTGACCACCTCAATGTCGTGTATCGACAGTTCGGCAAACAGCTTATTGATGCTGCTGCCACGCGAGATGTCCACTTCCAGGGTATGATCATCGAGCATGCGAACCTCATGACCCGGCAGCGCGGGGAGGTGCGACAACGAAGCACCGAGATCCAGAATGAAGGTTTCGGTACCGAGTTTGGCCAGGAGCTTCTTCATGGTCGTGTTTTCTACCAGCAAGCCATTATCAATGATCGCAATGTGGCGACACAGGCTTTCCGCCTCCTCAAGATAATGGGTAGTGAGAATAATAGTCGTGCCGGCAGCATTGATCTCGCGCAGAAACTCCCACATGGAGCGGCGAATCTCAATATCCACCCCGGCCGTCGGTTCATCCAGCATCAGAAGTCTTGGATCATGCACCAGGGCGCGCGCGATCATCATGCGTCGCTTCATGCCGCCGGACAGGGTGCGCACTACGTCGTTTCGACGATCCCAGAGACCAAGCTTGTTCAGCAGGTATTCTGCGCGCTCGCGCGCGCGCGCTCGCGGGATTCCATAGTAGCCCGCCTGATTGACCAGGATCTGCATAAGCGGCTCGAAGATATTGAGATTCATCTCCTGCGGAACAAGACCGATAAAGCTCTTGGCGTTATCGAAGTCCGTATCGATGTCCTTGCCAAAAACTAGCACCTTGCCGCCGGTCTTGGTGACAAGCGAAGTGATAATGCCGATGGTGGTGGACTTTCCCGCACCATTCGGACCCAGCAGCGCGAAAAAATCGCCCTGATTGACGTCCAGATCGATGCCCTTCAAGGCCATGAATCCGTTTTGATAGGTCTTGGCGAGATTGCGAATAACCAGCGCTTGCGTCATTTTTCTTGTCCGGTGCTCCAGGGAGCGGCATCTAGTGGAATTGACCGCGTCATTATATCATGCCAATAGTCGCATCCTTCCGGTTTCCTGCGAGCCGCCTTTGGGCTTTCCAACCGCGCCTGGCAATGGCGTCCCGCTCACATGCGTGTAAAATGCCCGGTGTGGGTGTCCAACTAATGACAGATCGATTCGTTTCCCGGAGAGATTCCATGATGACTTCTCCTTCCTGCAATGAGGATTAGGCCTAAAAGATCCTTACTCGTCGCATACTTCACTCTATTGGCGATTGCTACGATTGTCGCGGCAATCGCAGTAGAGACGGACGTTGCACGCATGCTGGTTTTCGCGCTTGGCATGATTGTGCTTTCCATTTCAGTGAGCCTCGGATTGCGCATCAACGCCCGCCTTTCTGGCACGGCCGATCAAGAGCGCCTGATTCTTCTCACCAGGAACAATCCCAATCCGGTACTTGGCCTGTCCGCAACCGGAAAGCTCAGCTACGCCAATGATGGGGCTATCGAGCTGCTCAAAATCCTGGAGAAAGATGTCACAAAACCTGCAGTGCTCTTGCCACCTGATCTGCAGCCGCGTTTGGCAGCATTGCGCCAATCGCCGGATGACCGACAACACTGGGAATACCCGGTGGGCGACCGAATACTTGCCTGCAGCATTCATTTCCTGCCGGAGCATGAGGAATTTCAGGCCTATATTACCGACATTACCGAGCACAGTCGCGCTGAAGCAAGGCTTTCCTACCAGGCAAGCCACGACGTCCTGACCGGACTGCCAAATCGGCGCCAGTTCCACGAAGATATTGACCAGGCGCTCGCGGCGCACGCAGTGCCGGGCACCAACGGCGCGCGCACAGCCATAATATTGATGGATGTCGATCGATTCAACGTCATAACCCGCAGCCTCGGACATGGTGTTGCGGATGCCATGCTGCAGGCGATAACCGCGCGTCTTGAGAATCTGCTCGCCAACGCAGGCGACATCTGCGCCAAAGCTACCCTGTACCGGTTCGAGGCTGACGTTTTTGCGATCCTTGTCCCGGACTTTTCCGCCCGTTTGGCACCCCTGCGGCTGGGGAAAAGGATTGTCAGTCAGATTCAGCAGCCGCTGTACGTAAATACACGGGAATACTTTGTAACCTTCAGCGTTGGCATCAGCGTATTTCCGCCGGACGGTGCGGACAGCATATCGCTGCTGCGCAATGCCGATACTGCCATGCAGCGCGCCAAGCAGCTCGGCGGCAGCAACATTCAGCCCTACTCCGAGGAAATGAACGCCCGCGCAGCAGAGTCACTCTCGCTTGAGAACTATCTTCGCCATGCCATGGAACACAACGAACTGCGTCTGTATTTCCAGCCGGAGATCGACATCCGAAGCGGGCGCATTTCCGGCGCTGAAGCGTTGCTGCGCTGGCAGCACCCCGAGCGCGGTCAGCTGATGCCGGCCGAGTTTATCGGGCTTGCCGAGGAAACCGGAACGATCATGGCGATCGGCGAATGGACATTGCGCACGGCCTGCACCCAGCGCAAGGCATGGCAGGACGCAGGGCTCAACACATTTACAATTGCAGTCAACATGTCCGCCCGTCAGTTTCACCAGCAGAGCCTGCCGAAACTCGTATCGCGCGTGTTGTCAGAAACCGGACTGGACCCGGAAATGCTGGAGCTCGAGATTACGGAGGGCGTGGCAATGCGGGATGTTGAACATACGCGCACTACCATGAAACATCTCAAGGAAATTGGTATCATCCTTTCGATTGACGACTTTGGCACCGGCTTCTCGTCCTTAAGCTATCTTCGGCGCTTTCCCATTGACAAGCTCAAAATAGATCAGTCTTTTGTGCGCAACCTCACCACTGACGCGAACGATGCTGCAATTGTGCATGCCATTATCGGACTCGGTCACAGCCTGAATCTCGAGGTGATCGCCGAAGGAGTCGAAACTGCCGAACAGCTCGCCCGGCTGCGACAGGACGGTTGCGACCTGGCACAGGGCTTCCATATTCACCGGCCCCTGACCGCATCCAGACTCGAGAATGCCCTGCGTCAGACACGTCAACTGCAGGCTGTCTAGCCTGTCGCCCAAGACGATACGGCTCCCGATCAGGCAGTTTCTCCTGTTTACTGTGGCAAAAAAGCCGACAGCTACCGCAATCGCGCGGCAACATTCCAGAACCTGGGCCTGCCGCCATGACAGCCGGTCGCGCCAGTCGAAAAATCCCGCCTTTGCGTCACAAATACCGGCCGCACCCTGTTTTCCGGGCGAATATAGGACGAGCTGACCAAATTACGCGCCGAGTGGCACGCTATCGGCTTAACCGGCTCGAAAAACAAATGTATAACTATTAGTAAGATCAGCTGCGATAAATGGTGCTCGCATGAACATGAAACAGACCTGGCCTGGAATCGATTCCAATCGAGACCGAGCCCATCCTGATGCGGATGCTTCGGGTGCACGGGCTCGACGCGAAGCCGCCGCTGCCGGACGGCAGGAATATCGGACCAGTCTGCGCAAACGGATTCCATTTGAGACTCTCGTAAATTACGGCATAACCTACTCCGTCCCCTGGAACATCCGGAATCTGAGCATGGGTGGCGCCCTGGTTGACATGGATGGTTCAACCCTGCGGGTCGGCAGCGTCATAGAATTCGAACTGCGATTCAAGCATCGCGGTCGCCAGATCGAACACCGTATTCCGGCACGCGTCTCGCGTATTGCACCGCATGGTGTCGCCCTGCAGTTCGGATACTACGACGACGCGGCCTATGCGGACCTGACCAACCTGCTGTACGAAATCGAAAACTGACTGCTTGCCTATCGCGGCGCTTCCGGAAATCCGTCGAAGCAATAGCGTGCTGCACTCGCGGCCAACACGGCGCCCTGGTCCAGTACTGCCCGCCTCCAGCGTTGCGAGGACGGGCAGAAAGCCTCCTTCAGCCTGCGCTTGCTTTGATGATTGAGGTTGCCGGTGCCGTAGAAATGCCAGCGATTCTCCTCGCGCAGGGCATGCAATACGCGCAGTGCCGGCCACGTCCCGAATTCCTGAGTGACGACATCCACGCATGCTTGCGGGAGCCGCCGCGCCAGCATGCAACCATAACCGCCGCGGTTGGCATATCCGGTCTCCTGGCCCCCGCCGACTTCCACCAGATCCCTGCCTAACGCTGCTTCAAGACGGCGCGCATCGGCACATCCGGCGCGCGTTTCCAGAAACAGCGTCTCGCCATGGGGCGGCCCGAGACCGGTATGCACATCGATTGCAAAAACCGCGCGCGCGCCACCCAGATGCCGCGCAATCCATGCCTCGATCAGCGCCGGTCCGTCCTCGGGGCCGGCGCCACCGTAGAATAGTCCACGCGGATAGTCATACTGGCCTGTGGCAACAGCCCGCTGCATTGGTGCAAAACCCTTGCGAAGAACATGCCAGGCGGCGCGCAGGAAGAAGAAATCGCGGCTTGGGGAGCTCGGCGGATTAATGACCGGATCTATCGTCCGATATCCCTCAGGCGATCCGGACCAGGTTTCGGCCGGGTCGAGGAAATTGCGATTGAGATCGACATTGTTCTCGTTCGAGCGCCGCAACGACGCCATTCCGAACGGATTCATCACATGTATCAGGATCAAGGCACCCGAGACAGGAACATCAACAATACGCTCACTCAGCAGCCTGAGCTGAACTGCCGCGCCGGCAAATCCCTCGACCCCGTGGAGACCCGACGAATGAAGCAGAACGCGTTCCGGTTGGCAGCTGCCCAGCCACGCTATATCGATCGTCAACGGATTGCCATCCGCCGCCAATGTACGAAGCGTCAACCGCTCAAGCCTGGCGCCTGCGTCTGTTGCTGCGCTGAAAAAGCGCTCCCGCGCACTCCAAAAATCCGGGGAGAAGTAATCTCGAGCAGGGCTCAAACCGGACATGTCAGACATGCCGGTCGGCCGCGGATAACAGGCTTGCTGTCCCGATGCAATCGGTGCATGGCCTGTGAAACCCCAAGGCACCCGATAATACCGCACTCACCATTTGCCGGCCCTGGCCCGGACCGGACAGCTATCGTCCGCGGTGCGCCTGCGTGGTGCGCCCTCAGCAATGTCTTGCATATCATTTTGACTGCCGCAAGGGCAACTGATCACCTTGTCCGATTTCCGAATCGCCGCTGCCCTGCTTATGCGCATTGGATGTTTCCGGCCGTAGATGGGCAGTACGCCTTGCGAGGTCGCGGATCTGCCCTGCCCTTCACAGCCAGTACCGCACCAGCCGCGAAAGATCTTCCTTCACCTTGGTAAAAAAAGGCCGATGCTTCCAGCGGCTCAGCAAGATCTCCTCAGAGGACTTCAGGTCCTTCTGGAACAAGGCCTCCATCTGCATCGCAAACCCCTTTCCGAGAACAATCGCGTTGACCTCATCGTTCAGGAAAAAACTCCGCAGGTCCATATTGGTCGATCCGACGGTCGACCAGACGCCGTCGATGACAATTGACTTTGCGTGCAGCAGAACATCGTGACGCTCGTAGATCTTTACTCCCGCCTCGAGTAACGTCGCGTAGTATGATCTGCCGGCATAGAACACAGCGCTTGAGTCGGTAAATCCCGGAACGATCAATGTCACGTCAACACCGCGTTTCGCCGCGCGTTTCATTGCAAGCAGAACCTGGTGGTCGGGAACAAAGTATGCCGTTGTAATATGCACGTATCGGCTTGCGTCGTCGATCGCCGCCACAATAATCTTGTGCATCGCGGCGCCCGACCCATCCCCGGGACCGCTGCCAATCACGTGAATGATATCATCGCCGTCCGTTTGTGACGGTGGAAAGTAATCGCGTGGAGGAAGCGCGGGACCACGCTGACGCTGCCAGGTATCCATGAAAAGCTTCTGGAACTGCGCCACCGCAGGTCCCTCGATCTCAACGTCGGTATCGCGCCACGGCTCGCCCTTGATACCAACTCCGGTTCTTTCGCGTCCGCTGCGAAAAGGATTGCGCGAACGCTCATCACTGATATTAACGCCCCCGGTAAAGGCAACTCGTCCGTCCACAACCACGATTTTCCGGTGGTCACGGCGATTAATTGACCATGGCATTTTTCCACGGAACGGATTAATAGGGCTGAACTCGAGAACCCGCGCGCCTTCCTTACGCAGGGGATCAAACATTGTATTCGGCGTATCAAGCGACCCTACCGAGTCGTAAATCACGTTCACCTGCACGCCGGTGCTCTGCTTCTTCAACAAGAGACTGACGAGGCGCTTACCGATGAGGTCATTGTCGAAAATATAAGTCTCGAGATCCACGCTGTTACGCGCTGATTCGATCGCCTTGAAGATGGCATCGTAGGTCGTCGGCTCATCTACAAACAGGGTCGCCTGATTTCCGATCGCAAGCGGTGGCCCAAAGTTTTCCTGCGCAGCAATTGACTGATGACTCAGGATATTTGTAGGCGGCACCTGTTGACGCATGCGGGCAATGATCGCGTCACTGCGTTGTGCAGAAAGCGGGCCGTCCGGACCGATCATGATCGGAGATTCCCGGGTCAGCACCCGCATCCGCGCCGATTCCCGATAGCCGGGAAAGCTGGCACAACCGGCAAGCGAGGCGATAAGCGCCAACACGGCAAGGAGTTGCCATGCCCTGGAAAGGAAGCTTGCGTTAAGCGTCATTGCACCCCGCGATTGTTCGATTCGAAGGGCGCCCGCACGCAATCACACTGCGCAAATGGCTCTTGGTGTCGGGCGACCGATCACGCAAAAAAGCGTGTCGCTGAAAACGCAAAACGGACACGGCCACAAGGCATGTCGCGGTCCGGGTACTCAATGCGCTTGTGAAGAATGCGTGGCTGCCCATGCGCTGACAGCTGCCCACCGGACCTGTGTAATTGTGGTGTCGAACGCGATTCAGCCACGAAGGCATATGCAATGACAATAGACAAACTGCTGATCCTTGCCGCCCGGAGTCCTGTGTATTTCCAGCAGGCTGTCGCGCAGCTCAAATGCGCCCCCGAACTCCCGATGCAGCCCTTCCGGGGCATAGCGCATGGTCGGCAGGCCGCTGCACTGCTGCGGTCCATCCGGACCGAAGGTGGCGACAATGACGTGACCACCCGGTCTGACTGATCGCCTGACGGTCTCGACATAGCGCCGACGATCATCCGGCGCAGTCAGAAAATGGAATACCGCCCGATCATGCCATACATCGTAGTACTGTATCGGCAAATCTGCAGTCAGGATATCCGATTCTATCCATGTCACAGTCGCCGCCGCGGCCCCGAGTCTTGCCTGCGCCGCGCCAAGAGCAGCCCCAGACAAATCAAGGACAGTGACATTGCAATATCCCTTTTTCAGCAGGTCATCAGCAAAAGTAGAGAAGCCGCCACCGACGTCCAGAATCCGCGCATCGCGTGTCACCCCCGCCTTTTCCATGAGGCTCAAGGAATTGCCAAGGTGCGGCTTGTGCCAGCTGACCTCGGATGGTCCGCGCACGGAATAGACATTTTCCCAATGCTGCTTGCGTTCGCCTTGCATACTCCTCCTTTCGGATGGCATAAAAGTCCGGCATGCAGCGAAAATCAGAGTAGTCGCCTGACCAGGCTGCCTGCTGTCGTCGTAACGACCGCGCGGAAAGTAGCAGGCCTTTCCACGTCCATATCATAGGCTTAAATTACCTCATCTGTCCCTTCCCGGGTGATACTGCCGGTCTCACCGTCCCGGATCTGAAGAAACAATCGAGTATTGGCGTGCAGTGTCTGAACCGGGCGCATGCCTGAAATGCCGGAAAGTTCGCTCGGGTCCTCGCTGAAAAAGCCTGCCGGTTTGGGTTGCGCCCGATAGCGCGCCCACGGCTGTACCGATACGTTGCCAACTATCCCGATCATGGATACCTGTATCCCTGTCGTCCGCCGGCATCTGCCGGTGCTGGCCTGATAGCCCGACGCCCTTGATCGCGTCGGGCGCCTGGGGCAAATTCACCACCCGATACCGGAAAGCTCACTCGTAAATAGATTGGCGGATATGAATGCAAGTGCCTGCCTTTCCCTCTCCTGTCAAGTTATCGTCGAAGGCGTGATACATGCCAAACCAGACGGCGCAATGTCACCGCCCTTGCGGAATATCGGTTCATCCAGCGTCGAGAAAAACCCCCAATTTCTCGAACACCCCCAAGCATAGGCCGCGGGCTCCGTCAGGACCACAACGACGCTGACGCAGCCTGCCGCCTGTATGAGGATTCCTCCAGGTGGTTCTATTTCCACCTGTCCTCTCGTCTCCCGGCGACAGATACGAGTCCAGGAACCGTTGCCGGTACTGCTTATGCGCGCAGCGCATTAACCGAGACTGAACATCTTGCGCAATGTGTCATGGCCCTTTATATGGTGAAGCAATGCCATGCCCAAATGTCCGTACCAGTAAACCCATACAAAGTTCGCGATGAATGAATGCACGTCACCAATGTTGCGCGCAAGCGCGCCCGGCTCTCCACGCTCTGGCAACAAGAAGAACAACACACCGCCCGTGATTACCATGGCCGTCACTGCAAGCAGACCGAAGCCATGCGCAAGCCCGGGCAACCCGCCGCGCTGCCCACCGTCCACCAGATTGCGCGCCGCCAGCCGGCGGATGTCTGCACCTATCTCGCGCCGCCCGTTCCGACCCCAGGGAAAAAGATGACGCAGTCCGGCCATTCCGTATTTTCCGGTTGTCCAGAACCAATGACACAGCACGATAATCAGCGCCGCCATGCCGACCCATTTGTGCACAACGAATCCGGCCTGCGTGAAGGCAGTACGTGTCTCTGAATTTCCGGGCGGCGTCATAATCAGGCTCACCAGCAACTGGACCGTTACTGTCACCGCAAGTCCCAAATGCAGAACGCGTGTCGGTCTGTCCCAGCTGGATTCATTCATCAGTGTTTCCCTCATTGCATAAGCGTGTCCACCGGGATGTTAACATGTAATCTTTCTCTCCCGGGCAATCTTCCGGCAACCATCCATTCAAACAAAATATTCTTGTTGGCCGATTTCACATCGATTCACGCAGTTGTGCTGCGATATTGCGCCCGGGTTCGCGAGGTCGCCCAAGCGATCACGCCACGGCTCTACTGCAATGGCAACGGCCGGGGTCCTGCCACTGAGTTGCCGGCTTCAAGCGCGCGGAAGAATCCTGACCTCGCCCTGCTGCTGCGGATGTTTTCCAGATTTATCGGCATAGAAGGCGCGAATTGACACAATGTCCGTCTCCAGGTTTCCGGTCAGGGACAACACAGGCCCGATGCCAAGGGTCTTGCGTGCATAATCAGCATAGCCCATGGCGACGGGCACCTGCGCGCCAAGCGCAATGTAATAAAAGCCGCTTTTCCAGAACTCGCTCCGGCTGCGCGTCCCCTCCGGAGTTATTACGATCACAAACTCGTCATGGGCAAGAAACTGCTGCACCATCTGGTCTATGAAATTATTATGCGAGCGTCGATTTACCGGAACGCCACCGAGCCAGCGCATGAATCCGCCGAAGGGCCATCGAAACAGCGTGTCCTTTCCGATCCAGTGGAAGCGCAGATCAAGTGCCGACTTGGCCAAAAGCGCAAGCACAAAATCCCAGTTGGACGTGTGCGGCGCGCCGATCAGAACGTATTTTTGAATGAGCGGCGCTGCGCCGTTGATCCTCCATCCGAGTACCCTCAGCAGCGCGATCGCCATTTTTCGCGGCAGCAGACTTGCGCTCAATTTGCAGTTGTCAGCAGGCATGGGCGGACTGGTGTCAGAAGGACTGTTCAGGACCCGGACTCGCGATGAAGTATCCCGTCGCGCTGTTTCCATGGGTCCAAGATTGTAATGCAATCTGTCGTAACCGGGATAAGGCGGCTGGGTCGGTCCAGCGATCGGAACGATCGCGTACGTATCCGGAAGAGTCTGGCAGCTGCGGCTAACCGAGCCGGGACAGAGCCTCCTTGATCGATCTCATTTCATAGTCAAGTTCCAGCGAATATCTCTTGTTGCAGAACTCAAGTAATGGAATGACACTCACAGCAAGCTGCGCCGCATAGAGTTCCAGCTGTCCTAGCTCGTTGCGCGCAAGCATTTTCAGGGCTTCGTCAAGGCCAGGCTGCTCAATGACAGCCTCTTCGATTTTATGCGACTCGCCTTCTTCGCTCACACACATGCGGTCCCCGCCGGCGCTGCTCGCTGCTTTCAGGCGCTTGTGAGCAAGCGCGAGAAGATCTTCAAGAGAGTCCCCGGGGTCATGGCCGAGAGATACCAGACCAATGCTTACGGTGATCGCAGCCGTAATGCCTTCGTGGCTGAACGGCTTTGCCGATACCGCCGAACGCAGCCGCTCGCATAAAACTGCCGACTCCACGCGTCCGGATGAAAGTGTTACCGCCGCGAATTCTGAATTGCCCGTACGCGCGAGCAGATCTCCCTTGCGGGTCTTGGCGCGAAGTATATTGGCGACCCAGATCAAAACCTGGTCTGAAAACTCGTCCCCATACTGCGCACGCAAGGCAATGAAATTGTCCACGCTAAGGCGCAGGAGCGACAGCGTGCCTTTCGCCTTCTGCGCTGCGCCCAATACAACCCTGCTGTCTTCAAAGAAATGGCGGCGGTTATCAAGATGGGTAAGACTGTCTATGTTCGATTGATCTCCAAGGACGGCGACAGTCTCAGCCACATCGCTTGCTTGTTGATCGGGTCGGGCGAGATTGCGCACACACGCAAGTAGCTGGGCCGAATCGATGGGTTTTGTTATGAAGTCATTCGCGCCGCAGGCAAATGCGCGCTCGCGGGTAATCTCATCTTCCGCGCCCGTAATAACGACCACCGGCACAGTTCCGATGCGCGATTCGTCGGCCGCCCTGATGCGACAGATCAGGGAATAACCATCGAGCCTCGGCATTTGTACATCGCTGATTACAACCTGAATACGAGAATCTCCGCGCAGCGTATCCCAGCCGGCTTCGCCGTCCTCGGCTTCTACCAGGTCGAATTCCTTGCTCAACACCCGCTGAACCGCCAGGCGCATGACACGCGAATCGTCTACAACCAGGACTCGCGCCTTTTCCTGTGCTCGTTCGATCGTCTGCATATTTCTGCGCACCTTCCTGACAACCTTGGGTCTTGACCCGCCTCAGGAACGTCCAGATGCCCCGTCCCTTGCACGGAACTACCTCCAATAAGGGTAGCATAATCCGTGCCAGCTGCTCGCTTACCGGCCATTTGCCATGCCGATCTGCACTTGGGGGTTGGGGGGTTGGAATCGGGGGGTTGAAATCGCGCGCCAGCGCAGCAAATATGGGCACAGGGCCAGGATCGGGATGAACCGTCGGCGAATGCACCGCGGCCGGCGGAGGAGGAAATGAAACAATGAGTCATACGAAACCAACGCTCAACGTCACTGTCTTTTCCGACTATATTTGTCCTTTTTGCTATATCGGCAGCAGACGGCTATTCCGCCTTGACAGGGAATTCGATCTCGCAGTCAATTGGTGCGGAATGGAGATCCACCCCGAGACCCCGCCGCAAGGAATGAGCCTCATGCAACTCGGCTTTGCGCCTGCGCAGATCGCGCACATGACCGAGGCGCTCATGGTACCGGCGCGCGAAGAAGACATTGATATGCCGCCGCGCGATTTCACCACCAATTCACACCAGGCACTCCTTTTGGCAGAAGCTGCCAAACTGGCGGGGCCCCATATTTTCCATACCGTGCACGAACAACTGTTCCGCAGCTATTTCTCGTTCGGTAAAAACATCGGGGAAAAAGAAGTGCTCCGGTTCGTGGCCCGGGATTCGGGTATGGCGGAGGATCTTGTCGAAACAGCATGGAGCGATGCCGGCCTCGAGCAGCGATTGCGGCAAAACCTTGAGCTAGTGTAGTGCTTCGTAATTAACAGAACTAATAGACTTCTCTTCTGTCTGA
>VFSW01010654.1_pt1 | contig 13016 bp, 10 predicted proteins | sample 5358111 | NCBI WGS metagenome assembly VFSW01 (sample SAMN11554181, study PRJNA540505) | mine drainage metagenome | isolation source: sediment from site ElyBrook_90M | place: USA: Ely Copper Mine, Vershire, VT | collected 2017 | reverse complement strand
CGGTGGTCGGCCCGCCCATTCACCGGCTCGGCCTGTTCCTGCACGGCTACGCCGGCAAGCGGCCGCTGCTCATGGCGGTGCTGGCGGGCCTGGTGGTCGCGCTGCTGGCCGTCGGCTACACCGAGGCCACCGGCAAGCCAGGGTCCGACGTGCTGTTCTCCGGGCAGGACGGCATCGGCCCGCTCGTCACGCAGGCAGGCAGCTACTCGGCCGGCGTGCTCGTGCTGCTCGCCGTCTGCAAGGGGCTCGCCTACGCCGTGTCGCTGAGCAGCCTGCGCGGCGGCCCCATCTTTCCCGCGGTGTTCATCGGCGCGGCCGGCGGGATGGCCTTGTCGCACCTGCCCGGCCTGCCGCTGGTGGCCGGGCTGGCCATGGGCATGGGCGCGATGATGGTGGTGATGCTCACCCTGCCGCTCACCTCGGTGCTGATCGCCAGCCTGCTGCTCGGCTCGGACGCGGTGGCCGCCATGCCGCTGGTGATCGTCGCGGTCGCCGTCGCCTATGTCGCCGCGGCCCGGCTCGCGCCGGTGCCGCCGGCACCACCGCGCCGGGCGGCCTGACCGGGCCCGCCACTACGAGGCCGACGTGTTCCCGGTCGGCGGGCACATTATCAGCGGATATAGCGCGATAATTCACTCATGGCCGATGTGCCGATATATGTGGCAATCATTACGGCGGCGGGGGTCGCCGTCGGCTCCCTGATACCGCAGCTGGACGCGTTCATCCGAGATCGCCGGGCTGAACGCGACAGGCGGGAACGAACCGCCACGCGGACGCGCGAAGCGTGCGTAGCCGTGCTGAACGCGGCCGATGAGCTGCGCACGCTCGCGGAGAACCTCCCCGTTTACCGGGGGAACGCGGACGGGATGCGGGCGCGGGCGGAAGAGGCGCGAAAACTCGCCAAGGCGACGAGGCTGCACGTGGCGGACGTGAGCATGCAGGTGAGCGCGCTCATCGAGCCTGCTGACCAGGTGGCAAGCACAGCGAGCGACCTGGCCGATGACGTGGCGCGAAACATTGACCTCAACGCGGGCGTGCTGATCGACAACCCGGACGTCACCAAGCTGGTGAAGTGCATCGCCGTTTTCCGTCAGGAGGCGGTGAGGCACGCCCGTGACTGATTAGGCGCGGGGGTTACCGTGCTTGTGGCCGGCGAGCTGAAGGGCGACCTCCCGGTGATAGGGCGGAAGCCCCGGATCACTGGCATCGACCGCACGCCTGGCCAGTTCCTCGGCGGCATCCTCGTCGCCGTTGAGCGCCTTGGCCTGAGCGGCGTGCAACAAGACGGCGCCATTCCACGGTGCCTCAGTTACGGCGTCGTCGATGTCCACGTCGGCACCCGACCGATCGCCGAGCCTCGCTAGCGCGAGGCCGCGGGCGGCCCGGGTGGCAGGCCTTTCATCTAGGGTTACCCGGTTCAGGTCGTGCATGGCGGCTTTGGCCTCCCCAAGCTCAGCGAGGATCTCACCGCGGGCGCGCAGCGCCACGGTATTGCCACCGTCATTCGCAAGGACGTCGTTGAGGGTGCTCACGGCAGCACGGCTTTCGCCGAGAGCCCACAGGGCGAGAGCGAGGTCGGTCTGTATCACGGGGTCGTTCGGCGTGCGGTCTCTGGCCGCCGTGAGCATGCCGACGGCGTCCCATGTGCGCTGCTGCGCGATGAGCATCTGACCGACTGCAGCAAGCTGGCTGGCCACGGCGGGAGTGTCGCGCAGTGTCTCGAAGTGGCGGGCGGCCACCCGGTAATGGCTCTCCGCCTCGGCCTTGGCGGCAGGCGACTCGCCGGCCTCGGCCGCTATGTTGCCAAGCAGAGACTCTATCTCGGCGCGCAGGCGCAGCGCGGTCTCTGTGGCAGCGCGGAGCGCGGCCTCGGCGTACCGCTGAGCCACATCCAGCTCGCCTCGGGCTAGGGCCCGCTCCGCGGCGGCCAGGTGCTGCGCCGGCTCGACGGCCGGGGGAAGCTCGTCAACCGCGTCCCGCAGCGGCTGAATGAGCCGGTCGGAGAGTAGCTCGTACCAACGCGCGCCGGACCTCAGCCTGACGGAGAGCAGCTGCCGGTCTGCTAGTGCCTGCGCAACGGCGTTCGGCAGGCCGGCCGTCTCCGCGGCTCCCTCGTACGCCGTCCCGCGTGTGCCAAGGTCGGTGATAAAGGCGCGCAGCAGCCGCTGGCGGACCAATGTGACCGGCTGCGCGAAATCATCGGCGACCGAGGCAATGACCCGGCCACAGTACTTTGCGAGCGCCTTGCCTGCGTCCCCGAAAAGACGCACGTCCCGCGTCGTTATCCGCCCGGCGTCACCCGGCAGCGAATTCCAGAGCCGCACGCACGCCGCCTGAAGGAGCGAGGGCTCGACCCGGTCATCGCGGATACTCCGCTCCACGCCGTCGCCGCCGGTGACGCGGGTGGTCAGCAGGTCCGTGACGAGCTTCTCCGCGGCCTCGCCGGAGAACGACCGGCTGGTTCTGGCGGCCGGCCCGGCCACCGCCTCGATAGCGCTCTGACGGGTCAGCGTCATGAGATCGAACCTCGCCGCCTTTCCCACCCGCGCGCAAATCAGATCGGCGGCGAGCTCGCGCGCCAGCAGCAGCAGGTGCAGCCGCGGCTGCGTCTCCACCGCGTCAGCGAGCTCGGAGATGAACCGGTCGCGGTGGTCCCGTCGCGGGCTCGAATCGGCAGGAAGGTCGTCTAGCTGGTCGATCGCGGCGTAGAGGGGACCGTCGTGGCACAGGTCATGCGCCCTAATGAAATCACCGACGGTGAGATCAACGAGGCGGGCCGGTGCCTCGCCAGGCGACCAGGAACGAAGCACGGCAAGGGTATACGGGTTGTGCTCGGGCAGCACCGCAGCGGGGAACCTCGCACCCGAGGACACGCTCCCGACCGGCAGTATATGCTCGCGATTTCGCGTGAGGATCGGCAGCACCCCAGCATGCAGCAAAGATGTCTTTCCGCTCGCCGCCGGCCCGGCCAGCAGCACGATCCGATTATCCTGCCAGAACTCCGCCAGCGCGGCGGATTCAGCATCGCGCCCGAAAAAAAGATCTTGCTCGCTCTGCAGAAAGGGGCGCGCACCCGGATAAGGGGTATCCGTTCCCCGTCCATCGGCCCCGATCTTCACGGCAGCCCCATCCGCCAGCGCTCCTCCTGTGCAGCCGATCTCGCAGTGGCACGGCCCAGGTCACGGCCTTATTCCCGCGCATAATGGTCGACGTCCGGCCGACAGCCACTCTAGATGCTAGCTTGAAAGCTGTTACTCGGGCCCTCCGCGCTTGACGCTAGGATCCGCCTCAGCACTCTCGCCAGGGCAGACTCATCGAGCGGCTCACCCATGGCGAGTCCTTGGACATCAAGCAGCGACTGGTCACCGACATCTTCGCTCATGATTCTCCTCCCGCAGACGGAGTCACTAGCGATAGCTCACCGTTGAGCCAGGCATCACTTCATAATCCACCGTCCGGCGGGTATTGTCGAGCAATCAGGCTGATCTCGCCTGAATGGTAAGAATCGTTAAGATCACTAGAAACTCTATTCACATGACTACCAGTTACTACCGCGTCGCGCAACGGTATGAAGAATTAGCTAGCACAGCGGCGAAACGCATTATGCTAGCGCTGTGACAGTTCCGGATTCCGCGCAGAGGTCATGGTCGACCGCCCGTATCTGGGTGGATGTTCCGAGGCGCAACAAGAACTTCACCGGGCGCATCGATATCCTTGAGCAATTGCGGCGCCGCGCGGCCGAGAGCAGGGCGGCCGTCGTGCTGTCGAAGGAGTCACTGCCGCAGGCACTGCAGGGTCTAGGCGGTGTGGGGAAAACCGCGGTAGCGATCGAATACGCCTGGCAGTACGGCTCCGAGTACGACCTCGTCTGCTGGATCCGCGCGGACCAGACGCCGCTCATCCGGGCGTCGCTCGCGTCACTCGCCAGGCACCTCGGGCTCGGCGCCCCCTCGGTTTCCGGAATGGAGCAGACCACCACGGACGTGCTCGATGCGCTCAGGCGCGGCGAGCCGTACCGCCGCTGGCTGCTGATCTTCGATAACGCCGACCAGCCGGAGGACCTGCAGCCCTTCATCCCCGGCGGACCGGGTGACGTGCTGATCACCTCGCGAAATCACCGATGGGGCTCCATCGTCGATACGATCGCGCTCGACGTATTCGAGCGGGCGGAGAGCATCCAGTTCCTGCTTAGGCGCGGGCCCAGGCGGCTCGCGGAGGCGGATGCGAACCAACTCGCCGAGGCCCTGGGCGACCTGCCGCTCGCGCTCGAGCAGGCGGGGGCCGTCCTCAACGAGGGCCTGATGGCCGTCAGCACGTACCTTCAGCTGCTGAAGGAAGAGGAACGGATCGCAGAGATCCTGTCAAAGGGGGCCGCGCCTGCCTACCCGACGTCGATGACGGCCGCCTGGCGCATCTCGGTCGCTCAGCTGAACCGGAATTCACCGGAGGCGCTCGAGCTGCTGCGGTGCTGTGCCTTCCTCGGTCCTGAGCCAATCCCGCGTGAGGTGTTCAAGCTCGGCCCGGAGGAGAGCCAGACCGGGGTGGGCGCGCTCATGGCCGACCCGATCGCCCTGGCCACGGCCATCAGCTGGCTCGGGCGGTTCGCCCTGGCGAAAATGGATGGCAGTCCTTACATTACCGTGCACCGGCTGATCCAGGCACTGCTGCGGGCCGAACTCGACCTAGCCACCCAGGGCAGGTACCGCCAGGACGCGCACGCGATCCTCGCCGCCGGGGCGCCGGGAAACCCCACCGACGCGCAGAACTGGCCGCGGTACCGGGATCTGGTCGCGCACGTCGGCTCCGAGACGACGGACCTGGCACACTGCCAGATGCCCGAGCATCGTGCCTTCGCCCTCGATATCGTGCGCTATCTCTACGCGTCCGGCGATCTCGTCTCCTGCCGGGCGTTCGCCGAGCGATTCATCGAGCAGTGGACCAGGGACTCGGGTCCCGCCGACCCCTATGTCCTTGACGCCAACCGTCACCTTGGCAACGCGCTCCGGGAACTGGGACAGGCAGCAGACGCGTACCGGGTCATCGAAACCACACTGCACCACGCCGAGGAATCTCTCGGGGCCGAGAACCACCTCACCCTGCACCTGCGCAACGCATTCGGTGCCGACCTGCGGGCCCGTGGCGAATTCGCCCAGGCACTTAAGCTCGACACGGACACGTTGTCACTGCACACCCGGGTTTTCGGTGCGGCGGACCCGCAGACCTGGCGGGTTATGAACAACCTGGCGCTTGACTACGGCCTGAACAGCAGATACGACGATGCCCGCGAGTTGCACAAGGACGTCTACGTCAGGCAGCGTGACGCCACCTCGGGCGTATCGTCGACCGAGCGGCTGAATTCCCTGACGGCCTTGGCCCGAGCGGTCAGGCTCTGCGGAAATTTCACTCAGGCGCGCGACCTCGGCCGGGACGCCAGGAGTTACAGCCTGCACGAACTCGGTCCCGAGCACTACCTGACACTGCGCGCGGCGATCGACCTGTCGATCGCCATGCGCCGGATTGCCTCCGATTACGATGAGGCACTCGAACTGGCCGATGCCATGCTCGCGCAGTGCAGGAGCCGTCGCGGAGAAAAGCACCCGGACACGATGGCCGCCGCGATCAGCCTTTACAATCTCCAGCGGGTCACCGGGCAGACCGCGCAGGCCCTCGAACTGGCCGCCGCGACGGCCAAAACCTATCCGGACGTCTACGGGGCCGAGCACCCGTATAACTATGCCGTCCGCGGGAACCTCGCGATGCTGCACCGGCTGGCCGGGGATCCCGGCACGGCCCGGGCGCTCAACGAGGCGGCCCTGGCGGGGCTTGACGGGAAGCTGACCCGCGACCATTTCTTCTCACTCACCGTCGCGGTCAGCCTCGCGAGCGACCTGGCGGCGCTCGGTCACGGGGCCCCGGCCCGTGCCCTCGGCGAGGACAGCCGGGCCAGGCTCATCTCGCTGGTCGGCGCGGATCATCCGCTGACCTTGGCTTGCGCCGCCAACCTGGCGCTTGACTTGCGCGCCGACGGGGTCGGCGACGACGCGGCGGCGCTCTACGCGGACACCGTGAGCAGGTGCGAGCGCACCCTCGGGCCCGGTGATCCGCTAACGGAGGCCGCCGCCGCGGGACTGCGGGTCGATCTCGACTTCGACCCGCCGCCGATCTGACGGGCCGCGCGCCGGGAGCGCCGCGAGCCCGTGGTTCCGTTCCCAGCGGCGCAGGTGGCTCCTGGACTTAAGCAGCGCGATCGCTCGCGCCCGCACCGGGACAGGCTCGACCGCCCAGCCGTCCGCGGTCCCCGACATCCCCTGAACGAAATCTGTGCCCGCGGACGTGAGCCGCCCACTGGACAGCAACGTGTCGATGACGCGGACGGTGCCCGCCCGCCACCGGGCGAATTCACTGTCCGCCTGGAGCCGGGCCGCGCCTGTCGCCAGACGGCGCTGCCTTCGCCAGAACTCGGTCACGCCAAGGTACGCGTACGCACCTTGAAGCAGGCCGGCGGCCGGCCGCGGGTCGTCACGCCACGGCGCGTAGTACCGGCGGCCATCGTCGGGAAGGGTCAGCCTGACGATGTCGAGCACCGCGCAGAGCTTGAGGTGCTGCACCTCATGGGCCAGCGTAACCGCGCAGATGACCGGGTCCGGTGGCGCAGACATTGCCACCGCGCCGAAGGTATCAGGCGCGCTGGAACTGAGGTGGCCATGAGATGAGCGGCCAAGCGGGACGATGACGGAGACCGCCGCGGCGGCCTCCGCGGCGGTGGCCGGGTGCCCCGCCTCGAGCAGGTGCCACCCCTGCCGCAGCGTCGCCGCCCAGTCCTGCGCCTCCCGGGCAGTGAGCCGCGGCGCGAGGTCGGAGCCCGCGGGAGGCATGCGGCACGGGTCGAGGTCTTCGATGACCGCATCGAGGCCTCCCGCCCGGCAGCCACGGATGCCCAGCCAGCCGGGCCGGTCCTGCTGGGTGTCAAGCGGGACCTCGACCCGGCCACGCGCCCAGCGCACCTCGGCCCGGCCGGCGCGGGTACTTACCACGGCCGAGTCCGCGTCCACCCGAACAGTACCAAGCGACGGCAGTGAGACGGTTCCGGCGGCAGGCAGCACGGGCAGTTCGGCGTCGATGCCCGATCTCAGTGCGGCGGCAGCGGCCACCGCGGCTAGTCTCGCGGGTCCGGCTTCGCGCGCCCTGCCGCCCCCATCCGGCGTGCGTGAGGTTCCCGGCGTGCGCAGGGCACTCAGGGCCCATGCGCCGACAGCGGGGTACTTCGTCACCACGGCGGCGGCATCTCGGTCATGCCGATCCACCTCGGTGAGCACCTCCCAGCCGAGCCGGGCGCACTCAGACTGCGCGGGGCCCGCGCCCGGCGCGGCCGACAAGACGCCGCGCAGCAGCAGCAGGTGCTTGCTGTGCTCCGCCGCCGCCAGCACGCTGATCGCCTCAGGGCCGCCGCCTCCGGCGGCGAGCGTGTTGAAGAGGTGTCGTGGTATCGCGTGATACCGCTCACTCATCCGGGAACCCGCTTTCCCGCCGCTGGTCAATGTCGTCCTGCACGGTCCTGTGGATGTGGCCGATGAGCTTCATGAGATCTGGGCAGTAGACCGAAGGGTTGTAGAACCCGGTGCCGGGACGGTAGCGGTGGGCGTACAGTCCGGCACCGCAGACGCGGCGGACATCGCAAGCCCGGCACTGCGGGGAGAGCGACCGTGAACCCAGCTGACGCGCAACGACACCCGGCGCGAGCAGTGCCTCGTCGAGGGAGTTCCTTGCCACGTGCAGCCCGGTCATCGCGGCCGCGTGATACGCCACCTTGAGGTTGTCGGCCACCTCGATCGCACCATCGGTCTCGATAACGACGACTCTCACGGGAGACAGGCCGAGCATCTCGCTGGCCGTGTCCGCCCCGAGGAGCAACTGCATGATGTCCTCGAACAGCCGTATCTGGGTACCTGGCGAGGAATACCAGTGATTGAAGATCTCGATGAGCCAGTCGGCGTACGGGGTGACAGCCGCGCTGGGCACGCGGCCGGGGGGTGGAGTTGCCCACGTTCCGTGCGGGAGCAAGAAGTCAATCTGCGGCGGATCGAATTCGGCAAGGGCCTTATACGTCGCCACCGGGTCGTTACGGAGGTCGATGGTACATAGCAGTCCGCTGAAAAGATGCCTGAAGGCCGGGCGGGTCAACCGGTCAAGGCCGGCCGCGACAGCTGCGTGGCTGCCCCGGCCGCTGGCAAATCGGCGGTGCCGGTCGTGCGACTCCGCCGTACCGTCCAGACTCACTCCCACCCGGATCCCGAGATCGCTGAATAGCCGCAGGTAAGAGTCGTCAAGGCCGACACCGTTCGTCTGCACCCGGAAATCTACTCGCGTCCCGGGACCAACAGCGGCGAGCGTCGCGCACACGAGTTCGGTGATCAGTTCTCGTCCTGCGAGAAGCGGTTCCCCGCCATGCAAGATGAGCGCAACGCGCGGCACCTGATGACCACGGGCATGCTCGCCGATCCGCAGCGCGGTATGACGCGCGATCTCCGTCGCCATCCTGCGCGGCCGGTCCCGCCACGACTGATCCGCCAGCTCGTACATATAGCAGTAGTCACAGGCGAGATCGCAGCGGCTGTGGACCTTCACGACAAACTCGCTGAAGGAAATGGGGCTCCAACCGCTGGCCATAAGCCCGGGTATATCGAGGGTAAAAGGCCATTCGCGCCCTGGCACCCGCCCCATGCGCTAATTGAACCATACGCGGACGTAAAATTACAGAACGGTATAGCGATCATTGGGAATGATCGTGACCGCGGCTAACTATTCGCCTCAGCAGCCTCTGATCGTCCACGCGTACCAGGAAGCGCGGCCTTCAATGCGACCGCAGAGTTCACGACAGGCGCAGCGGGCAACGGCCGACCCCGGCCGACGACGCGGCGAGCTCGCCAAGCCGCGGCGCCGCGCGACACGAGCGTGACCAAAGAGCGCAAGTGACTGACAGTGATCACTGTCTACCCTAGAGTTAGTTGTGGCTCGTGTGCGGGGACACGATTGGGGTACGGATGCTGCGACGTGCCGCGGGCGAGCGTCAGGGGCGATAAGTTCTCTGCACGGCATACGGCAGCAATCCTGTCCGCTCTCTACATTTTGGTGAGTATCAGTCTGTTCGTGCGAGATACTGAGGCTAGACGGTGACCATAACAGCCTCCGAGAGCACCAGCACCCCGGAGTCGGTAGACGGCGATCGTACGTTTCGGCGGGTGCTGGGAGCATCATCGGTTTCGATGCTTGGCAGTCATGTCACTACAATCGCCTACCCACTCCTCGTCCTGCGCCTGACCGGTTCGCCGTTTACCGCCGGATGCGTCGTCTTTGCCGCCACCGCGCCGAGCATACTCGTCTATATACCGGCCGGTGCCCTCGTTGACCGGTGGAGCCCGAGGCGGGCCATGGTGTTCAGCGAGGTCGGCCGCGGAGCGGCCATTGGGTCAGTTGCCCTAACACTGGCGCTCGGAAAGCCCATCGTCTGGCTATTGATAGCCGTCGCCATTATCGAGGGAGTTCTTGAGGTCTTCTCCGGACTCGCGGAACGGCGCTACGTCGGCTCACTGGTGGAACCGGGGCAGGTGTCCTCCGCGCTGGTGCGCATCGAGACAAGAACACACGTCGTGGTGGTGGCCGGACGTCCGCTCGGCGGCCTGCTGTTCGGCATGGGGCCAGTATTTCCATTCCTCGTCGACGCGGCCTCATTCATTTATTCGGCAACCGCGCTTACGAGAATCAGGGAAGGAAACTCAACAAGGAAAGCAATAGCATCGCCTAGGAAGTCGACGCACCAGAACAGCTTGGCTAGCGATATCGCGCAAGGAATGCGCTGGATGCTTGACGACAGGTTCGCTCTCATGGCGATCATATTGTTCTCCCTTGGGACGCTAATTTTTCAGGCTCTCATCATGGTGTTCCTCAGCGATGCGCATAACACGCAGCTACCAGCGCTCGCAATCGGAGTTGTGCTCGCGGCATCCGGCGTAGGCGGCGCACTCGGATCGCTCTTGGCACCGCGGCTGCTCCCGAGAACGAGTCACTTCTGGGTGCAGATACAAACGTGGATCTGGGTTGCTGGATTCGCTGTCCTCGTGCTCTCAGCAGTGCGAGATTTCTTCCTCATGGCCGTCATCATGGCCATACTTGGCCTTACAGGAGCGCTGGGAAATATAACGCTCGATACCCATCTCATGCAGGAGGCCGATAAAGAGATGCTTGCCCGGGTGACCAGCATAGGCCGGCTGGCGTCGTTCAGCGCCTGCGCGGCGGGGCCACTCATCGGCGGTGTTCTCGTTCAGGAACTTGGCGTTCAGCCCGCCATGTTGTGGCTGTTCTGCGTTACCCCGGTGCTTGTGCTCCTGGCCGCGCTGACGCCGGTACCCTCGGCGGCCGTTCCTGGCCGACCGGAGTTACCGCTCACGGACGGCCGTCGTGCCCGCCGGGCATGGGCATGACCAGCACGCCGCGGATGTTCTTGCCGTCGTGCATGTCCTGGTAGCCCTGGTTGATGTCCTCGAGCGGGTACGTCCTCGTGACCATGCCGTCCAGGTCGAGCAGCCCGTCCTTGTACAGGTTGAGTAGCCGCGGCACGTCGGCGCGCGAGTTGACCGAGCCGAAGATGCAGCCCACGATCTGCTTCTCCCATTGCGCGAGCCCGGACAGCGCCAGCTGCGGGCGGGTGTCGCTCATCGGGTAGATGTTGGTGACGACGACCCGGCCTCGCTTGGCGGCCAGCGCCAGGATGGCGTCCATCAGCTCGGCCCGCCCGGTGCCCATCGTCAGCACCACCACGTCGCACATCCGGCCCCAGGTGACCTCGCGGATCAGGTCAAACGCAGCCGTCACGTCGGTTGTGACATGCGTCGCGCCGAAGCCGAGCGCCGAGGTCCGCTTGAACTCCACCGGGTCGATCGCGAAGATGTGCCGGGCGCCGGCCAGCCGCGCGCCCTGCACGGCCGCCGAGCCGAGGCCGCCGACTCCGACCACCGCGACCGCGTCACCCGGCTTGACGCCGCCCGCGTACACCGACGAGCCCCAGCCGGTCGCCGCGCCGCACCCGGTGAGGCAGGCGGCCTCGGGCCGGAACGACGGGTCGACGGGGATGACCGACGCCTCGTTGACCACGGTGTGCCTGGCGTAGCAGCCGACCAGGCAGGTGATCGTCAGGTCCCGGCCCGCCAGGTTCCTGTGCCGCGACGTGCCGTCGAGTATCTGCCTGCCGGTCATGATGCCGGCCGCCACGTCGCACAGGTTCTGCCTGCCGGTGGCGCACGACGGGCAGCGCCCGCAGTTCGGTATCGAGGAGAAGACGATGTAGTCCCCCGGCTTGACCACGGTGACGCCGGGCCCGGTCCGCGTCACGAAGCCGGCGCCCTCGTGGCCGCCGATCATCGGCGCCGCGAACGGCACGTCGCCGACCCGGTGATGCTCCTCGGAATGACACAGCCCCGCGGCGGCCACCCGGACCAGGACCTCGCCGGCCCGCGGCTCGCCCAGCTCGATGTCCTCGACCTTCCAGTCGGTGCCCGCCTCGTACAGCACCGCCGCTTGCGTCCGCATCATCCGGCCCTTTCCGTCTCATCCGGTACCGCTTCTTGCTGTTATCTGCGCTGCGGCCTCAGCACTTGAGGTGGTTGCCCGCGTCGACGGGCAGGGTGATGCCGGTGACGTAGCGGGCGGCGTCCGAGCACAGCCAGACGACCGCGTTGGAGATGTCCACCGGGTCCACCCAGGGGATCGGCAGGAGGTTCATCTCCGCGAACCCGTCCCGCACGTCATCGCGCCCCGGGTTCTCCAGGTCCGGCCGGAAGGCCCGGTGCAGGCGGTCGTTGTGGATCATCGGCGTGTCGACGGCGGTCGGGCAGATCGCGTTGACCCGGATGAAGTGCTCGGCGAGCTCGTACGCGAGGGTGTCCTTGAGCGCGAGCACGCCGCTCTTCGCGGCCTTGTAGTCGCCGAGGCCCCTGCCCGCGGTGATCGCGGCGCCGGAGGAGGTGAGCACGATCGAGCCCCCGTTGCCCGCCGTGATCATGTGCGGTACCGCGGCCTTGAGCGTGATGAACGTGCCGGTGAGCGTCACGTCGATGAGCTCGCGGAACTCCGCGACGTCGATGGCCCACAGGTCCTGCGGCCAGGAGATGACCGCCGCGTTCGCGGCGACGATGTCCAGCCGGCCGCCGAGCGCGGCGACGCCCTCGTCGAGCACGTCCCGGACCCCGGCGAGGTCCCTGATGTCGGCCCTCGCCGCGATGATCCGCCGGTCGAGCGCCTCGACGTCCTTGACGGTCCGCGCCAGGTCCGCCTCGGTGGCCAGCGGGTAGCTCAGCCAGTCCGGCGTGGCGCAGGCGTCGATCGCGATGATGTCCGCGCCCTCTTGCGCGAGGCGGACCGCGTGCGAGCGTCCCTGCCCCCGCGCGGCGCCGGTGACGAAGGCGACCTTGCCGTCAAGCAGTCCCATGGTCATCTCCCTGGTAACGGACGAGCGCGAAGTACGGGAGGGTGACGCCGTCGGCGACCTCACGGAAGACCACGCGGACCGGCAGGCCCGCCCGTACCTCGTCCGGCGCGGCGCCGGTGATCGCGGTGACCAGGCGCGGCCCCTCGGCCAGCTCGACGATGGCCAGGACGTACGGGACCTGGTCGGCGAACGCGTAGTGCGTGGGGTGCCGGACGACGGTGTAGGTGTAGATGGTGCCGTCGCCGCGGACCTCGCGCCAGGCCGGGCCCGCCGCGTGGCAGTGCGGGCAGCGGGGCAGCGGCGGGTGCCACAGCTGACGGCAGGACTGGCACTCCTGTACCACGAGCCGGTTCTCGCGGGCCGCTTGCCAGTAGGGCGCGGTCAGCTCGGTCATCCCGGGAACAACCGCCATCACATCACCTCGCGAGGATCATCGCGGAGCCCGCCGGGGCCCCCACCAGGGCTACCTCCGCGCCGGGAACCTGGTTGCTCGCCGTGCCGCGCAGCTGCCTGACCGCCTCGAGCACGCCGTTCA
>VFSW01010653.1_pt1 | contig 13017 bp, 6 predicted proteins | sample 5358111 | NCBI WGS metagenome assembly VFSW01 (sample SAMN11554181, study PRJNA540505) | mine drainage metagenome | isolation source: sediment from site ElyBrook_90M | place: USA: Ely Copper Mine, Vershire, VT | collected 2017 | reverse complement strand
CGGATGACGACGATGCGGCTGGCGATGGTGGCTTCGCAGTCGGTGAAGGCGTAGAGCGCATCGACCAATTTCTCCGCCTCCACGCCGGCCGGCGCCTTAACCTCGATCTCCACGTCCTCGGAGGTGAAATCGTTCACCGACTTGACCTTGAGCTTGCCCTTGCGCGCGGCGTCCTCGATGGATGCCATCAGCGACTCGGTGCTGGTGGTCGGCGGGATTTCCTTGATGACCACGGTACTCTCGTCCTTGACCTTGATCTTGGCGCGTACCGTGACGCTGCCGGAGCCGTCCTTGTACTCGCGGGCGTCCATGAGGCCGCCGGTGGGGAAGTCGGGCAGGCACTTGAACGGCTGTTGCTTGAGGATGTTGAGCTGCGCCTGAAGCAACTCGGGGAAATTGTGCGGCAAAATGCGCGCCGCGAGACCGACGGCGATCCCCTCCGTGCCGAGCATGAGCGTGACCGGCAGCTTGGACGGCAGCGTGACCGGCTCCTTGTTGCGCCCGTCGTAGCTGGGCACGAACTCGGTGATCTCGTCGTTAAAGAGTTCGGTGCGGGCCAGCTCCGTAAGCCGGCACTCGATGTAACGCGGCGCCGCGGCGGGATCGCCGGTGTAAATGTTGCCGAAATTGCCCTGGCCTTCGATGAGGTAACGCTTGTTCGCCAGCACAACGAGCGCGTCTCCGATCGAGGGGTCGCCGTGCGGTTGAAAGTTCATTGTGTCGCCGACGACGTTAGCGACTTTGGTGAAGCGTCCGTCGTCGCCCCGGTGCAGGGCCCAGAGGATGCGGCGCTGAACGGGCTTCAATCCGTCGGCCAGGTGCGGGATGGCGCGGTCGCGGATGACGTAGGAGGCGTATTCGAGGAAACTGCGGTCCACGCGGCGGTGAAACGGCAGGTCGATCCTGCCCGGAACGAACGCCGGGTGCGCCACCGCTGCGGGCACCGGTTCCGCCACGACTTCCGTGCCGTTGCCGCTTTTCTTGCCGTGCGCCGGGACCCCGGCACCGGGCACTGGTTCGGGCGCGGCGCGGCCCACCGGGCCGGCCGGGCGATCGGGACTCGGGGCATCCGGCTGGGCGTTGTTTGCTCCGGGCATCTGGAGAGCCAGTTGATCGGCATTCTGTCTGCGTTTTCTTGCCATGGACGATTCCTCGCGGGGCGGTCTTTCGCCGCCCCGAGGTGTGGAATGCTGTCGGCGAGCCGGCGAAAAAGCAATTCCCTCTTCGCATCGGCGCGCAGCGCGGCCAGTGCCGTCGGGCCAGGGAAGGAGCGCGGCCCACCGCCGGTGGATCGCAATCCGGCAGCCAGCTTGCCGGTGACCGCTCCGCGCTCAGGTTTGCTGCGGCGCGAGTGGCGCCGAGGGTGTCGGCGAGGCCGTCTCCTCCGTGTGGGCCACCTCGCTCAGCTCGCGCAGAATCCGCCGGACCACCGTGTGGCTGCCCACGTGGTAGCGCGCCGCCGTTTGGGCCAGGCCGACCCGCACGGAACAGGCCGCCGGCGGCAGCGCCCGGAACAAGTCTTCGTCCGTCCAGTCGTCCCCGACGGCCAGGATGAACTCGAACGGCCGGCCAGCGAGCCATTCAGTCGCGGCGGTGCCTTTGGTGACGCCGCTGTTGCGCACCTCGATCACCTTGTTGCCCTCCAGGACCAGGACGTCGATGTTCCGCGTGAATTCCGCCAGGGCGTCGAGCAATTCCCGGGCGCGCTCGCGGCCTTGCTCCGGATCGGCCCGGCGATAATGGAAGGCGAGCGAAAAGTCCTTCTCCTCCAGCAGGGCGCCGGGCAAGCGGTCCACGTAAAGCTGGAGGATCGGGCGCACCTGCTGTTTCCATTCGGCGGTGATGACCCGCAACGCCCGCCAGGCCTCGTTTTTCGGGCGCAGCCACACGCCATGCTCGGCCACCAACGCCAGCGGGAGCCGGCCGAACCATTCCTCCAATTCACCGCGCGGACGGCCGCTCACGATCGCCAGCTCGTTGGCGGGGTCGGCGGCCAGCGTGGAGAGGAGCCACACGAGTTCGTCGTCGGGCCGGGCCAGGTTGGGGTCGCCAAAGAACGGCACCAGCGTGCCGTCGTAGTCCAGCATCAGGGCGCGGCGCGGCGCGGCGCGGTATTGCTGCACCAGGGCGGTGTGGGCCTTGCCGGTGAGCGACCGGGCGCGTTGCGCCGCTTGCGTTTCCTGCGTGGCCAGCAGCCCCTGGATGAAGTCCGCGGCCCAGCGCTTCACGTCGTAACGCCGCAGTCGTTCCTGCATGAGCCGGTTGCGTTTGATCTGTTCCTCGACGGGCAGCGCCAGCGCTTGTTCGATGGCTTGGGCGATTTCGCCGTAGTGAAACGGATTGATGATGAGCGCCTCGCCCATCTCCTTGGCCGCGCCCGCCATTTCGCTGAGGATCAACACGCCCGTCTGGTCGGGACGCGAGGCCACAAACTCCTTGGCCACCAGGTTCATGCCGTCGCGCAGCGGCGTGATCAGCGCCACGTCGCACAACCGGTACAGCGCGACGATTTCCGGAAAGGAGAGATTACGGTATTGGTACAACAGCGGCGTCCAATGCACCGGGCCGTGCGCCCCGATGATCCGGCCCACGAGCTGCTCCATCTCCTGTTTCATTGCCTGGTAGCTCCCGACGCCCGTCCGCGAAGGCGCCACCGACAAGACGAAGACCACTTTGCCGTGCCAGTGGGGGTTGCGGCGCAGGAACAGGTCGTAGCCGCGGAGGCGGTTGATGAGGCCCTTGGTGTAATCGAGCCGGTCCACGGAGAAAATAACCTTCTGCCCGGCGAACTTCTCGCGCAGCCGGGCCGATTGCCGTTGGATTTCCGGCGAGGCCGCCGCCTGGGCGAATTTCTCGAAGTCGATGCCCATCGGAAACGTGTCCACCTTGACCACGCGGTCCCGCAGGGTGAGCCGGCCGAGGTTGTGCTCGTACCCCACGGTCCGGAGCACACAGTTCAGGAAATGCCGCGCGTAATCATGCGTGTGAAAGCCGATCAGGCTCGCGCCCAGCAGACCCTCGATCAGGGCGGCGCGCCAGGGCGCGGGCAGCAACTGGAACATCTCGAACGTGGGAAACGGGATGTGCAGAAAGAAGCCGATGGGCATTTCGGGAAACCGCTCGCGCACCAAGCGGGGCAGCAGCATGAGCTGGTAGTCATGCACCCAAACGATGTCATCCGGGCGGAGCACCGGCAGCAGGGCGTCGGCGAAGATCTGGTTGACGCGCTGGTACTCCGCCCAATAGTCCTCCTCGCAGCGCGTCAGGGTCGGGAAGTAATGGAAGAGCGGCCAGAGGGTCCGGTTGCAAAAGCCGTAATAGAAGCGGTCCATGCTCTCCTCCGGCAGGAAGATCGGCACGGCCTTGAAGCGCGTCTCGCCGTATTCCCGCACGGCCGCCTGGTGCTCCGGAGGCACGCTGGCGCCCGGCCAACCCAGCCAGAGAAAGTCGAACGGCCGGCCCGAGTGGGCCGCGTCCCGCTCCAGGTAGCTCCACAAGCCCGTCGTCAGGCCGCCGGAGCTGGTCTTGTAGCGCGGCGCGCCTTCTTTGAGTGACACCGTGAACGGCAGTCGGTTGGAGACGATCACCAAACGCATTTGGAACAAGATTATAGCCCCGGTCCGGCGCCTCGGACAGGGGAAATCCTTCCATGCCGGGGCGGCGGTGAAACCTCAGCCGTGAGGGCCGCGTGAAGTTGCGGAGTTGCCGCGCGCCAGGTTTCCCTTTGAACTGCGGGAGGTTTTCCTGAGACTGGGCGTTGTGACGCGGCTTTCACCGATCCACTGGCTGCAGCGCCTGCCCGAGCAATCGCGGGCGGTCCTGCGCACCACCGCCTACGGCCTGAGCGCCGGAGCGGCCACCGTGGCCTATCAATTGGCCATGAACTGGCTGTACCGCGGCACCTACGTGCGCTGGGCGGCCCGCTCGAAGGAGATGCTGGTGCTGGGCAGCCTGGGCTTGATCCTGAGCACATCGCTGACGGTGGGCTTCCTGCTGACCCGCTTCTGCCCGGAGGCCTCGGGCAGCGGCATTCCGCAACTCAAGGTCGCGTATTGGAAGGATTTCGGTTTTGTGCGCTGGCGCGTGGTGTGGGTGAAGTTTATCGCGGGAGTGCTCAGCATCGGCGGCGGATGCAGCCTGGGGCGGGAAGGCCCGGCGGTCCAACTCGGGGGCGGCGTCGCCTCCAACGTGGCCGGCTTCCTGGGCGAACCGAAGCAGCACCGCCGTCCGGCCGCCGTCGCGGGGGCCGCCGCCGCCCTGGCGGCCGCCTTCAACACCCCGCTGGCGGCGATCACCTTCGCGCTCGAGGAGATCATCACCGACATGAACAGCCGCGTCCTGGGCGGCGTGCTGCTGGCGTCGGTGCTCGGCGCGTTCGTCGTGCATGGCCTCATCGGCCAGCAGCCTTCCTTCACGCTGGGGCAGGTGGACGTGACTGGCTGGCACGGCTACTTGCTGATTCCAATCGTGGCGGCGATGGCCAGTGTCATCGGGGTCTGGTTCCAACAGGCGACGCTCTCCCTGCGCGGCCGGCGCAAACAGTTCGCGCGGGTGCCGGCCTGGATCCGCCCGGCCTTGGGCGGCCTGATTACTTGGGCGCTCGGCGTGGGCGTCTTTCTCGGGACAGGCCACCTGGGCGTCTTCAGCCTGGGCTACGATGACCTCTCCACCGCGCTGGCCAACGGCATTGGTTGGAAGCTGGCGGTCGTGCTCCTGGTCGCCAAATTCTGCGCGACGGTGGCCTGCTACGGCTTGGGCGGCTGCGGCGGGATCTTTTCGCCCAACCTCTTTTTCGGCGGGATGTGCGGGGTCGCCCTGGCGGGAACGGCCGGGATGGTGCTGTCGTTGACGCCGGCGGAGAATGTTCTCCTGGCCGTGGTAGGCATGAGCGCGTGCCTTGGCGCGGTCGTCCGGGCGCCGCTGACGAGCGTGCTGATCGTGTTCGAGATGACGCATGAATTTGCCCTGGTGCCGGCGCTGATGCTCAGCGCGCTGGTCAGCCAGGCCATCAGCCGCCGCCTGAGCCGCCACAATTTCTACGACGCCCTGCTCCAACAGGACGGCCACAATCTCGACGCGGTCATCCCGCCGCGCGATTTGCAGAGTTGGCAACACCTCCCGGTGTCCACCATCACCAATTTCCAGCCGGTGGTGGCGCGCGACCTCAAACCGGAGTCGCTCAAGGCGCTGCTCCGGGCCCATCCTTACCGGCTCTTTCCGGTGGTCCTCGAAAACAAAATCGCTGGCGTCCTGGAACGGGATGAGATCCTGGCGGCCGTCGCCGGAGCCCGTCCGCCCCAGTTGACCCCCGTGCCGCACTGCCTGACCGGCCAGACCATTGGAGACCTCCAGTCCCGGCTCATCGATTCGCCGACCGGCCTCGTCGCGGTGCTGGACCGGCCGCAGGGAACCCTGCTCGGGTTGGTGACGCTGCACGATTTGCTGCGCGCCCAAATGGCCCTGACCCAAGGCGGCCGGGAGTGACCGGAGCGCGTTGTCGGCGTCGGGGCGAGAGAAGTGCCTGACCGAAAACGGGAAGGCGCCGCCCGGTGGCGGGAAGCGCCGTGTCCCTTTCCGCGGCTGGCAGAAGCGGCTGGGCGCGGTATAGTGGACGGAAACGCGCGACCGAGTGAACCGGAGTGATTCATGAGCGACACCCACAGCGACCCGGTCAGGACGAGCAAACAGCCGCATTGGTACAAGCGCGGCGTGATTTACGAAGTCCATGTCCGCGCCTTCCAGGACAGCAACGACGACGGCACCGGCGATTTCCGCGGGCTGACGAGGCGGTTGGACTACCTGCACGACCTGGGCGTCACGGCCATCTGGCTGCTCCCGTTTTATCCCTCGCCGCTCAAGGATGACGGCTACGACATCGCCGATTACTGCGGCGTGCATCCGATGTACGGGACGCTGGGTGATTTCAAGGTCTTCCTCCGCGAAGCCCACCGGCGCGGGTTGCGCGTCATCACCGAGTTGGTGCTCAATCACACGTCCGACCAGCACCAGTGGTTCCAGCGCGCCCGCCGCGCCCCGCCGGGCAGCCGCTGGCGCGACTACTACGTCTGGAGCGACAAGCCCGACCGCTATGCGGGCACCCGTGTCATTTTCAAGGACACCGAGCTTTCGAACTGGGCCTGGGACCCGGTGGCCCGGGCCTATTACTGGCACCGGTTCTACGCGCACCAGCCGGACTTGAACTTTGACCATCCGCCCGTCCACGAGGCGTTGTTCCGGGCGGTCGATTTCTGGCTGGGTCTGGGGGTGGACGGGTTGCGCCTCGACGCCGTGCCGTACCTTTACGAACGCGAAGGCACCAGTTGCGAAAATCTTCCCGAGACGCACGCCTTCCTCAAGAAGCTCCGCCGGCACGTGGATGACCAATACGGCGACCGCATGCTGCTGGCCGAGGCCAACCAGTGGCCCGAGGACGCGGTGGCCTACTTCGGCACCGGCCGCGGCGACGAATGCCACATGGCGTTCCACTTCCCGCTGATGCCGCGGCTCTTCATGGCCCTGCGGATGGAGGACCGCGTGCCGATTGTCGATATTCTCCAGCAGACACCGCCGATCCCGGAGACCGCGCAGTGGGCGCTGTTCCTGCGCAACCACGACGAACTGACGCTGGAGATGGTGACCGATGAGGAGCGCGATTACATGTACCGGATGTACGCCCACGTCCACCAGGCGCGGCTCAACCTGGGCATCCGCCGCCGCCTGGCCCCGCTGCTGGGCAACGAACGCCGGCGCATCGAGTTGATGAACGCGCTCCTCTTCTCCCTGCCCGGCACCCCCGTCCTCTACTACGGCGACGAGATCGGCATGGGGGAGAACATCTACCTGGGCGACCGCAACGGCGTGCGCACGCCGATGCAGTGGAGCGCCGACCGCAACGCCGGGTTCTCCCGCGCCAACCCGCAGAGCCTCTACCTGCCGATCAACCTCGACCCGGAAAATCACTACGAAGCCGTCAACGTGGACGTGCAGCAGCGCAATCCCAGTTCGCTGCTCTGGTGGATGAAGCGTTTGATCGCTTTGTACCGGCACCGCAAGGCCCTCGGCATGGGCACGCTGGAATTCCTGCACCCGGAGAACCGCAAGATCTTCGCCTGCCTTCGGCGCCACCAAGACGAGTGCATTCTGGTGGTGGCCAATCTCTCCCGTTTCGTCCAGCCGGTGTCGCTGGACCTGCCCGGCTGCCAGGGGTTGGTGCCGGTCGAGCTGTTCGGCCGCACCGAATTTCCGGCGATCGGTGAGCAGCCCTACTTCCTCACGCTCGGTCCCCATGCGTTCTATTGGTTCTCCCTGGAGTCGGCGGCGCGGGCGGTCGTCGCGCCGGCCGGATCGCCGGCGGCCCCGGGGACGTGGCCGCAACTGGCCGTGGAGGAAGAGTGGGACGAAATCTTCCTGGAAGCGAACCGGGCCGGATTGGAGGCCGCACTGCAAGATTACCTGCCAACTCAGCGCTGGTTTGGCGGGCCGGGGCGAGCGGTCAAAGGCGTCCACGTGCAGGAGGTCATCCCCGTTCCCCTGGCCGGCGAGAAGAGCTTCCTCACGCTGCTCCGGATCGAATACGTGCAGGCCGACCCCGAGGTCTATGTCCTGCCGCTGGCCTGCGCGGAAGGGATGCCGGCGGACGATGTGCGGCGGGACCATCCGCCGTTGGTCATCGCGCGCCTCCGGCGCAATCGCCCGAATACGGAGGGTTTGCTCTACGACGCCGTCGGGCACAAGGCGTTCTGCCGGGAAATCCTCGAGGTCATTTCCCGGCGGCGAACGCTCAAAGGCGGACGGGGCGAAGTCCAGGCGACCCATACGGCGCACCTGCGCCGCTTGCGCATGGCGAGCGGCCTGGTCCTGGAGCCCGCTTTCAGCCAAGCCGGGCAGAGCAATTCCTCGGTGATCTACGGTGACCAACTCATTTTGAAACTCTTCCGGCGCCTCGACGCCGGCGTGAATCCCGATTGGGACATCAGCCGGTTCTTGACGGCCCGCCGCTTCCCGCACGCGCCGCCGCTGGCCGGGGCGCTGGAATATCGCGCCGCGTCCGAGGAGCCGATGACCCTGGGCGTCCTCAGCACCTTTGTCCCCAAATGCCGGGACGCCTGGGAATACACGCTCGACACGCTGAGCCGGTACTACGAGCGCATTCTGTCGTTACCCGCGGCGCAGCACGCGGCGCCGACGGTCGAGGCCTCGATAGTGAGCCTCGCGGCCGTCGAGGTGCCCGCCCGGGAGCGGGAGATGATTGGCAGCTATGTCGAGACGGCCCGCCGCTTAGGCGAAGTCACGGCGCGGTTGCATGTGACCCTGGCGGCAGAAGACAGCGAGGCCGACTTCGCCCCGGAGCCGTTCACGCTGAATCACCAGCGCGGGCTTTTCCAGTCCATGCGCACTCTGGCCCGGCAGAACCTCCAGCTCCTCCGCCGGCAGGTGAAAGACCTGCCCCCGACGGCCACGGCCGACGCGCAGAAGGTCCTCGGGCTGGAAGGCGAGATCATCCAGCGCTTCCAGGCGCTCACGGGAAGGCTCATCCCCGCGGCGCGGATTCGGATCCACGGTGATTACCACCTGGGCCAGGTGCTCCATACCGGCAAGGATTTCTGGGTCATCGATTTCGAAGGCGAGTCCACGCGACCGCTGAGCATGCGGCGCCTCAAACGCTCGCCGTTGCGGGACGTGGCCGGGATGCTGCGGTCCTTTCATTACGCGGCGGTGGCGGCGGTGGGCAAACAGGTCGAGCGCTGGAACCTCAAGGCTGACCTCCTGGCCGGGATCGAACCGTGGGCGCAGTTTTGGCACCGCTGGGTCAGCGTGGCCTTCTGGCGGGCCTACCGGCTGGCCGCCAGCCCGGCCCGTTTTCTCCCGCAGAGCGACGAGGACCTCCGGACCTTGCTGGATGCTTTTCTCCTCGAAAAAGCCCTCGCCGAACTGGGCCACGCCTTGAACCACCGTCCGACCCGGCTGAGCGTACCGCTCCAGGGCATCCTGCAATTGCTGCCGCCGGAGCCGCCCAGGCCAGCCCCCGCCGACGTGTCCGGCGACGAGAAAGGGAGAGGAAAGCCGGAGGGAGCGCGGCGCTCCCGGCCCGGCGCCGCCGCAGATCCTGTACCTGTATCGGACACTGAACAGCGCGAAGGAATGAACGAACCAAAGGCCCGTGGCTGATTCGGCCGCGCGGCGGAACCGTGAACCCGATGGGTCGGCCGGCGGAGGGACCAATATCTCGCCTGTTTCCCCGCGACGCGGGAGACCTCTCCCATCACAGGCAGCCTCGCCGGTCCGAGGTCTGTGGGCATGGCTGGGGGACCGAGCGACGTTCCTTGAACTGTCGATCCGAATGCGGCCAAGGCTGTCGGCGGTTCTTTTGCACCGACGGTCCATGTAAAGCGCCAGGGCAAAGCCAACGGAAACCCGTTCGGGCCTTCTCGGCCGACGATTCGGCACGGGTTGCGCCTTCTGGCTCTCGCCGTCGGCCTGCCGCATGCCACCCCGGCGGCCGGTCTTTTTCGGTTTGCCTAATCCGGGCGCTTTGGCCATGAATCAGGGGCGGCGGGGAGGAAAGGCCGTCTCAAAGGCGGCTTTCCTCCGGCCGGAGATGCGGTAGCGTCCGCGCGGCGAGACTCAAGATGACCATGACTGTCCCGATGCCAGCCCAGGAAAAGAAGCGCCTGAAGGTGCTTTGGGAATATGAAATCCTCGACACGGTGCCGGAGGAGATCTTCGACGACCTGACGGACCTCGCGGCGAGGATTTGCGGCGCGCCGATGGCCATGATCTCGCTGGTGGACGAAGACCGGCAGTGGTTCAAATCCAAGGTGGGGCTGACCCAGAACGAGACGGCGCGCGAGATTTCCTTTTGCACCCACGCCATTCTGCAGCGCGACCTGTTCATCGTGCCGGACGCCCGGTTGGACCCGCGCTTTGCCGGCAGCCCGCTCGTCACGGCCGAGCCGCGCGTGCGGTTTTACGCCGGCGCCCCGCTGGTCACGCCCGACGGCCACGCCTTGGGCACTCTCTGCATCATGGATCGGATGCCACGGGAACTAAGCGCCGACCAGCAACAAGCCCTGCGGGTGCTGGCCCGCCACGTAGTGACCCAACTGGAATTGCGCCGCCACTCGCGCGAACTGGGCCGCGCCCGCCGGGAGGGCGCGCAAGCGACCGTGGAATTGAAGCAGGTCCAGGCCGAGCTGGCGGCCGCGCGCCGCGAATTGGCGAAGTGCCAGGCGCAGGTTCGCCGCCACCAGCCCAAGCCGGTCCGAAAAGTCCGCAAGTGAACCCCGCCGGAGGGCGGGTGTCCGGGACGGCGTGGGGGATTCGGCGTGAAATCCCGGCGGCGGGCTGATAAAAATCCGCAACGATGAACCGACGCAACGCGCATCTGCCTCCCGGCCACTCACCCGATTCTTCACGCCGGCCGCGCCCGCTCCGGCCCTGGCTGACCTTCGCACTACTGCTGGGCCTGGGGCGCACGGCCTGCCCGGCGGCGGACGCCCCATCCGCGTTTCGTTTCGCCGACGTCAACGAACAATCGCTCGGCCTGTGGGAAGGCGACCGGCCGGTGCTGGTTTACAACCACGGCATCATCCACAAGGCTGGCGTGCCCGCCGACCGCGCCCGCAGCACCTACATCCACCCGCTTTACGGCCTGGACGGCGAAGTGTTGACGGATGATTTCCCGCGCGACCATTACCATCATCGCGGCCTGTTCTGGGCCTGGCCGCACGTCGGCATCGCCGGCAAGGAGTACGACCTCTGGATGCTCCACGGCATCGCCCAGCAGTTCGAGCGGTGGCTGGAAAAGAAGGTGAACCCCGACGGCGCCGTGCTCGGCGTCGAAAACGGCTGGTACGTCGGCCCGCAGAAAGTCATGCGGGAAAAGGTCTGGCTTCGTGTCCATCCCGCCACAGCGGAAGGACGCGCGATCGACTTCGACTTCACTTGGACGCCCATCGCCCAGGCGGTGACGCTGGCCGGCGCGGAAGGCAAGAGCTACGGTGGCTTGACCCTCCGCTTCGCCCCCGGCACGAACACGGTCATCACGATTCCGGCGGGCCGCCCGGCGGCGGATTTGTACATGACCAACCTCCCCTGGGCCGACTTGACGCGGTGGCTGTCCCCGGAAGGCACAACCAGCGGCGCGGCGATCTTCGTGCATCCCAGCGACCCCGGTTTTCCGCCGCAATGGCTCACCCGGCACTACGGCGTGCTCTGCCTCGGCTGGCCGGGCGTGTCGGCGCAGACCTTCCCCGCCGGCGAGCCGATTCGCTGCCGGTACCGGGTCTGGGTCCATCGCGGCCAGCCGGCTGGGGCGCAACTGGAGCGGGCCTACCAACAATACCAGGCCGCCACCCCCTTCGCGCCGGAAAACCGATAGACGAGCGGACCGAAAGCCGGGGGGCCGAAGGACGGGTGTGGGCGGCTGATTTGGCTGAAATCGGGCGTTCAAAAAAATTCCAAAAAACTATTGACAGCTCCTTGCTGCTCTGCGAAGATGCCCGCACACACGGAAACAACAACTGAGAACATGAGAACAAAAACATTATTCTTGGCAGCCGCGGCTCTCGCGGCCGGCGTTGCGGCCTCGGTGGCGCAAAGCAACGTCTATTCCCTCAACGTCGTCGGCTACGTCAACGTGACCGTGCCGGCGAACGGGTTCGTCTTGGTGGGCAACCCCTTGGACACCGGCAGCAACGTGCTGGACAACATCCTGGGCACCGCCCCGAACAACACGACCGTGGTGTTTGATTTCGATCCCACGACGGGTTCCTACGCGAAATACACCAAGCGGACGACGGGCTGGTCGGGCGCTGCGGGTGTTGACTTCAGCCCAGGCAAGGGTTTCTTCATTCAGAATTCCTCGGCGAGCGCTACGACGCTCACGTTCGTAGGTCAAGTCATGCAGGGAACCAACTCGCACGCATATCCGTCCGGCTTCTCCATCCTGAATTCGCAGGTGCCGCAGGCGGGCCTCGTTCAGACGGACTTGGGACTACCCGCCCAGAATAATGACCAGATCTATCAGTTTAACGCGAGCGCGGGTACCTATGCGCAGTTTACTCGCCGTGCCACAGGCTGGCCCGCTGGTGAGCCGATGCTCGGCACCAACACCCTCTCCGGTGTGGCGGAGGCATTCTTCTTCAACTCGAAGAATGGTGCCGGGAATTGGACCAGAGTGTTCAACGTGCAGTAAGTAAAGTTCGTCGAAGAGAATTCAAAACCAATCCACAGAAAACATAAAACAACATGAAAAGACTACTATCGCTAATCGGGGCTGCGGCACTGCTCGCTGTTGCGCAAAGCGCGTCGGCTCAAGGAACCGTGAACCTGAACAACTACGATTCAGGGATGGGAATCTTCCAGAACAACGCGACCACTTCCGCTTCAGCTGGGACGTACTTTGAGATCCTGGGGGGGGCAAGCCCGTCTGCCTTGACGCCGATCACCAGCACGACACCGGGTCAGGCAGGCCCAATCTTTCAGATTGCGGCTGCAGAGGTGAATGCCTTGGCGCCGGGAAGCGCATTTGATCACGGTTACGGTGCGGTGACCGGAGTCGCTTCGGGTGGGACGGCCTTCCTCGAAGTTCTTGCTTGGCAGGGGGCAGCGACTTGGGATCTCGCCACTACGAGGAATATTCCGACTGTATGGTCTCAGGCTATCGGCACTGCCGACAGTGCGGGCCCGCCGCCAACTCCAGGAGCGCCGAAGGCGTTAAATATCCCCGGAGCGATCGTCGTGACCAGCGTTCCGGAGCCTTCCACCATCGCGTTGGTCGGCCTCGGTCTGGCCGGGCTGTTGAGCCTTCGCCGCCGCAAGTAATTCTCTAGTTCGTTCTTCCTCCAGCCGCCCGCAAGGGCGGCTTTTTTGTGTACACGAGGGTCGCTCGGAGAACGTGAAACGGAGCGAGCCTGGCTGAAAGAACATCCAGCACGGAGGAAGTGAGGCGGTTCGTGTTATCACAGCAATCACGACCTCTGGACAAGAGTGGGACGCGGTGGAACGTCTTCCCAT
>VFSW01010652.1_pt1 | contig 13017 bp, 12 predicted proteins | sample 5358111 | NCBI WGS metagenome assembly VFSW01 (sample SAMN11554181, study PRJNA540505) | mine drainage metagenome | isolation source: sediment from site ElyBrook_90M | place: USA: Ely Copper Mine, Vershire, VT | collected 2017 | reverse complement strand
ACGTTTATCTCTTTTGGATCAGGACGGAGCGCGGAAGGTAAAGACACCCACCCGCGCCGGTGGCAGGTTACGCCAGACCGCGCTGGTGCGCCCACGTTCGAATCTCGTCGGCAGCTCCTGACAGGAACTACGAAAATGGTAAGTAAACTGGATAAAAACGGTGCTGGGTAGACTGATGGCCGGCAGGCGTTGCAATATCCGTTGCACCACCCCTTAGGGCATGCTGCGCAGGGGCAGGTTCAAGACACCACCGCGCGTACCGCATCGTGGCTGACTAGCAGGGTCTGAAGATCGGCAGCATCCCCTTGCAGGACTTCTACGCCCGGAAAACGATGGCACAAATACTGGGCGAGACGTGGCGAGCGTTCCACCAAGCTTAGTTCCGCTGGCTTTATGCCACTTTCCAGGGGCGCCGCAGTAGCGGGCCCCATCCCCGGACCCAGTTCCAAGAACCGGCCCCGAACTGGGCGGCACGAGGCTCGCCATCCGTCGTGCCGGAAAGGGGGAACTGGGCACCACGGCACCGATGGCTTGCGAATCTCTTAAAAACTCGCGGGTAAAAATCAGGCGCGCTGTCCGACCATTTTTTCTGCACTCCCCCAGCAGGGACTTCTTGCGGCTTGAAAGGTTTTTATGATAGGCCCCGATTGCACCGGCCTGCACCTCAAACTCTGCTTTCAGGCAATTTAGTTCCCCGGGGCACTAAAAGAGCGCACGTCGGCCCGGTATTCAAATTCAGCTTCGGTTACGCCAGTCGAGCCGGGTAGCCGAATCTGTACCAGGATGCGGTAGGGGTTATTGGTTGCTGGCATGTTGAAATAATTGCCATAACTGCGCGTTCCGGCGATGAACATGGGTCCGAGTTTTTTCTGCACCCCAGACAGGCCAATTTCCCTCACTGTGGCCTTGACCTCCGCATTGGTAATGCGCTTGCCGGTCGCATTGTCGAACAAAGCCACCACCACGTGGAATTGATGCCTGCCGACCGGCACGCCGCCGTTCATTTTCATTTTCGCCACGGTGTGGGGTTCGCCCAATATCATCTCGGCCGGCAACACGCCAAGATAAATCGACACGCCGTTCACGACTTTGTGCATGCCGGTATCGGCTGCGAATGCGACGGTTAGCAGCAAGGCTGTGATGCCGGCAAAGGCCACACGCAATAGAGTTTTAAGATGACTGGTCTTCATGATGTCTTCTCCTCAGGTTTGGGTGCAATTAAACAAACGTCAGAAATATTTCATGGGATTTTATGAACAGAATTTTGATTCGGCTGGCTGAGTAACTAACGTTTCGAGGTTAAAAAAACAGCCTAAATAAAACAATAACTATTTGATTAATTTAATTAAAATTGCTACACAAAAGAGTATAATAATGTTTACCTTGTCTTGCAAACTCCTAACAACTCAGGAGACCACTGTAAATCATGGCACAAAAACAACAGGGCTTCCAGATTTAACGGCAAATTTGCTTCGTGAGGGGAAATATGAAGTCCGCTTACATTACAAAAAAGTAATCTTCGCGTCATCTTTTTGTGGGACAGGCTCAGGCTAAATGCTCATTAGTTAATGGAAAATGACATTTTGCGTGGTTCCGCAATCTTTGCCATCCGCGGAAAATTAGCTCTAAATTAATTCAGTAACTGCCCAAGGATTTTTTTATGAAAAATGCTACTCTCAAAAACCTGCCAGCGAATCCAACTCGCCGTCGCTTTGTAGAAGGGCTGTCGGTATGAAACAACTTCAAGGTGTAGTTTCGTTATCGGAAGTAATCGTAAAACTCACAAATTTTTTGCCAAAAAGCTTCTTCCGCGATAGGCATCCGCGCATGCGTAGTATTCAGCATTTTATTGTTTACACAACAATACTCATGATGTCCCTGCTATCAGGCAACGCCCATGCGGTACCGGCCTTTGCGCGACAGACCGGTCAAAACTGCCTGGCGTGTCATGCCGGCGGACAATTTCCAGAGCTAACTCCTTACGGACGTTTATTCAAGTTAACCGGATATACCATCGGCAAACGCACGATCCCTCTGGCGGTAATGGGCGTTTTCGGCTCCACTAACGTCAAAGGACCTGCGGCGACGGGACCCGGACACACTGCCACGGATGGCACGCTTACTTTTGATACCGGCAGTTTGTTTGTGGCCGGAAAAATCACCGATAAATCGGGCGTATTTGCACAGTTCACTTACAATAATTATTCGGGCGACTCGGGCGCTTCCGGGCATGTAGGCTCGGATAATACCGATTTTCGTTACGCCGACCAGATGGTCAACGGCGATCAGAACTTTATTTACGGCTTCGACATGAATAACAACCCCGGCGTGCAAGACGTCTGGAACAGCACACCGGCATGGGGCTACAACGTAGTGCCCATCAGCACCGGATTCGGTCCGGCCGCCGTGCCGGTAATCGACGGCGGCCTTGCCCAGCAGGCTATAGGAACAGGCGCTTATCTTTACTGGGATAAAACGGTTTACGCGGAAATCAGCGGTTATCGTACCGGCGACGGCGTATATTCCTTCATGACTCAAGGTAACGGCCAGCAGATCAACATCAAAGGCGAAAATCCTTACCTGCGTCTGGCGTTGACGCATGAATGGGGTGCCCAGAACATCATGCTCGGTTATTCCTATTTCGACGTTGATGAATATGTACCCGGCATGCAGAATTTGACGAACCACTATCGCGACAACACGATAGACTTTCAGTATCAATATCTGCTCGACCCGCATACCTTCACGGTCGAAATGACCCGTACCAATGAAACGGTCAATTACGGCGATGCTGGAGCAGCTCCTGATACTGTTAATTCCATGATGGCGAAAGCTTCTTATACCTACGAAGCCAAATACGGCGCAGCACTTTCGTACTTCAATATCTCCAACAGTTCGAATAATATCAGCAATACGAATCCGAGCTTCAATCCGAACGCCATAGCCGGGGAATTCGGCTCACAGACCGGTACCGAAGGCTGGACGCCGGAAGTATTCTGGCTGCCGGTACAGAATGTGCGTATCGGCGTGCAGTACACGATGTTTACTCGGGTCGATGGGGTAGCCAATGGCGTCAATCCGAATGATAGCTTCAACGGCAAAGCCAGTGGCGACAATCAGATAGTGTTTTATGTCTGGGGCGCGTATTAAAATCGGCTGACAGCTTAACTGGAACTGGGGTGCGTCTGATGTGTTGTTACCATGGCGCACCCACACTTGAAAATGATGCGGGAGAAGTAACATGAAAAAAATCGTTACAGGTTTAATATTGGCATCGACTATTCTGACCGCCGGCTGCAATACCACGCCTAGCTCGCGCAACCTGGCCGACGCCAAGGTATCGGGTCAGGATCTGGCGCAGCAGGTATGTTCGATATGTCACGGCGCTGACGGTAATTCCACCAACCCGACCTTTCCAAAATTAGCTGGGCAGAAGAGTTGGTATATTATTAGCGAGCTAAAAGAATTCAGGAGCCACGATCGCTCCGATCCGGCTGGCTACGAATATATGTGGGGTATAGCCAGGCATTTGACGGATGCGCAGATCAAAGGGCTGGCGACCTATTTCAGTGAGCAGAAAAACATACCGGGCCAACCCGGAAATGCCAGGCTGGAAGCCCAGGGGAAACTGATTTTTACCGAGGGAATGCCAGCCCGGAATATGCCTGCTTGTGCAACCTGCCACGGTCCGCAAGGGGCAGGCACCGGAATGCATCCGCGTATTGCCGGGCAGCATGCCAACTATATCGAAAAGCAGCTGGCGGTATTTAAAAACACCCAGGAACGTCCAGATGGCACCGTCATGAAGGTAGCAGTTCATAATATTACGCCAGCAGAGGTTAAGGCCGTGGCTACTTATCTTTCCGGCATTTGATAGTGACTGCGCAACCTGCCTGCTATATCCGCCCGCAATGCAAGAAACTGTGTCGTCTTAAAAACAAGCTTGTTTCAGGCAATAGCCAGTTATAAGCTACGCTAAACCGGGGCCAGCCGTGAACCCGGATTTTGGGCGTATTGTTATAGGTATTTTTTTCTGGTAAATAGCGTTAAGAGTCTATCGGTATTTTTAAAAAAAGAAAGTAAATAATGAAAGCCCATCATACATTTACCGGCGTGCAAGCACTACGGTTTGTTGCTGCCATGCTGGTAGTGCTGAATCATGCAACGGGCATGGTTGGTGAACGTATTTTGCAATTGCCGGGGGATAATTCCTGGCGCCCGGCCATGTCGGGAGTGGATTTGTTTTTTGTGATCTCCGGTTTTGTAATGGCGCTCACCTCCGATGGTCTTACAGGCAGAATCGGGGACTGGAAAATATTTCTTGCACACCGAATTTTGCGTATTGTGCCGCTATACTGGATTGCTACTACATTTAAGGTTGTACTGCTCCTTGTTTTTACTATGTTGCCACGGAATACTCCTTTTGACATTTGGCATATCGTTGCGTCCTACCTTTTTATTCCAACCTTCAACACCGAATCTTTCCTGTTTTTTCCTGTAATGCAGGTAGGTTGGACGCTTAACTATGAAATACTGTTTTATGCCCTGATTGTACTGGCACTTTTCCGGCGACAACCCGTTCTTAAATTTACTGCCGCGGTATTTATTATTTTCACCGTAATCAATATTTTTTCCAGCCCGGGCTTTCCTTACGGATACGGTTTCCTGAATCCCATTATGCTTAAGTTTGTGATGGGCATGCTCGTCGCCAAACTTTGCCGGCGGGGGTACACAGTTAACCCCTGGGTGGGAGGAATCGCTGTCTTGTTCAGCTTTGCCATCATGTTCAGTTCGGGCGACCTGCCGATATGGTGGCGTTGGGTTTACTGGGGTCTGCCGTCCATGATTATTGTTGCAGTGGTAACGCTGTCAGAATCCGTATTGCGAAATTTCATACCGAAACTACTTACTACGTTGGGAGATTCCTCTTATTCGCTTTATCTCTTCCATACCTTCACCATACCGCTGCTGGGAACGTTGTTTGTTAAATTCCACCTAGCAAATCCTGTTGTTGCAGTGATTGCAAGTATGATCATTTCACCGATTATTGGTCTGATATTATATAAATTGCTGGAATTGCCTATGACGCAATACCTCAAGCATCGAAGCGCGGCTATTTTCGAACCCCAAAATGTAGCCGCTGATACGCAGGGCGTATGAATTTGACTTGAAGGTTGAGAACTAAGTGCCACGGCAGCAACGTTTTTGTTGCGCCGCGCCATGCGCTACGAAGCAGCTATTCGCCTCTGCCTTATTCACGGGGCAAAGCGGAGGACCGCTTTGCCCCGTGAATCAGCAACGACTTAGATGCGGTTTGGGGAAGTGGGCGTCCATTCCATTCTATATGGTTGGACCGATTATTGGACACATAAAAATCCATTCTAGTATGTGCGGTGCCGTACACAATCTGCGTGAAATATGAAGTACATTTTACATTACAAAAAAGTAATCTTCGCGTCATCTTTCTGTAGGACAAGCTCAGGCTAAATGCTGATTAGTTAATGGAAAATGACATTTTGCGTGGTCCGCAATCTTTGCCATCCAACGTGGAAAATTAGCTCTAATTAATTCAGTAACGGCCCAAGGATTTTTTATGAAAAATGTGACTCTCAAAAACCTGCCAGCGAATCCAACTCGCCGTCGCTTTGTAGAAGGGTTGGTTGCAGGTGGCGCATTGATAGGCGCAGGTCTATGGCAAAAATCCGCTTGGGCTGCAGCTGGTTCCGGCCAACCCACGGTATTGCGCGGAACGGAATTCATGCTTGACATTGCGTCCACACCGGTCAATTTTACCGGAACGCCGCGCCCTGCCACCACGGTCAACGGCCAGATACCGGCGCCGTTATTACGTTGGCGCGAGGGCGACCGCATTACACTGCGGGTCACCAATCATTTGCCGGTATCCAGCTCTATCCATTGGCATGGCATACTGCTGCCAAATCGCATGGACGGAGTGCCGGGACTTACTTACTCCGGCATTGCACCGGGCAGTACCTTCGTCTACCAGTTCGACGTGCGCCAGTCCGGCACGTACTGGTATCACAGCCATACCCGTTTTCAGGAACAGACCGGGTTGTACGGCCCTATCATTATCGAGCCGCGAGTACCGGACCCTTTTACTTACGACCGCGATTATGTGGTGATGCTGTCAGACTGGACCGACGAAGATCCGGAAACGGTATTTGAGCATCTCAAACAAATGAGCGTTTATTATAATTACCTCCGACCGACCGTCGGCAGTCTGGTGCATCGCGCAGAAAAAGTAGGGCTGGCGAAGGCGATGGCATCGCGTGCGGCGTGGGACAAAATGCGCATGAGCCCGCACGATTTGTCCGATGTCAGCGGCGCCACCTATACTTTTCTCACCAATGGGGTGACGCCGGCAGGCAACTGGACCGGCTTGTTCCGCCCCGGCGAAAAAATCCGCCTGCGCGTCATCAACGGCTCGTCGATGACTTTTTTCGATGTGCGCATCCCCGGCCTGAAAATGACGGTGGTTTCTGCCGACGGGCAGAATGTGCATCCGATCAGCGTCGATGAATTCCGGGTGGGCGTCGCCGAAACTTACGACGTCATAGTCGAGCCGGCCGACGCGCGTGCCTATACCATTTTTGCCCAGGCGATCGATCGTTCCGGCTACGCGCGCGGTACGCTTGCTCCGCACTCGGGAATGGAAGCGGAAGTGCCGAAACTGGACCCCGTCCCTCGCCTGACCATGGCCGATATGGGCATGTCGATGGCGGGCATGAAGGGTAAGGATATGACGGGTATCGACGGCATGACGCACGCTGACATGCAAGGGTCAGCCATGCAGGGCATGAATATGGCCGGTACAAAAGCGCAATCCGGGACAGGCGGGAAGGCCGCAGGTGGCGAAGTACCGGTCAAATTTCACTATCCCACCGAATACGGTCCGAGTAATGCTGTACGGGCGCACGAGGTTTCCACGCGTATCAATGATCCCGGCGTCGGTTTGCGCAATAACGGGCGCACAGTTTTGAGCTATGCGGATTTGCATACGATCGGGGGGGCGGAAGACCCGCGCGAGCCGACTCGGGAGATTCTGCTGCATTTGACCGGTAACATGGATCGGTTTATGTGGTCGTTTAACGGCCAGCCGTTTTCAGCGGCGGAACCCTTGTTGTTTCACTTTGGCGAGCGTCTGCGTATCGTGCTGGTTAACGATACCATGATGAACCATCCTATCCATTTGCACGGCATGTTCAGCGAACTGGAAGCCCCGGACGGTTCCTTCCAGGTACGTAAACATACGATTACAGTGCAACCGGGACATCGCGTCAGTTATCGCGTCAGCGCGAATGCCCGGGGTAACTGGGCCTATCACTGTCACCTTTTATATCATATGGAAGCCGGCATGTTCCGAGCCGCAGTGGTGGCCTGAATGCATACCGGCGAAACCATATCGGGATTACGGCTTAAACAGCGCATTCGATCGGTCGCTATCGTTTGGCTGTGGATGGTTTTCGGTATGCCCGTTGCCGGATATGCCGATCCATCGCAGATAGACCCGACTATGAATATGCAACCGAATCAGCCGAATGCAGATGGCTCGAATGCGATGGCGGGGATGAATATGTCAGGCGCGCCGCCGATGGCAGACCGCTCCGCGCCGCCCGTAGGCAGCTTGCCGCGTAGCGACGGTTCGGCGGGAAAACCCGATTCCGCCTACGGTATCGGCAACGGTATGACCATGGATGACGATTCGTTGATCAGTAAGTTTATGCTCGATCAGCTGGAATTAGTGCAGGGAAACAATGGCGATCAAATGGCCTGGGATGGGCATTATCGTATCGGGTACGATATGAATCAGTTATGGATCCGCAGCGAGGGGCAACAAGCGCATGGAAAAACGCAGGATGCCGATGCTGAACTGCTGTGGGGTCATACTATTTCCCCTTACTGGGATACGATGCTCGGCACTCGTCACGATTTCGGCGGCGGCCCTGCCCGTGACTGGGCGGCAGAGGGGATACAGGGAATCGCCCCCTACAAATTCGATGTCGAAGCCACTGCTTATGAGGGATCGGCCGGGCGTACCGCTGCACGCGTCAAAGTCTATTACGACATACTTTTTACGCAACGGCTTATTTTGATCCCCGAAATCGAAATCAACGCTTACGGCAAGGACGATCCAACTCGTGCAATCGGCGCGGGCTTGTCCGACACGTCACTTTCCTTGCGGCTGAATTACTATATACGGCGCGAATTTGCGCCGTATATAGGAATCGGCACCGATAGAAAATTTGGCAAGACTGCCGATTTTGCACAGGCGGTGGGGCTTTCTGCGACAGATAATCAGCTGATGGCCGGTATTAATTTCTGGTTTTGAATTTAAGTTCGGCTGGGGTGTCACCAACTTTTCAAGACACAACGGCGATTTTAGACCGCGTTTTCAGTGAACCATCTTGCCGAATACCATAGCTAATGACTAAATGTATTTAGAAACGGATAACCTTCTATCCTGATTAATGATACGAGCGAAAATAACCGTGGAGAAACCATAATGAGCTATGGATGGATGGGAATGGGTATGTTGGGCATGTTGTTGTTCTGGGTGATCGTTATCGCAGTCGTTGTGCTGCTGGTGAGATGGCTGGTCAAACGCAAACCCTGATAAGAAATTGAAGCGGTAGATACTGTTGCGATTTAACTAATTCAGAAAGGAAATGATATGAAAGATACTGTCTCCCCCCTGCGCCGAATGTGGCTCAGAAAAATTTTTTTCCTCTCCCTTGCTACCTTGGCCTCTTCGAAAGTGGCGTTCGGCGCCAGCAAAACCGCTCAGGCAGCCGTACATTACCAAGACCATCCCGCGCAAGGAAAAATGTGCGGGATGTGCCGTTTTTTCATTCCGGACGGGGCTACTGCTCCCGGTAAAGGAATGATGGGTTCCGGCATGGCGGGCATGAAAGGGGGCAAGAGCGGGACCTGCCAGCTAGTCGCCGGGAAAATCAGTCCGATGGGTTATTGCATTCTGTATAGCCCGGTGCCGGTTTGATTGTTAGGATGCTAACTCCGAATAAATAAAATAGTGTTGCCGGATATTCCTCATCAAGAATACCCACAGCGTCTAAAATGATAAAGGTCAATTAAGGGATAAGGAGATTACCATACGCCTATCGTCAAATCCTGACGCAGCAACTGGGCGCGTATTATCCCGTTCTTCGACTACCCGTCCGAGATCAGGAAAGTAATCTATTTGGCGATTCAGGCAGCAGCAAAAATGGACGATGCCAATACAGAATTGATGCAATGCAGTGAGACGGTCACGTTTGTATACAAACAGCTTTAACAATTTATCGCTGGCACGTGTGACAACCTGAATATAGTGGCAATAAAACTGGGGGATGTCCCCGCTAACACAGGAGTAAATCATGAAACATTCAGTTTTAGGAGACGTTAGCGCGTTATTGCTGATCACAGGCACCGCATTCGCACTTCCGTCCTATGCAGCAAACCATGCCGGACAGGACGGGACCATGCCGGGCATGTCCGGTATGCAGAGTATGAACGACAAGGGCGAGCCTGGCGCGCAGCAGATGTCTGGGCTGATGAACGATATGTCGAGCGAGATGAAGAATATGTCCAGCATGCTGGAAAGCGGCAGCATGGACCCGGACACGATGAAGAAGATGTCAAGCCAGATGAAACAAATGGGCGGCATGATGAACAACATGTCAGGCATGATGAACAAAGGTATGGCGATGGACGCCGGTACGCAGAAGAAAATGGGCCAGATGCGCAAGCAGATGGAGCAGATGCGCAAGGACATGCCTGCTTCACCCGCGAAGATGTGAGCGTGCTAAACCAGGCAGGCAACCCGCCTGATTTTCCTCCAGCTATGGCTTCGATTTACGGCATTAAGCTAACTTTGAAAATTTCGTTAACCGCAACACGCCAGGGAAAGGATGCTGAAGGGATTGAAAGAGCATAACCCTCGCGTTCCTGAGGTCTTGGCGATTCAATTGAATTATTCAGGATTTCCTTAAGTTTTGTTGGAGGCAACTATGGATGTAATGATCATTGCAACGAAAGCCTGTACGCATCGCAAGAACCTGGAAAAGGAACTCGAATGCTTACAGATTCCGTACCGAGTGTGTTTCGTGGAAGACTGCGCCGACCTTGTCCAAAAGTTCGGCATCCGGCATTCGCCGAATCTGGTGGTGGACGATGAAGTCGTGTTCCGGGAACAGCCGACGGAAGTGGATCTGCACGCCTATTTCGATACCAAGAAATAAACCCTGCCCGGAAAGCCGGGGTTATCACCAATAGAATTTCATGATTGCCTCACGAGTAACCCCATTTCACTCCAAACTGGATAGCATCATTGATGCCACCGCTATCACAGCATTCATCAAACCCAAGACGGTGGGTCGCAAAAGAACAGATTACGGTTTCAGTCAAACTAACTTAATTTATCAAGCAATAACTGGGCACCTAGCCCAATACCCAAAGTAACAATGAGAGAGAGAGCCCACACTGTTTTTAGCAATGGCATTGATAGCGCCATTTCTGCCGATGTACTGCGCGGTTTGCGGTACATAACCACTACAATACGCAGGTAGACAGCAAGAGAAAGAATACTATTGATGACAGCTATTACGGCTAACCAGGTAAATCCGGCATCCATAGCTGCGCCAAACAATAAGAACTTGCCCACGAATCCCGCCAGTGGCGGAATGCCGACCAGCGAAAGAAGAAATATGACCATCGCTATTCCGATAGCTGGACGCAGGCGACCCAGGCTTTGAAAATTGTCTAAATGACGGCCTGTGGCCAGAACGATTGCAAATGCGCCAAGGTTCATCGCTGCGTAGGCGGCAGCGAAGACAATTATTGACTTAAGCGCTAAAGCGCTACTGCCCACCGCAATTAAACCGAGCAGAAAGTAGCCGGACTGGGCGATCGACGAATAAGCCAGCAACCTGACCATATTCTGCTGGACTAGTGCCGCGAGATTGCCATAAGTCATGGTCACTACGCACAGGGCAGCGACAATGAATGTCCAGCCGATGTTGAAGGGTAAATCGCGCACCACCTGCGCGAGGGCGAAGATTGCACCAATCTTCGGTACCACCGAGAGGTAGGCAGCCACCGACACAGGTGCGCCTTCGTAAGCATCCGGCGCCCAGAAATGAAATGGAACCAGAGATGCTTTGTAGCCCAGTCCGGCAATCACCGCCACCAGACCCAGAGCCCCCGCAAGCGGAGCCTTGTCAAGGCGACCCAGTTCATAGAGCAATGTTGAACCGGTAGCGCCATACCAGTAAGTGAGGCCGAAGATCATGACGCTGCTGGTTACAGAAGCAAATACAAAGAATTTCATCGACGCCTCAGTAGCCGCATGGTTCCGCGGATAAGCCACCAGGGCCAATGCAGCCAGCGCCGAGAGTAATACGCCCAGCACCAATATCATGATATCGCCTGCGCCAGCCAGCATTAAGGCGCCGAGGGTCGCGAAGCAAAATAAGCTATAGACAGCGCCTTCACGATCAGTGTTACGTAATTCATGGCGCGCCAATAAAACGGATAACGCGGTAGAGGGCAGCAGAATAAGTTGCGCCCAGACGCTCAAATCATCCACGCGCAAGGTACCTCCGAATATCGTCGTATGCATGCCGATCAGGTGCAAACTGAGGCCGGCAGCGATTAACAGGCCGACTATGACTATCACCCATGCACTGCGCGGCTTTAGCAACATCTCGAACACCAGCGCGCCCACCGCAGCCAGCAGCACGACGATCTCGGGGAGCAGAAGCAAAAGATCATGCGCCATCATAAACGCAAGGCCAGGGTGGTCTGGTGAATGACATCCAGCACCCATGACGGCGCCACACCCACCGCTACCATCAGCCCTAGCAGAGGCGCGACCGCAAGCAACTCGCGTAGAGTTATGTCATATAGATGCGCCCAGCGTGCTGGCGTCTCGCCGAGAAACGTGGCCGCGATAGCTCTCAGATAAAGCCCTGCAGTAATCGCGATACCTAAAATTACGACAAGAGCTGCGGGCTCGACTTGCAACGTCGCCAGGAAAATCTGGAATTCGGCGGGAAAATGAGCTAACCCAGGCAAGCCGAGAGAGGCGAAAGCTGCCAGAATAAAAAACCAGCCGAGTATTGGAACCGACTTCAAGAGTCCGCCCAATTCGGCCATCTCCCTCGTCTTGGTACGCTCCTGTAGCATTCCCACCAAAAAGAACAAAGCGGCGGTGACCAAGCCGTGGCTAAACATCTGCAGCACGGCGCCGTCAAGCGCCATAGCACGTATAGCAGAATCGTTGGCCAGCGCGGCTATCGCAACTGCCACGACCACGTAACCCATATGATTCACGGATGTATAGGCGACCATGCGTTTAAGATCAGTTTGGGCTAATGCCGCGAATGCACCATACAGGGCGCTGAACACACCCAGGACGAGAATGATCACAGCCGCTTCGCGAAACGCTTCCGGTGTCATTTGCAGGGCAAAACGAATCAGGCCATAACCCCCAAACTTCAGCATTACACCGGCAAGGATAACGCTGCCGGCGGTGGGTGCCTGAACGTGCGCGGCAGGTAACCAGGTATGTAGCGGAAAAACAGGTATCTTGACTGCAAAAGTTATCAGCATTGCAATCAAGGCCAGCATTGCGCTCATGCCACTTAACGGCGGATGAGAAATCCATAGGCGCATGTCGAAGGTATGTGGCGAGCTCCCCAGATACAAACCCAGGATAGCAAGCAAAAATGGCAAACTGCCGAGGAAAGTGTAGAGAAAAAACATCAGTGCCGCGCGTTGTCGATCTTCGTGGCCCCAGCCGGCAATCATAAAGTACATCGATACCAGAGAGAGTTAGAAGAAAACATAGAATAACAACGCGTCAAGCGCGACAAAAGTGCCGATGGCAGCGGTTTCGAGCAGCAGAAGGAGGAAAATGAAAGCATGAGGCCGTTCTTTGAGCCGGGCGGAAAAGACGAATGCCAAAAAGAATAGCAACGCAGTCAACAATACCAGCGG
>VFSW01010651.1_pt1 | contig 13018 bp, 5 predicted proteins | sample 5358111 | NCBI WGS metagenome assembly VFSW01 (sample SAMN11554181, study PRJNA540505) | mine drainage metagenome | isolation source: sediment from site ElyBrook_90M | place: USA: Ely Copper Mine, Vershire, VT | collected 2017 | reverse complement strand
AGAAACTTCCTTCCCAGAAGGAAGAATTATCTCATTCGCGCGAGGAACAGGAAGCGCAGACGCGTATGCTGCGCTCGGTGCTCGACAGCATGTCGGAGGGGGTAGTGGCGACCGACGAACAGGGAAAAATTATCCTGTGGAATGCGGCCGCGGAAAAGATCGGCGGCCTGGGACCGGGGGAAATGTCTGCCGATCAGTGGACCGCGCACTACGACTTCTTCCTGGCCGATGCGGTGACGCCATTCCCGCCCGCGGCAAATCCCCTGCTGCGGCCGGCTGGCGGGGAAGCCGGCAGCGCCGAAATGTTGCTGCACAATCGCGAACTGGGCGACGGCATTTGGATCGAAGCCAACGCCAATCCGCTAAAAGACAACGGGGGCGTGGTGCGGGGTGGCGTGGTGACGTTCCACGACGTTACCCGCAGGCGAGCCGACGAACGGCAGATGCGCATGCTAAACGCCGAATTAGAGCAAAGGGTGGTCGAGCGTACCGCGCAGTTGCAGGCCGCCAACCAGGACCTGGAAGCCTTCACTTACTCCGTTTCCCATGATCTGCGCGCTCCGCTGCGGCATATCAGCGGATTCTCTGAACTGCTGAGCGAAGAGTTTGGCGCCGCGCTTGCTCCCGAAGCCCAACGCCATTTACAGCGCATTCATGATGGTACACGCCGCATGGGGACGCTGGTGGACGACCTGTTAAACCTGGCGCGGGTCGGGCATCGGCAGCCCATTTTGCAGATTTCAGGATTGCGATCGATCATCGATGAAGTGATCGTGGAACTGGCTCCAGCCTGCGAGGGGCGCCAAATCGAATGGAAGATCGGCGACCTGCCCCTTGTGGAATGCGACCCGGGATTGATGAAGCAGGTCTTTCAGAATCTTCTTTCGAACGCGCTCAAGTTCACCCGCCCGCGGACGCTGGCCGTCATTGAGATAGGACAGATGGAGGCAGGGCATACGGACGCGGGAGGAGAGAACGAGGATGGACGGATCACGGTGTTCGTCCGCGATAGCGGAGTGGGCTTCAACATGAGGTATGCCGAGAGGCTCTTTGGCGTTTTCCAGCGTTTGCACCGTACTGAGGATTTTGAGGGCACAGGCGTGGGCTTGGCCACGGTGCAGCGCATCATCCACAAGCACGGCGGACGCGTTTGGGCGGAAGCCGAATTGGACAAGGGCGCAACGTTCTATTTCACTCTAGCCGCTTCAGGAACAACGGAATCGAAAGCCAGGGTAGTTGTGGCCGGACCGAGACCATGAGTTCAAAATGAAAGGACATTTTGCCGCTTTAAGGCGCAAGCCTTGAACATGGAACCCCTGGCACGGAAGGCCCGCGGCGCATTATCCTTTAAGCGTGTCCTCTCGCTATCCAGTTGCGCAGGATCGGGAATTGATCCAGATCGTGGATGTGGCTCTGGCCGATGTCACGCGAAGAAGCGGCGACTGGCTGGTCTGCCGCCCCGGCTGCACGCAATGCTGTATCGGGGTGTTCGCCATCAATCCGCTCGACGCTCTTCGCTTGCAGCGAGGCCTGGCCGATCTGGAGAGACATGCTCCGGAGCGCGCGGCGGAGGTTAGGTTACGCTCCCGCGCCGCAGTCGCCAGGATCTCGCCTGAGTTTCCGGGTGATCCCATCACCGGGATATTAGCCGAAGGCGAAGAAGCGGAGCGACTCTTCGCCGAGTTCGCGAACGATGAAGCTTGTCCCGCGCTCGATCCGCGGACGGGAAACTGCGAACTCTACGAGGCGCGCCCCATGACCTGCCGCGTCTTCGGTCCGCCGGTGCAAAGCCAAGACGGATTGGGAGTTTGCGAACTCTGCTATCACGGCGCGTCAGATGCCGAGGTGGCGGCCTGCGAAATGAAACCCGACCCGGACAATCTGGAAGAGGCGCTGCTAAGGAGACTCGAAAATATCGGGGAAGGTCGCGGCCGCACGATCATTGCATATTGTCTGGCGAGCTGACCGGCGCGATCGATTTTCTATTTTTTCCTCTCCAGTTCGGCCCAGCGGGCGTAAAGCGCGTCCACTTTGTCCTGAGCAGCTTCCAATTCGGCTTGTGCCCTCATCAGCCCCGGGCCGTCGCTGGCAATCGCCGGATCTTCAAGCTGCGCGCGCTTTGCCTCCAGCACCAGTTCCGCCTCGGCGACGCGCGGCTCAATATCATCGTATTCGCGCGCTTCGAGATAGGAGAGTTTCTTTTTGGAAGTCGCGGGAGTTTTTGCGGGCCCTGCTGGGCCAGACGAGCTGCGGGAACCGGCTTGCGCCGCCTGCTTTCGTTCTGCCTGCCAGGCTTCCCACTGCAGGTAATCGCCGAAGGTGTCGGCGCCGCCTTGTCCATCCAGCCCCAGCACGATGTTCGATACCCGATCAAGCATGTAGCGATCATGCGTGACCAGCACCAGCGTGCCGCGAAACTCGAGCAGGCTCTCCTCCAGAATTTCGAGGGTCGGAATGTCGAGATCGTTGGTCGGCTCGTCGAGCAGCAGAACATCGGCGGGCTGCAGCATGAGTTGAGCGATCAGAACGCGCGCCCGCTCACCGCCGGAGAGCCGCTCGACCGGCTGATTGAGCTGTTCGCCCGTGAACAAGAACTTCGCCGCCCACGAGGCCACATGAATCACGCGGTCCTGATAAATAACGGAATCGCCCTCCGGAGCCAGGGCGCGGCGCAGCGTTACATTGGTATCAAGCTCGCGGCTCTGATCGAAGTAAACGATGCGCAACCAGTCCGCCCGTCGAATCTCGCCGCTGTCCGGAGTCATCTCCCCGCGCAATAGCCGGAGCAGCGTGGTCTTGCCGCTGCCGTTCGGGCCCACCAGCCCCACCCGCATTCCCGCAGTAATGATGAAGTTGAGCCCGTTAAATAAGGGCCTGCCGCCGAGTTGGTGGCCGACGTGGTTGATCTCGAACAGGCGTTTGGTCTTGCGGTCGGTGGCCGAGAAATCGATTTGCGCGCTGGCGGTGCGGGTTCTCGCGTTCAGATCCGCAAGTTCTCCCATGAGTTCGCCGGCCTTGTCGATGCGGGCTTTCGATTTTCTGGTACGCGCCTTGGCCCCGCGGCGCAGCCATTCGATCTCGGAATGCACCAGATTCTCCAGGGCTTCCTGACGTTTCGACTGCGCGTGCAGGAATTCTTCCTTCTTTTCCAGGAAGGTGCTGTAGCTTCCGCGCACGCGCAGCATCCCGTCGGGATATACGCGGCTAAGCTCCGCCGTGTCGTTGGCCACGTTCTCCAGAAAATAACGGTCGTGGCTGATGACCACGCACGCGAATGCGGCCTGTTCGAGGACGCCCTCCAGCCACTCGATCCCCGCCAGGTCCAGGTGATTGGTAGGCTCGTCGAGCAACAGTATGTCCGGGGCCTGGGCCAGAGCTTCGACGATTGCCAGCCGCTTCTGCCAGCCTCCCGACAACGCCGTGGCCTGCGCTTCCAGGTCCTCGAAACCGGCACGCCCCAGGGTCCCGGCGAAGAGAGTGCCACGCTCCGACTCCGGCACAGCGGAGCGCGCCAGCGCCGACTCGACCACCGATCGCACCGTCTGACCCGCGACGAACTTGGATTCCTGCTCGACGTAGGTGAGCCGCAGGCGTTTCCGAACCGCGATTTCGCCGTCATCAGGCTCAACGTCGCCTGCCAGCATCCGGAGAAGGGTCGACTTGCCCGAACCGTTCGGGCCGATCAGCCCAATGCGGTCGCCTTCGGAAACCGTGAAAGAGACGTTCTCAAACAGCGGACCGGTTCCGAAGGCCTTCGATATTCCTTGAGCGTTGATCAGCGGCGGCAAAGACTGCTCTCTCCTCGGTCCTATCTTGAGAGTATCAGGAAGAGCATTTGGATAGATCTGGGAGGAGTCCCAAGGGGTCACAGTGCCGAGTGCAAGATGCAATATCTTGCACTCGGCGAGGAAACACGGCAGGAAAGGAGTGGATTCTGGGCCTTGCTTTGCGGCGGAAGAATCTGGAAACAGCGAAGCTAAAAACGGATTTGTCCTTGACACGCTCAAGCGAACCTTCGAGAATGTTGCGACGGCTGGGCTTCCGGCCGATCCCCCTTTCAGCGCGTCCCGATTCTGGGACATGTATTTCATGTTTTAGGTCCTGAGTTCCATTCGGTCGAATTGGAGCCCGGGAAGTGGTGTGGTCGATTTCCGCGGGTCCAGGGAGAAATCAGTATGCGCAGGAAGTTACATTTCGGTCTTATCGTGGGCGCGTTCTTAGTGGCGAACATTTTCGCGGGGCAAACAGTTTCTGCGCAATCGTTCAACTTTCCGGCCGGTGGGTTCAGTAGCACAAATGTGTGCGCCAACAGCGCCACTCCGCCGGCCAGTTGCCAGGTCTTGACCAATGGTTCGCCGGACCAGCCCCAGGTTCTAAGCAGCGGCATCTTGCGCCTGAACGCGGCCAATCAGAATGAACACGGATCTGCCTGGTTCGCCCTGCAGCAGCCGCTTTCGAGCGGATTCACCACCGCGTTTCAGTTCCAAATCTCCAATACGAATGCTTGTTCCGGCTGTAGTTTTCCGGCCGACGGTCTGGCGCTGGTCATCCAGAACGACCCTGCGGGCACGGGCGCACTGGGTTATACGGGGAACGGCCAGAACATTTCCTACGGCAACAACGATGTTTCCACGGCCAACGGTTCGGGCAACGCCATCCTGAACAGTCTCGCCATCGAACTTGATACTTTTTTTAACGCCGACTACGGCGATCCTGACGGCAACCACATTGCGGTACAGAGCTGCGGCCCCAACAACCCCAATACGCTTTCGCCCAACAGTTCGGATCACAACTACATTTGTCCGGACGGCAACCCGGCCAAACTGGCCCTGCAGAGCCTGCCGGCAGGCATGTCGTTATCCGACGGGAGCATCCACACCATCACAGTGAATTACCTTCCCCCCGGAAGTTGCACCAGCGGGTGCAACAACCTGAGCGTTTATTTCGACAGCACGCTGATCCTGCAGGCAACGGTAAACATCGCCACGCAACTCAACCTGACCAGTGGAAGCAGCGCGTATGTGGGCCTTACCGCGGCGACTGGCGGTTCGGTGGAGAACAACGACATCCTCAGTTGGTCCTTCAGCCAGTGGCCGCTGGCGCCGATCACCATCAACCAGCCGGTGCAGACCACCGCCACGAACTTCAACTACACCTCCAGCCTGAGCGCGGTCACCGATTATTCGCAGAGCGGGTTGCCTTCGAGCGCATTCCAGGGTCTGTTTATGCAGGGATCGGTACAGACCATTACCGACCAGCAATTTTCCGACCTGGTGAACAACACTCCTTTTCAAGGCAGTACCTGCCAGCATCAAGACACGGGGAACGGCACCTACGCCTGCGTGACCACCACCGATTTGTGCACGAATCCTTCAAGTTCCGTTCCCGCCGGAGCCAACTGTCTGGGCACGGGCACCAACCCGCTCATCAATGTCTCCAATACCTATAATCTCGATCCCTCACAGAAACCGGTCATTGCCCCCGGATACATCATGGGCAAAGACACCGCGATCAGTTGCGGCGCCAATGCAGACAACTCCTGCAAGGGGCTGGTCAGTGTCTTCTCCGGCATCAACGGGGACATCTTGACCACGGGCGGCCACACCAACAACTTCAATTCCGTCCTGATTCCGATACTGGGCAATGTTCAGCCGAGCACCTGCGTTACCACTAACCCCCCGTTGAACAGCGGATGGACCAATGGCAATATATGCGTGAATTTCAATAGCGTCGACATCGTCCCCAGCAATAACACCAGCCCGCCGCCCACTCTGCCCACGGTGACTTCGATTAACTACACGGTCACCGGAGCCAATCTGCCCGCGCCGCCCACGGGCACGCTGACCGGCGCGATGGGATCCGTCAGCATCCCCGTGACGGCGGAAGGCACAACCGTCATCACCTACGCCGCGACCGACAGTGCCAATACCGTCGAGACCCAGATTACAAACAGCGGGACCCAGGTGAGCAGCGCGACTCCGACGTTCAGCTTCAAGGTCGACCTGACGGCTCCCACGGTCATCTGCACTCCGCCGGCGGTGGCATGGCAGGCTGCCGATGTCGTCATTCCCTGCACGGCCAGCGACAACGCCGGAGGCTCCGGCCTGGTCGGACCGTCTTCGTTCTCGGTTCAAACCAGCGTTCCCGTGGGCACGGAAACCAACACTGTGACCCTTCCGCCTGTGACGGTGAGAGACGTTGCTGGAAATATCTCTGCGCCGCAGCCTGCCCAGGGCTCGTTTGGACCCTTTGAAGTAGACAAGAAGCCGCCGACTATCATTGGCCCAACTATTTCGCCGGCTTCGCCGGTGTTCGGCCAGACGGTAACCGCCAACTACAGTTGTACCGACGGTGGTTCCGGCGTGGTGCAATGCGGGCCCTCGGGTTCGGCTACGTTTGCCGCGACCGCGAGCACCGGCCCGCTGAGCAGCCCGGCGACTGGCTCGGTCGGACCTCACACGTTCACCGTGGTGTCGCAGGATGCGGTAAACAATCAGAGTGCCCCAAGCACCGTGAGCTACACGGTAGGACAGGCGACTCCGACCATCACGTGGACGAATCCAGCGGCAATCAATTATGGAACCGCGCTGTCCGCAGCCCAACTGAACGCCACGGCGAACGTGCCGGGAACCTTCGTCTACAATCCAGCGGCGGGCACAGTACTCACGGCTGGGACGCATACGCTGTCAGCGATCTTCACCCCGGCCGATACAGTCGACTACGCCAGCTCGTCGGCGACCACCATGTTGCTGGTCAATCAGGCGACTCCGACCATTACTTGGCCGGCTCCCGCTGCCATCGCCGTGGGGACGCCGCTCAGCTCAATCCAGCTTGACGCAGCCGCCAACGTTCCAGGAACCTTTGTCTACGCACCACCGGCCGGAACGGTACTGTCGCCCGGAATCCATCCCCTCTCGGTTGTCTTTACGCCCACCGATGCAGTCGACTACACGCCGGCGAGCGCACAGGTTTCGATCCTGGTAGCCCAGCCCCTGATCGGCCTTTCCCCGTTCATTATGGACTTCGGGACCGTGCCATACCGAGGCACGGCCACGCGGACGGAAACCGTCTCCAACCCAGGCAAGGTCACGCTGGCCATTAACGGGATCTCAATCCTGACGGGCATCACCTCCGATAAGGACGACTTCACCTTCACGACGACCTGCGGGTCGTCGCTGGCTCCGGGCGCGAGTTGCAGCGTTGTCATCACTTTCCACGCGGATGAATCCGGCAGCCGGCTCGCCGGCCTGGTCATTACTGATAACGTCCAGGGCGGTTTCCAGATCGTGCCGTTGATCGGCACGGTCGGCAAAAAAGGACACTAGATCGAGTCAGAGCTCGCGAGGGAGGATTTTCTGTGTTGGACGCCCCCAAGGCAGGGTTGCCGAACGCCGGGGGGGCTCCCGCTAGCGAACTGGAGGGATATTTTGTCGGAGGTCCCTTCGGGACCGCACCGTCTCTCAGCTTATTTCGCGAACTGCGCGGTTTCGGCGTAAATGGTCTTGAGATCGTAGCGCTCGTTCACATGTTCGGCCCCCGGTTCCTTGCCGATCTCATCCAGCAAGTGCGCGGCCTCGCGAAATTGCGCAGCGGCTTCGGAAGCATTTCCGGACAGCCGCAGCGAAGTCCCCAATAGATAGTGAATCCGCGCGTTCTCCAGACGCAGGCCGAGCCTCTCGCTTCGTCCCAGGTCGCGCTGCAGGTCCTGGCGAGCAGTGGAATAGTCTTTGTTTTTGAGCGTCGCCGCGGCCAGCAGAACGGACGCCGCGACGGAAACATATTTTCTGCCCTGCGCATCGGCCTGCTGTTCCAGGCTACGCAGATCGCCCAACTGGGTGCGGGAGTGTCCGTCGGCTACGGCGAGCCTCGCCAGATTCAGCTTCGTCGTCAGCAGAACATCTTTGTCGGACGTGTGCGAGGCTAAGCGCAGCGCCTGTTCGTAAGAATTGCCCGCCGACTTCAGATCGCCCTGGTAGAACGCGGCATCGCCCTGGCTATTGAGAATGCTCGCGAGCAGAGCGTCGTTTTTCAGGCCACGCGCCAGGCCCTGCGCTTCGGCCAGCAACTTCGCGGATTCAGATCCTCGTCCCGCCTTGGCCAATGCATCGGCCAGTTCGGTGAGCGCGTCGGCCATGGTGCTGCTGCGATCGCCGAGATCGCGGAACGTCTTTACCGAATCCTGTAGCGCGCCTACCGCAGGACCCAGACGTCCCTGATATTCGAAGACCAGTCCCATGCTGTGCGACATCACTGCGACGCCTTGCTTGTCATCCGACTTGCGGTACAAATCGAGGCCGCGGATAAACGACGTCATGGCCTGGTCGTACTGCCCCAGGGCGGCATACGCTTCGCCCAGATTGTGCAACGTCTCGGCGATGTCGGCGGGAACGTTCAGCTTCTCGCGAATCTGCAACGCCTGCTGCAGGTAGGTAAGAGCGTCCTCGTTTTCGCCTTTTTGCGAATAAGCTGTGGCAATGTTGTTCAGGCACAGGCCCTGATACGTCTCATCGCCGGCATCGCGCTGAATCTGCAGCGATTCCTTGAACACCTGCAGCGCCTGATCCGGCTGGCCGCGCTCCAGATAAAAGTCGCCAAGATCGATGAGCGTGTCGCCGGCTTCTTTCTTGGCTCCGATCTCGCGGCGGATCTTGAGAGCGTCGTTATATGCCGCGAGCGCCGCATCCGGTTTGCCCAATAGAAGCTGAACCTGTGCAATCTCCACCAGGCTGGCGGCTACTCCGCGCTTCTGGCCCAGGCGCTGGTTGATGGCCATCGAGTCTTCATAGTTGCGCAGGGCCTCGGCCTGCGTATTCATCAGCTTGTAGGCGTTGCCCGTTTCCAGCAGGATGAGCGCCTGCTGCTCCGGATTGTCCAGATCGATGGCCAGATGGCGCGCCCGGTCCAGAGGATCGAGTCCCTGCTGCGGGTTACCCGACTTGATCTCGACCCGCCCCATCGCCAGCAGGGCATCGATGTTCTTGGCGTCGGACTGAAGGACTTTGGTGTAATAGGAACGTGCCTGGTCGAGATTTCCCGCGTCTTCGTAGAGACTGCCCAGCGCGAATAGGACATCGAGATTATCGGGGAAACTTTTGGCCAGATTTTCGTAGGCGGCGATCGCTTTCTGATTGTCCTTGGTCACCCGCGCCAGACTGGCTTCAATAAAATATTTCTGCGCCAACGGAAGGCTCTGGCTGAGTTCCACCGCGCGGCGGGCCGACTGCTCCGCCTCCGTGTCGTATCCCAACGCCGAATAGGCCTCCCCTAGACGGGAAAAGGCGACGGCGAACTGCGGGTCCTCGCTGGTCGCGGCCAGCAGACGCTTCTGTGCCTCCAGAATGTTTCCCTGACGCAGGAACTGCAAGCCCTGGTTGTAATCGCGCAACGCGTCAACCGAAGTTGAGGTCGGCTTGAAGGACTGCGCTTGCAACTCCTTCACCAAGTCTGACGGCAGCGCCAGATTCTGCCGGATCATTGCCGCCAACCGGTCCACCGCCGCCGACAAATCCTGCTGGCTGGCCGCTTCCGATTTCACTTGCAGGGTGCGATTGTGTTTGCGGTCCTGTAGCGTGGCGTCGATCCGAATGCGGTCGCCGAGCTTTGTATACTGTCCCCAAACCAGGGTATCGGCGTTGGTGAATTCGGCCACGCGTCCCAGCGTGGAGGAATCCACAACGGAATTGGGAGCGATCCTCAGATCGTGAAACACCTGCTGCACGCGGTCCGGAGAAACCGTGCGCAGGTGCGACGACTGACCGACGTCGGTGCTCAACATGTCCGCCAGGCTCGGTCCCAACCAATCCCACGTCTGATCGCCCGAAGCGTTTTGAAACGGCATCACGGCCAGCGACAGAGCAGGGCCAGACTTTTCCGTCGATGAGAACAGGCTGCCCCGAAAAGAATATCCAACGATTGCGAGGATCAGAACGGTCACGATGCCCGTGACTAACGGCCACGGGACTGTCTGCCCCCAGGGCTTGACGTCGGGATGAAAACCTAGAGTCGCAGCGGCGCGGTTTCCCTGCCACGAGTCAAGATCGCGGAGCATCTCGGTCGCGCTCTGGTAGCGAAGCGCTGGATCGCGCTCCAGGCACTTGCTCACCACCGAGCTAAGCGCGCCCGGAATGCTGTCATCATGATCGGAAACCGGGACGGCGCGCTCCTGCGTGCGCTTGATCAGGCTGGCCAGCGCGCTGTCGGCGCGGAAGGGCATTTTTCCCGTCAAGAGCTCGTAGAGAATCAAACCCGCGGTAAAAAGATCGGACCGCTGGTCGAGTTCCTTGGCCAGCGCCTGCTCGGGCGACATGTACTCCATAGTGCCGACCAGAGCCCCGACCTGCGTCATGCCGTCGCCTTCCATGGTGCGGGCCAAGCCGAAGTCCATGACCAGAATCCGGCCGCTATCCTCGCGCATGATGTTCTGCGGCTTCAGGTCGCGATGAATCACGCCCACATTGTGCGCCGCTTCCAGCGCCTGGCAGACCTGCTGCATGATTTCGACTGCTTCTTCGGGGGAGAATTTCTTCTTCTCCTGCGCCTTTTCCTGGATCAGCGCCCGCAGGTCGCGGCCCTCCACGAATTCCATAGTGATGAACTTCACGCCATCGGCATCGCCCAGATCGTAAATACGGATAACGTTCTTGTGCGTGACCTGGCGCGACAGCAGAAGCTCCTGTTTAAAGCGCGCAAGAATCGACGGATTGGAAGCCAGTTCCGGACGAATCAGTTTGAGCGCCACCGGTCGATCCAACTCCCGGTCCATAGCCTTATAGACCGCGCCCATTCCGCCTTCCCCAAGCAACTGCAGGATTTCGTAGCGTCCGCCGAGGACGTCCCCCGCATCCAGCATGGGCGCGGCGATTGGCAAACGCGAAGCCGCCCGGCGGGCAGGCAGCGGCGGCAAGGGTGGCAGCATCCCGTCAACCATGGTCGCGTCGGGATCTATGTAGGTGGCTTGCGAATCGAAGTCGGGCCGGGGAAAATTGCTGCCGGATGGCCGGTCAGGATCTAGCGGAGCGCCCGAGCTGGAACTATCTCCCTTTACCGGAATGCTGACGCCGCCCTGGTTGGTGGTGTTTCTCCGATCCGGGGGATCGAACGGTGAATTCCGCTTTTGCATGTATCGCCTGGCCCAGGGGGGAAGCTCGCAGCGCCGCATGCGCCTCGAGGGGACAAATCCGGACCATTATATCCCAGCGGACGGTTACTGCTTTCGGGTTATTGATCTCTCGTGTTAACTCTCTAATCGCTACCCTCTGGTGAGGGATTCCATTGCAGAAAAATCGCTTTCGCCTCGCTCCGTGCGCCAGGTAGAAATAATCAGGGATTGGCGAAAGCAGTCGAGCTGCGCTCAACGGACAGCCGAGGGCGGCTATCCCCACGTCGGGCTGTTGTCTTCCCGCAGCCCGCATTTCCTGAAGCCATTTTGAGCCGCTCCACATCCCTGAAAGGTGCATCTCAAGAAGCGACGCACCTTCAGCCCCTACCAACACGGCCGGGCGGTACGCTGCGTTGGTTCGTGAATCGTCCAAATATGATCGTCCAATATGATCGTCCAACATGATCGCCCATTATGATCGTCCAATATGATCGTCCGATCAGGTAATCTTGGCTAAGACGCCGCGCACGGCGGTAAATCCGGAGGGAGATCGAAGCAATGCAAATCGCAATGGTGGGTTTGGGCAGAATGGGCGCCAACATGGTGCGCCGCTTGACCAGGGGCGGACACAACTGCGTGGTCTACGACCGCAGCCCGGAAGCGGTGCAGGCTCTGGTGAAGGAGGGCGCAACCGGCGCCTCGTCGCTGCAAGATCTGGCCGCCAAGCTTACGAAACCCCGCGCCGTGTGGCTTATGGTTCCGGCCGGCGTAGTCGATAAGACGGTGCAGGAGCTGCGTCCCTACCTCGAAAAAGACGACATCATTATCGATGGCGGCAACTCCCATTACGTCGACGATCTGCGTCACTCCAAGATGGTCGGCGAGTCCGGAATCAAGTGGGTGGACGCCGGCACCAGCGGAGGCGTTTTCGGCCTGGAACGCGGCTATTGCCTGATGATCGGCGGCGACGACAAGCCCGTGCAATATCTCGATCCCATCTTCAAGACCCTGGCGCCGGGGCGCGGCACCATCGATCGCACGCCGGGACGCGACAAAGCTCCGCCCACCACCGCCGAACAGGGTTACCTGCACTGCGGCCCTCCCGGCGCCGGCCACTTCGTCAAGATGGTGCACAACGGCATCGAGTACGGCATGATGGCCGCCTATGCCGAAGGATTGAATGTTTTGAAGCACGCCAACGCCGGCAACGCGCAAGCCACACTGGACGCCGAGACCGCCCCCATGCGCGAACCGGACCTCTACAAGTATGACCTGCCCATCCCCGAGATCGCCGAAGTCTGGCGCCGCGGCAGCGTCGTCGCCTCCTGGCTGCTGGACCTGACCGCCGCGTCGTTAGTCGAGTCGCCCGACCTGAAAGATTTCAGCGGTCGCGTCTCCGACTCCGGCGAAGGCCGCTGGACCCTGCTGGCCGCCATCGACGAAGGCGTCCCCGCCGATGTTCTGGCAGCCGCCGTATTCTCCCGCTTCACCTCGCAGGGCAGCGCCACCTATGCCAACAAAATATTGTCGGCCATGCGCTATCAGTTCGGCGGCCACAAAGAAAAGAAAGACTAAAAGAAAAGAAAGATTAACGGGAATTCCATGCCTGATGCCAAGCCCGATACGAAGCCCGATACCAAGCCGGATACGAAGCCAGCTGATCAGACTGACGAGAACAAGCCGAAAGAAGCTCCCGTTCCCGCCTGCCTGATGACCATCTTCGGGGCCAGCGGAGACCTGACCAAGCGCCTCCTGCTGCCGTCCCTCTACAACCTGGCCGCCGCCAATATCCTGCCCGATTCCTTCCGCCTCCTCGGCGTGGCCAAAGAAGATTGGGACGAGGCCAAGTTCCGTGCCCACATCCCGACCACGCTCCAGCAATTCTGGGGCGCGGCCGCCGACTCCTCGGTCGTGGCTTGG
>VFSW01010650.1_pt1 | contig 13018 bp, 8 predicted proteins | sample 5358111 | NCBI WGS metagenome assembly VFSW01 (sample SAMN11554181, study PRJNA540505) | mine drainage metagenome | isolation source: sediment from site ElyBrook_90M | place: USA: Ely Copper Mine, Vershire, VT | collected 2017 | reverse complement strand
ATAGAGAGAACTAAAGGCGGCAGACATGCTCCCGTTATCCGTCGTGTTGAGCAGCAGATCCGCAACCGGATTTCCGGTAAAGGCCGAACAAGTCAACGGATTCGGGCCGCACGTGAACCCGCCGGTAACTCCGAAGGTTCCGCCGAAGCCCTTATACGTGTTGTCGGCTGCCTGAAGAAGGATACCTTCGAAACCAACCTTCAGAGTGTGACGTCCGACAGTCTTTATAAGGCCGGCCGAGTACTGGTAATTAGAGAACGGTTCGGTAAAGTTTTGCCCAAAGCCATCACCGAGAGGGGCGTAACCGGTGAGGTTGATGTTTGGGAACGTTGTGCCACCGGTATACTGATTGGCAAATGCGGCGATCTTCCCATCAGCATAGGGGCCGCCTAGCTGGGTTAGATTGAAGCCCAGCGATTTGGACGCCGAGTCGTCGACGATGCGGGCCCAACTGGCCGATTGGGTAAGAATCAGAGACGGAGAGAAGATAGACGTCCATGAAAGTACGGCGTTATTTCCCGGTTGGAAGTTATTTCGGGTACTCAACGACGTAGGCGAGGCGATGTTGTTGAACACGTTGATGGCGTCAATTGTGTAATAGTCCCGCGAGTATCGAGCCATGATCCGCTGGTTTTCGCCGAAATTGTTGTCGATCTTGATGTCGGTCCGGTCATAGCTCGACCGTTGCGAGCCGGGGACCACGTAATTTCCGACGCCGGTATATTCTCCGTTCGGGCCGAGGATTCCGGGATTATTCGGTTGGGGGTAATACGACAGAACGTTTCCGGCGAAGGTGTTCAAGAGGCTTGATGGAATCTGATTGTTTACGAACGGTACGCGCGTAATAGTCCCATCGGCGCTCGTTAGCGTCGCGTACGGATTGTAAATTGTGATTGGGGTTCCGTTGGTGCTGAACAGGCCGGAAAAATCGCCGTTGCGCTGTGCCGCCGTTGGAACCTCAGTCGAGATCGTGGCGAGATTGTTTTGTTTCAGCCATTCGGTATCGAAGAAGAAAAAGGTCTTATTCTTTCGGATTGGCCCGCCAACAGTGAGGCCGAACTGATTGCGCTCCAGGTGAGGCAGACCTTGGCCAGCGCGATTGCTAAAGAAGTTGTTTGCATCGAGATCGTTATTTTGAAGAAATTCAAAGGCTGACCCATGGAAACTATTCGTGCCGCTCTTCGTGGCAATATTGAGCACGCCCGCACCACGACCGAACTCGGCCGGTACGTTGGTTGTCTGCACTTTGAATTCTTGCGTGATATCCGACGTGGGTTGAATCGGTGTCGACAGAAAGCTCCCCGCCGCTATCGTAACGTCGACGCCGTCCACCATAGAAATCGCCTGTGACCTAAACCCGCCGTTGATTTCGAATGATAATCGCCCCTGATAGGAAAGACCACCTAGATTCGAACCCGGCGCTGTGGCCCCTTCGGATCGGTGGTCGGAGGTGACTCCCGCCACCAGCGTCACCAATTGCGTTGGATCACGAAGCAGAAGCGGCATTTGATGCACCGTGTTTTCTTCGACTACGCTCCCTAGCGCCGAGGTCTGCGTTTCTAAGCCCAACGAACTGTCACTGATCGTAACTTCTTGCGAAAGCTCCCCAGGCTTCATCGTTACATTGATATTGCCTGTTTGATTCACCTGAAGGGGGATATCCGAAACGAGGGCCGTGCTAAAACCAGACGCTTTCGCTGTGAGCCGGTAGGTGCTGGGAGGCAGATAGTCAAGAGTGAAATAGCCGTCGCTGTTTGATTTCGTCGATCGATGGGTGCCTGTCGTGGTGTCTTCGAGATCGAGGTCGACATTCGACATTGCGGCTCCGGAGGTGTCAACAACCTGGCCTGTGAGTCGAGCGGTGGATGCCGCCTGTCCAAAAACAAGAGATGGCAGCAGAAAAGGCCCGATAACGCACGCGCGCACGGCGCAACTCTGATAGAGCTTCATGGGTCTAAAAACTCCTTCTGGAGAAATCTAAGGGATCATACCATCGGATAATCGGGTGTGTCAATAGGCGGATTGCTTTTTCTGCAAAGTCGCTACGGAGAAACCCTCCCGGCGCCGACGGTCTTTATGTCCTTGACGTCAGGGGCGTTGGCCAACGGATCCGGGTGTGGCGCTCATGGACGATACCGGAGCCGCAGTTTCGAAGCGTGAAGGGATTTTCCACTGCATGACCCCGGCTTCCCGCTGACGGGAAGCGACAAGGACTCTATACGAGCTTCTACGTTCGGATTTCTTCAAAGCGTCGGCATCTGGACCGATCCCGAGGGATTGCTGAGCGCCATGCCGATCGTTCCGTTCTTTGCCAATAGTCTTAGGAGCAGCGAAGTTCCGGCCAAATCGGTAGGTGTATAGCTGGCCGGGAGCCAGCGGTTGCTTCGTGCCGGACACGATCACGGCAGGGTCGTCACCGATTCCGAATACGCCGAAGTTGTTGGCGACGGCCGGCTTACGTGACGCGGCGCCCATCCCCTTTCCAGGAATCCTGACGGGGGTTCTCATGCAGCCTTGTTCGTCGCAATCGCTTGCGTCAGGTGCGCGGGGAAGGTAGTCGAAGTCATCGCGCGTGATGCCGCAGAGGCGGCGGTAGAATGCGTCGGGGTCGGAATGGATCAGGAATCGGCGGTATTCGTCCAGGCGGAAGGCAGGGCCGTCGCAACCGAGATTTGTGTGGATCTGGGTGCATAAGTGCTCTCTCTGCCCTCGATTGAGGTGAAACCCCACTTGTGTCGGGGCCGGTATTAGCCGGCCAGCCTTTGAATCGCTAAAGGCAGTCCCTCGATGGGTACCGTCTCGGACGCGGTTACCATCAGGGACAGGCGAACGTACTTTCGAATGGGAACGCCCAGTGATTCCGCGATCTGTTCACACGTCGGGATTTCGCCGACGCTGGCCAATTCCGCCATCGCGGCATCCCGCCGTTTCTGGAACTGCCGGACAGTCCTCGGTAACGGATCGATGTGGCGCAAGTAATCGAGTAGCGCGCCGTGAATCCGGTGCTCGGCAAGTGTCTTTAGCTTGAGGTTTCGGGATGGATCGAAGCGGTCCACGGCCTGAATTAAACCGATGGTTCCGGCGGAAATCAGATCGTCGAGTTCGACCTGCGGACAACGGCCATGCAGTCGCCTTGCGAGCAACTCGACTTGGGGTATATGCGCGAGAATCAATTCCTCGCGATGGGATGCGGTCATCATTAGGAGATTCTCCCGATTCGGAGAAGAGGCCGCTTACGCGTCGGCGCTCGGTCGGGCTGGGTGATTCGCCGGACGCGGGTCTCAGTCACGGACTTCTTCGCGCCGCCCTTTGAGAGGCGTTCGCGGGTCCGGATTTCGCCGTTGATCTGGAGGTTCGCGCCCTTCCACAAAGTGGTTGCGTACTCTGCCGTCCGGCCAAATACAATGCAGGGGCGCCGGATGGTCTGCGATTGTCCTTCGCTCGTCGCGCGATTTTGCGAGGGCCGCTTGATATCGGATTCGGCGCCGGAGCCGAGGTAGCCAATCAATGTCACGTTGTTAAACATTCGGTTGTCTCCTTTTGCCCCGTCTGTTGACCGGGGCACCCGGAAGCAAGCGAGGCCGCTCCCAAGAGCGAAGCGGTGAGGCGGAGCGCTTTGTTGGGGGGGCTGGCCGGATTCCGGCGAGCGCAGCGAACGAACCCAAAGGGCGGAATCCGGCTGGGGGGAGCCGACAAAGCAGAGCGGAGACGAACGCCGGGCGCGGTCAGGCGTTCACGCCGTCAAGCGCAGCGGTGCCCGGTCAACGGATGGGGTAAGAGGTAGCGAGGGATTCATTGACCTGATTTGATCGGAGCGACCCTCGGTGTCGGCAAATGGATCCGAGCTTAAGTTTTTCGGGCCACGCCGTCGCGTTCGCAGTGAGGAGGAAGACGGGTCATAACAAGGAATACGGCCAGCAAGACAATTACAATCGTCCGGTGCGTTTCCATCGCTACAGTCCACAGGAAGTGGGCACCTGGAAACTCGCCTGCTGCCCGGCGGTCTCAAGCTGGCTGATCACCGAGGATTCCGAGGCCAGAGCGCCCATGCCGCCCGCGCACGAACAGTATTGCCCCAGCGCGTTGAACTCGTTCTGTACAGCAGCAATCCACTGGGTGGAACCAACGGGAAGGGTCAGCGAAGTGCTGTTGTCGGATTCGAACTGGTTCAGCAGAGAAGTGCAGTCCGGCGCGCTGGTGGTCTTTTTCTTCTGGACAGCCGCCACGGCGCCGAGCGCCGCGCCACCTGCCAGCGCCGCCCACAAAGCGGCCTTCGTGCCTCCGGAAATCGACATGGCCGTCGAGGGCAGATTCGCTCCGTGGTTCGCGTCGGCGACAGTGGCGAAGTTGGTTTGGGTGAGAGTCGCGACGCCGGTGACGCCTTCATAAGAGGCCCGCACGGCGATGCGGAAAGTTCCTTTGCCGAGCGGCGTCAATTCGGCGGCGGCGGCGCGTCCGGTGGGATCGGTGACTGCCTGAAACGACTTCTTCCCGCCATGAAACGCCGCGCCGGGCCGCCCTTGCGGCAATTCGAAAGTAACCAGCGCTCCGGCCACGGGCAGGTTCCAGGTGTCGCGCACCTCCACCACCGGGCGGACCGCTGTCTTGTTCTTCAGCACATTGGCGCCTGCGTCCCCATCGACGATTTCGATCTTCAAGGGACCGGCCGGAATGTTGGCTTTCTGCTGCGACCAGGCCAGCGACGCGGCAATGCCCACAGCAATCACACAATTCGCAATTTTCCTCATATTGTTCTCCAATTTGAAATGTTTTTGACAGACCCGGAACCTGCACCTTCGCGTTTTACGTTCGGGCGCGACTCGGGTTGCCGCTGTATCTATGGCGCGGCGTCGAAAACTATTTCCGGCCAGTGTGGAGATTTATGGCTATTGAGTGGAGCCGGAATGCGGGTCCGAAAAACGAGGAGGTTATCTGCCTAAAATTTTTTCGACCGCGGCTTCGCCGCGGTCAAGGGAAAAGGGAAAAGGAGTCAAGGGAACACTTCCCGGGCGCAACGGAAACCGATGTCGTCGAACCTGTCGCCAGGTCGGTACCTGCTCCGGTCCGCGGCGCGCAGATTCCTCTGGCCGCTGCCCCAGGACCCGCACCGCAAAACTCGCGCGTCTTTCGAAGCGTCGTACCAGTCCGCGGTCCATTCCCAGACATTTCCCGCCAGATCCAGGATCCCTTCCGGTGTTGCGCCTGCCGGATAGAGCCCCACAGGTGTCGGATGCTTGGGACCCTTCTCGCTGTAATTCGCTCTCGTGCTGTCAGGCTTCTCGTCGCTCCAAGGGTACTCCCGGCCTGTGACGCCCCGCGCCGCGCGCTCCCACTCCGCCTCCGTCGGCAGGCGCGCTCCCGCCCACGCGCAATAAGCGCTCGCCTCGTACCAAGACACCGATACCACCGGGCGGTTGGGATGTTGAATCTGCTCTTCCCATTCGCCGGGCTGTGTCTTCTCCCCGAACCCACCCGTCGGCCACCATCTTTCGTCCTGGTATCCGTCGTTCTCGACGAAGCGCCTGTACTCGGCCACCATCACCGGATACCGAGCAATTTGGAAGGCGCTTAGGCTTAATGGTTGCGCAGGATCGCCGTACAGAAACTCGCCCGCCTCGATGGTTACCCAGTTGTCCCGGTCCAGCCGCGGATCGCCGGCCTGGCCCAGCGCTTCCGCCGCCTCCAGCCGCACCGCGAAGTCGATACCAGCGGCCTTGCCGGCGTCGAAGATCCCCAGTACGGCATCCATCACGCCCGCATATCGCGGGCCGGGTTCGTACCGGAGCGGCCCCAGATCGCGGACCATGGCTCCCAGAAGCCCGGCGCAGCGGGCTTGCGCGGCCAGCGTGGGCCGCTCTCCCAGGTGGTCGAGCACGGCGTCGAAAAGGCCGTCCACTTTCTCCGGCCCTTGTTTCACATGCAGAACACCGGCCAGAAGCAAGGCGGTTTCGCGCCATTCGGGTTTGTAGATATTGCCATCCCGCAGAAGAAGCTCGCGCTGCGCGGACTCGGGTTTGCCGGCGATGGCGCGGGCCGCCAGATACTCCTGAAACGTGAGATGCCAGAACCGGATTTCGGTATCGCGGCTGACGACGATGCCGCTGTCCACCTCTTCTTCTTCGAGAAAGGCGAGTGCGGCCTCGATATCGGTGAACTGACCGGCCAAGGCGTCGGCGGCCCAACCTTTCGAAACTTGAACCTGCCGGCCGCGGGGATGTTCGAGCATAGCCAGGGCCAGTTGCTGGTGAAGAAACAGGCAGCGTTCGGCGGGAACCCTGCCCGGTTTCTCGTCCCGCGCGCGCGCCAGCCACACGAGGATCGATTCGTAAAGCTCGGCGCGCTGCTGGGGCAGACGCCGCTCGTGCCAATGCACAACGGCGAGCGCTGTGAGCATGACCGGATTTCTCGCCATCCGGCGAATCTCGGGAACGGCGCGGAGCGCTTCGCGGAGCTGGTCCAGGTGGCTTTTCGCAGACTCGGTGCTTTGCCCGAACAGCGCCAGGCACCAGCGTTCGAGGAATTTGTCGATGGCGTCCGCTTCCAATGGCTCAATCTGCGCCGTGCTGAAGCCGCTGAGCACGCTCCGCCCGGCATAGGCCAGCGGCCGCGTGGTGACGACGAAACGGCATTGCGGCCAAGCGACAGTTGCCGCCATGAACAGGCGGGCGATCCTCTCGCGCGCCACGCGGCCGGAGGCTTCGTCCAGGCCATCCAGGAACAGGATGGCGCCTTCGATCTCCACCTTATCGCGGAAGAAGCTCTCCCCCAACCGCCAGTTGTGTTCGCGGCTCATCGCAGCCATGTACTCGATCAGCCATTCCGGCGATTCCGCCGACGCGGGGCCGGAGTGGCCGGGCTGAGCGTGCCACTTGGCGATGTATTCAGCAAGGCCGGCGATTCTGACGAAGATCGGGAACGGGCGTTCGGGACCGGCCTTTTCATCCTTGTGGAACATCCCCATCAGGCGAGCCAGAAATCCGGCGATGCCCGGCGCCGCGGCCGGAGGAGGGCCAGCGCCCATCTGCTCGCGCAAAATCGCGTCGCAGAGCGCATTGGCGACGCGGCGGAGGAAGGTGGTTTTGCCGGCTCCCGGCTCACCGACGATCACCAGGCGGCGGTGTTCCAGGGCGTCCTCGAGGTTAAAGGTCCTAGCGGCTTCGGATTCGGATGGCAAGCCTTGCCGCTGCGATGCCTTCGTTAAGGGGATGTAGAGGTCGGCGATCGGGAAGCGGTGAACTTCGCCGCTGCCGACGTGGAGACCGCGGATGTCGATCCAGCCCGTTTGCTCGCGCAGGCAGGTGAGGTAGCGGACCGGGTCGGCGGGACGTTCCTTCGGTTCGGGCAGACGATGGCGCTCCCGCCAATCCCGCAGCGCGGATTCGACCTTGCGGCCCAGGTCGTCGGGGTTGGTGAAGGCAACCCTGGTGCGGCCGACATCGAGCCATTTCTTGAATTCGGCCAGAGCGTCGGCGTCCTGGGTGACCTCGGCGAGCAGCTCCGGCGTGGCCCGGCGTTCCCGGAATGCAACGACAATTCGATGTTCTTCATACTGAGTTTCCAGCCAAGGCGCGTCTTTCAGAAGAGGGAAGGCCAGCACCTCGATTCCTCTGCCTTCGGCGTGCTCGCATTCGAGCCAGGTGATGCTCTTCTGCGGGCTGCCCGGCTGGTCCGGCGGCTTCCAGCCATAGCGATGGGCGGCGATCACGACCAGGACATCCGTCTCCGATACTTTATCCAGGCTGGCTTGGAGCGGTTTGCGGCTGCCGTCGGCGTGGAAATACTCCATCATGACGGGGAAGAAACCGGCCGAGATAGCGGCATCCCGAGCGGCCGCGCGATAGGGTAGAAGGTCTTCGGAAGTGGAGGAGATGAAGACCTTGGGGTCGGAGGGAATTGACTTCGGCCGGGTTTCGCTCATGGGGCTACGTCCCGGGCGCAACGGAAACCGATGTAGATATACCCGTAGCCAGGATGGTACCTGTCCCGGTTCACGGCGCGCAGATTCCTCTGGCTGTAGTTCCAGGACCCGCCCCGCAAAACTCGCGCCGCTTTCGAAGTACCGTGCCAGTCCGCAGTCCACTCCAAGACATTTCCGGCCAGATCCAATATCCCTTCCGGTGTTGCGCCTTGCGGATAGAGCCCCACCGGTGTCGGATGTCTGGGACCGGTCTCGCCGTAATTCGCTCTCGTGGCGTCCGGTTCTTCCTGGCCCCAAGGGTATTCCCGGCCTGCGACTCCCCGCGCCGCGCGCTCCCACTCCGCCTCCGTCGGCAGGCGCACTCCCGCCCACGCGCAATATGCGCTCGCCTCGTACCAGGAGACCGATACCACCGGGCGGTTGGGATGCTGGATCTGTTCTTCCCAGTCGTCGGGCTGCGTCTTCTCCCTGAACCCGCCCGTCGGCCACCATCTTTCGTCCTGGTATCCGTCGTTCTCGACGAAGCGCCGGTACTCGGTCACCGTCACAGGATAACGGGCAATTTGGAAGGCCCTTAGGCTCACTCGTTGCGCAGGATCGCCGTAAAGGAACTCGCCCGCCTCGATGGTCACCCAGTTGTCCCGCTCCAGCCTCGGATCGCCCGCCTGGCCTAGCGCTTCCGCCGCCTCTAACCGCACCGCGAAGTCAATGCCGGCGGCCTTGTCCGCGTCGAAGATCCCCAGTACGGCATCCACCACACCCGCATAACGCGGGCCAGGTTCGTACCGGAGCGGCCCCAGATCGCGGACCATGGCCCCCAGAAGCCCGGCGCAGCGGGCCTGCCCGGCGAGCGTGGGTCGCTCTCCCAGGTGGTCGAGCACGGCGTCGAACAGCCCGTCCACTTTCTCCGGCCCTTGTTTCACATGCAGAACGCCGGCCAGAAGCAAAGCCGTTTCGCGCCATTCGGGTTTGTAAATATTGCCATCCCGCAGGAGAAGCTCCCGCTGCGCGGACTCGGGTTTGCCTGCGATGGCGCGGGCCGCCAGATACTACTGAAAGGTGAGATGCCAGAACCAGATTTCGGTGTCGCGGCTAACGATGATGCCGCTGTCCACCTCTTCTTCTTCGAGAAAGGCGAGTGCGGCCTCGATATCGGTGAACTGACCGGCCAAGGCGTCGGCGGCCCAACCTTTCGAAACCTGAACCTGCCTGCCCTGGCGACGTTCGAGCATCGCAAGCGCGAGGTGCTGTAGGAGGAACAGGCAGCGCTCGGTCGGAACTCTTCCCGGTTTCTCCTCCCGAGCGCGAGCCAACCACACGAGGATCGATTCGTAGAGATCGGCGCGCTGTTCGGGCAAGCGGCGTTCATTCCAATGCATGACGGCCAAGGCGGTGAGCATAACGGGGTTGCACGCTATGCGACGGATCTCGGGCATGCGGTACAGCGCAGCTTCGCTCAACTCCTGGAAATGCCGTTGAGCCTGACCGGGACTGCCGGGGTAAAGGGCTACGAACCAGTGGCGGAGAAAACTTTCTATGGCTTCGCTTTCGAGCGGCTCGATGCGGGCGGTCCGGAAGCCGGCCAGGACGCCCAGACCCACGTAGGTCTTTGGACGCGTGGTGACTATGAACCTGCATTCCGGATAGGCACTCGCCGCGTTCTCGATCAGGCGGGCCAGAAGCTCCCGCTCCGCCGGACCCCCTACTTCGTCGAGACCATCCAGCAGCAGCAGACATTTTCCGTCAGCGAGCTTCCTTCTGAAGAACTCCTCATCCAGTCCTGTGTTCCAATCGCTGCTCTCGACTCCTAGGAAATGGGGAATCCAGCCTGGACGCGCGTCTTCCGATCCTCCGGTCGACTTCAATTCATTCCGGATGTGATTGGCGAGAGCCGGCAACCTGATCAGGATGGGGAAGAGGCCCTGAAGTTCGGCAAGGGGTTCGGAAGGGGCCTCGCTAAGGTTTGCTCTGCAGAGCTGATAGCAAAGATAACGCAAGAGCGCGGTCTTGCCGCTTCCGGGTTCCCCCACGATACCTAACCTGGGACTCTCAAGCACCAGGGAGAGGGCGGACCGATCCTGCAGCTCCGCAGCACTGACTGAGGGCGCGACAAAGAGGTCCGTGATCGGGAAGCGATGAGCGACTGCGGTACCTGACTGAAGTCCTCTGACATCGATCCAAGCGTAGTTATCCCGCAACAACGCCAGGTACCTGGCGGGATCGGCTCCGCTTGGCGAATCGATACGTCTACCAAGTTCCGGATGCCGCTCCCGCCAAGCCCGGAAAAATTGTGACGCCAAGGCGTTCAGATTATCAGGCGTAGTGAAGCTGAAGGTCATCGTCCGCTCCCGAAGCCATTTCTTGAAATCCTGCAGCCTCTCAATATTGCGCTTCACCGTTTCCAAAAACTCAAAAGTAATAGTTCCGGATTCGACTGCGGACGAGAGCCTATATGCTTCCCGAAGGTCTACCGGCCACGAGTAGTTCTCGTCCACGACGAACGCCACCAGTTCCTTTCCCGACGCGATGGCAGAATCGCAATCAAGCCAGACCGAGCTCTTCTCCCCATTGGGCGGCACACTTCCGTATCGGTGAGCGACAATCGCGACAACTAGGTCGGATTCTGACACTTTGGACATGGTGGGGTCGTTCTTCGGCAATTGCGTCATCTCCGGACCTTCCGTCATCAACGGAAGCAAACCCACAGAGATGGCTGCATCGCGGACGGCTGATCTGTGTGCGCTTAGGTCCGCGCTGGTCGAAGTGATGTAGACCTTTGGGATGTCCGTGTAGGCCGCGGGCATTTCCCAAGCCGCATCGTTCCGCACGAGCCGGTCATAGAAGCGCTGATAGGCCTGATTAATCGATAGGGCATCGGTTGCCGTTGGGTCATCTCGTACGGCGACTCTCTCGCTGAAGCCATAGTAGTCTTTATGTGGTATTTCAACCTCGTCTAAATACTGTTTCAGATCGACGGCGTCGACGCCATACGCCTCCTTAAGGCAGCGTTCGAAATCGGCACGGTAGGTTGCCCGCGCATTCCGGCTGAGTTCGAGTTCGCCTGTGATGACGCGGCTGGGAAGTGGAAACACCGACAGCGGCCGCGGGTCGTCAGATTCGCGGCGGTAATCGATGGCCTTCGCGACTATCTCTAGCAGACCCTCCACACTCTGGCGGTTCGGCGTGAATACCGCGACCAGCTTTTCCGGCATGAGCATGGTGCAGACTCCGCTAACATCGGTTATACCGGTCCGAGAGTCAATCAAGCACCACGAATATTCTGAAATGATCTGTTCCCGTATTTCACGGAAGACGCGATGATATTTCCTGTGGAGTCCAGCCCAGTCGAACGAAGCGACCCGGTCTTGATAGCCAGCACCGAGCCGGCCCGCCTTCATCAGGTCAATACCGTCCGCAACCCCGGCTGCGACGTACTTCGAGAGAGGTAACACTTCGGCGAGTACATTCCCGCCGGATCTGGCAACAATTCGCTGGTATAGGCTACGATCCGTTTCGAGGAGATCCGCGAGATCCCGAAAGTAGTCGATCAATCCGGGCTCTTCACCGTCTTCCTGACTTAGATTCTCGTGCAAAGGAAAATAGCGGTGCAGCCCCGGCGCTTCCAAATCCCAATCCACGGCAAGAACTTTTTCACCGACCTTTTTCAATTCGCGACCGAGCAGGAATGCAATGTTGGCGAGTGCCATCGTCCGGCCGGTCCCGCCCTTGAAAGAGTAAAAAGTGGCGATGGTTCGCGTCTTGGGTTCTGAGTTCCCTCCGCTCATAGGCTCCTCCCAGGCGGAGGCTGCACTCGCATCTTAAAATTTGCGAACGCCGATTGCGTCGGCAGACGAAAATCCTTGATCTCTGCTATGCATTTGTTCTTGTGAATCAAGTTGGCGATCTCCGTGATCTGGTCGACAACGCGGATCGCTTGGAGGCGAAAATGGTTCGTGCTGTAGTAACGCCTCCCGTGATTGAGTTGGGGAGAGATGTCGATCTCCTGCAGCACCGCTGCCGATGGCGGAAGCTCCAGGTGACGGAATCGAAGAGGGATGATCGCCTTAATCGGCGTGTCCGGGAGACGTGCCTTGCCGAGTGCTTCCATGGCGGCCCATTCGATGCCGCACCACTCGTGGCTAAGATAGGCGCGCATCAGTATTGCCACCATGGCAACGCTCTCGCAGAGGTTTAGCCGGAGGTCTTCCGGCCACTCGGCACCTGGGGGGATATCAGTCTTGGCGATGTAGACGCACCCTTCGATCCCTTGGTATCTGAGTTCTCTGCGAATATGCTTCTTAAGCTCCTCAGCGCAGAGATCCAGCTCAGGCTCGCCCGTGAAGGGGTAGCTTATGAAACAATAATTCCGGAATCCGGCAACTTCCAGCCAATTCTGCGTTTCGTAGGTTATCGGCATCAATTCTCCGCCGGTGTAACTCGTTCAGTTTACAACGAGCGCCCACTCCCATTCGCTTTTCCGCCTTCGGCATTAGCCACAACACAAAGTCGTATGTCTTTCCGACCACCACGGCGGGTTCGTCGCGGGTATCGCCAGGCATCGTGCCTCCAATTATCCGTCCGAATGCGCTGGAAAATTTTCGACCGCGGCTTCGCCGCGGTAAAGGGAAAAGGGAAAAGGAGTCAAGGGAACACTTCCCGGGCGCAACGGAAACCGATGTTGACGCCCCTGAGGCCAGGTCGGTACCTGTTCCGGAACGCGGCGCGCAGATCCCTCCGGCCGATGTCCCAGGACCCGCCCCGCAAAACTCGCGCCTCTTTCGACGCATCGTACCAGTCCGCAGTCCACTCCCAGACATTTCCAGCCAGATCGACAATCCCTTCCGGCGTTGCCCCTGCCGGGTACAGCCCCACCGGCGTCGGATGGCCAGGACCACCCTCCCTGTAATTCGCTCTCGCGGCATCCGGTTCCTCTTCGCCCCACGGATACTTCCTGCCTGTCAGTCCTCGTGCCGCCCGTTCCCACTCCGCCTCCGTGGGTAACCTCGTTCTCGCCCACGCGCAATATGCGCACGCTTCAAACCACGTTACTCCCACGACTGGGCAGTTCGGATGCTCGACCTGGTCTTCCCACTCCTCCGG
>VFSW01010649.1_pt1 | contig 13018 bp, 13 predicted proteins | sample 5358111 | NCBI WGS metagenome assembly VFSW01 (sample SAMN11554181, study PRJNA540505) | mine drainage metagenome | isolation source: sediment from site ElyBrook_90M | place: USA: Ely Copper Mine, Vershire, VT | collected 2017 | reverse complement strand
CGACGAGCAACGCAGCCAGGCGGGATGCATCGGCGTTCAGATCGGGGCATTTATCCCCGTGGGACTGCCTAAGGCGTCTGTTGTGCTGGACGGGAGCCCGCTGCCAGAAGCCACAATCACCGCGGAAGGCTGTACGCCGTGATGATCTCGTGGGCCAGGCGGTCGACCAGCAACCCCGAACCCTCGCGAACGTGAATTTCGAGTCCCGGGACGAGCACCGTCCGCGCCCAACGTTCGGTCCCGGCTTCACGAGACGGTAGCACCGGGGGTTCTGCCGGAGAGGATCTCGCCACGCGGTTGGATCTCGCCACTGGGGTGCTCACGGGCACCGACGGCGCATCGGGGGCTTGCGGCGGCAAGGAAACCTCGGGTGCGGTGCGTATGGCAGGTGCAGGAACGGGTGGACGAGCCGGCACGGTGGAGCTTTCGTCTGTGGCAAAGCGGGCGATCATGCCGTCGATGGACAAGCCCGAGGATTGGAGCTCGCGGACATGTTGCAGACGAGACAGCACCGCGGGCTCGTACCGGGTGTACCGACCCTGCGGCGTCGGCGCGGGAAGCAAACCGCGCTGGATGTAATGCCGTATCGTGCGCGCGGAGACTCCCGAGACCTCGGCGAGTTCGTGGATCGTGTAGGACATCGCGCCAAGAATGCGCCAACTCGCCAAGGTTGAAAAGCACGGTGACCGCATCACCGCCTGCGCGCGGTCATCCCAACGCTGACCTCGGAGTTGACGCGCCCACGATCCTCCCGGACGATTCCCTCTGCCGTTGGTGGCACCATGAACGACCGCGCGACGCCAGGTACGCTTGCAGGCTCCGTCCTGGTTGTCGAAGACGACGACGACATCCGCGAGACCCTTGGGTGTATTCTCACAGAAGAAGGCTACCGGGTGTCCATGGCCCCGCACGGTGAGGCCGCGCTCGCCCAACTCGCGGCGGATTCCGATCTCCCACGGGTGATCCTTTTAGACCTCACGATGCCTCGCATGAGCGGTAGAGCCTTGGCCGAGCGCCTGCGTGCCGAACCGCGGTGGTCGGGGATTCCCGTCGTGGTGATGTCGGCGGTCAACGACTTTGATCTTGAGATCGCCGCGGTCGGCGCCGTGGGCGGACTGCGCAAGCCCGTGGATCTCTGCGACCTCCTGGCCGTGGTCGAACGCTACGCAGCCCCGCCACGGTAAAAGCCCTTACGGTGTATTCACTGGATCGGGTGGTGACCCAACCGGCAACGTGGGCAGTGGGCCGAGCCCCGGCGTTCCAAATGGGACGGTCCCCGCGAGGTCTCCCACCACGACGTCCCGGTCGTCGGCAAAGAAGCTCTCGCGACCATAGACCGTGTACACCCGCACGCGCCGACCGAGCGCCTGGACGTACTGATCGGTGTGCCGAACGAGCGCCACGGGACCGAGAGTCTCAAGGTCTTCGCGAATGTCCAACGCAAGCTCGCGGTCTCGTCCGCCGACTGGCAGATGCGCGTGTTGCAGCCAGACGGTCAGCAAGCCCCGGCCAGGGCCCAACACCACAGCGGGGCGGCCACCCCGAAGGATCTCGTGGGTCAATCTCCCCGCGGGATCCATTCGCGTGAGTGAGGGCTCTGGCGTGCGAAATTCGTACTTACGGGTGTCCTGAAAGCCACCCGGTTGGGAGACACCCGGAAGGCTGTTGCGACGCCACGCGCGCAGCGGTCTTAACTCGGTGTCGTAGACCACTTCGACGTCAGACACCTGCAACGCCCAGTCCTGGTGCACCGTGGCGATGACCAGACAGTCCCGCCGACGAATCTCAAAAAGCTCTTGGACGTTGCTCTCTAGCGAAGTGTGCCCCGCGCGGAGGTGACCCGAAAAGAGTACTTCTCCCACGGGCAACGGTGCTGCACCGCACGACGGGTAAGGGATCTCTGGGACCGAGGCGACGGGAATGTGCGTGTGGTGACAAGAGATCAACGCCAGTGCGAAGACCAGCGGGGTGAGCCATGGAGGATGGGGAGAGGAAAAAGCCATGGGCCGCGGGGAACAACATCCCCGGTGCAAACTACAGAACCGTGCGGTCAGTGACCTTCGTGGACTTCATCAAGATGGTGCTGAAGAACCGAGGCCGGAGGAGGCGCTGGAATCGTCAGACCACCAGGGGCAGTCCTGCCCGTGGGGGGATAAACCGTCACGCCGTTGTCGACGTCGACGTCACCGCGGGTAGTCAGATCGTTGAAGGTGTACAAAAGAAAGATCCCGAGAAACACGAAGGCCGCGAGAAAGATCACGGTGTAAAAAGGCTTGTCGTGCCGGAGGTGCATGAAAAAGGTCGCCACAAGGGAGGCCTTGAGGGTCGCGATGACGACAGCGACGACGGTGTTGGCCGAGCCAAGGTCGACGTAGGACGCCGCGACGGTGAGCACCGTGAGACTGATCAGTGCGATAAAAATCCCGACGAGAAAACGAACGGATGAGACATGGGCGTGGACTGCGCCGTCGTCCAGGTGTGTGTCGTGATTTGCGGTGCTCATCAGCCCACCAGGTACAAGAGTGGAAAGAGGTAGATCCAGACGAGGTCGACGAGGTGCCAGTAGAGCGCGCCGATCTCGACCGGGGTGAAGTACTCCTTGCTGAAATCACCGCGGAGGTTCCGGCGAAGCACCCAGGTCAAGAGGGACATGCCGATGACGACGTGAATGCCGTGGAGGCCGGTCATCATGAAGTACAGCCAAAAAAAGAGGTGCGCGCGGTATGGCAGCGGGGGGCCGGGGGGGGCGTAGGCTGGGAGGTACGCGAGAAAGGGGCGTCCGGGGAGCAACCCGTCGTGAAACTTGTGCCGGTACTCGAAGAACTTGACGATCAGAAAGATGAAGGCACAGACGATGGTTGCGACGAGGTACGCCGAGGTTTGCTTACGGCGGCCAAGCTGCGACGCACGTACAGCGAGCGCGGCGGTCAAAGAGCTTAGGAGAAGGACAACGGTGTTGATCGCCCCCATGATTCGGTCGAGGCGAAGGTGAGCTTCGCGAAAGACCTCGGGTTCGGCGTTGCGAAAGACCCCGTAGGCGACGAAGAGCCCGCCAAACATGAGGATTTCAGTGGCGATGAAGATCCACATGCCGAGTTTGGCAGCGTCAAACTGCTGCTCGGGCGTGTCGAAATGGTGGGCGACGAATGCTGGGTGAAGGTGTTCGTCACCGTGTTCTTTCGTCAGGGGAGAAGCCGTGGTCATGAGCGTTTTCTACTCCAGCACGATGGGGGGCTGATGGGGGGCTCAGTGGACGTGGAGGCGTTCACGCCTTGGGTCGGTCCTCTTCGAAGCCGTCGAAGAGTTCTGACTCAGTGGCGAGGTGATAGTCGTACGGGCCGCGTGTGATCGTTGGGATTTCTTTGAAGTTCTGATTGATCGGCGGAGACGCAGTCTGCCACTCAAAGCCCGCGGAGCCCCATGGGTTGGGGGGAGCCTTGGGGCCCGAAAGCAGCGACTTGAGAAGCACCCAGGCGAGAATGAAAAACCCTACGCCGAGCACCCAGGATCCCACGGTCGAAAACGCATGGAAGGGTCGAAACTCCGGAAGGTAGTCGTAGTACCGCCGCGGCATTCCCCGAGAACCCATGATGAACTGAACCATGAACACGGCGTTGAAGCCCACAAAGACAAAGAACCAGGAAATGGTGGCAAGCTTTTCGTCGTACATCTTGCCAGTCATCTTGGGCCACCAGTAGAGCAAGCCGCCCATGAAGGCCATAACCGTCCCGCCCATCATCACATAGTGGAAGTGGGCGACGATGAAGTACGTGTCGTGGAGGTGGATGTCCACGGCGAGGGTGCCGCAGAAGAGCCCGGTGAGACCTCCGATGGTGAAAAGAATCATGAAGCTCAGGGCGTAGAGCATCGGGGTGGTGAGCCAGATCGAGCCCTTGTAGAGCGTGGCCACCCAGTTGAAGATCTTGACGCCCGAGGGGATGGCGACGAGAAAAGTCAGCGCAGAAAACACCATGTTCGCAAACTCAGATTGACCCGAAGTGAACATGTGATGGCCCCAGACGAGAAAGCCCAGGAGGGCAAGGCCGAGATAACTCATGGCGATGGCTAAGTACCCAAAGACGGCGCGGCGGTAAAACGTAGCGATGAGTTCGCTCACGATGGCCATCCCCGGCACTATCATGATGTACACGGCCGGGTGGGAATAAAACCAGAAGAAGTGTTGAAACAGGACTGGGTCGCCGCCAAGGGCAGGGTCGAAAAACCCCAGGCCAAGCGTGCGTTCCATCGTCAGGAGGAGGAGGGTGATGGCGAGCACAGGGGTGGCGAGGACCTGGATGATCGCCGTGGCGTACATCCCCCAGATGAAGAGCGGGAGGCGGGTCCAGGAGAGACCCGGGGCGCGGAGGGTGTGAATCGTGACGATGAAGTTAAGGCCCGTGAGAATGGATGAAAACCCGAGGATGAAAACCCCGAGAGTCATGGAGACCACAGAGGCGTTGGTCGTGGTGCTGTAGGGTGTGTAAAAGGTCCAGCCGGTGTCCACCGCGCCGGCGATGATGCTGTAAAGACAGAACACCGCGCCGATGACGTAGACATAGTAACTCAGAAGATTGAGACGCGGAAAGGCGACGTCTTTGGCCCCAAGCATCAGGGGGATGACGAAATTGCCCAAAGATCCCGGGATCGACGGGATGATGAAGAGAAAGACCATGATCGCGCCGTGCAGGGTGAACACACGGTTGTAGGTCTCCGGCCCCATGATGGTCCGGCCGGGGGTGAGCAGTTCGAGCCTCAAGAGTAGGGCGAAGACCCCGCCGAGGAAAAAAGCCAGGAGCACTGAACCGAGGTACATCACCCCGATGCGCTTGTGGTCCAGGGTCAAGAGCCAGGACGAGATCCCCTTACCCGCTTTGAGATAGTTCTCATTCGGGTCGATCTCGTCGCCGTGATGGATCGGCACTGCAACGTCGGTGGCCATGAATTTACCTCTGTGCTCCGCGAATTCCGTGGGCGGTGATCAATGGAGCGTCCGCATGTAGGCGATGATCGCGTCGATCTGCCGGTCATTAAGCGAACCCGAAAACGTAGGCATCACAGGCTGAAATCCACGGACGATCTTGGCCTGCGGTTGCAGAATGGACTCCCGTACGTAGTTTTCGTCGACGGTGACCACAAGGCCGTCGGACATGGTCTCTCGGCGGCCCCAGAGATCCTTCCACGAGGGACCCGTGATCACGCTGCCGTTGGTCGAATGGCAGGTGTTGCAAGTGTACTGTGTGTACAGCATCTCGCCCCACTGCGCTGGCGTCTTGCCGGGCGGCGGCGCGAGTGCCGCGTCAAGAAAATGGTTGAATTCGGACTGGCTCTGGATCACCAGGTTGCCGCCCATCGAAAAGTGACCGGTGTAGTGCTCTCGTCCGTGGGCGTCCACCGAGGGGGTGTTTCCCGCGGCGCCGCAGTACTCGGCACAGGTGAAGGGCACGGTGCCACGGGAAACCGCACGGAACCACAGGGTCTCGTACTGACCCGGGACGGCGTCGCGCTTGACCCTGAAGGCCGGGATGAACATCGCGTGGATGACGTCTTCAGACGACAGGATCAGCCGCACGTCACGGTTGACGGGAATGTGCAGTGAATTCACCTCGTGGGCGCCGTTGGGATACTCAAAGTCCCACGACCATTTGCGCGCGCGCACCCGGATGTCCAGCGTGTTAGCCGGGGCCACCGAGAGGTTCACGTAGTTCTGAAAGCCCCAGTGAAAGAGCATCACGAGGAGGATAACCGGGGCCACCGTCCAGGTGACTTCGAGGACCACGTTGTGGCCCGTGGGCTCGGCTTTGACCCCGGGACGCCGACGGTACTTCACAACGAAGTACAACGTCGCCACCGTGACCCCGACAAACATGATCACGCTGGTCCAGTAGATGAAATAAAACAGCCAGTCGTAGTCCGCACCGAAGGTGGACCACTCGCCCGGGAGCTGAAGTGAATGTTGCGGAATGTTCATCGAAGAAGCCTTGTAGCCCCTGGTGTTGTCCGAAGGTTTCGGGACGGATCTTGCGGTCTCACGCCGCTGTCCCCGCGTGGTGATTCGTCACGCCTTGCGCTGGTGGTGCCAGAGCCCGAGTACGTTGTCGTCTGCGATCCCGCACCCAGAGCATTCCGACCATTCCTCCAAGAAGAACCATGGTCACCACGCCGCCGAGTTGCATCACCCGCCGCGCGACCAGGACATACCGTCCGCCACGGGGGTCATAGTGGTAGCAAAACAGCACGATTCGGTCGACTGTCGAAATCGAACGTCCCTGGGATGCTTCAAGCAATCCAAGACGCATGTCGTTGGGACGGTACTCTAGCCCGTAGAGGTACCTCGCGACGCGCCCTTCGGGTGTCAAGAGCATGGTGACGGCGGGGTGCGCGTACTGCTGCTGCTGGGCGTCGTACCGGTACTCAAAGCCCACGGCATCGGCGACCCGACGCGCCGAAGTCTCGTTGCCGAGAAGAAAATGCCAGCCTCGGTCGGCACCCGGGCGGTTGTACAATCGAAGCATCCGCTGGCGTTTTTCGGCAGCGACCGGCACGGTATCCCGTGGGTCGATGGAGATGGTCACGACGTCAAACTGGCTGCCTATCGTCCAAGACTCTTGCTGTAGGACATGGAGCACACTGTTGAGCACCATGCTGCACAGCATTGGGCAGCGGTAGTACACAAGATTGAGCACGACGGGCCGACTGCCGTGGATGTACTCCCCCAGACGCACCACCCGACCGTCTTGATCGGTAAAGGTCGCGTCGAGGGGTACCTGTGCGAGAAGGTGTTCTTGGACACCCACGCCGTGAAGTTCCTGCGGGAGGACATTGATCTGCGCGGCCGAACGCCCGGGGGCAAGGACGAGCGCCAACCCAAGCGCGCACGCCACGAGCGAGATTCCAGGGATGGAGGGGGGTACCAGCACAGCCCTACGGATGCCCTGCTCCAGGAGACCGCGCTGCGGGACGTACGGGGGAAGTATGCGCGGTTGGAGGACTCCCAGAAAACGGAAAGTACCCAGGAGGCACAACCGCTTGCATTTCAATCATGGTGGGGCCCGGCACGGGGTCAAACATGTGGGACCACGGCGGCGGGAGCCGAAGGCACAGGGACTGCGGGTGCAGTCCCCGTCGTGTCGGGGGTGGCGCTGGTGTCGGGCGAAGCGTCCGTCGATGGGTCGGGGGGCGTGAACTGATGCACCATCTGGAGCCAGCCGAGCATGGCCGAGAAATCACTCGATGGCCGCGGAGCAACGACCTCGGGCCGCTCGCCACGGCCGATGGTTTCCATTGCCTGGTCAATGGGAATGGGATGACCCTCGCGGAGACGAGCTTCGTCGCGAGCGACCGTGTGAATCAGGAGTTCCGACGGTCGGCCGTAGATCTTGGCGTGCTCTTCGTCGGAGTACACCGAGTTGAAATACGACTGGAACAGGAGCTCGGAGCCGATGATGGCGGCAATGGAGATGCCACCGATGAGGAGGATGGTCTTGACCGGCGGTTGGGTCTTGTCGGTTGCCATGACGAAGGGTCCTCAGGCGTTCTCGAAGCGAATCGAGCGGTCAAGCCGCGGGTCGCCGATGGGAAGCACGGGGTGCTTGGCCATGCGGAAAAAAACTAGCGCGAAGTAGATCCCGCCGATGCCAAGAAAACACGCGATGTCGAGCCAGTGGAACGACAGCGCCGTCGGCAGTGCGGGCGAAAGATGCAGGACATTGACGGAGTACATCGGCAGGACGATCCAGTAGGCCTCGACGATATGCATGCCCACGAGGATAGCGCAGCCAAGGGCGAGGTACGGCAGCCGACGCTTGACGTTGCGAGACATCAAGAGGGCAAAAGGAATCACGAAGTGGCCGAAGAACAGCAGGAGGCTCACGGCGACCCACGGTCCGTTGCTCCAACGGGCATGAAAAAACACGGTCTCTTCAGGGATGCTGGCGTACCAGATCAAAAAGTACTGCGAGAAGGAGATGTACGCCCAGAAGACATTGAAGCCAAAGGTGAGCTTACCAAGGTCGTGAAAGTGCTCGACGGTGATCGCGCGGCCAGAGACTCCAGTAGACCGAAGCCCAAGCGCAATGAGGGTGATGAGCGCGTGGGTCGAGACGATCGCGCCCGAAAAAATCCAGACGCCGAAGATGGTGGAGTACCAGAACGGGTTGAGGGACATCAACCAGTCGAAGGACGCAAAGGTGAGCGTGAGTGCAAGCACCAGGGTAGACACCGGGGCGAGCTTTTGTGCGGTCACGGTGAGTCCGCGGTCTTTGGAAGTGTCCTGGCGGGTAGAGTTGCGAAAGTACGTGAGCGCAATCCCGGACCAGGCCAGGAAGTAAAACAATGCGCGAAGGTAAAAGAAGTTGGTGTTGAGGTACGGAGCCTTGCCGCGAAGGGTGTCGGCTTCGTTGTGTTCGTCGATCTGCCGTGCACGGTCAAGAGAACCCACGCGCGCGTCGGGTTCGGCGTGGCCTTCGGAGGTCGCTTGCGATGCGGGAGAGTTGCTTTCGGTTGCGATGGACGTGGGAGAAGACTCGGTGTGCGTCCAGGGGTAGAGGTCACCCATTCCAGCCGCCACGGGGAGAAACAAAAGGGCAAAGATGGGCACTCCCGCAGCGAGACACTCCGCGATGCGTCGAACCACCACGCTCCATCCCGCTGACGTGAGGTGCTGAAACAAGATAAAGAACATCGCGCCGAGCGCGATGGTGACAAAATAAATGAAGCCAAAGAGGTAGGAGTACGCAAAGCGATGGACGTCGGACGAGCGGCCAATAAGCGCCGCACCGAGGCCAAGGACACCCACGGCGGCGGCGATCTTCCATGCACTGGCCCAGGGGCCGGAGGTGATTCGGTATTCGTTGGGGGCCGCCACAGGGGCGGTGCTCTCGGCGCTCACGGTGTCCCTCCGGTCGCGGGGGTCATGCTGATTTCAAGCGCACGGACATAGGCCACGATGGCCCAGCGGTCCTCGTTGGGCACTTGCGCAGCGTAGCCCGGCATGTTGCGCACGCCGTTGCTGATGGTTGCGAAGAGCTGCCCGTCTGGCATATGGCGGATCCGCAGGTCTGTCAGGTTGGCCGGCGGAGGGTACTGGTACCCTGTGACATGCGCGCGGACAAAGACCTGTCCGTCGCCCTCGCCCGAAAGCCCGTGGCAGGGAGAACAGTAGATCCCGTACCGGCCCTGGCCGCGCCGGACGAGTGCCATGTTTCCGGCCGCGCGGGCCGAGACCGTGTCTGGGACCGTGAGAACGTAGGCAGAGTTGTCGAGTTCGCGCCCCGTGAGTTCTCGGTCGTCGAGAAACTCACCGTGGACGACCGTGCCGGGCTCAGGTGTGCGCATCGTCCGATGGTCGAGAAAGAACGGGCTCTCGGACTGTGGGTTGTACTTCTGCTGGTACCACATGTCCCGGAGAAGCACGATCGGTGGGTTGGGTGACGGCTGGCCGCGGCAAGCCGACGCAAACGCGGCGACGAGCACGGCGGTGGTGCGAATGGCGCGGCTCACGGGCGGTCCTCGATGATCTCGATGTGGGCGGCGTGCGCGGATTCGAGGAGTGCCCAGGTAGCTTCCGGGTCAAACTTTGGATCTGCGCACTCGACGGAGATGAAAAACTTGTGATCGGTGGCGGTAAGAAATCGATCGGACTCGAAGATGGGATGGTGGTGCCGCGGAAGGCCGTTGAGACCTAACATCCCGAACACGGCCCCAAAGGAAGCGAACAGTACGGTAAGCTCGAAGCACACCGGGACGTACGACGGAATCGAGATGGCGGGTTTGCCACCGAGGATGAAAGGGTACGAGATCCCGTTGGCCCAGGTGATGAGCCCGATGGCCGTGAGAAGGCCGAGAATACCCATGCCGAGCACGATCCAGCCCAGGCGGGAGTCCCGGAGACCCATGGCCCGGTCCATCCCGTGGACAGGAAACGGTGTGTGGGCGTCAAACTGTTTGACGCCGGCGTCACGGAGCTTGGAGGCCGCGCCCAGAACGCCGTCGACCGTATCGAACTCGGCAAGGAGGAGCACGGGGCTGCCGGTGGAGGGTGAAACGCGGGGGGTGTGCGCTGTCGTGGACATGGGTTCAGACCGCCTCGGACCCAGGGTCGCCGTGGACCGCGCCATGATGATGACTGGCAGATGCCGCGGGAAGGGTACCTTTGACCTCGGCCATCGCGATCATCGGGACCCAGCGGATGAAGAGCAGGAAGAGGGTGAAGAACAGCCCGAGAGAGCCCATGAAGGTCGCAATGTCGATCGCCGTGGGGTGAAAGTACCCCCAGGACGAGGGGATGTAGTCCCGGTGGAGAGACGTCACGATGATCACGAAGCGCTCGAACCACATCCCGATGTTGATGAAAATGGAGATGATGAACATGGCCGGGATGCTTGTTCGGATTTTCTTGAACCAGAAGAGTTGTGGGGAGAGCACGTTGCAGGAGATCATGGACCAGTAAGCCCAGGCGTACGGCCCGAGCGCACGGTTGATGAACACGTACCGTTCGTACTGGTTGCCGGAGTACCAGGCGATAAAGAACTCCATGGCGTAGGCGTACCCAACGAGGGAGCCCGTTACCAGCATGGTCTTGTTCATCAATTCAAGGTGGGTCATGGTCACGAGGTCCGTGAGTTTGAAGACCACCCGGGCGATCAGCATCAGGGTCATGACCATCGCGAAGCCAGAAAACACGGCACCGGCGACGAAGTACGGCGGAAAGATCGTCGTGTGCCAGCCAGGTTCGACCGAGGTTGCAAAGTCAAAGGACACGACGGAGTGCACGGACAGCACCAGGGGCGTCGCGAGCGCAGCGAGAATGAGGTAAGCGCGCTCGTAGTGCTGCCAGTGGCGGTTGGAGCCCCGCCAGCCGAGTGCGAAAAAGCCGTAGGTAAGCTTACGAATGTGCTTGGTTGTACGGTCCCGCAGCGTCGCGAGGTCAGGAAGCAGCCCCACGTACCAGAACAAGAGAGACACCGTGAAGTACGTCCCGACGGCAAAGACGTCCCAGAGCAACGGGCTCTTGAAGTTTGGCCACATCTCCATCTGATTGGGGATGGGGAACATATAGTACACGCGCCAAATGCGGCCGACGTGAATCCCGGGAAAGAGCAAGGCGCAGATGACCGCAAAGATCGTCATGGCCTCGGCAAAGCGATTGATGGACGTTCGCCATTTCTGTCGAAACAGAAACAGCACCGCGGAGATCAGGGTACCTGCGTGGCCGATGCCGACCCACCAGACGAAGTTGGTGATGTCCCACGCCCAGCCGACGGGGCTGTTGTTGCCCCACACTCCGATGCCTCGCCAGAAGAGGTAGCCCACGGCGAGACCGAGGATGCCCGTGAAGGTCAGCGCGATGAGAAATGCTACCCACCAACCCTTGGGTGCAGGGTTTTCGGTGACGTGGCTGACCGCGTCCGAAATGAACTGAAAACTGGTCCCAGGCTTGACGAGGTCTTTCTCGCCAATGGCCTTGATGGGCGCGTTGCTGCTCATCCGAGCATCTCCGGGTTCGGATTGCGGATCCTGGCGAGGTAGGTGGTGCGGGGCTGGGTGCCGATCTCAGCGAGGAGTTTGTACCGACGGTCTTCGCGAGCGAGTCGAGCGACTTCGCTGCCGTGGTCCCGCAGATCGCCAAACACGATCGCTCCAGCGGGGCAGGCCTGTTGGCATGCCGTGCGGATCTCACCATCCCGGAGCGCCCGATTGGCCCTCCGGGATTCGATCCGCCGCTCTTCAATCCGCTGGACGCAGTATGTGCACTTTTCCATCACGCCCCGGAAGCGCACGGTCACCTCCGGGTTCATGGCCATGCGAACTGTCTCGGGCACGTCGGGGTCTTCGGGCTGGTACACCCCGTCGTTGTGCCAGTTGAGATAGTTGAAGCGCCGAACCTTGTACGGGCAGTTGTTTGCGCAGTACCTCGTGCCAATGCACCGGTTGTACGCCATGTCGTTAAGCCCTTCGGGGCTGTGCGTCGTCGCCGCGACCGGGCAGACGTTTTCACACGGTGCATTTTCGCACTGAACACACGCCAACGGTTGAAACGCCGCCAGCGGCTCGGTCACCGCGAGCGGATCACCGTCACCCTGGTTGCGCGGACTGACAAAGTACCGGTCGACCCGCAGCCAGTGCATGGCCCGTCCCCGAGAAACCTGGTCTTTGCCCACCACCGGCACGTTGTTCTCGCTCTGGCACGCGATGGTGCAGGCGTTGCAGCCGGTGCAGGCATTGAGGTCAATCGTCATCCCCCACTGGTGCTGGTACGCCGGGTCCGTCGAATCCCAGTACGGCACGCCCTGCCACAAGGGCAGCGTCCTCGGCGTCGGCGACCGCTCCGTCGCAAAGTCCGGGTGGGCCCGATAGTCCGCCAGTGTGGACTCGATCGCCACCGGGCGACTCTCCATCCGGTGCTGGTCCTGCGTCTGCGAGATCGGGTAGCGCCCCCCGACCTTGGCAACCGTGACGCCTTCAAGCAACCACAGCGCCTGTGAGGTACGCAACGGATACACGTTGAAGCCCCGACCGTTGCCCACGCGCCCCGCCCGCGTCCGCCCCCATCCCAGCGTCAGTGCAATGGACCAGTCGGCCTGTCCGGGCATCACCCAGGAAACCATTTCAACCGAGCGTCCATCTCGGGTGAGCCTCACGACGTCTCCACCCTGGGGATCAAGTCCGAGGGACCGTGCCGTCGCCTCGGACATGACCGCCGCGTTGTGACAGGTGATCCTTGTGATCGGGGCGGGGAGTTCTGGCAGCCAGGCGTTGTTGGCGTGTCGACCGTCGTACATCTTCGGGTCGGGCGCAAAAGTCACTTCGATGTTCGACTGCCCGATGGGTTGTCCTGCCGTGCGCTGCCCAAAGGCCGCGGCGATGGCAGCCGACTGCACCGTCGGCGGTGCCGCGACGGTCGGTGCCGCCGAAAAAAATCCCCGGTTGAGCGATCGCCGCCATTCGCGGTCGAACACCATGAGCGTGGTCGTGTCCGGGGAGAGAGCCGCCTGGGCGGTCTCCCGCACGAGGTCTCTCC
>VFSW01010648.1_pt1 | contig 13018 bp, 11 predicted proteins | sample 5358111 | NCBI WGS metagenome assembly VFSW01 (sample SAMN11554181, study PRJNA540505) | mine drainage metagenome | isolation source: sediment from site ElyBrook_90M | place: USA: Ely Copper Mine, Vershire, VT | collected 2017 | reverse complement strand
AATTGTTCAACGGCCCTCTGCCGGTTTTAGTGATTATCTGATGTCAAATAACCTGCAGATATGTCTGTTATATATGTTCTCATAAACACACTGCGAAACACTCTCCTCATTCTTTTCAAGAAGCCTGAAAAAGCGATCCTTCTTCATAGCTGCCAGCTTATACGCAACATGGATCAGTTGCCTCATATCAGGATTATAACCGGGGTTTCCCGGTATATGCCTTAAGGCAGCTGCAAATTTAACAGAATCCCATTCCGATACCAGGGCTTTGGATGGGAGCGACCCGGTCTTTATATCGATCACATCAGAGTAAGGGGCACACAGCTCCTCAATTTTCTCAAGCGATTCATAATAGATCTCCTTTACAAAAACGAGAGCTTCCCCGCCTGAGAGAGCCAGCCCAATTACCTCTTCGAGCCATGTGGTACCTGCTGTTTTAAGGTGTATCCCCTTATCATACTTACGGATCAGAGATCCTATATAAGGATAAACAGCAAATTTGTCAGACCCTGAATGAATACTCATCTTGAGGTTTTGCGGTAAACCGGATTCTTTAACTGAAAAGTCAATTACAAGCAGATCTGATTCAAATTCCCGGGCAAAATCCAGCGGATCTCCCGTGTAATCCACCCCTTTATTGAATCTTCCTGAAAATTTCGGGGCAATGGTCTGGACCGGAATTTTTTCCATTGCTAGCATCCCCAGAATAAAGAATAGTTCAACAGGCGTTTGTGGCACAGACACTTCATCCATTGACACCTCAGTGATAAAATTTCCGCTTCCTTTCGCTTTTTCAATCTTCCTGTAGATCTCCCCGGCCTTTAAAGCTGCGTAGAGGTACTTCTCTGCTATGCGGGCAATCTCTGTTTCTGAGATTGCAAAGGGTTTTATTATTCCGGGTATTTTAAGTGCTCCGCTGTATTTAACAGCACCTGAGAGGAACCTCCTTATTTCAGAATCTTCTGCCTTTTTCCCTATAGATGATGCAACATCAATTGTAAAGAAATCAGAGCTTTCAATAAACCTGTCAACTGTTTCGAGGTTAATATGATCGGCATCAACAAAATAGCTTTTTTTGAACCCTGCATTTTCCGTTTCGGTATCGGCCTCAGCTCTTACATCAGAGGGGTGGCTTCCTATTGTTACATGCTCCCTGTTGGATTTATTCCAGACAGGTGTAATTTCAGTACCTTTTGCTGCGGCTGAAATAATTGCCTTCAGCTGAGCTCCGCCCTGGTGCCCGAACCTGTCGCCAAGCCCGAAGGAGTATTTACCAATTGTTTTCATGTTCAGAATTTTATGTTGTAAGATCCTGTTTATATAAAGAAATCGACGTTTTCCGAGGTGATTATATCTACCGGAAGATACTCCATCTTTTCGGGTACCTTTCTCAGCGACAGGTAATCAAAGAGCTTTCTGACAGCCTTATAGGCCTGTTCTTCAGGTCGCTGACCAATCAGGAACCTGATAAATCCTGATTTAAGGTATTTTACGTTCTTATCCAGCAGGTCATACCCGATCAGGCTGATGTCGCAGGATCCTTTCTGTTCCAGGTAGGAAGCTATCAGATAAGCTTTTGAACCTGAAATGAATATGGATCCTATGGATCCTGCCTCGGCGAATGCACGATCGATTGCAGATCTGATACTCCCGGCTGACGGATCGGGGATATTGATCTTTAATTTCCTGCCCCTGTTCGCTCCCGATTCTTTAAGGTAACTCAGGCATCCGTTTGTACGGTTATTCAGATGATGTACATTCTGAATATCCCGGGCGATATTAACTATAAGAATATCTTTATTCACGGGAGTGACCAGATCGATAAGCTGGCCGGCAACCCTGCCGCTCCTGTACATATCTTCCCCGATATAGGCCAGAAAATCAGTCTTTTCAATATATCCATCGACAAAGACAAAGGGTATGTTCTCAGCTTTCAGGAGGGCACAGAATGAAGTTGATTCTGATTTGAAGATGGGCGCCAGGAGTACTCCATCGGGGTTGAGATTGAGAACCCGTCGGGTTTTCTTCTGAAAATCTTTCTCATCCAGCATATCAAAAGTAACCTGGCTGAGAGTCACATCAAACAGATCAAGCTCTTCAACTGCTTCTTTAATGCCGGAAGAGTGCTTTTCCCAGAAAGTATTATCTGCAGATGTTTCAGGCAGAAGAGAGACAAGGTGATATCCTTTCCTTGATTTTAATACCCTCGCCATTACATTGGGTGAGTAATTTGTCTCTTTCAGCAGCTGGCTGACCCGTTGACTTGTTTTTTCAGCGACTTCACCTCTTTTATGAAGCACCCTGTCAACCGTGCCTGTTGATACTCCGGCCAGTTTTGCGATATCTTTTATTCTTGTTCTCCCGGCTGACATAAGGCTGAAATAATTTATTTCCGTATTGGTTTAAGGTCATCTCCGAGGGGTGTCATGTCGGGCATCATCCAGTGAACGATTCCAAGGATGACCAGGTAAAGAGTTCCTGCAACAAGAAATGCATAGAAATAACCCTCTTTCCCCTGTGCGTCAAGCACTGAACCAAGACTAAAATCGGCAATGATCCCTGCGACAGCACCTACCATACCACCGATTCCTACAACCGAGGCCGTTGCTTTTTTCGGGAAGATATCGCTCACAAATGTAAACACGTTCGCCGACCATGCCTGGTGCCCTGCAGCTGCAATGCCAATAAGGACTATGGCGATCCATTGATTATCAGTCTTTGTGGCAAATGATACCGGGAGAATTATTATTCCGCATATCAGTAAAGTTATCTTTCTCGAGAAGTTGATAGTTCTTCCACTCTTGATAAGCGCTGAAGAGAGGTATCCTCCGAACACGCTTCCTATGTCGGCAAGAATATATATTATAATCAATGGTAACGCGAGTGTTTTTATGTTTATGCCGAACTGATCGAACAGGAATTTACCTCCCCAGAAAAGATAGAACCACCAGACGGCATCCAGTATCTTTGTAAGACAAAACGCCCAGGTCTGCTTCAGTGGAAAAACTTTAAGCCAGGGGATTTTTTCAGTGGTTTCAATTTCAGAGTCACTCAGAATATATTCAAGCTCGGCAGGGGAAACTTTCTTACTCTCCTCGGGTTTCCGGTATATTTTCAGCCACATGATTATCCACAAGCCTGAGAGGGCGCCCGTCAGCAGAAAGGGGTACCTCCAGCCGTCGCCATTTTCAGCTACAACGAACATTACAACGACAGGCGCCAGTATTGCTCCAAAGCTGGTGGCAGCGTTAAAGATTCCAGTTGCCAGGGCTCTTTCCTTCTTGGGGAACCATTCTGCAACGGTCTTTATACTGGCAGGAAAGTTACCCGATTCACCGAAACCCAGTCCGAACCTGGCAAGAACGAAACCTATAAGGGCAAAACTTTTTGATATGGTCGCGTGCAGCATACCGAAGAGACTCCAGATAGCAATTGAAAGAGTGAAGCCTTTTTTTGTTCCAAGGCGGTCGATGAGTCTTCCCATAAGCAGGAGACCTATCGCATAAGCTGCCTTGAATGACATATTTACCAGCGCATAGTCTTTGTTTGTCCATTTAAAGATCTCCATAAGTTTAGGAGCCATTACACCTAATAAGCTTCTGTCGAAGTAGTTAATTGTAAGTGCAAGGAAAAGCATAGAGAGAATACGCCAACGGTAATTTCCGGTATTGCTCATTATCAGGTTGTTTTAAGGTATCTGGCTATTCAGTGCGGGTTATACATTATATGTTGATGATGAAGTGGTGCCACCACGGCCGGTCCAGTTTGTATGGAAGAATTCACCGCGCGGGCTGTCGAGCCGTTCATAGGTATGGGCACCGAAGTAATCGCGCTGTGCCTGCAGCAGGTTGGCGGGCAGCTTTTCACAGCGGTACCCGTCGAAATAGCCGAGAGCGGATGAGATTGCAGGAACAGGTATCCCGTTCAAAACTGCCGTAGAGACCACACTGCGCCATCCCTTCTGTGCTCTGTCAACTTTTTCCTTAAAGAATGGATCAAGGAGGAGATTTGTGATCGAGGGATTAATATCATAGGCTTCCTTTATCTTGCCAAGGAATGCTGATCTGATTATACATCCGCCCCTCCACATCAGGGCAATGCCGCCGTAATTGAGCTTCCAGCCGTATTCTTCAGCTGCGGCTTTCATCAGGGCGTACCCCTGAGCGTATGATACGATCTTGGAGGCGTAAAGGGCATCCCTGATATCATTTATGAAAGAGGCCTTGTCTCCGGTAAAAGCAGCTGAGGGACCGTTTAATATCTTTGAGGCCTGCACCCGCTCGCTTTTTACAGCCGACAGGCATCTTGAGAAAACGGCCTCGCCTATAAGGGTAAGTGGTATTCCAAGATCAAGGGCAGCAATACCGGTCCATTTTCCTGTTCCTTTCTGGCCTGCCGTGTCGAGTATCTTTTCAAGAAGAGGCTTGCCGTCAGTATCCTTAAAGGCAAGGATGTCACGTGTTATTTCAATCAGGTAGCTGTTAAGATCACCTTCATTCCAATCCCTGAAAATTGAATGCATCTCCTCAGCATTGAGCCGCAGCAGATCCCTGAGCAACTGGTAAGCTTCTGTAATAAGCTGCATATCACCATATTCGATCCCGTTATGGACCATCTTTACAAAATGACCGGCGCCATTTTCGCCAACCCAGTCGCAGCATGGCGTACCATCATCTACTTTTGCAGCGATAGCCTGAAAGATCGGCTTGATGAATGGCCACGCTTCCTTTGAACCGCCGGGCATAATTGAAGGACCGAGCAATGCCCCCTCTTCGCCTCCTGATACACCGGTGCCAATATAAAGTAATCCCCTGCTCTCCACAAGCGCCGTTCTCCTGTTGGTGTCGGGGAAATGTGTGTTTCCGCCATCAATGATGATATCGCCGGGTGAGAGAAGGGGCATAAGGGTTTCAATCATCTCATCTACGGCACTTCCTGCTTTTATCATAAGCATTAATTTCCTCGGTTTTGCCAGAGAATCAACAAACTCCTCAATTGAATGAGTACCGGTGAAATTTTTACCTTTTGCCCTGCCGGAGAGAAAGTCATCGACTTTCCGGACAGACCGGTTGAATACAGAAACGCGGAATCCTTTGCTTTCCATGTTAAGTACAAGATTCTCACCCATTACTGCCAAACCTATTAATCCGATGTCTGATAGTGTCTTCATGATATATTAGATTTTGTTATAATATTCAGCAACGATCTCATCCATGATCCTGCTGGTCCTTGCTGCTGAGATGCCCGTACTCGGGGATGCGCCTCTTCCCTCAAGAGACTGAACGATCTTGTCAATCAGGTAATACTGTACATGTTCAGGTCGTTCATTCACAAATTCCTGCCGGCCTGACTCATTGATAAGTACAATCGGTTCAAAGCTGAAAGCGGAAAACTTCAGGGATCCTTTTGTTCCTGTTATCTCTATTATATCCCTGTTGCTTTCAGGAGCTGCATTGAAACACCATGTCCCTGTACCGGTTATATTACCCGGAAAAACAAACTCTGCTGTTACCAGATCTTCAGCTTTATAAAGTCTTCCCTGGTTGAGTACCGTTGATCTGACCTGCTGAACAGGGCCGAAGAGGTAGTCGAAATAATCAAGCTGATGGCAGCCCAGATCAAAGAAGTGCCCTCCGCCTGAGATCTCCGGATCAACTCTCCACGGAAGCTTCCCTGATTTTTCATCATCAGAGGGAGCTTTAAACAGCTGAACCTGCAGGAGCCTGACATCACCAATGGCTCCTTCTTCAATAAAATTTTTAACCTTCAAAAAGCCGGGCAGGGCTCTTCTGTAATATGCGACAAATACGGGCACCCCTTTTTTTTCTGATTCAGTGTTAATCTTCAGGCACTCAGAGTAGTTTGCTGCCATCGGTTTTTCAATATAAACCGGTTTCCCGGCCCTGATCGCAGCAAGAGCATATTCTGCGTGACTGCCTGGTGGTGTGGCGACATATACGGCATTAATATCCTTATCATTTATAAGCTCAGCTGCCTCGGAATAGACTTTTGGAACATTATGCCTGTGGGCGTAATCCTCGGCAAGCTTCCTGTTTCTTCTCATAACGGCAATGAGAGCTGAATCCCTCACTTTATTGAATGCAGGGCCGCTTTTGACTTCAGTCACACTACCACAACCTATAATTCCCCAGTTTATCACCTTAAGGTTATTTTTTGATTTAATCCGTCATTCTCTCTTTTGAAGTCCATAAGCCAAGGGCAGGATTCGAGATATAAAATATTTCCTCACCATCGCTCATTTTATTGAAACCCTCCTTCATATTCAGAGGGTTATATTTAGTCATCATCATCTTCAGATCATGATATTTAAAATTCACTGATTCTATCTCATCCCTTGTCAGATGACCGGGACAATAGGTAATTGAGAATCTTTCTTCGGAGCTTCCATGGATAAGATGGGCAGCTGCACTCAGGTTATTTCGCAGCTCTTCATTCCCGCTTAATGATTCAAGTGTGGCAGGAGTTCCCCTGTAACCATATTTCCTTACCAGCCTGTCGATCTCTCTGTCTTCGCCAAATTCCTTCAACCCGGGTGCCAGCACAATCAGTTCCCCATTGTCAGCCATTGCCATACGGGTTCTGTAGATGCTCTTGTTTCCCAGCCAGGTGCTTTTGAATTCCAGAGGGTCAAGATAGACAACTACCTTTTTCAATGGTTTTTCAAGAACAGAGAAATTAACTTTTATCGACAGCTCTGCGGCAAGCCTGAAGACCTCCTCGTCATCACCGATAAATAGTCCGCGGATAACAAGCTTTCCGGAGGGATCCCGTCCTATCACCGTATGTACATATACAACAGGCAGATGGTTCATGAACTGCCTGGCTGCATGATTAAGAAGGCTCCTGACAGGGTTATTGTATTTCCCCATAATTCGCTCCATACCGTACACAGCTCCGATAAAATGACTTTTATTGATCCCTTCAGGCCCTCCTGTTCCTATAAGGAGGTTTTTTGTATAGCCGGCCATGCCTATAACTTCATGAGGGACGACCTGTCCGACAGATAGGATAAGGTCATGTCCTCCCTCAAAAACGAGCCTGTTGAGCTGTGCCGGCCACGAGTATTCTACCGCTCCACCGGTTATTCCTGAAACAATATTACCCGGCAGAGTGCCAATTGTTACCACGTCTTTTCTGAAATCATGAGTGTGGAACAGATGCTCCGGAACGCCCTTAAACATTTTGTCCAGTTCCGCCTTTGACATGGGGGCATGGGTTCCCAGAGCAGGAAGGATATCCTTCAGGTTTTCCCTGTAATAATTGTATATAAGTGAGGTCAGATCACCTGCTCTTGAGTGAAACCGGCTAAAATCAGGTGGCACCGCCAGCACTTTTTTCCTGACTCCAAGCTTGTCAAGAGCGGTATACAGTCCCGATTCCAGTTCCTTCTGTCCGATAACTGTCTTTTCAGACCCTGACTGAAAGTAAATCATTTTAATAGTATTTGATAACCCGGGTTAAAAATATAAAGCATCCTCCACACAGACTTATACTCCGCTATAAGCACTAAAACCTCCGTCAACAGGAATGACAACACCGGTAACGAAGGCCGACAGGTCGGAGACAAGATAAAGCAGTGTCCCTGTCAGCTCCTTCGGGAGACAATATCTATCCATCGGTGTTCCGTTGATAATCTTCCTGCCCCTCGATGTAAGCTCTCCGCTCTTTTCGTCTATCAGCAGGAACCGGTTCTGATTCGTCAGCAGAAATCCGGGAGCAATTGCATTGACTCTTACACCGGTCCTGGCGAAATGAACGGCCAGCCACTGTGTAAAGTTATTTACGGCAGCCTTGGCTGCAGAATAGGCAGGAATTTTGGTAAGCGGCCGGTAAGAGTTCATTGATGAAATATTTACAATAGCACCTGACCTTTTATTTACCATGTCCCTGGCAAAAACCAGTGATGGTATAATGGTTCCCTTAAAATTAATATCAAAAACCTTGTCGAAGCCCTCAATCTGAAGTCCGAAAAATGTGCCATCAAGATCTTCGTTCTCAGTTCCTTCCATCCTTTCTACCCTGGTAGTGGCTGCGGGAGAGTTGCCTCCGGCGCCATTCACAAGAATGTCGACCGGTCCTAAAAGTTTATTTATTTCTTTCCTGGCCTCCTCGAGGGAATTCCTGTCAAGAACGTTCGCAGAGAGACCGAGTGCTGAAATTCCGTATTCCCTGCCTATAGCTTTGGCAACTTCTTCTGCGGCTTCCCTGTTAAGGTCGAGAATTGCACATTTAACACCCTGTCCTGCCAGCGCCCTGGCCATCTCAGAACATATTACCCCGGCACCTCCGGTGACAACTGCAACCTTATCACTGATCTTCAGATCGTTCATTTCAGTTTGATTTTTTGTTAAAGCTAAAATAGTTATTTGCATTGGTATACGAAATGCCTTCGATCAATGATTTATGGAGCTCCTCGTCATCAGGCACCAGTCTTTTCTCAACCATTCCGCCTATGAAATTACAGACCAGCCGCCTGAAATATTCATGACGTGGGTAGGAGAGAAAGCTGCGTGAATCAGTCACCATCCCAATGAATCTTCTCAGCAGTCCCAGTGATGTCAGATCCTTCAGATGCTTTTCCATTCCCTCTTTCTGATCGAGGAACCACCATGCCGGGCCATATTGTACCTTCATAGGTGAGGAGCCATCATTAAAATTGGCGGCCATTGTTATCATCATTTCATTATCAGCAGGATTAAGATTATAGAGGATAGTTTTTGAAAGCTGGTCGGTATTGTCGAGTGCATTGAGGAACTTTGACATTTTAACTGCATCCTGTGGCATTCCTATTGAATCCCATCCTGTATCAGGTCCCATTTGCCTGAATTTCCTGGAGTTGTTATTCCTGAGGGCTCCAACATGGAACTGCTGGGTCCAGCCTCGTTCATGGTTCATCCTGCATAGCTCGATCAACACTGCCGAGCGGTACTTCTCAGTCTCTTCAGCCGATATAGTGCTCCCTTTAAGAAGCTTCCTGAAAATATTATTAACCTCCGAAGGAGTGCAGTCGGCATAATAGAACCGGTCGAGTCCGTGGTCGGAGAGGAGGCAGCCTGTATCATTGAAGAAGGTATGCCTTTTATGAAGAGCTTCAATCAGATTATAATAGGTTTTGATGTCGTTGCCTGCTGCGCATCCGAGTATGTGAATGTACTTGATGAATTTATCAGGTTCACCGGTTTTAAGAACATTATCTGGCCGGAAGGTAGGAAGCACAGCGATTTCAAAAGTGTTTTTCAGCCTGATATGGTGCACCAGTGAATCGGCAGGGTCGTCTGTGGTACATATCACCTCTGCCTTCATCTTCCTGATAAGCGACCTGGTGCTGAACTCCCTGGTACGCAGCATTGATGATGCTTTTTCATATATCTCCCCTGCGGTTGAGGGTGAAAGGAGTTCAAAAATGTTGAAATACCGTGCCAGCTCCAGATGCGTCCAGTGGTACAGCGGATTTCCAATAGTCGCCGGAACAGTCGCGGCCCACTTCTTAAATTTGTCAATATCCGGGGCGCTTCCGGTGCAGAACTCCTCAGCAATCCCATTGCTTCTCATAGCACGCCATTTATAGTGATCTCCCTCAAGCCAGGGCTGGGTGATGTTACTGAACTGGCGGTCCTCTGCTATCATCGAAGGTGAAAGATGACAATGGAAATCTATTATAGGCTGATTTTCAGCATATCTGGTATAAAGTTTTACAGCAGTTTTATTGTCAAGAAGAAAATGATCATTAATAAATGGCTTCATATTTTAAACAGGATTGCAATTTTTCTTAAATTTGAAAGTAAGCGTTTCGTGAACGAACACGAAAATAGGAATTACAATCCAATAATTCAAGAAATATTTAAAATGTAACAGATACGAATCAGATTCCGGTGAATAAACGTGCTGACGCAAATTATGTACGGGGAATATTCTAAAAAGATTTAAACACAACAATTGAGTCCGCTCCGAAAAGGCCCAAAAATAAAAATGCCACGACTTTTCGGAGAAGGCTCACAATTAAAATTTCAAATAATATGAAAATGGAACTGAGATATGCTGCTAACCCCCGCGATGTTAAAAGTTATGATACCAGAAGACTGCGGGAGGAATTTCTTATTGAAAACATATTTATTGAAGATGAGATATCTCTTGTCTATTCTCTGTATGATCGTTACGTGGTGGGAGGTGCCATGCCGGTAAAGAAAGAGATCATTCTTGAGAGTGCCACAGAACTCAAATCTGAACATTTTCTCGACAGAAGGGAGATGGGGATCATAAATACCGGCGGAGAAGCAGAGATAAAGGCTGGAGGATCAGTCTATACTCTTGGTTTCAAAGAGGCATTGTACCTTGGGAAAGGTACAAGGGATATCTCCTTTAAATCCGCAAATTCTTCGCATCCGGCAAAGTTATATATAAATTCTGCACCGGCGCACCGGATATTAAAACCGGGAAAGATCACCCTCGCTGAAGCTGAAAGGGTTGTCCTGGGGAGCGCTGTATCGTCGAACCATCGTACCCTGAATAAACTGCTTGTAAACAATATTATTGAGACATGCCAGCTGCAGATGGGCATGACGGAACTTAAGCCCGGAAGTGTATGGAATACTATGCCGGCTCATACCCATAACAGGAGAATGGAGGCTTATTTCTATTTTGAGGTACCTGAACATCAGGCTGTCTGTCATTTTATGGGCGATCCCGATGAAACAAGACACATCTGGATCAGAAATGAACAGGCAGTTCTGTCTCCGTCATGGAGTATTCACAGTGCTGCCGGGACCTCCAGTTATACTTTTATATGGGGCATGGCTGGTGAGAACCTTGATTTTAGTGATATGGATGTACATCAGCCCGACAGCCTGATGTAATATAAGGCAAATCTAAAAGATGTTATGATGAAAGATTTATTTGATCTTACCGGCAAAGTGGCGCTTGTAACAGGGGGAACACATGGTATCGGACTGGCAATCGGCATTCTGCTGGCAAAGGCAGGTGCAAGGGTGGCTGTTAACGGAACTCATGAAGATAACCTTCTGAGCTGCCGGGAACGATTCGAAAATGAACAACTGGAGGTTTTTACATTGATATTTGATGTAACTGATGAAGCAGCTGTTGAGAGGGGAATATCAGTTATTGAAAAGAAGCTGGGTCCTCCGGATATCCTTGTAAACAATGCAGCCATTATTAAAAGAATCCCGATCCTGGATATGCCGGTTTCTGACTTCAGGCAGGTTATCGATGTCGATCTGGTTGGCCCCTTTATTGTTTCGAAGCGGGTGGTTCCCGAAATGATCAAAAAACGCAGCGGTAAAATAATAAATATCTGTTCAATGATGAGTGTATATGGCCGCAATACCCTCTCCGCATATGCTTCATCAAAAGGAGGATTGAAGCTGCTGACTCAGAATATGACCTGTGAATGGGCCAGATATAATATTCAGATCAACGGCATCGGTCCGGGTTATATAGCCACTTCCCAGACTTTGCCTTTGCGCGAAAAGGGAAATCCTTTCAATGATCTTGTAATGACCCGCACACCTGCAGGACGTTGGGGTGTTCCTGAAGATGTGGCCGGTGCCGCACTATTTCTGGCCTCCCCGGCGAGTAATTTTGTAAATGGACAAATTCTGTATGTCGACGGGGGTATCCTAGCAAACTTCGGATATGTGAAGGGAGAGAATGATCTTCCTGCCACTGACTGATACCTGCGATTCTCTGTCAGCTTTTCTTATCCGGATTGTCCGGGTGATCGTCGGAATAGGGCTTCGCATAAAGATCTTCCACTCTGGGCCCGATGTTTTCGGGAGTGACAGGCTGGACTTGCCTTAACTGATCCTCCCTGGCCTTCCCGTTGAAGTAGAGTACGCAGGAAAAAATCGGAACCAGAGGCAGCGTCAGAGCTCCGGCCATTGCTGAGAGTATCATGAATAAAGGATTCTTCGTAAGACCAGCCAGCTGGGATGCATCGCCGGGGTTCGTTATAGTCTTAATAAAATTGCCTGTGAATGGGAGAAGCACGATTCCGGAGGAAATTATCGAAATGACGATCAGCAGAATTAAAAAAACCGCTACCCAGCCAATATTAGCCCAGAAATTCCTGTGAGCGAGTGTAACTGTTCTGCTGATGGTGCTGCCTATATTTGCATCCTCAACCATCATTATTGGCAGTATGAAGAGGTAGATTGTCATAATGTACAGGACTGAGAAAAAAGCCCCCACCACAAGGACAAAAAGGCCCAGGACTATAGCTATCGATCCGGCAAAAACAAGCAGGATCAATACAACGAGATAAGGGAGGAAATATTTAAGTGATTTTAACGCTGATACAAAAATATTGACATCTCCGTCAAGAGGACTGTAAATTATATAGTATTGAAGAATTGCCGTAAAGAGAATATTGATAAGGGATATTATCAGAACAGGTACCATTAGTTCCCTCATTTTAGCAAATATGGCAGCCGGATCTGTAATCCCCGACAGCTCCTGGAGATTAACAAATGAAGAAGAATACTGAAGCCCCAGTGACATAATAAAGGAGATAATAAAGAGGGAGAGGAACTTTGTTTTATAGAATTCCCATAATGAACTCATCGCACTGTCAAGATTATGTCTTCCGTAGAGGGGATGACTGCTGAATTGTTCCATGATATCCAGAATATTTTAATTCCAAATCTAATCAATAATATTTAATTATTTGTAACTAATCAGTGACTGGAGTTTGAAGTGCCTGGAGTGTCTATATACTCGCGTTTGCATTAAAGATAGTACCCGTTTCAATTTACAAGAAAGGCTCAGTGATTACTAAAATGGAAGTGGTGAGTAAAAGGCCGTAGGCCTTACATATTATAGGGCAGGGCGGAGCCCTGCCTGATGGTACCTCCCTCTCCTTCAGCCCCGTAGGGGCGTAATAAAGTGATACCATCAGCCATAGAGGATCAGGGGAACGGGGCGAAAACCACATGTAACGGGAGTGTGGGATCCTTCGCTTCGCTCAGGATGACAGCGTGTTATG
>VFSW01010647.1_pt1 | contig 13018 bp, 15 predicted proteins | sample 5358111 | NCBI WGS metagenome assembly VFSW01 (sample SAMN11554181, study PRJNA540505) | mine drainage metagenome | isolation source: sediment from site ElyBrook_90M | place: USA: Ely Copper Mine, Vershire, VT | collected 2017 | reverse complement strand
CTCTTAACTATGGCAGAGCGCCTTCCGACGACAAACCTTCCAGATACCTATAAATATCTGGAAATGCGTAATACACTTATCAAAGGTAATTTCCTATGAGCAACGAAAAACAACATAAGAAGGTCCTGAATGCATTCGGCAGGGATGCAAGAGTGATCAGGAGGCAGTCCGCCCAGAGAGTGAAGAAGGGCCAGGAACCGCCTGTTGTAGAGCAAACCACAGAGACGATGAGCGGCCTGACTAAGGATCAGGATGATGCTCTTGATGGGGCGATGCAGGAACAGATCAAAACGGCAGAAAATGCCAGGTACACAGTAATAACAGACGACTCAATGCTCACACATCTGAGGGGCATAGAGAGCGGCGCGATGCGTGAAATCGGCCCCGGCGCGAGCCTAGCGCATTCGATGGTTCAGGAAGCGCAGAAGAGGCGCGACACCGAGATTGAAGGGTACAGGAAGCAGATGATTGACGATCTGGAAGCGCTTGACGAGCGGTACGATGGTAAGGCAGGCAGAGTGACCCTTGCAAGGGAGAGGGTCGAGTACCTTTCTGGCGCGCAATCAGAACTGGAAGCACTGCAGGAAAACCCCTCGAGCATTGACAAGAATGGAGCACCAAGGCTCATCGCTTATGTTGGGGAAAGAAGGAGCAGGAACCTGACAAACATCATCCAAGTGGTGGAGCGAATCATACCTCTGCCACAGGGTCTTAACGCGCATGCGCATATACGCATGGCGTTTGCGAATGCGGATCCGCTGAGACGCGACCTGCTGGAAGCCAAGGAGCAGCTTCGTGCTCTCGAGGAGGAGAGGGACAAGAGGCATGTTGAGATTGCAAGGAAATTCAAGGGCGAAGAGGCGAAGCTGAACAGGCGCTTCGATGAGGGTAAGGAGAGCCTGCGCCAAGTCGCTGCCGCAATAATAGACTTCTTGGAAGGACGTGCCCAGACGATAGATACTAAAACGGTTCCCACATCTTTGGCAGAGCCTGTCAGACAGATACAGTCACTGAGGGCGAAGCGCAGGGAGCGCGAGAAGGAGTCCGAAACGCTCTTCAGCAACCTGAAGGTCGATGTGAGGCTGGCGTACGAGGCCACGATAGATGAGCTTGCGCAGCTAAATGCAGTGAGAGGCGCTGAATGGGGGCAGGATAGGAAAGAGGCTGCAGCCGAGGCGCGCGGCGTATTCGAGCGCTGGCTTGGCACCTACCAGATGCAGAGGAGGAGGAAAAATGGCGATGAGCCATCCGAAAATGGCACTCGCGGCGCTTGATGGCGCCGTCAAGTATCACGGAGACAGCTAACTTCCGCTGAGCTCCAGTACTATGGGGCAGTGATCGGATCCCATTATACCGGGCAGCATGCTGCTAGATTTAACCCTGTCCTTCAGCACATTGCTTACAACAAAGTAGTCTATGCGCCATCCTATATTACGCGCACGCGCATTGTTCATGTACATCCACCATGTGTAGTGGCCTCCGTCCTTGGTGAACTGCCTGAATGTGTCAGTGAAGCCCTCTTTTAGGAAACCGTCGAACCATGAGCGTTCTTCTTTTGTGAAGCCTGCATTCCCGTCGTTCTCCCTTGGCCGTGCTATGTCAATATCGTTATGTGCGACGTTGAAGTCTCCGGTGACCACCAGGGGCTTCCTCTTCTCAAGCTCCTTACAGAATATCATGAATCGCTCGTCAAAGCGCAGCTTGAAGCCAAGCCGCGTGAGTTCCCTGTTTCCATGAGGGAAATACGCATTTATGAGAAAGAAATCATCGAACTCCGCGGTGATTACCCTGCCTTCGTTGTCAAACTCGGCGGCCCCGATCCCCTCTGACACGGAAAGGGGCTTCTGTTTCGAGAAAATAGATACGCCGCTATAGCCGCTCTTCAATGCGTGCGAGTGGAACTGGCTGTAGCCGTCCAGTATCCTCGGTATCTTCTCCTTCGAGGCCTTAACCTCTTGGAAGCAGTAGACGTCCGCGTTCTGCTTCTTGATTACGTCTATGGCGCCCTTGTTGGTCACCGAGTTCAGGCCGTTAACGTTCCAGGAAATTATCTTTACTTAATCACCGTTTGTAGCCCATATAGTTCATTTCTTTCTTGAAGCCAAGCCGCTCGAATATTTTCATGTTATTGTCGCTGGTTATCAGCACTATCGCGCCTGCCCTGCTCTTCCAATGCCTAACGAACTTATTTACCATCAATTTTGCAATGCCACGCTTTCTGAATTCTTTTACTACTGTGATGTCTTCTATCCACAGGTGCTCCTTTGTATTTCGCAGCCCGGATTGCAGATATCCGACCAGTTTTCCATCGCATCTGGCCATCAACATGAGGAATTTTGATTTCCTTATCATTTTGCGGTAGCCCGATCTTGATCCAATCAGCCAGTTCCTATTCTCTTTGTGTGCCAGCTTGTCCAAGGCAACCCAGTCTTCCATGTCGTCAAACGTTGCCCAAGATATCTTAATTGCCATAGCATTACCTGCTGATTGGTGCTCCCTCCGGGATTTGAACCCGAGTTCCAGGGTTGAAAGCCCTGTGTCCTTGGCCGAGCTAGACGAAGGGAGCGTCCATCATCATTTCTTCCACTCAAACATATAAACCTTAACGCAAAATACTGTTGGGGTTGAATGATACTTTCCGATTACGACCTTGCAAACGCAATAAAGTCAAAGCGCATAGTGGTCAGGCCGTTCTTCAGGGAGACGCTGCGCGAGAACGGCATTGATTTCAGGCTCTCGAACGAGATAGCCCACCACCCCTCGCACTTCAACAACTTCACAATGGATCCAGAGAACCCCGCCCACATACGTGAGAGCTACAAGGTGACGAAAAGCGCCGGCAGGCTGCTCGTCGCGTCCCACGAGCAGGTGCTTCTTTCAACCCTCGAGTACATAGAGATGCCCGACGACCTGATGGGCTTCGTCGAGATACGCAGCACTTGGGCGCGCCACGGCTTCTCCATGCCGCCCACCATAATAGACGCGGGCTTCAAGGGCACGATTACCCTTGAAGTGATCAACAACGCTCCCTATACGATTGCGCTGACGCCGGGCCAGAGGTTCGCCCATGTGATATTCATGAAGACGAACAACAAGGTCGAGAGCGTCTACCGCGGCAGGTACCTCGGCCAGAAGGGCATAAGGCTGCCCAAGGTAATAAAGAGAAAATCCTCAGAGATTGACAAGTAAAAATAAAAAGAATGCCCACACGTTTCCATGCGGGCAATTTTGTGAACCTTACTTACCTTCCGGATAGCTCTATCACTTCCGCGCTGGCCGAGCTCTCCTGCTTCGTCGGTTGTCCCGTTCCTGCAACCAGGACGACGTCACCTATGTTCTTTACGTTCTTGAAGAGCACGCTCTTCTGCTGCAGTGTCCTCTTGACCTCTGCCCTGTCGGAGTTCCTCCACTCTTGCATCAGCAGCCTGCTGACCTCTCCCCTTTCCAGATCCACTATAGCGTCGCGCACCTCGCCGAGGTACTGCCCGTTGTCGCTATAGATGTCCATGCTGTAGATTTCGCTGATTTTCATCTAATCGCCGCTTACATCATCCCTTCGTTAGCTTTAAATAGCTTCTGCGAAGCGCTGTTCACTGGAAGTTACGCACCACGCGGCCCAAAATGCCCCAAAAAACGTGGCAACGTCGGAGAGCCACCGAAAGGTTTAAATATCTTATTACCCCAAATATAATTACTTCTTTTAGGAATATTTAAAAACGTTCTTGTTATTGCACGAGGACAGGCTAAACTCAAGTTCAATCGGTGAAACCATGGCAAAGACGAAGAAGACGCAGAAAATCAAGGCGCCAAAGAGCGGCAAGAAACCTGAAGTTCAAGAGGTTAGGCGCATAGTGCTCAACGACAACAAGCTTAGCATAGAGGAGGGCCCAACGAAGAGGGGAAGGGGCCGCCCAAGGAGCGGACTAGGCGAGACGATGTACCTTCCGGGCAACGAAAACCTTGGCACAGCCGCAATGACACAGGAGATGCAGGAACAGAAGAGATGCCCGAGCTGCGGCTCTTCTGGGATAATATTTGATAGCGAAAGGGGAGAACGTGTCTGCAACAACTGCGGTCTCGTTATTGAGGAGAATGCAACAGACGCGGGCCCCGAATGGCGCGCCTTCGACTCAGACCAGAGGAACGCACGCGCAAGAACAGGCGCCCCGATAAAATACACCAAGCCTAACCGCGGCCTTGTAACAGAGATAGACCTCTATAACAAGGACATACGTGGGGTCAGGATACCGTCGAAGAGGCAGGCGCAGTTGTACAGGATGAGGAAATGGCACAAGCGCGCGAGCATATCTAGCTCCAGCGAGAGGAACTACCTCATCGCATTGCCGGAGCTCAACAGGGTATCTAGCTATCTTGGGCTTCCGGACAATATAAGGGAGAACGCGGCGCTGCTGTACAGGAAGTGCGTGCAGAGCAACATGATAAGGGGCAGGCCCATAGAGACGGTCGTGCAGGCCGTGATATACGCGGCGTGCAGGAGCGCAGGGATGCCAAGAACGCTTGATGAAATATCCAGCATATCCGGACTTCCGAAGAAGGAGATAGGCAGGGCGTACCGTGTGATATCGCACGAGCTCGGCCTGAAGATCCCGCTCACGGATCCGATAAGCTATGTTCCGAGGTACGTCAACTCGCTGAAGCTCAGCGGAGAGGCTCAAGAGAAATCCATCGAGCTGCTAAAGCAGGCGATGAGGAAGGGCCTCGTCTCCGGAAGGAGCCCGACCGGTGTGAGCGCGGCGGCAGTTTACATAGCAGGTGCGCTCTGCGGAGAAAGGAGGACACAGAAGGAGGTCGCAGATGTGGCCGGCGTGACGGAAGTGACGATAAGGAACAGATATAGGGAGCTCAAGGACCAGCTGAACATCGACGTCAACCTCTGATTTTCATGCAGCGCGCGCTGCAGCATTTTCATTTTGCCTAGCAGTCGGGGCTCCGTCTGGCCGGCAAGCGCTTTCGGTCGGGTTAGACAATTGTCATAATCCGCGCAAACTGCATAGCGCCTTTAAAAACTCTCTGCTGCATTAGATGTTTGAGAAAGGGGCGATTTCGGCGGCGAGTGTGGGCTGCCTCGAAATGGTTAGGTTGATTAGGTGAGAATATGGACGAAAGAGACCTGGTAGAGGAAGGCGCAGTGTACGACCTCCGCGTGAATGCGAAGGGCGCAAGGGGCGAGGGGATAGGCAGGATAGGCAGCCTGGTTGTCTTTGTGAATAACGCGAAGACGAGGATAGGCAATAACTACAAGGTGAAGGTGACCAAGGTGCACCGGACCTTCGCATATGCCGAGGTTAATGGCGGCGTAAGGGAACTCATCGGCAACGGGAGCCAGCTTGAGTTCTGAGAGATAGCCTTATATACTTGATGGTGGCAAAGTTAGTAGGCGGCAATGGGTTAAGCCGAATTTTTGCCTTTCATAAGAGGGGCATGTTTAATCTGTTAGGAGAGCCATGGGGTATTTTCATGAATAAACCTGATTACATAAGGGAGACAAAAGGCACAACCACAATAGGGATAGTATGCAGCGATGGCGTAGTGCTCGGTGCTGACACCAGGGTCACCGGTGACACCTTCATATTCAATAGCGAAGCGAGAAAGGTCTGGAAGATAGACAACAACATGGCCATAACCATAGCGGGTGGGGTCGGCGACGCCCAGGAGATAATCAGGATGCTCAAGGCGCAAAACGAAATATACAAGATGAATGAGAACAGGCCGATGTCTCCAAAATCCGCAACATCGCTGCTCTCAATAATACTTCAGCAGAACAAGATGATGCCATTCATGGTCCAACTCATGGTCGGAGGTGTTGACGGAGATGCTCCTCAACTATACTCGATTGACCCCGTAGGGGGGTACAGCGACGAGAGCAAATTCGCAGCGACTGGTTCCGGAATGTTCACAGCTCTGGGCTACATAGAAGATGCATACAAGAAAGGGCTAACCGCGAGGGACGCCGTGAAGCTGGTGGCGAAGGCACTCTCCATAGCGATGAAGCGTGACTCCGCAACCGGTGATGGCATACTCGTAGCCGCAATAACCAAGTCTGGATACACCGAATATACTGGAAAAGAACTCGAAAAGGCCATCGCGGCGACCAAGTAAAGTGCGGCATTAGCAGGATCATCTGCAAAAGCGACAAATTTTAGGCGATCATAGCACAGTCAGTGATTTCTTTGGAAGAAAAAAGCGAAGCAAGTAAATCGAAAGAACAACTCGGGCAACTTTTTGACAAGATAGAGGCGATGCTGCCCAAGGAGGCTGGCTTCTCCAAGGCGGAGTTCGAGGGCCCCGACATAGTCCTTTACATGAAGAATGCGAAGGCGGTCTACCAGGACGACTCTATAGTGCGCGCAATTGCATCATCGATAAAGAAGAAACTGATAATAAGGAGTGACGAATCCGCGCTCATGGAGGTGGAGAAGGCAAGGGAACTGATAAAGTCGATAATCCCGCCAGAGGCGGTTGTTGCAAACATAAAGTTCATGCCCAGGTTCTCGGAGGTCTACATAGAGGCGCTCAAGCCCGGCCTCGTAATAGGAAAGGGCGGGACCACCCTCAAGGCAATATCGATGCAGACCGGATGGTCCCCGAAGGTGCTGCGCACCCCTACTATGAGCTGCGATACCCTGTCCGGGGTAAGGCAGCTGATGTTCAACGAGGAGGATTTCAGGAAGAAGTTCCTCACCAAGATAGGCAAGGACATAAACAGGACGTTGGAGAAGAGCGAATGGTTCAAGGCAACGGCGCTCGGCGGCTACCGCGAAGTTGGAAGGAGCAGCCTTCTGCTCGAGACAAAAGGATCGAAGGTAATAATCGACTGCGGGCTGAGCCCGGAGCCGGCCGTAAGGGGGGTAGACGCTAATACAAGCTCCGAGAACAAGGCGTTCCCATACCTAGATAGCGCTAACATCTCGATAAATGACATCAGTGCCGTAATAATAACCCACTCTCACATGGATCATATGGGCTTCGTGCCATATCTTTTCAAGTATGGCTATGAAGGGCCGGTCTACTGCACACCCCCCACAAGGGACATGGCCGCGCTGCTGCTCAAGGACTACGTGAAACTCGTCCAAAGAAGCGGAGGCACACCGCTCTACGACGAGAAGGACGTAAGAAAGATGCTGCTGCACGTTATAACCAGGGAGTACAACGAGGTAACGAACATAACGGATGAGGTCAAGCTCACCTATCACAACGCAGGGCACATACTCGGCAGCGGGATTGTCCACCTGCACGCGGGGGAGGGCATGTACAACATAGTCCACACCGGAGACATGAAGTACGGATACTCAAGGTTGCTGGATCCCGCCAGCGTCAAGTACCCACGGATAGACGCGCTATTCATAGAAAGCACATACGGCGGCCACGCAGATGTGACGCCCAACAGGAACGATGCCGAGAGGCAGTTCATGGAGACGATAAAGAGGACGGTGCAGGGCGGCGGCAAGGTGATAATCCCCGTCTTTGCAGTAGGAAGGGCACAGGAGATACAGCTCGCGCTCGAGAACTACCTAACAAACGATGGTCCATACAAGATGGACGTACCTGTCTTCCTCGACGGGATGATATTGGAAGCCAGCGCGATCCACACAGCGTATCCAGAGTATCTAAAGGAAGGGCTCAGGAACAGGATACTAAACAATAGGTCACCCTTCGAGAGCGAGATATTCGAGGTCATGAAGGGTGAGAGGAAGGACATAGTCGACAAGGGTCCCGCGATAATAATAGCAAGCGGCGGGATGCTCAACGGAGGCGCAAGCCTCGATTACCTGAGGATGCTCGCTGACGATCCAAAGAATGCGGTCCTGTTCGTAGGGTTCAACAGCGCAAACTCGCTCGCAAGGAGGCTGCAGAACGGCCTGCGGGAAGTCGTGCTGCCCGATGAAGATGGAAGGCTCGCACCGGTCAAGATCAACCTCACTGTCAATACCGTGGACGGGTTCTCCGGCCACAGCGACAGGAGGCAGCTCATGAGCTTCGTGGAGAACATAAGGCCAAAGCCGAAGACGGTCTACACAATGCACGGCGAAGAGAGCAAGTGCGAGGATCTCGCAAGGAGCATAGGCAGGGCGCTGCACGTAGATGCAAGGGCGCCGATGAACCTAGACACTATAAGGCTGAAGTGATGAAAGCCATGCCCCATACGGCTACAATTGCATATTCTGACATCCTCCCACCACTGAAGGTGATGGGGTTCCTCTTGGTTCGGTGTCTCTGCCGTTCATAGAGTTGCACCTCTGGGCGTATCAGTGCTGCCCTTGAATGCATCCCTGTCTGCATTCAATTGACCGACGTTGAATTCTATTGGTTGACGCAATGCAATGTTGAACGATGCGTTTGCGTCTGCGTGGTCAACGTGCCCACAACCGTGGCACACGAATTTCTTTGATTCCCTAATCCCTATGTTTCCACACCTTGAACACTCTTTCGATGTGTTTTTAGGTTCGACATAGGTTAGCGGTATTCCATATAATTCTGCCTTGTATTCGATGAACGTCTGCAACTGATAGAAAGACCAACTGTGCAAACTATAGTTGAATCTCCTTGAATGCCGTCTATTCTGCCTTATTCCTTCCAGTGCCTCAAGTTTGATTCCTGCATTCTGTTCTTTCGCAACTTCAACAATCTCCTTTGAGATTTTGTGATTGAGGTCTCGGACTATCCTTGATTCCCTGTTCTTTATCTTCTTTACCAATCCGAACTTCCCACGTTTCTGCAACTTCTTCCTGATGTTTTTGTATTTGTTGTGGATGTGCAATGCCTCCTTTCCGAGTTTCCATATCTTTCCTGTATCGACGTTTCCTATCACTGCGACATGTCCAGTCGTATTCCTGTCAACTCCGAGCCACGTCTTTGGTTCTATTTGAGATTGTGACTTGATGTTGACTGAAACAAATGCGTATTCGTTGTCAATCTCTATCTGGTTTATCTTTTCGAAGTCATTCCTAAAAGAATATGCGGTATCAAATTTCAAACATGGAATCTCTATTTTTCTTGATTCCTTATTGAACTTTATAGATTGTGAAGGGATAGTCAGTTTGATTCTGTTGACTATTTTTATGGTCTTATTATTCCCATACTTTCTAAGGATTTGATTTGCGATTGCAGACTTCAACTCAAATTGTTTTACGTCTTTTGAAGACCTTGTTTTGTGCGACAGGACGAACTCTGCAACCTTCTTTGCCTTACCGAGTTCTGTTGAAAAGTCCCTATTGTGCCTTATCTTGAATGTTAGAATCATATCTTATCCCACTGTTGTTCTATATATTTCTTTATGACAGATGCCGAGACGTTTCCTGCTGTAGAAAGGAAATATGACCTTGTCCATAACGTCGGCATTTTCAACAGTTCCTTGAACTCCTTTCTAAGGTATCTTGAAGTTCTACCCTTAAATCGTTTGACAACTATTTCTGGTCTGGTTCTCGTATCGGCAGAAACAAAGAGATGGACGTGGTCTGGCATTATTTCTTTTGCAATTATCTTCCACCCGTTTTCCATTGCAACATTTTCCATAATCTCATCAGCTCTGCTCTTTATAGCACCAACCAGTATTGACCTTCTGTATTTTGGGCAAAAAACTATGTGGTAGTTTATCATCGATACACTGGTTCTGTTGTGTTCGTATTCCATCTAATCCCTTTGACATACTATACACCATCAACATTTATATACTTATGCATCTGTCTAATCCGCATTCATCCCACGATTGAAAGTCGTGGGCTTTCTGCTAATCATTTTGTAAGTGATGATCCAGAATAACCTTATCTTGTGCCCAACCGCTCCAGAATTATATTGATCTTGGCCCTTAGCTCTGGCAAGGACTTGACGATCGTATCCCAAATATCCTTGATTTCAACTCCGAAGTACTCGTGCACAGCCAGGTTCCTCATCCCTATCACACCTTTCCAGTCCACTGCAGGGTACTTGTCCCTTAGCTCTTTCGGTATGTTGCTCGCAGCCTCGCCTATGATTGTCAGTCGCCACATCACTGCATCCTGCTTTTCCATGTCGTACTTGAATTCAAGATCAGAAATGCCCTCTACAGTCAAGGTAATTCTATCCATGCTGAAGACCATATCCTCGAGGAATTTCCTAGTGGGCCTTGTCATAGTATATCAACTTTCTCCTTGAAGATAGCCTTTCTTGCCTCCTTGTCAACCATCTTGTACTTCACCAGGTCGACTTTCCTTTTCAGCTTTTCTTGGAGCTCCGCCTTGAGTCTTGCAATATCAAACAGGTCGGTCCTCTTCCTGCCGAAAGAGACCAGGAAATCCACATCGCTGTCCTTCTTCGCCTCTCCCCTCGCAGTTGACCCGAAAATAGAGGCGTGCACAACGCCTTCCTTTTTGAGTATCGGCAATATCATTTTCTTTATTTTGGTGATATTGTTAGATTCATTGTCATCTATGCTCGCTGAGACCTCTATGAGTTCCTTCGTGCCCAGGCTCTTCACAATGAAGGGTTTCCATGTCCACGCGACAGTGTTGTCGTCCCCGATGCGTATCTTGCCCAAGTATTCCAGGTAGCTGATTATCGTGGTGTAGGTTGTCCACATCGTCTTTTTTGGCAGCAGCTTCCATATCTGGGTCACAGTCTTGCCACTCTTGTGCTCGAAAAGCGCCTTTTCAACCATCAGTATAGTGTCAAGCCTGGGGGACCTTCCCGTGCTTTTCGCTTTGAATACTGTCTGGTTCACATATATCATCTGATAAATGTATCAGTTGATAAATATATAAACCTTTCTGCCAGGCCAGGGCCGAAATAATTACAATAGAGCCTTATCGTCGGCAAGCATCTCTAAAAGCTTAAATATCTGGAAAGCGTAACACATTACTGTGAGAGCATGCCGGATAAGACAGTACTGGATCAGTCTTGGGATTATGTTCAGGTGTTGAGGAGGGAATTACAGGCTTCTGGAAGGGATGCAGATCGCCTTTTGAGTGCGCTGGCTGACTCGGTTTGGGAGGAAAAGGGGTACGGAAGAAAGCTAAATGTCAATCTCGTTTCAGAACCCAACTTTAATTTACTACTTATTCAGATAGATCCTGGGAAGAGCACCGCTCTTGGAGTAAAACCTGAGGAGCTCGACCAATATGGCCTTCGCGCTCACCCTGGCGCAGAATACGAGAAGATAACAGTCCTTGGATTTGCTGATGTGGTGGACAGTGTAAGGCCCGTTCTGCACTACAGATTTAGGCCGCGCCATTCGGATGAAGTCCGCGAACAGGATTTTGGAGTGGGCGCCTCTTTCCTGTCCGTCCAGATGGATCGGGCTCAAACTGGCTACTGGCACGAAAACGTAAACTCCGAAGGAAGCCAGGCCGCCCTCGTTTTGCTCATAGAAGCGAAAAATATGAGCTACGATGGCGAGGTACACAGGCTGAACATTAGATACGAAGATCTGGGAGCCGAAGCGTATCGCAATTGGCTTAACAGTGGTGCTGGCAGCATTCTGAGTGACGAGGCAAAGGTTCAGATACAAAAGATAGACGATGAATATGCCAAGGATCTTGTGATGCTGGATGACGAACAGAATTCCAGGCGTTTGGAGCGTGGGCCGAATCAAAAGGAGATCACAAGGGTCTTCGAGGAGAGGCTTATGGCAGCATCGGCCGCGCATTCTGTAAAAGTATTGACGTTGATTGAATTGCATGCCAGGCCGAGCCTTGTAAACATGCTTCGTGAGAGCTATAGGAGAAACTGCATAGATGTCTTTATTGGCAGCGACGGCAGGCTCGCACAATACTACGCCGAGCTCGAAGAGATAAACAAGAGGCACGGCGTTTTGCAATAAACGTGATATCATGATCAGAAAAGTTTTAGAAGTGGTCAGCATAGGTCTTAGAATCCACCTAAATAACCTGATTGCTGTCGAGGATCAATCGGGTGTCCATGTTCTTCTCCCGGACCATGAAAACCGGGCGCTTGCACGTGAAGTTGTCACGATCGAACCTCGGCAGGAGACGGGAGCGAAGGTAACTGTCGACTGGAACTCGTTAAAGAGGCAAGGCATAAAAAGCCCAGGACACCTAGTGAGGCGCAGCATAGTTGAGGGCATAAAAGATGTCGTATCTTAGGTTTTTTACTTATTAGAATATCCCAAACTTTCTCTTCTTGCTGCCGTCAAGGTCCGCGAGCTTTTCCAAGTGTTCCTTCTGTTCCTTCGTAAGGTGCTTTGGCACGTCGACAAGTATCCTCACTATCTCGTCCCCCATCCCAGATGAGTTGAAGCGCGGCATCCCCTGGCCTTTCAATGTAATCGTACTTTCATTCTGCGTCCCTTCCTCAAGCACGATCTCCTTTTCTCCGTACAGCGTTGGCACTTCCACTCTGCCGCCCAGCGCCGCCACATAGAACGGCACGCGAACGTCGATGTTTATGTTGTCCTTTTCCCTCCTGAACCTCTTGTCCTTCATGACGTTCACGTCGACGTAAAGATCACCCGTCCTGTCCCTGCCGTAATCACCCATTCCTCTTACTCTGAGCCTTACGCCGGTGTCGATTCCCTTTGGTATTGTTACTTTTATCCTGTTCTCCGTAGATTTCTTGCGGCTTCCCCTGCATACTTTGCAAATCTTCGATGGTGTCTTGCCCTGACCTCCGCATGTAGGGCATATCGTTATCGTCTGCATCACACCGAATGGGCCCGACTGCGTGGCCCTGAGCTGGCCGCTCCCTCCGCACCTGCTGCACGTCACTATCTTGCTGTCTGGTTCCGCACCGCTTCCCTTGCAGTTGTCGCACCTCATTATGTGCCTTACGTTTATCTCCTTGTCGGTGCCCTGCGCCGCCTGATCAAGTGATACGTCTATCCTTGCTAGTATGTCGTTGCCCACATCGCCCCTTCTCTGGTTTCCGAAGCCGAACATGCTGCCGAAGATGTCATCTCCAGCGCCGAACGGGCTGAAGCCGAAATCGACGCCCATCTTCCTTAGCACGTCCCCGATGTCGAAGTTTCTGAATATGTCCTCCTGGCTGTAAACCCTGCCGAACTGCT
>VFSW01010646.1_pt1 | contig 13019 bp, 13 predicted proteins | sample 5358111 | NCBI WGS metagenome assembly VFSW01 (sample SAMN11554181, study PRJNA540505) | mine drainage metagenome | isolation source: sediment from site ElyBrook_90M | place: USA: Ely Copper Mine, Vershire, VT | collected 2017 | reverse complement strand
CGTGCTCGGCCGCGGCGTCCAATGCGGCGCGATTAACTTCAACGTCAAGGTCCTTGTCGGCAACGATCTCGACCTGGCCTACAAGACGCGCGGCGCCTACCGCAAGGAGTGGGCGCCGAAGGTGCCGTCGCTCTGGTACGCGCTGGAGGACACCGCCCTCAAGGCCGTCGAGCACGGCCGGGCCGAGGCATATGGCGTCGTATACCGGCGCGAGGGCGACTGGTTGACAGCCACCTTGCCGAGCGGGTGGCAGAAACTCTGGTACTATCATCCCAGATGGCATTCGCATGACGAAAGGTTTGGCGATCGTGGGCACCCAATGTGGACTTACCAGGCGTATAAGGGCGGCAGAATGTCGCAGCGCAACGCTTACGGCGGTTTGCTTACAGAAAATGCTGTGCAAGGTCTCGCCCGCGGGCTACTGTGTGCCTCGATGATGCGTGTCGAGCGAGCCGGGATGTCAATTGTCCTGACGGTACACGACGAGATCGTCGCCGAGGTGGATGAGGACAAGGCCGATCTCGCCGTGTTCGAGACACTGATGGCGGAGCCGACGTCGTGGGCGAGCCGGATCGGGGTGCCCGTGGCCGTGGAAGCGTGGCGGGGGGATCGGTATCGGAAATGAGTAGCGATGTTTTTTGGGATTATTTCGCCGTGGTTATTATTGTGGCTGGCTTAGGTAGTTTAACGCTTCCTTTCCGAGCCATGCGGCGTATCCTGGCCCGGCGACGCGAGCACGGATGCTTCTGGTGAAGTCGCTCGATACGATCTACCACGTCGGCAATCTTGCGGTTGACCGCGAGGCTCGCGGCGACGACGGGCAGCTCACCGGCCGGGCGGCGGAACTGGATGACCTCGCCGACCGCCTGTGGCGGGCCGCCCGGCGCGGCAAGGTGATCCTATACCAGCGCCGGCACCCGCAGGGCTGGGAATATCATTCGGTTCCAGTGAGAGGAGCGTAAGATGGCCGACCAGAAGCAACACGAGGCAGTCAGCGACGTGGCGGAACAGATCAACGCCTTGCTGCGTGAGGCCGTTCAAACGCATGGTCTAGCATTAGCTATGGGGGGTTTGACCCTCGCGGTCGGCGGGTTGCTCGGCGGCCTCGATCGCCAGGCGCCGGGCATGAACGCCCTCGCTGCGTTCCTCCGCACCTTCTCGGCGGTGTACGACAGCGCCTTCTACGCCGAAGACGTCAAGCCAGCCGGCCAAGCGTGACCCATGCCGCTCAATAGTAGACGGAAAGGAAAGGTTGGCGAATTGGAGTTGGCTGCTTTCCTGCGGGAGCACGGATTTAATGAAGCGCGGCGAGGGGTTCAATACCACGGCGGTCCTGATAGCCCTGATGTTGTCGGGCTTGACGGTTTTTCTATCGAGTGCAAGCGGGTCGAGGCTGGCAACCTCTATAACTGGCTCGATCAGGCACGCCATGATGCAGCCGGTGGACGAGTGCCACTCATTGCCCATCGACGCAATCGGCGTGAATGGGTAGCTATACTGCCGCTCACCGACTTCCTCAAGATCATCGGAGGCAAGGATGCGATCGACAAACCCGGAGACGGTGGCGCGACGGGAGCGCTACCACAAGGCGAAGGCGCGAACGGAACTGCCCCCAGCGTCCCCCGAGGTGCTGCCGCCGAAAGAACGCGCCGAGCTGGAAGACCTGCGAAAGCGGTTCGCCGCGCAGGAGGAGATCGCCGGCCGCCGGTTTGAGCCGCGCGTCGTTCCGGTAAGCCGCCACTCCCCCCGCTCGCCCGGTATGCCGATGACGATCTGGAGCGACTGGCATTGGGGGGAGACGGTGCGGCTCGACGACATGGGCGGCCGAAATGAGTTCACCCATGAGATTGCGCTGCGCCGAGTGGACGCCCTGGTCGACCGCACCGTCCATATTCTGCGGGACTACGGTGGCCGGGCGCCGGAGTACCCCGGCATCTATGTCTGCCTCGGCGGCGACATGATGTCGGGCGGCATCCACGATGAACTGGTCGAGACCAATTGGGCGCCTGGCGTGGGCCAGGCGTTTCAGCTCCACGAGGTACTGGCCGGCGCGCTGCTCGCGATGGCCGATGAGTTCGGAGAAGTCCATGTCCCCTGCGTCGTCGGCAACCACGGTCGCAACGCCAAGCGCCCCCGCGCCAAGCTCGCCATCCACGAGAACAGCGAGTACTGGCTATACCTGGCCCTGGAAAGACATTTCGCGTCGGATGACCGTTTTCATTTCACCGTTGCAACCAGCAGTGATATTGACATGGTTGTCTACGATCATCGTTTTCGACTGACGCACGGCGACACGCTCGGGGTCAAAGGCGGTGACGGGCAGATCGGCGCGCTCGGCCCGATCGTGAGGGGCGTACTGAAGACCAACGCCGCCGACCGGGAGATCAACCTGGGCTTCGACACCGCTATCATCGGCCACTGGCATTCGTACCAGGCGCGTGGATCGCTGGTGAGGGCGATTGTCAATGGCACGCTCAAGGGCTACGACGAGTACGCCTATCGCTTCCTACGGGCGCCGTTCGGCCGCCCCTCGCAAGCGCTATGGCTCGTCACGCCGAAGTATGGTATCGCCGCGCAGTGGGAAGTCTACTGCGACTGAGGAGGGAACCATGAAAGAGACCATCATCGAGCAGACGTGGGGCCGGCTGCTGCAACAGGCGCGTGAGATCGGCTGCACGGACGCAACGATCATCAACATGCGGCTGGCCTTTACCGCCGGCCTCTACGCCGCATCGGCGGCGATCACGGTCGAGCGCGTCGATGCGCGCACCATCTCGGAGACTGCGTTCCGTGTCGAGCAACAGTAGGGAATATCAGCGGCAGTACATGCGCGAGTATCGCCGCGGTGAACGGCGGGGCCAGTGGCACAACACCTATCCAGCCCCGGTCAGCAATCTTGTGGAGGCGTTTTCCCATGTCATTCGACCCGAAGAACCGCAAGGACATACCGATGGCGAGGGGGCTGCTCGACTTCTTCCCTGACGCCTGCGCTGCGGTGGCCGCGCTGTCGCTGGTAGCGACGAAGCAGCATCACCCCGACCGGGAGATGTTCTGGGACCGCGACAGGAGCATGGACCATGCCGACGCCCTGGTGCGGCATCTGGTCGACCGCGGCGCCTTCGATACCGACGGCCAGCGGCACAGCGCCAAGGTCGCCTGGCGGGCGCTAGCCCTGCTCCAGATCGAATTGGAAGCATCAGCCAAGATGGACCGGGTGCTTGACATCGCGGAGGCGGAAATGGCTGATTTAAAAATGGCGGTTGCTGCGTACCATGATGAGATGAGAGCCGCGGAGGAACTTGCGCCGCATTGTCCGCACAGCTACCGCTGTCTGTATGATGGCGCGGTCTGCATCTGCCGGTTGAGGTGAACAATCATGATATCGAAACCTCTACCCCCGCGCGCCCATCTTTATACCCCTATCCGGCGATCCGTTGTCATCTTCAATGAGACGGACGGTCTTACCTACGAAAAGCTAGTCGACGCGTGGCGCGTGATTAAGGCTGATCTCGAACCACATTGCCCGCACAGCTACCGTTGCCTGAATGACGGTGCGGTCTGCATCTGCCGGCGCGGTTGACGCCGCCACGCATTCAGTGTACCGTGGACCCCATGTCCGATGATGGCCGCATACTTGCAATCGTGCTCGGCCTCGGCGGGGCCGGCTTCGGGCTGTTCTTCCTGGCTTTGATGGTGCTGACGCAATGAGCGAGTTCGACGCTAAGACCACGACGCCGCTATCGGATGCCGATCTTGCCGCCGCTGCAGCCACGCTGGGCTGCGAGGTAGCGGCGATCCAGGCCGTGTCGGAAGTCGAGAGCGGGCACAGCGGCTTCACCGACGGCAAGCCGACGATCCTGTTCGAGAGCCATTCGTTTCACACGCAGACCAACGGCAAGTACGACCGTTCGCACCCTGGCATCAGCACGCCGACCTGGGTTCACAACTACGGCGCGGCCGGCGCGCACCAGTATGACCGGCTGACCGAGGCCATCGCGCTCGACCGGCGTGCGGCCCTGATGAGCGCGAGCTGGGGCAAATTTCAGATCATGGGGTCGAACTTCTCACTGGCCGGCTATGACAACGTGGAAGCGTTCGTCGCCGACATGTGCGAGAGCGAGGCATTCCAGCTCGACGCCTTCGTCGCCTTCCTGCAGAACACCGGCATCGACAAGAACCTCAAGGCGAAGGACTGGACCGGGTTCGCCCGTGGCTACAACGGGTCGGGGCAAGTGGAGATGTACGCCAGCCGGATCGCTTCTGCTTACGAGCGCCACGCGTAATGGGGCACTTCCTTCTCGCGTTCGTCAATTGTAACGACAAGGACACTGACAGCATCATCGTCAGCGGCATGGTTGCGATGCTGGCGTTGATCTCGCTGTCGGCCTACGCCGATTTCCGTGAGCCGCAGGCATTCAGCGCGTTGAACTTCGGCACCGCCGCGGCGGCCATCATCGCCAGCATTGGCGGTGGCCGACGATTGCGTGACGGCATCGGTGACGCCACAATGCGATCATCGGGGGACACCACGACGACTATCACCCCGGCCTCATAAGGAGCGTCCCATGTACATCGCTATCAGCCTAGTAGGGGCTTACCTGTTCGGGCTGGCCCTCTACGCCATCTTCGCCAACACGGAAAGCCCCGAAGGGTTCTGGCTCGACGTCGAGCATGACAGCAAGGGCAACCTGCTGCCCAAGACTAGCGTGCGCTACTGGTTCAACGTGGTTGTCGAAGGGCTGTTCTCGTGGCCGGCGCACCTGCTGCGAAAGTTGTTCGGCCGATGAACCCGCTCCTGTACCTCAAGCTCGGGGCGCTTGTGATCGGCGCCGTGGTGGTGGCCGGAATAACCCATAGGGTCGACAACGCGCGCTACGAGAAGTTGGTGGCGTCCTATGCGCAGGCTCAGGCCACCGCGCTCCAGGCTGCGCTCGACGAGCAGAAGCGGCTCGACGGGATCGCCACCGCGGCGGCGCAGCGCGAGGCCGCCAGCCAGGCCGCCATGACGGCCCATGTCAAACGTCAACTTGCGGAGGCCAAGCGTCATGTCGTCGTTCAAAATCTCAGCCGCACTTGTGTGCCTTACGGCCTTGTTCGGGTGCTCGACGCCGCGGCTAGCGGTCGTCTCGCCGAACGTTTGTCCCTCCCCGCCAGAAAATCTGATGCTGACTGCTCGACCGTTGGATGGGCTGATCTGGCCGGTTCCATCATCGGAAACTACGGCACCAGCCTCGCCAACGCCGAGCAGCTCAACGCCCTGATCCGGTTCTATCGCGACGTCAGGAAGTGACGGGCTGGGTTGTGGTATTAACTGTGTTCCTCGGACTGGCGCACGTCAAGGAGCTGGCGATGACATGCCCGACAGCTATGTGCGTGCAGAACATCGAGGAGCATGCGCGCCATGAACCGGCCATCACACGGATGCGGGTATGGCCGCGGGGGAGCTTTGCCCCCCTTCCCGTGAGTGGAAAACATGTCTGGCCCCCACTCCTCGATCTTTATTTCGAGTAGGCGCCGCTCTAAGGCAGGTTTGTGGCGCTCACGGTCCACGACAGCAGTGTGCCGTACATTTTACTGCCGTAGGGGTTGATCGCAAAGCACACGTCGACCGGCGCCACGCCCATGAAGCTGGCGGCGTAGGTCTGGTCGTAGACCCGGATGTAGTTCGCCCCGTCCGCTGAGTAGGCCATGTGGAGCGAAGCGCCGTCGTCGTTGATCGCCACCCAGATGCGGTCTTGCACCCCGACCGCGAGAGAAGTGCTGCCCCCGTCCGTCGTCACGTTGGTCTTCTGCACGAGATCGAGCGTGTTGAGGAGGCCGCTGCTGGCGTGCAAACCGATCGCCAATATCTTGGTGCCGTCGTACCAGCCGATCTCGACGAGGACGTGGTGGTTGTTAACGAGGTCGTTGGTGACGGCGATCAGTGCCTTGATCGTGTAGGGCGCGGCCGGAGCTGTCTTGAACCGGACCCGCGTATTCTCGGCAGCTCCGTTGCTCACGTCAAAGAGCGTGATCCCGGTCGCCGCGTCCGTCACTGTGGTCGAGCCGCCGAAGTTGGCCGAGGTGGATAGGCCGGTCGAGGCCGCCGTGGGGGTGGCGCTCATCACCTGGTTGAACAGACCCGAGCCGCCGGCACCGCCTGCGCCGTTGGACGCCGCCGTGAGCCGCCCGTCAGCGCCGACGGTGAGGTTGGTGTTGGTGTACGAGCCGGGCGTGACAGCGGTGTTCGCCAACGCCTGTGACCCGGTGCTCGCGAGCTTGCCGGTTGCCTTTACCTGATCGGTCAGGGTGTCGATCGAGATCAGGTGGGCGTCGCCCGTGCCGGGATCGGTGCGACCAAGGACGTAGCCAGTAGGGATCGGCGAGCGAAGGCCACGGACCTTGATGTCGGGGGTATCGGTCATACTGGATACCGTATATTGTGGTATACTTTATGCAGGATAACGTATATCGTGGAGAGCGCGGGTCATCGTAAGGTGGGAACGGCCTCCCCACACACCTATCGAACGCGGAACAAGTAGCGTCCATGCCGGGGGATCGTGAGGCCCAGCCGGTAGGTAGAGTAGCCCGACAGCGAGTTGGGTGAAGAGATCAGAGATGGCATCCTGTGCGATGACCCGCATACTAGACCCCTTGCGCTCCGCCGCCGATTGCTTCCTGGCCGCCGACGATACCGTGTACGGCCCGCTGGCGGGCGTAGAAGCCGCGGACGGCTCGCTGGTAGACCGCCTGTCGACTATAGCGCTGCTGACGCCCGGTGTGGTCCGTGGCCGGCCGCTGGCCGCGCAGGATGTCGGGCAGCACCTTCTCCCACGCGTCCTGTCTATAGTTGCCGGTCGGGCCGCCCGCCGCAGGTCGAGATGCCCGCGCCTGCCGGGTGCGCTCCAACGCGGCCTCGGCCGTGGCCCGTGCGCCGAAATCGCTGCTCGCGGCGGCATTGATCTCTCGCTGGCGTGCGGTCGACCGTCCTCCCCCGCCCCGCACGTTCGGCGGCGGGATGGTCGGATCGGGGTTGACAAGTTGGGCGTTCTCGCGTGCGTTCCGCGCGGACTGCTGTTTCTCGTTTCGGTCGAACACCTTTTTCATCTGGTCGACGAAGCCCTGCCAATTCTCGGCCTGCGGCGGGGCCACCCGCTCGCCCATGAGCGAGGACCAGAAACCGATGTTGCTCCCCTTCTTCTCCTTGGCGATCTGGTCGAGAACGATCGGGTCGAACGTCTCCTTCATGATCTTGTCGAACCCCGAAGGCGTCCAGAACTTGTTGCCAATCGCGTCCTCCCCGGTCATCGCCGTGTGCAGGAACGCCAGGAAGGGGTTGATCTTGCCAAGCATGTAGTTGGTCACGGCCGGCAGCGCGTTCCCGATGCCTACCGCGCCGGCCTTCTGATAGCCGGCCATCCCAACTGCAACGATCTTGGAGATGTCGAACCACTCCTTCAACTCGGCGGGGAACATGCCGCGCTCGACGTTGCCCTTGGTGTCGACGCCACCCGTGCGGTAGTTCATCAGATCGCGTATCGGCGTCTCGGACTGCCACGGCGCCTGGCCGGTGTTGAGCCATGTCATGAGGGCGTTGACGTAGCCATAGGCGATGACCGCGCCGGCCGCCGACGATGCGGAGGTCGGGTTCCACTTGAGGGCGCCCCGCTCGATGTCAATGCCCATCGCGCCGAGCGCGCCGCGGTAGGTGCCATACACCCAGCCTTGCGACAGCGCGGTCATGTTGGCGATTTGCTTCGCCGTCTTCGGCCAGAACACGGTGTTCATGTTCAACTCGCCGAGGCGGTTGTCGACATCCCCCGCGATCTGCTTGGCTTTGGCAAGGATCACGTCGGGGCTGGCCGTTGGGTTCGCCTTGATAAATGACTGGAGCCGGCTATAGGACGCGCCGATCTTAATCATCGGGACAACGTGGTCGAACAAGGGCGCCGTGGCCGTGGTCATCAGGCGGCCGACTTCGTGCGCCCCCGTCTGGAGGGGACGAGCGCGGGTGACGAAGCGAACTATTCGTTGCATGTCGGTTTCAGTTTTCGGGTCGCCGAGCATGGACTTGAAGCTCGTCACCAGCTCTTGCCCGAGGCTGCCGCGCTTGATCGAGGTCCAGATCGGCGGGGCCGACCCCATCTGGTAGATGCGCTGCCGAGGCCCGAAGTTGAGGCCGGCTTCGGTCAGGTATTGCACGATCGGGTCGCCCGACATCTTGACGTAGCTCTGCATGGCGCGCCGGCCGACGATCATATTCTCGGCGATGTTCGGCACGACCGTAGCCACCTTGCCGAGACTGAGCATCGCACTCGCCAACTGGCCGCGGCCTGTCTCCTCCATCGCTTGCCCAAGGCCACTGGCGAGCGAGCCGAGCGCGACGACCTTGGCATGGAAGATCGGCATGATGAGCTTGTACGCCGTAGAGATGTTCTTGGCGTACAGCGCCTTGTCGTAGAGCGACGCGGTGCTCGGGCGTGCGTACAGCCCAGCCGACAGCCAGTCGTTGATCGCGGTGACGGCGCCGGGGTTGCCGTAGAGGTTCTGGATTTGCGCGGACGGCTTGGCGGCCTCCGTCGCGTCCCTCACGGCGTCGATGTAGGGCTGGAGATCGTTGACCCCCCTGGCTTGTGCCGCGGCCAACGCGTCGCGCGCCGCTGCCTCGGCCTGGCGTAACGCCACCGGCTTCTGCATCGGGATCGCGCGTTCGCCGATCCGGCCGTTGACGCGTACGTCGCCGTCGTTCTTGGGGCTGAATGCGCGATAGAGGAAGCCGTCCTTCTCGGCCTTGTCGATCATGTCGGCGGCGTAGGAGTAGAGGATTTTGCCCGACGCGTCGTGCAGCTCCGCCTCAAGCGGGTTGGGGTATTTGAGCGCCTGGCCGGCGCGCAGACCATCGGAGATCGTCGGGAAGGTGGTGCGCTCGCGCAGGCCACCGCTCTCGCCGAGCTTGCCGGTGCCCTTGAAGGCATTGGCCGCCGCAGTGCCGTCCGTCCACTGATGGCGGAAGTGGTCTTCGATGTAGCCGTCGTAAGTGATGATACCGTCCTGAGCCTGCTGGCGCATCCTCTTGTCCATCGCTTGCTCGACATCGCGGATGCTGTCGGCCACCGGGGCGAGCTTGCTGCCAGGCGCCATGACGACGCCGTTCGAGCGGCCCTCGATGTAGTCCATCATCTGCCCGATTGAGGTGCCCATCGGGTTGCCAGCCGCGCCCTTGTCAAGTTCGCGGGTCCACTCCTTCATGCCTGCGTTGACCGCCGGGTGCGACGGTTCCAGGTAGTCGGTCCAATGCGCAAATTCCTGATTGGCGAGGTGCTCGTTGCGCACGATCTCGGTGCGCTGGTAGTCGCGGGAGGCCACATAGGCGTCGCGCGCCTGCTGCTCGGCGGGGGTCCGGTAGGGGCCGGGCTTGAACGCGCCACTCTCGTCGCCCATCAGCGTGGTAAGAAAGCCTCGGATGCCGTTGCCGGCGGCGTGGTCTTTGGCATTCTCGGCCAACTGGTCGTTCGAGAGCTGCGGCGCCTTCTCGGCCTCGGATGGGGTAATCTCGCCGCGGTCGACCATCTCTTGCAACTTGCGCTGGAAGAACGTGCCGCCGCCCTCGGGCGCGGCGTTCATCAGTGTGGAGACACGAGACATGCCAGACCGGACAAGTTCTTCCGCGTCTGGTCCGCCGCCATACCGAGCGCCGCTTTCGGCGAACCCTTCCTTCAAGAGCTGAAACGGGTCCCCGCCTCGCTTGGTTTCCTCGCTCATCGCGTGGCTGATAACCGCGACTGGACTGCGTTCGCCTTCGATGATCGGTCCTTGGTCCCCCAGTTTCAGACGACGCAGTTGTGACGCTACCGCCGAAACTGCGGTGTCTCGATCTCCTTCAACGTCGCGAAGATCACGAGCCAAGTCTCGCCATTCATCAGGGTCGACTATGCCCTTGGCCCCGACGCCCGACAGATGGTCCATATCCTTCGGAGAAGCCTTGCTCTCTATGGTCGCGATCTGCGCGTCGATCTCTCTGGCCCGCGCATCATTTGCGTTATTCCACGCGGCGTTCGATTGCCGGTTCAGCTTCCTCCATTGGTCGGCTTCGTCCCCGAATATCGTGTTCTCCGCGCTCGTAAAATGATCCTTGAGTTCATCCGCGATTTGGGTGGCGCGATCCGAGTTGAGTTCACCCTTTTGCGACAGAGCCAGAGGGTCTTGCGGCGTAGGAAATGTAAACTGTGACTGCGGCTCCCGTGCTTGTATCTCCTGCAACTTGCGCTGGAAGAACGTGCCGCCGCCCTCGGGCATGGCGTTCTCGATCGAAAGGTCGTGGAGGCGGTCGATCTTGACGGCGAGATCGCGGGCCACCTGGGACGACGGCGCTTCCTCGGGCGCGAAGGCTTCGCTGGCTGGCACCTGTTTGACCGCGGCGGCGCCTTCGAGCGACGGGTCGACGACGGTGACTTTCGGCATCGGCAAGTCGCGGATCACGTCAGCGACGCGGCCTTCGAGGTTGGCCGGGATCGCGCCAAACGCGGCGTTGAACGCGGTCTCCATGCTCTCGGGGTCGCGTACCTTCTCGCTGAATGGCTTTCCTTCAAGCCGATTGGCAATCTCCTCCTGATGCTGCGCCCAATTGCTCCAGTCGTCGATGATGCCGGTGAAGTGCTGCATGATCGCATCGCCGACCGCTTTGCCAACGTCCGGGGATGGGGCGCCTTCCTCACCCCCGAGAAGGCCGCGAACGTCGAGCGCGTCATTCGGTGTCATTGGGGGCTGCGGGGGCGTGGGTGGCTGTGTGATCTTCGACGCGAAGTCGGGGTCGCTGTTGGCCTGCTGGATGGTGGCGGCCATTGGCTGGCCGGTGAGGCGCCAGTTGTCGACGAGGTTGTTCTTGACGACCTTGACGTTATCGCCGGTCAGCTCGACGCCGGCTCCGTGGGCAATCGCGATGGCGCTGTCGGTAAGGTCCTCGTTGGTAGGAAGGGTGTCAGCAAGGGAGCCGGCAGCGCGCACCACCGCTGCCTGGGAAGCGTCGTCAGTCGGAACACCGGGCGTTCCGAGAAATGCCCCGGCGTACTTTTCGGCAAAATCGCGCGGGCCGCTGACATGACCCGAGAGCAGAGCGTCGGCATAATGGCCCCTCATATCACTGTCGTTGAAGTCGATGGCCGGCGGCGGCTCGATGAAATCCTCGCTCGGCGCCTGTACCGGGGGAGCGGTGGTTCCGGCGTGGCCGGCAATGCGGTCGGCGCTCATCGCGTCGAGCGGCGTCAACGGCGTTGGCGGGGCGCTCTGGAGGCCGCTGATGAGCTTATCGTCGGAGGCCACTCTGCCCTGCCAGTAGGCGCTCATCGCGTCCTGCGCCCGCGCTGGCGGGGTCTGCCCCCGTTCGTTGGCGATCTCCTCCGGCGTGTAGCCGTTGTCGACCGCCTCCTGCTGCGGGCTGTCGACGAAGCTCTTGATCTCGTCCCAGGCGTACCCGGCAAGGCGGCCGAGGATCGAACTGTCGTCGACCGGGTTGTCGTCAGCCATCAGATACCTTTGTCCTCCTCGTCGAAATCAGCAAGGTCGTTCATGCGTCCTTGGATGAGGGGAATAGCATCTGAGGTTCCTTTAATATCCCCACGTTCCCCAGAAATCTCATCGCGCTTTCCGGTAATACCAAAGCGGTTGGCAGCAGTGATACCTATACCCGTGTCTTCGTCATTGTACTCCCCACCAGGGCCAGGGTTCCGCGTCTCGCTTTGCGGGCGCCCCCCACGACTGAAAATCTGGTGTAAGGTGGGCCGATCGCCAATCGGCAAGACCGGCGCCACATAGTCGCCCGGTTGTGGTGCGAACGACTGCATCCGGCCACCGCTCAGCGCGTAGTCTTTGCTCGCCGGATCGAGCACCGCGCCGTTGCGCACCGCCGGCAGGAGCCAGTTGACATACCGCCCGAAGGCCGCCTCGCCCGCAGCGCCATTCTCAGGCACGGCCAGTTGGCTCTCACCGAGCTTGATCGCGTCGTCGAGCGCGGCCACTCCCTGCCGCTGGTGCGGGCCGCCCGCGGCAAGGCCGCCGAGGTGCATGGCGTCAGCCAGGCGCAGATTGGTGCCGGCGTGCTGGATGACGTCGGGCACCTTGGGCGGGTCGTTGCCGGCCAGGGCGCCGACCAGGGAGGACACCAGGAATGGGTCGCTCTGCTGGGCATCACCGTTCTGCCGCAGGTTCGTGTAGATCGAGCTGACTGCAGCCTTGCCGGCCGGCGGCAGCCGCGGGTCGGCCATCACGCCCTGGTTCCAGCCATCGGGGAATTGCAGGTCGCCTGTGCCGGGGTCAGTCAGGACGTTGAGATAATTGAGCGCCGACTGGTGGCCGACGTGCTCGCGAGCGGTATCCGCTGCCTGCTGCTGCGCTTCGTTGTCGGCCTGCCGCGCGCCGGCCTGGAGATCGGTGTACCTGGTAAGCGTCTGGTGCGCGTCATCGCCGAGGACGCCTTGGATGCGCTCATTGCCGAGAAGGTGGCGGGCGAGCGGCTCGCTGCGCTCGGCGGCGCTGGTGACGGCGGCAGCCGCGATCTCGCGCTGCATCTCGCCCGACAACGCCGCATGGTGGTCGGCGGCGTCGGCAGGCGCGTTTGGCATCGTGCCGATGAGCGCGGCCATCGTCGGGTGGACGAGATCGAGCGCGGTGTGAACGGCCACCGGGTCGGAGCGCACCATGCCGACGAGGCCGTCCTTGAACTGGCCGATGTCATCGACGAAGTTCTGCCCGGCTTGCGTATTGGCCGCAGCAAGGCGACGCTTCTGGAAATAGTCGTTGAGCCGGATCGTCGCTTCGGTAGCCCACTTCTGCGCGCTGGGGTCGGTGAACGCGCCCCGGAACTGTTGGAGAGCCGGGGAGGGGGTAGCCGACGGTGGCGGCGGGGCGTATTCCTCGTCTTCGTATGCCATATCAGAAACCCGCATCGCCGGAAGAACCGCCACCACCACCAAGAGACGAAATCCAATCCGTCAGGGATGAGATCAGTCCACCGCTGCTCGTGGCCGGGGCGCCCCCGGTATAGT
>VFSW01010645.1_pt1 | contig 13021 bp, 13 predicted proteins | sample 5358111 | NCBI WGS metagenome assembly VFSW01 (sample SAMN11554181, study PRJNA540505) | mine drainage metagenome | isolation source: sediment from site ElyBrook_90M | place: USA: Ely Copper Mine, Vershire, VT | collected 2017 | reverse complement strand
TTCGCATCGCTCCTCAGGGTGACAGGGGCCACGCGATGCTTCGCATCGCTCCTCAGGGTGACAGAACGTTAGGGTGACGGGGCTTGGAAGCAGTCGATCAGGTGGTCGTTTACCATGCCGGTGGCTTGCATGAATGCGTACATGATTGTGCTTCCGACGAACGTAAAACCGCGCTTTTTAAGATCTCGGGAGAGTGCATCCGAAAGCGGCGTCGATGCCGGAAGATCCGCTGTCGTTGCCGGGCGACCGATGAGCGGCTGGCCGTCAACGTAGGCCCAGAGATACGCATCAAACGAACCGAATTCGCTTTGCACGGCGAGAAAGGCGCGAGCATTGGTGCGGGCCGCGGCAATTTTCAAACGATTGCGAACGATGCCGGGATCCAGAAGCAGCGATGCAATCTTTGCATCGTCGTAAGCAGCGACGCGATGCGGATCGAAACCGTCGAAGGCAATACGATACGCATCTCGCTTTTTGAGAATCGTCTCCCAGGAAAGCCCGGCTTGCGCACCTTCGAGAATGAGAAACTCGAACAACCGTTGATCGTCATGAACAGGAACACCCCATTCCGTATCGTGATAAGGAATCGAGAGATCGGTGGTCGCCCACGAGCAACGTTTCATTCCGTGATAATCTCCATGATATCGGCAAAGACGCGCCCTGCAAGCGCGGGTTGTGCCAAGGGTTCGATGATATCATGAGAAAGCGGAAGACCATCAAGCGTGTGAATTCGCGCGTTGGCTCCCCGCGATCGCCACGAATCAATAAGCGATCGTGCGGCGCCGTTGTGAACGGCGCCTTCATGCGCGTTGAGAATCACGACAATGCGTTTTGTATTGGGGCCCTCGCGCTTTGCATCGTCTCGAACGCGCTTTCCCGCGGCAAACGCATGGGCAACGGCATGGGTGGCAACGCGCGGATATCCGTGAGCCGGCATCAACCGTTCGCGCAATCGCATATCCCACCACAGATGCGTATTCGGCAGCGCGAGCAACGTGCGCATCGCCAACGGTTGCACGCCGATCGGCAACCATGCCCAACCTAAAAACGGGGCGATGGCAACGACGGAATCAAGCGCATTGCGTTGCGCCAGACGGAGCGCAAGCATCCCACCTACAGAAAACCCGACGACGCTCATCCGCTCGCCAAGTTCGGCAACGGCATCGAGGGCTTCATCGCTACGCGTCACAAAATCATCACTCGACACGCCGGCGAGGGCATCGGTGAGCCGATCGCCGTAGCCGTGGCCGGGCAAACGAGCCGCGACGACGTTCCAGCCACGCGCATACAAGGCGTTGGCAACGTCGATCCATTGCGTCGGCGATGCCGTGAGGCCGTGAAGTAACAGTGCCGCACGTTCGGTTTTGTGCCCATGGAGGAGACTGATCGTCCGCCCGGCCTCGGATACGCGCGCATGGTCCCGCGACAAAAGGCGGTCGAGAGGGAGAGTCACCCACCGTCCTTAACTCATGCGGCGAAGGGTTCCTCGAACGCGGGCTAGCGCGTGCCCCCGCGGTCCCCATCCGGGTAAACCCACGCGGCGCGAAATGTGACGTATGCGAAAATTAACGGATCGTTCTACCGCCTTCATCGCCGATGAAGAGCGCTATGGAGCGCACAATTATCATCCACTCGATCTTGTGGTCAAACACGCCGAGGGCGCCTGGCTCACCGATGTCGATGGGAATCGCTACCTCGATTGCATCTCAGCCTATAGTGCCGTCAATCAGGGACATGGCCATCCCCGTATTCGCCAAGCCCTCATCGAACAAGCGCAGAAATCGACGTTAACCTCACGAGCGATGCGTAACGATCAACTGCCGCGACTGCTCAAGAAACTCCACGATATCACCGGATACGGCATGGCATTGCCGATGAATACGGGCGCCGAAGCCGTCGAAACGGCGATAAAGCTTGCCCGCCGTTGGGGATACGAACGCAAAGGCATCCCGGAAAACGCCGCCGAGATCATAGTCTTCTCCAACAATTTTCACGGCCGCACGACGACGATCATCAGCGCGTCGGCAACGACGGAGTACCGCCGTTCCTTCGGTCCGTTCACGCCGGGTTTTGTCGTTGTTCCGTTCGGTGATGCCGATGCATTAGAGCTTGCGATCACACCGAATACGTGCGCGATTTTAATTGAACCGATCCAAGGCGAAGGCGGCGTTATCGTCCCACCCGAGGGCTATCTCAAACGCGCCTGGGCGATGTGCAAAGAACATGAAGTGCTCTTTATCGCCGACGAAATTCAAACGGGATTCTGCCGGACGGGTGAGATGTTCTGCATCGATCACGACGGCATTCGCGCCGATATTATGGTTGTCGGCAAAGCGCTGGGTGGCGGATTCTATCCCGTCTCCGCAGCCTTAGCAGATGAATCGTTGATGTCACTTTTTCAGCCGGGCGATCATGGCAGCACATTCGGTGGCAACCCCCTAGGTAGTGCCGTCGCATGTGCGGCACTTGATGTTCTCATCGACGAAAAACTCGCAGCAAACGCGCGCTATGCCGGAGCGACGATAATGCAGGCGTTGCGTTCCGCTGCCTCACCGCAGATTGTCGACATCCGCGGCCGCGGTCTGCTCATCGGTGTCGAACTCGATCGCCCGGCACGCGCATTAAGTCACGCCCTGCTCGAACGCGGCGTCGCGGCAAAAGATACACACGAACGTGTCTTACGTATCGCACCGCCGCTCACGATCAACGATGAAGAGATCGCCTACTTCATGGATGCCTTCCGAGGAGCGATCGCGGCAAGCTAGCGCAGTCGGCAGGGCGTTATCTCGCCACACGCCAACGGCATTCCAATGGATGATCCGATAGCGCAGGTAACGGCGCGTCTCGACGCTCTTGAGCACCGCGTAACGATGCTCGAGGTTTTCGGAACGCGACCCGATCCAGTCGTGCCTTCGCCAATAGCTCCACGACAGGGAGTACCAACACAACCGAAACCCTCGCGCGACGCGGCGGAATCGATCGTCGCCGGGAGATGGCTTCTCGGCGCCGGCGCACTGCTCGTCGTGTTAGGTGTTGGATTTTTCTTAAATCTCGCGTTCGCGAACGGCTGGATCGGCCCATCGATGCGCGTGGCAATGGGAATCGTCGCGGGAACGGCACTCGCTATTGGTGCGCGACGCTTTCGTTCGACGATGAGCCCGCTCTTCGTCGACGCCATCACCGCACTGGGCGGAAGTATCGTCTACCTCTCCGTCTATGCAGCGGGAAGTCTCTTCGGCCTCATTCCGCCGATCGTCATGCTCATCGCCATGACAGTGATCACTGCTGGGCTTTTCTCGCTTGCCTATCGCGACAATCGCATCACGTTGGCGCACTTCGCACTTCTCGGAGGCCTTCTAGCGCCGTTTATTCCGAACTTCGATTTGCTTGGACCGATCGGATTTCTCATCTATTTCGGAACGATCAACGTGATCGCCGTCTCGGTCTGCGAACTCCGCAATTGGCGATCGCCGCAAATTGTCGCCGTGTGTCTTACGTGGATTTTTGCGCCATGGTCGACGGCAACCGGGCATCATCCGTACCTGATGAACCTGGTGCCGCTCCTCGGAAGCTATCTCGTTTTTGCCATCGCGACGAGCATCACGTGGAGGGATCCGGAACGTATCTCGCGCCCACAAAGCGCCGTTCTCGCGATCAACGCCGGCGCATTTTTACTGGCAACGTCGATCATTCTTAGCGAGCATCGCATCGCGCTCGCTCTTGCCTTCTTAGGAATCGCACTCGCCCATATCATCGTTGGCCGGGTCCTCAACAGGCAGTATCATTTAGCATTAGCGATCCTCGCGATCACGTTTGCGATACCGCCTACGCTCTGGTCCTTCGAAGGCTTGCTTCCGGCGCAGCTGATCCTCGCGCTCATGCATCTCGCGTGGATTGGTGAAGCCGTTGTCGTTGCGATGTTTGCAGCGCGAACGGCAAATAAAATGCTCGGCACGCTCTCATTGCTTGTCTTCGTCACGATCCTCGGCGATTTGTATATTCGTTACGGCGATCGCTTCGGCCCAACTCCGCATTACGCACTCTTGCTCAACGAGCGCTTCCTTACGCTCATGGCACTCGGCGCGGCCATCGCCTATGTGCGCCCACTCTATGCGACGATTTTTGCCAGCCCAACAAACGACGGGTCGCGATTCGCTTGGATGCGCATTCCCGTCGATCTCTGTTTCATTCTCGGCTTTCTCGCCGAAGCGCACCGTTTCGCTGTGACGATCTTTCCTGGAAATGTTGGAGGCGCGGAGGCCGTTGCTGCATCGATCGTGCTCGGCGCCTACGGCGCAGGTCTAACGTGGTATGGATTACGCAGAAGCAACGCCGTTGCACGCTGGGAAGGGCTGATACTGCTCGCACTAACCGCACTTAAAGTGCTCTTTGTCGATCTCATCGGCTTTACGGCCGTCGTTCGCATCATCTCGGCAATGGCGGTGGGCATCGCACTCCTCGCCGTCGCCTATCTCTACCAGCGTCAGAATGCGCGCACCGAAGGAGGCTCCTAACGATGCCGGCAGTCCCAGCACACATACTCACGTTTCCACCGGCAAAAGCGCTCACCTACGTTCGCGTTGTGTTGCCGCAGCGCGTCGATCCGGGGCCACAGCACGATTTTCCAGGAGTACGCATTCTCGATGCAGGGGACCATCCGGTTCCGTACGCCCTCGATGCCTCACCGCAAACAACATCGAGCGCGACGGCAACCCTCGAAGATTACGGATCGGTTGAGAAAAAATATACGCAATTGACGGCAGACTTCGGACCAAGCGGCACGCTCCGCGACCAAATCACGATCCACAGCCCGCTGCCGACGTATTTTACCCATATCGACATTTTTGGCAGTGATGATCGGCGAACATGGACGACGCTTGCCACGAAGGCGCTCTATTACCGCGTATCCGCAAACGCCGATGCGGGAATCGACACCATCTCGTTTTCTCCGACGCGCTATCGCTTTCTGCGCGTTCGTATCGACCAACCGGGAAAACTCTTCCCCATAGATTCGGTGAGTAGCAGCCAAAACGCGCCTCCACCCAAGGAGCGCATTATCGCCCAGGGTGCGTTTACCACCAAGGGTACGAAAAGTACGCTCTCGCTGCTTTTTGCGCATCCGTATACGCACATCTCGCGCATTTATTTTCAGACGACGACGCCCTATTTTTCGCGACACACGAGTTTTACCGGAATCGGCGCACAAAGCATTGGGCAAACGGCGCAGATTTCACGCTTTCAACATGGTTCTTCCACCCTCTGGGTTCCGGTCGATGCGGATTCCGGCACGCTGACGATCACCGTCAATAACCAAAGCAATCCGCCGCTCGCCGATTTGCGTGCAAGTGTCCTTGGGCCCGTGCATTGGCTGATCTTCGCAGCACATCCCGGCGGCGCGTATCGCCTCGTTGATGTGGGATCGGCGGCATCGTCCGCTCCGCAGTACGATCTTGCGGATCTGCTCGCACATCAGTCATGGACGGTCGGGGCCGAAGCAACGCTCGGAGCTGCATCGAACGTCGATAGCGCACAAATCCTCGCAGCACCATCGTTGGGCTCTACCGTGCAACGTTATCTCCTACCGATCGTCCTAATCATCGCACTGCTCGCTTTCGGTGCCTTTGCGCTTTCGGGCTTTCGCGGATCGAAAAACGCAGCATGAACGCCGAGAACCTTTCATCGTTTGACTGGAACGTCCCGAGCGAATGGAACTTTGCACGCGACGTTATCGATGCACTCGCCCAAGAACGTCGCGAAGCCCTGCTCTTTCTTGCAGCGGACGGAACGCGCACGAAATTTCATTTTGCCGATATTGCCGATGCATCGCAGCGCTATGCGGCAGCACTTACAGACCTTGGCATCGGCAAGGGTGATCGCGTCATCGTCGTGCTCCCGAAGGTTCCCGAGTGGATCTTCATCATGCTTGCGCTGGATCGCCTTGGTGCCGTCGCCATTCCGTGCGCCGAACAGTTGCGTGCCAAAGATCTCCTCTTTCGCGCCAATCACGCCTCCGCCGTTGCGATCATTGCGCCGCCGGCCTTGCGCGACGAAATCGAACTCTTACGGCCAAACGCGACAACACTTGTAACCTACGCCCTCGTCGGTGGAGCAAGCGATGGTTGGATCGATCTGCAACGCTCCGCCGAATCGGCGAAACCGTTCGCCGGTATTCCGACGCGCAGCGATGATTGGGCCTATATCGTCTATACCAGCGGTACGACGAAAGATCCCAAAGGCGTCATTCATGCCAAAGCGTACACACATGCAAAGCGCATGCAAGCCAACGTGTGGCTGGATTGCAAGCCGAATGATCTTGTGTGGTGTTCGGCTGCAACCGGGTGGGCGAAATCATTGTGGAACGTTCTGCTCGGGCCGTGGTCCTGCGGAAGCACCATCATTCTGCATGAAGGTGGGTTCGATCCGACCGAACGCATGTCGCTCATTCGCGAACTCGGCGTCACCGTTCTTTGCCAAGCACCAACGGAATATCGCCTCGAAGCTAAACTGCCGAACCTCTCCGATTTCGCAAAAGGATTACAACTACGGCATTGTGTGAGTGCGGGCGAACCGCTCAATCCGGAAGTCATCGCACGCTGGCACGAAGCGTTTGGATTGACGATTTTCGATGGCTACGGACAAACTGAAAACAGCTTACTCATCGCCAATCTTCCCAGAATGGACGTGCGCCCGGGCTCGATGGGCAAGCCGACGCCCGGGCATGATATTTGCATCGTCGATGAAGATGGTGCCATCTGTGCAACGGGCGTCACCGGCGATGTCGGGCTGCGCGGTCAGCCGCCAACGCTCTTTCTCGGATATCTCGATAACGAAGAAGAGACGCAAGCGTCCTATCGTGGCCAGTGGTATCTCACCGGCGATCGTGCGTATGTGGATGCGGATGGCTACTTTTTGTTTGTCGGTCGTGCCGACGACGTTATTTCATCGGGCGCCTATCGCATCGGGCCCTTTGAAGTCGAATCCGCACTCCTCGAACACGCCGCCGTTGCCGAATCCGCGGTGGTGGGGAGCCCGGATACCGATCGCGGAAATATTGTCAAAGCGTTCGTCGTTTTGCGCGCCGGCTTCACCGTCTCGCCGGAACTCGTGCGCGAATTACAAGAGCACTGCAAACGCGTCACCGCGCCCTATAAATATCCGCGTGAAATCGAATTCGTTAGCGAGTTGCCAAAGACGCGCAGCGGCAAAATCCGTCGCGTCGAGCTGCGCCAACGCGAACTCGCACGTAAAGGCGCCAACCAAGGCAGCGGCTTCGTCTAGTTTCCGACCCTACGGGGACCTAGTGGCCCTGGGCCCTGTTCGCGTTGATAACGCCAAACGTGACGCCGTAGGCTCGTTGCTGGATATTGCGGTAGGTAAAATTCGAAAGAGGTGTCGTATAGAAAAACGACAGATTGAAACGGCGAGCGAAGACCTGTCCTACGCGCAACGTCGCTTCCGACGAAGTGTAATGATACCCCCCGCGAACCTCGCAAATGTCGGCCGCAAAATCTGAATACGTCCCACGTTGCGACAATATCGCAAGAATATGTGGCGAAATCTCAAGACCATGCGTTTCGACGAATCCCGATTTTGTAACCAACGTAACTGAATATCGCGCTTCAACAATTGCGGTTAACCGCTTGCCTAAATGGTATGACAAGCCGTAGTACGGTACGATCTGTGTTTCCCCCGAACTAAAACTTGGTTCACCAGTCGCCAAGGATACTCCCAGCCCTACGACTTGCCCGAGCCGAACGCGCGATGGGAAAATGTATCGATATTGAGCACTGATATCGCCAACTCCACCCTGGGATCCGATGCCATTGATGGATAAGCTGTCGCGAATTGGGAACATGAAACGAAATTCCGTTCGCTCACCAAGAGCATGCCGAATAGCAATCACTCGGTTCGTTTGAATCGCAAGCGGTGTCAGTCGTTCCGTACTTACTTCAGCAGAAACCGAATTCAATAACTGCGTTGGATCGAGCCCGGTTACAGTCGTCATCGAATTATCTGCCGCTCGCGCAAATGCCGGGATTAGCGAAAAAACAACGATGCAGATCGAAACTGCAAACGTCGCGCAGGCGCGCTTTTTCAAAAGTTTCATGTAGAATACACCAGTGTCGTCGATGAACATCCCGGACAAGCGAATACGATCTGATTCAGTCCTGGATGCACGTCGAATGTGAGTACCACGCCGGCTCGCCCAGCTGGCGTAACCCCGGGACCAGAAATGCCAAGGACCTTCGGATTTGACCAGAGCGCAATCCCGTAGTGCAACGCAATCGGGGATTGAAGTTGAAAAACCAACTTGCCGCCCGCGACGCTTACCGAAACAAGAGCAGGCATAAGTCCCGCCGCCAATTGCGTAAGCGGATGATTATACGCAGAGACCGGATCATCCGCGTAATTAAAAACGCGAGATGGCAACGTATGGCCCGCAAGGAACGTCATACCGGAAATTGAATCGTGATAATCAATAGTCGCGGGGTACAACGTCTGGAGCGATAGCAGGTTCGAAGCGACGTTAAGTCCGCCTGGAATAAATGGAAAGGCGATCGCCCGGGGCGCTGCAGAGAGCAGTCGAACGTCGGTTGCAGCCTGCGAGAGAGTCTCGGTTTTCATACCATCCGCAGCGGCCTGAGCGTACAAGGCACCCAGCACAGTAACATCGCCAGGATTGAGATTTTCAGCGCTCTCCTGTTGCGACATCATGACGATGCCTTGCGACTGACCGGCTGCAGCATAGGCATCGACGAGTTCGCGTTCGTAAATGGCAGCATCGTTCGTGGAAAACCCGGCGCGTAATTGAAGATCATCAGGATCAGTCGAGAAAAATTCAGAATGCGCGCTTAGATACGATCGCGTTAGATCGCGCGCAGTCCATTCGAACGAAAGCATTGCACATGACCCATTGGGAGCAGGCCGCTTATAGGATGTGACATCCGCACAATACGTTCCCCACGGCGCGCCTAAATCATAGTTGCCATCGATTCCCTGCGAATCCCACGCGATTCCCCAGAAACCGGAATCGCCGCGAGCGAGATCATTCGCAACATTTCGCTCGTGGCCGCCACTATCGATGCTTACAGCAGGGGCATACCACGGAAGCGCCGCCAGCACTTGCGAAACGGATAAGCCAGGCTCGATTTGCACATCATCGCCATTGGCTACATGAAACTGATTATAAAGGTTCGAATTCGCGAGATACGCCTCGTTCCCAAGCATCCAGGTGACCGGGATTTTGCTCGCTGTTGCGTCTGCCTCAATCGACTCCATGCCGAGAACGGAGTAGGCTTCTTGCAAAGACGTTGCAATAAATACCGCTTGCGTTGTGCCGGTCGGTTTCGCCCATGCTGGAATTATAGGAGTTAGACTACTTGATAGCGATGCGCTCGAACAGGTTTCGCTGCGGACATCTATTGGTGAAAACGAGCCAACCGGAACAGCGTAGGAGATCATCCCGTCGTACGATACGACGCACGATTGGGAGCTTGCATCAATCACGCCCATACCCCGAAGCACTGGCGGCGACGGCGGAACGATTCCTGCTCCACCTCCGCAACCAGCGAGAAGCGCGACGACCGCAAATACTGACGGTACGAACGGGATTTTTAGAGCAGAGTATTTACCATTCACGGAACGGTAACAAGCATAAACGACATTGCCCCATATTGACCAACAACCGTTATCCCGCAGGCGTTCGAGCCACTTTGTGGCGATGACGGTCCAATAGCCGTTACGGTAACGGACGAACTAGTCGTCGCCACCGGGATCGACACGCATGTTCCACTGACCGTGAGTGTGTAGAGCGTATTCGACCCAGCCACTCCCGAATCCGGAATGACTTGAAGCGTCGCCGTCTGACCAACTGATTGAAAAGCCAGCGGTGTCGAATGGCTACCGGCCGCCGCCCAAACCGCTGACCAAGTGAGAACTGGTAACGGCCCCACTTGGGTTGGCGCGGTATGAGCAATGCCGCCCGGGCTTGAGCACGCGACGGCACCGAGCAGAGCCAAGAGCGCGAGAGCCCGCACGCCTAACATTGTCGGTATTCCCATTTGGGTTCCTCTTCCTACTCAAGCGCGCTGAACGCCCGGCCATCGATAAGCTCCAATGCCGGATGCCCAGTCGTAGCCACCATGTGCCGTATATCCGCTATGACCTTGGGAGAAATCACGGACTACAAACGGAATCACGAACTCAACCGCGGCGCGAGTTTTGACGCTGATCGATTTCTGCCTTCATTGCAGAAAAAATTGGCGCGGCGAATGACGTGCTATTCAGTGTGGGTCAGCTCGCATCTTGAAACACACCAAAGCCCTCCCAGCTTTCGTCCTCTGCACATGAAATATCAGATACCGAACGCCAAGAATCGCCACTAAGAATCCCAAGTTGTTCCTGAGTTTGGAAATGCGTTGATGTCCCGCCTCCAGTGCCGCTGGATCGCCAACAATTTTGGGCGGCTACCGATCAACGTCGCGACGATAGTCACGGCCGATCGCAGTCACTTGCCATCGAACGGTAAGCTTATCGGTCAGTTCGCGATCGAGAGCTTGGTGATGGGTGATTTTTCATCGAGCTGCATTGCCTGCCATTCACGAAACTCTTGCATATCAAGGTGCGTTCCTGCCAAATCTCGACGGTTTTCGGTAGAAGCGCCGCAATGAGGCGTGATGCCGAATCCGCGGTGGTGGGAACCCCGATACAGATCGCGGCAATATGGTCACGTCGTCTTGCGCGCCGGATTTACCGCGTCACCGCACCCCATAAATATCCGTGCGAAATCGCATTCGTTACCGAACTCGTGCTTTACGCACGTACTCGAATTCATGCGTGCTCACTCCCGCGATGATTTCGGCGTCTTTCATAAACGATGTCCGCGTAAAGCCAAGGCGTTCTAAGACGCGGATCGATCGCTGATTTTCGGTGTGAACCGTTGCGACGAATTCGGTCACGCCGGCATCATGTTCGAGAGTATCCATCATCGAAGCCACGGCTTCTCCAACGTAGCCAAAGCCCGATGCGTCTGGGAAGACAAGGTAGGCAACGAGCGCCCGCCGATTTTGCACGGTCGCCTGAACAAAGCCAATCAAGTGCGACGATGCTTTAAGGCGCAGCAACCAATTTAACAATAGCTCCGAACCATCGGGCGATTGCCCCACAGCTAAGCGGGTATATCGCTCGACTAACCACTCCCGGCTTGCTGGGGGCGAATCGCTAATGTAGGCATAGAGCTGGGGGTGGAGGAGACCTTCGAACATTTCGCCGGCCAAGTCGGGACTGATCGGCAACAATTCGAGGCGCTCGGTCTGCAACGGATCAAAGACCATACCGTAAAAGCATCCAAGGCCGGGTCAATTGATGCCTGCACGAGGAGCCCGTGGGCCGGCCTTTCATCGATCCTGAAAAAGCCCACCCCAGTCGTTGACAGGGACACCCCAGGGCGTGGTATGCTCCTTGAGCCGAAGCAGACGGCCCGCAAGGGTCGGCTCACCGGATGCCTTCGGGCGATCCGGTCGCATCCGCGAACCCCCCGGCGGGGTTCGGTCACCGGAGGCGTCGCTTAGGCGACGTCATTTTGTTTTTTTAGGGAGTAACGCCATAGCACGACCGCATCGCATCAACGAACAAATCCGAATTCGTACCGTCCGCGTCATCGACGACGAAGGAGCCCAGCTCGGCGTCATGCCGACCGAGGAAGCGATGGACCGCGCACGAGCCGCCGGACTTGATCTGATCGAAATTTCTCCGAACGCCCAGCCGCCGGTCTGTAAGATCGGTGACTTCGGTCGGATGAAATACGAGTTATCGAAAAAAGAAAAAGATGCTCGTAAGAAGCAAAAAAACTTCGAACTACGCGAAGTGAAGCTTCGTCCCAAAATCGATGTTCACGATTATGAGACGAAGGCGCGCATGGCCGAACGCCTTCTGCTCGACGGTAGCAAGATCAAAGTAACGATCATGTTCCGCGGGCGCGAAGTGACGTACGCAAACTTCGGGAAGAATCTTCTCGATCGCATGGCGACGGATATGGATCCGCTAGCCATCATCGAGCGAGAAGCAAAACTCGAAGGTCGCAACATGTTTATGATTCTGGTGCCACGCACGTCGCCACTTGGTCCGGCAAAGTTTCTCACGCAACACGAAGCCGAGAAGGACCATAAGGGACACGTGGTCGCTAAAACCGAGGAGCCTACCAATGCCTAAAATTCGCACGCATCGAGGAACCGCCAAACGCGTCAAGGTGACCGGGACCGGCAAGGTCTTGCATCGTCACCAATTCAGCGGTTGCGGCCATATTCTCTCGAAAAAGACGCGCAAGCGTAAACGTAATTTCCGCAAAGATCAACCGACGTTTAAAGGCGATCTCAAGCGCTTAGCGCCGACGATCCCGTACTTGGTGTAGGAGGCTTCGTAACACAACATGGCACGTATTAAACGAGGCACAAACGGACTCAAGCACCGCCGCAAGGTGATGAAGCTCGTCAAGGGCTTCCGCGCTGCACGTCGTCGCAACTATCGCGTTGCGAACGAAGCACTGCTCAAATCACTGTCGTATGCGTTTCGCGATCGCCGCGTTCGCAAGCGCGATTTCCGCTCGTTGTGGATCAGCCGCATCAACGCCGCTGTTCGCGCCGAGGGGATGTCGTACTCGCTCTTCATCAACGGCTTGAAGAAATCGGGCGTCACGCTCAATCGCAAAGCACTTGCGGATCTCGCAGTGCACGATAGCAAAGCATTCGGCTCGCTGCTGAATATGGCAAAACAGGCCGTCGCAAAGTAACGCGACTTTAGAGCAAACCCAAGAAAACGAGGGGCGCAGATGCGTCCCTCGTTTTCTCTTTCTCCCCGCATGAACGTCGCGCAAGCGTGCAGAAGGGGCGGCCATGGAAGTTCGCAGCGACGAGGAACTCGCGCGCGCGTTCGCCGCACATGAGGCGTGGGCGTTCGACGAAGTCTACAACCGTTGGGGAACGTTGCTCACATCGGCTGCCTATCACGTCCTCGGCAACACGGA
>VFSW01010644.1_pt1 | contig 13021 bp, 8 predicted proteins | sample 5358111 | NCBI WGS metagenome assembly VFSW01 (sample SAMN11554181, study PRJNA540505) | mine drainage metagenome | isolation source: sediment from site ElyBrook_90M | place: USA: Ely Copper Mine, Vershire, VT | collected 2017 | reverse complement strand
ATTACCAACTGGTCGCGCGGTTTACCGGGCAACCAGCGCCCTAAGATCTCTTCTGACTTGCCACCCGCGTAGACGTCGGCCGTATCGATGAAATTCCCGCCTGCTTCAATGAAGGCATCCAGGATTTGCCGGCTGATTTCTTCAGTCGATTCACGCCCAAACGTCATCGCACCCAGGCATAATTCGCTGACTTGCAAGCCCGTCTTGCCCAAAAAGCGCATTTTCATGGTACAAGCACCTCCTTGAATGGGATGACTTGAATTATATAGCTTTCTGGTAAGAAAACGCCATCGAAGGCAAATTTAGAGCCGAATGCTGTTCGCCATTTTACCGATTAATGGCAACAGCGCCATGCGTCCCTGTAAAGCATAAATGATCCCCGACACCCAGGCGATAATCCCAAAAATATACGCGGTAATTACCATGGTAAATAAGGCCATTCCCACCAAAAACCCGAACGGAATCCAGCTAATTATCCAGGTTACCGCAGCCCAGGCAGCAAATGCCGCCCCCAGGAATATAAACAGGCCGATCGATTGGCGCAGGTGGAACATCGATAAAGAATTCTGGCGCTTGACCAGAATCACATACAGCCAGCCGATTACAGGGATGTAGGATAAAAATGCGGAGAGGCGATCTGCGGTTTCCATGTTTATTCTCCAATCCCTCTAAGATGTAGTTCTCTGGCAAAATGACAGCTTGCCGAATGGTTGGGGGTCAAATCTTCGAGTGTTGGCTCTTTCTCCGCACACACCGGTTTGGCATAACTGCACCTTGGGTGGAAAATACAGCCTGAAGGTGGGTTTGCCGGGCTGGGTACGTCTCCCTGCAGCATAATCCGGTTCGGATGGATATCCGGGTCAGCCGGCGGGATCGACGAGAGCAGCGCTTCGGTATACGGATGCAGGGGCGTGTGCAGCAGTTCGTTTGTCTCGGCCATTTCAACGATCTTGCCCACGTACATCACCGCGATGCGGTCTGAAATGTGCTCTACCACCGACAGGTCGTGGGCAACGAAGACCAGCGTCAGGCCTAAATCCGCCTGCAGTTGTTGCAGCAGGTTCAAGACCTGCGCCTGGACGGATACGTCCAGGGCCGAGACCGGCTCGTCGGCGATGATCAAACGCGGGTTTAGAGAAAGCGTGCGCGCCAGGCCAATCCTTTGGCGCTGGCCACCGGAAAATTCGTGTGGGTAGCGGCGCATGTAGGCCGGGTCCAGGCCCACCGAACGCATCAGTTCGGCCACGCGATCTTCGGCATCTTTTCCATGGGCGATATTATGGATTTCCAACGGCTCACTGATCAGGTCTTTGACGGTCAGGCGTGGATTGAGCGAACTGAACGGGTCCTGGAAGATCATTCGCATTTCACGGCGCAGCGGTTTCATATCCTTCAGGCTGATGGCGCAGATATCCACCCATTCACCGCTTTTACGGTGGAAGAACATTTCACCGGACGTGGGGTCATACAGGCGCAGGATCGAACGACCTACGGTCGTTTTTCCACAGCCGCTTTCCCCCACCAGTCCCATTACCTCACGTTCGCGCAGGCAGAAGCTCACGCCATCCACCGCTTTTACGTGCCCTACCACCTTCTGAAACAGGCCGCGGTAGATTGGGAAATGCATTTTCAGATCTGTGATTTCTAGAATATTTTTATCGTCCCTATCCATATTCATCCTTCAGCTCACTTTTCCACCGTGATTGTTGATTCTGCCATCAAAATATCCGCGTCGGTCCATCCTTTTTGCTGCTCTAATTGCTGGTAAGCGCGCCGGTACACCAGGCTGATTTTTATCGAGGCAGGGCTGCCTGCCGGGAGCGTGAAAGTGTAAGTAGAGGCGTCGGTTGCATAAGGAGCCAGACGTGTATCCTCCACGATGGTCACCGGGCGCCAGTAAGCTGCAGTGGGAGTCTCGCCGGACCACTCATCTTTCAATATTTTTGCAAACGTTTTACCGGGCTGCCCGCTGTAGTTGCCCGTCCAGGCCGGCAGCATGGTGCCGCGGCTGAGCGCCAACTGCTTTCCATTGGTATCCAGCGCCTCGACCACCAGCATCACTGAACGGATCGGTTCATCGGTCGGCACATCGTGGCCGGTCTTATCGTTGGTGATGCTGACCTGCACCTGGAGTGTATTTCCGGTATGAGTGGCTCCCGTCTTCATCGTGACCGCGTGCTTCATCAAACTATCATCGTTGATCCCGGTCATTTTGTGTGTATGGAAGGGATAATAATCCCGAACGAGACCGCCCTGGTCCGGGAAAACGGTAAAGTCCGCCTTGGGGTCCACCGGCATGTGGCAGTCCTGGCAGGTTTTGCCTGTTTTTGGGTCGCTGTACGGGCTGTTCAACCATTCGCCGTATGAATTGTAAATGAGTGTTCCGCCGGTTACTTCTCCGGTACCCACCACGCCGCCAAACACGCCGTAATGGCAGGCTGAGCAGTACTGGCTCTGGGTTTCCAGGGTTGAATAAGCCACGTTGCGGGGCACATCCAGCATCGGCCCGAAGAAGACCGATTGCCCTTCAGACGGACGAAAGAGTTTGTACGATAAGATTCCAGGCATATCCGGGTAGGGCAGGTTGGTTTTCGGATCGAGGATCACGTCCCCAATTTTGTGGCAGAACTCGCAAGTGATCCCTTCTGCCCCAATCCCGACCTGGGGGATCATCACGCCTGGGTCCATGATGCCGAGCGAGGCAGAGTTTTGCGTTGTCGCTGACATATGGCAGCCCAACCAGGAGCAGTTTTTCGTGTTCGTGGTTGTCGAAGCTACCGGGGCGTGGCAGGTGGCGCAGTTGCCGGCCCGGGACGGGTTATCTAACAGGAACCCCGGTCCGTAATTCGGCTTGGTTGGGTCAGGTGGTAAGGGAGCGCCGTTCGTCCCCAATATGGTGTCCTGACCCACCTGGCCCTGTACGTTGGTGCCATTGTAAATGGTGAGGAAGCGCGGGTTGACGGCTGTTTGAGAATGGGCATCTGCCTGCCATTCGGGATATTCCCGGTGACACAGGCCGCAGCTGGCCGACCCCGACACGCCATTGAAAGTAAACCAGGTGTACTTGTTGTTGTCAACAGTAAATAGGGGTTTGAGTGTAATGGTCACACCGCTGCCGCCCGCTTTCCAGACCGGTTTCGTAGAGTCCAGGTCGGCCCAGCCTACCATGTGTCCGGGAGCCCAGGCCACAATGGTGGTCAGTTTCGTGCCCCCCAGCCCCTGCCCGCTGAATGTATATGTGCCGTCTTTGGCAGTTGTGGTCTGGCCGGGTGCGCCCTTGATTTGTAAAATGGCTCCCGCCACCGGGCCGTTGGCATCCACTACTGTACCCGAGATTGTGCTGGGAAGTGGGACTGTAAAAGTCGGTATGGGGGAAGGCATAACCGTCGCAGTCGCCGTCAGCAAAGGCTGCCTGGCTGCGGTAGCCGGGAAAGCCAGCGCCAGCGCCAGGATCAAGGCTCCCCCCAGGCTGACCCATAACCCAAATCGTTTACCGGTAATAAATTTTCTCATTATTCTCCTACCTGGCCGCATAAGGATCGGCGGCATCCCGTAACCCATCGCCCAGGAAATTGAAACCCAATACGGCGATGACGATGAATACCACCGGGGATAAGATCCACAGTTGTTGTCCTAAAGTCTGGATATTCTGAGCTTTGTTCATCAGCAAACCCCAACTGACCAACGGTTCACGGATGCCGATCCCCAAAAAGCTCAGGAAGGACTCGGCCAGGATGATCGTCGGTACGGTCAGAGTGGTAATGACGATGATGTGGCTTAGACAGTTCGGGTAAAGATGGCGGAAAATGATGCGCCAGTTTGAGGCGCCCATCTCTTTGGCTGCCATGATGAAATCAGTTTCGCGTAACGACAGCACCTTGCCGCGCACTTCCCTCGCCAGGGTTGTCCAGGACAACAAGGCGAAAATACCCGACATAATGATGAAGATGGTTAGCGCATCGGCTTGTTTAGGCACGACGGCGGCCAGGGCCATCCACAGGGGCAGGGTCGGAAAAGCATTGATGAATTCGGTGAAACGCTGCAGGGCGTTGTCCGTCACTCCGCCGTAATAACCTGAAGCGATTCCCAGAACGGATCCTACCAAAATACTGATGATCGTTCCGAACAGCGACATACTCAGAGATACCCGCCCGGCCTGGCAGGCTTTGCCCCACAGGTCGCGCCCCAGGCCATCTGTGCCCATCATGTAAAAATATCCGTCTTTTTCAACCCCGAACAGGTGCAAATCTGAGGGGATCAAACCTAAGAGTTCGTATTTCCAACTGTGTACGAAAAATTTTAAATTATAAATCTGGGTAGTATCCTCGACCCAATAAACCTGGAACGTTTGTGGATCCAACGTGTTGGCCAGTTTATATACAAAAGGATTCAGGTGGAATTGACCTTTGGAGTCGATAAAGTGCATTTGCATGGGGGGCATGTAAGCTGAATTTAAATCGGAGACGTAGATGTCCTTTTCCGCAAAGAATTCCGCAAAAAGGGCCAGCCCGATCAATACCAGCACCATCGCTCCGCCGACAATTGAAGCCGGGCTGCGCCGGAAACGCCGCCAGACCAATTGAAAATAACTTTCGTTGGTTTTGTCTGCGCTGAAAATTAATTGCCCAACCGGCGCAGCCTGCCCGGGTTGTTTCATCGTAGTTGTGGAATTTTCATTACTCATGAAAATCAGCCTCCAAAAGTTTTAACTGTAGCGGATACGTGGATCCAATACGGCCAGGGATAGATCGGCGATCAGGTTGCCGAGAATGATCAGGGCGCCGTACATGAGTAAGAAACAGCCGGCGATGTAAATATCCTGGTTGACCAGTGATTCATAAAACAATGGCCCCATGGTGGGCAGGTTTAGCACAATGGCGGCTTCCAATTCACCGGTCATCATATAAGGCAGCGCCGTGCCCTGGTAAGCTACAACGGTGTGCAGGGCGTTAGGCACAGCATGTTTGAGGATGACTGTGTTTTCCCTCAAACCTTTCGATCGGGCAGTCGTTACGTATTGTGCGCCGAGCACATCCAGCAGGTTACCGCGCATTACCCGCATGTTCCTGGCAATTCCTCCCAGGCCGGCAATTACGATCACCGGCCAGATATGTGCAAACATATCTACAATCTTCGCCCAACTCCACGGCGCCACTACATATTGAGGAGAGAAGAACGAGACGATGCTGGGTTGGTGGAAATCAAACACAATGATATATAACAGGATCAAGGCAATTGAAAAACGCGGGATCGAAGTGAAAATAAACGCGATGATCGCCGAAACGTTATCTGTAAAGCTGTATTTCCTCGGTGCTACAAAAATTCCCAATCCAACTCCAAAGATTGTCGAAACCAGGTGGCATAACAACGCCAGAAAGAGGGTCTTCGGCAGCCGGTCGGCAATCAAAAATTTAACGTCTTCAGCATAGGCAAAAGAGTAGCCGAACTTACCTTCCGTTATCATGCCTTTGATCCACAGATAGAATTGCTCTGCCTTGGGTTTATCCAGACCGTATTGCACGCGCACCATCTGGGCTGCCCGGTCCGCGTCTTCTACCGTCATGCCCGATTGAGCTAATAGATACGACCTGTAGCGGGAGGCAAAGTCACCAGGTGGCAGCTGGATTACGATGAAGGAAACAAGTGCGACTCCCAATAATAAGAAAAACCCGATGATCACCCTGCGAACGATATAAGCGAGCATGCCACCTCCAAACAGGAGTAATTCTGATTTTCGTCCTTGCCGGACTTGCGCATCGCGACGGATCGAAAGAGTACTTGACACCCGGGGATAGGTTGGAGGATTGCTCCCGAGGTCTTGCGAGGATTGATCCTCCAACCTATCATAATCACAGATTGTTACGCTTTAGGATAAACGGCGATTGTATCTGGCCGGTTTTCCTTGAGCTGCTGGTCAGCCGGCGACCAGAGCTGGTCCAGCAGGATGGAATCTTCCACCCATTCGTACATGAAGACAGGCGTGCCCGGAGGTACGTTCTTCATGCGCCGGGTAAGTCCCAGACCATAGCGGCCGACGAAGACGCCCAGTTGATAGACGTTCTCGGTGAAGATATTGTTGTATTGGGACAACAACTGCTTGCGTGTGGCGGCATCGAAGGTCTGGCGGTATTGATTGACGATGTCGATCAGTTTCTGCTCGAAATCCAGCAGAACACGCGGGGTCTGGCCTTCGCGGTGGTCAGTGAACTGCGGGGTGACCGGAGCAAGGGCAGTCGGGGTCGTGAACGGCAGCATGAATGCCTGCCCGCCGCGGGTGACCTTCATATCCCAGTTGCCGCTCGTGTCATTGGCAGCATTGGTGGCGCTGTCGAGCGAACGATAGTTGACCTTGATGCCAACCGCCGCCCACTGGTTGACCAGGGATTCGGCCACGGTTTCGGTTTCGTGAGCGTCCTGGTAAGCGTTCAGGGCAACCACCACTTTTTGTCCGGCGTTGGTGCCGCTGGTGAAGTTCAGCATGCCGTCGCCGGTGGTATCCTTCAAGCCGATCTCAGCCAGCAGCAGCTTGGCGGAATCGACATCGTAAGGATAGTAAACCACGGACGCCTTGTCGAAGTCCGGGGCTCCCGGATACAGGCCGCCGGCGAAAGCGCGCAGGAATGGGCCGCGCATGATCGCCTGGGCAATCCCATCCCGGTCGGTGGCATAGGCCAGAGCTTTGCGGAAGCGCACGTCGCGGTACAACTGGCGGTAGGCTTTGTCGCTGTCGCTCAGCGTGCCGACGTCAGTCGACAGGTTGAACTCGACGCTGTAGCCGAGTACCTCAGGTCCCCAGGAGATGCTGAATTTCGCATCCGGAGCCTGGGCAGCCGTCATCGCTTGCACGAAGGAGCTTGGATTCTCCAGGTTCATGTGGTCGCAGTTGCCGGCCATCGTGCACAGGTCACGGCCTACGCCGCTGGGGCCCTTCAGGTATTGGATTTCATCCAGGTAGGGCAGTTGCAGGCCGTTCTCGTCCACTTTCCAGTAGTACGGATTGCGGCGCATGATCATCAGCTGGTCGGTGTGGTATTCGGTAATTACCCACGGGCCCAAAGTGACCAGGGGCAGTTTGTCCGGAGGCAGAGCGTTGGCGAAGTCGGTATAGGACGGTTTGGGGTCCTTGGTGCTCCATTTTGGATGCAAAGCCTTGAGAATGTGGGCCGGCTCGATAAAGAATTTATCGTCGCACATGTAGTAGTACTGGCCCAGGGGCTTAGAGACCGGGAATGTGAATTTGACGGTGTAATCATCTACTTTTTCAAGCGTGGTAGCCGTGCCGTTCCAGGTCCATGCATCGATTTTGGAGGGGGAGTTTACGTTGGGATCTACGATATAGCCTTCCCAGGTGAACATGACGTCGTCGGCGTTGAACGGTTGACCATCCGACCAGAAGGCGCCTTCGATCAGGTGCATGGTCAGTTGTTTGCCGTCGGCTGACCATTCCCAACTCTTGGCGACTTCGGGGAAGGGTTCGATATCCTGGTCGGCGCGGTACAGCGGGCCGATTTTGACCAGAGAGCCATAGCGCACTGTGTAGGATTCGATGCCGAACCAGCCCATGGTCGTGCCGGCCATGTTGTTGTATCCGGCGATCGGGCAGGCAGAAAAACCGCGCCACAGGTCGCCATAGTTGCCGGGGCCATCCGCCATACCCGAGGTCAGATATACCTGCGGTTCCTTGGGTAAGCGTTTTTCAACTGGAGGCAGGGTCCCATCCGCCACGAACTTGTCCAAGAAGGGCGCCTGTTTGTAGGCAGGAAGAGCCTTGTAAGCGACGATCTGATCGATGGGCTGCTTCTTGACTTCCAGGCCGCCGATATTGAGTTTGTTGGGATCGGGATAGGGGATGGGGGCTTTTACCTGGGGAGCCGCCGGAGCTGCGGTCGCTTGTACTGCGGTGGCTGCCGGAACTGCGGTGGCGGCAGGAGCAGCAGGAGCGGAAGTAGCAGGCGCAGGGGGGGCTGCGGTGGGGGTAGCTTGTGGAGTGCAGGATGCTACCACTGTTCCAGCGGCAGCTAAGGCACTGAACTCTAACATCTTACGGCGAGAAATTTTTCTCATTTCGATTCTCCTGAATAATCCTTTGAGTTTTGGTGAGTCAAGTTGGTTGAGATTGCTCACTTCATCATCGATATCCCTTAGGATGTCCATGGGTAGAGAGAAGGATCATCTGTAGGGAACTGCCAATATTTTCTTTTCACCTCCTTTGTCGTTTTTCATAATTATCAATATAGCCAGCAGGCTGCCTGATGACCAGGTTGGTGTTCAATCAGCAAGGGCTGCTGCTCTTCACAAATTTTCATCGCCCGTGGGCAGCGGGGTTGGAATGGGCACCCTGGAATGATATCCGTCGGGGTTGGTACCATGCCTTTGATGGGTACCAGCATTTTCTTGCCTTTCCGTCCCAGCACAGGCACTGAGTTCAACAGGCCGACCGTGTAGGGGTGCAGCGGATTATGGAACAGCTCGTGAGTCTCGGCCAGTTCTACGATTTTCCCCAGGTACATCACCGCCACTCTCTGGGCCATTTGAGAAACCACACCCAGGTTGTGGGTGATCAGGATAATCGAGGAGTTAAAATCTGCCTGTAGCTTCCTCATCAAATCCAGGATCTGCGCCTGGACGGTGACGTCCAGGGCGGTGGTTGGCTCATCTGCAATCAAGATCGAAGGGTTGTTTGAAAGGGCCAGCGCAATCATCACGCGCTGGCGCATCCCGCCGCTCATCTGGTGTGGGTATTCGTGCAGGCGCTGGCGCGGGGCATTGATCTGCACTTTGGTGAGCATTTCCAGGGCGCGTTCCATGGCTTCTTTTTGGCTGATGTGGTTGTGGGTCAATACCATTTCAGCGATTTGTGCACCCACGGTCTGCAGTGGGTTGAGTGAGGTCATCGGTTCCTGAAAAACGATGGCAATCTGCCCGCCGCGGATGCTGCGCATTTCTTCGCTATCGCTTTTCAAAGCGGCGATATCGACTACCTGGTTCTTGTCTTTGTGGTACAGGTTTATCTGCCCGCCTACGATCTTTCCTGGGGGCGATGGAATCAAGCGCATCACCGACATCGCCATAATGCTCTTGCCGCAACCGCTTTCACCTACCAGCCCCAGGGTTCTGCCGGGCATCAGGGAAAGGTTCACTCCGTCCAGGGCGCGAACCGTGCTTCTTTCCAGGAAGAAGTAAGTTTTAAGATCTTTAATTTCCAGGATCGGACGTTCGATGGGTTGGGGTACAGATTGAGTCATGAGTCTCTTTCCAGCCTTTGATTTATTTGAGCTAGTTTATCGGTGACAATTTGATCCAACAAAGTGTGCAGCGCGGCAGGTAGGACCGGTTTGGTCAGGAAGACGAGGGCGCCTTCCCGGATGCCGCGTTTCCGTTCATCGGAAGAACTGCATAAAATGACTGAAAAATCGGTCCTGTTTTTCAGTTTACCCAGGACAGACAGCAGTTCCCATCCATCTCCGCCTGATAAAGTCGGTTCGAGGATAATTGCACACAGACCGGGGGTGTCTATTAATCGTTCAGCTTGAGAACGGTCCTGGCAGGTCAGTACCAGGTAATCTTCGCTCAACTCCCTTTGATACAGTTCCAGGGTTGGTAAATCATCATCAACGATTAGTAGGGAAGGTTTAGGTTGTGGCATGAGAAGGTGACCCAAATAGGGTAGTAGATATAGTTTAAGGCATAAGGTCCCCCCACGTCTTGCACTAATGTACAAAGCATTTGGATTTTTGTAATAGGACAGGTTGTGTCCGAAAAAAATCGAAAGGATTCACTTTTTTATATGCAAAAAACCGTAGGTTTTTTGCATATAAAAAAGTGATTTCCTATGTTAAATTCCGCTCTTGGCCCGAAATTCCTGCGGCGATACCCCCGCCATTTTACGGAATACCCGGCTGAAATAGGCCGAATCATTAAATCCCACCTGCATGGCCACCCGCGTGATGGTATCTCCGTTCTCCACTAAAAGCTCTTTAGCCTTTTGGATGCGTAAGCGCGTGACAGTCTCCCACGGCGACACCCCCAATTCCTGGTGAAAAATCTGGCTTAGATAATTTTCGCTGACTCCCACTTTTTCAGCCAACTCCTTACGCGTCAAAGGTTGTGCATAGTTTTCATGGATGTAAACTAATGCATATTTGACCAGCCGGCTGGTTGGCTGAGAAAGGCCATTCTCCCCGTTTAAAGTCTTGCGCAGCAGGTCCACTGTTTCATCTGGCGAAAGGAGCTCTTTGGAGTGCAGCGTAACGTGTGCAAAATCCAGTCGCTGGATATCATTCAATGAGAGTTTCTTGCCTGTAATGACGATCACTGGTAAATGCGCTGTGCGTGGATCTCCGCGCAGCATTTCCAGGATGGCGAAGCCATCGATTTCTGGCATCATCAAGTCGAGCAAAATCAACGCCGGGGTCTCAAGTTCTAAGGCGTGCAGTAATTTTGTACCGTTTTCTACGGCGCGGATCGCGTATCCAGGTAAAGCTTCACAAACCACTTGCGTGTATAAATCGCGCGCTTGGGGATCATCGTCAGCGATCAATACCATGCCCTTGGTATTGGCGTCGTAGATACTCTTGAGAAACCCGGAGAGAGTCTTATGATTAAATGGCTTGGTCAGGATGTTGGTCAAACCTGCTTGTTGGCCATGCACCCCTTCTTCTTCATATTTGTACAGGATCAACGGAAGCTGGCCAAACTGCGGTTGAGATTGGATCTGTTGGACGATTTGCCATTCAGCCGCACTGGCAGAAGACATATCCCAGGCCATTACGATCGGCTGCCCCCTTCCAGAAATTTTCTCCAGGTCGTGCATATTCTGAACCACCAGCAGGTCCAGGCCCTGGTGATTGGCAATCGATTGAATTTCTTTCGTTATATTTCCCTGCGAGCTGATCACGACCATGGCGTACTTCTCCCCCCGGGTCAGCATCAGGTGAGGTTGGTTAGAGAAGTTGGGCAGCGGCAAGTAGAAGTGGAAAGTGCTGCCTTGCCCGGGTTGGCTGTCGAGGGTCAGCGATCCGTTATGTAATGAGATTAGGCGGCGGGTAATACTCAGGCCCAGCCCTATACCTTCTCGACGGCGTGAGTTTTGCTCGAGGGTCACGAACGGCTCGAAAATGCGTTCTTGCTGGTTGACCGGGATGCCGGATCCGGTGTCTTTTACCCAGAAGTGCAGATAAGGCGGGTCTACCTCAGCGCCCAGGGTGACCTGCCCGCAGGTGGTGTATTTGGCTCCGTTGCTGAGCAGGTTCAGTAAGATCTGGCGTAACCGCACCGGGTCGGCCATGATTACCGGCAGGGCCTGGGGAATCTGCAATTTCCAGGTGACTTTCGCTCCGCGCGAGCGTCCCTGGCTGCGGGTAAAACTATGAAAAATTTCGATCAAGAAGGAGCGGGTTCTTATGGTCTCCGGGTACAACTCCAATTCACCAATTTCCGCCCTGGATACGTCCAGCAAGTCGTTAATAATTCGGATCAGGTGTTCTCCACTCTGATAAATATAGCCCAAATCACGGATTAATTCGGGTGGCAATTGGATTTTGTAAGGGTTGGGAGACTGGAGAGCGGCCTGTGAATATCCCAGGATGACGTTCAATGGGGTGCGCAGTTCGTGGCTGACGTTTGCCAGCAGGCGTGTTTTGAGCTGGTTGGCCCGCTCCGCTTCTTCGCGTGCTTTCAATGCTTCTGAGAACAGCTCTGCGTTGCGCATAGCTATACTAAAATGGTCCGCCAGGGTCTGCAGACCGATTAATTCCTGCCGCAGGTGCTGGCTGGTTCGTTTTCTGTGCAGGTCGAGTAATCCATTGGTTAGTTTTCCCAACCGGATGGGTAGAACGATGCGTGAGTGAGTGCGTGGATAACGCGTATCCGGTGGGTAGCGCTGGCTTTGCAGGGTATCCGGGATGAGGATCGGCTCGCCACTGCGGATAGCTTCACCGAGCAGGCCGGGTTGGTCGAGAGGAATGTGTTCAGGGGTCGACCCATATTCACAATTTTCCAGGTTGAAAGATTGGTCTTCCTTTGACCACAGGTATACCTGCACCATGTCAAACCCGTAGTTCGCCCGGATTACTTCAGCGATTTCTTGGGACAGGCAGCGCCGGTCGAGCAGTGATCCCATTCTTTGGTTGATGGCGCTGCTTGTTTCGAGCTGCCTCAGGCGGTTTTGCTGCTCTTGCCGGTTCAGGCCTACCATGAGGGTGGGGATGTGGGCGATCGCCACCAGTTTTTCCACGGCCACATCTGCCACATTTTCGCGGGTAATCAGGCGCGGCGTCAAGAAATATTTGGGAGGTAACACTTTCCGCTGGGCGCCTCGAATCGCCATTTCGACGACCTGTTCTCCCATTTTCTCGGCGGACGTTTCTACCGTGGCGGACATCTTGCCATTCACGATGGCTGCCAGGGCCAGTGGATCAGCGTTTATTCCTACCAGTACCAGGTCAGGATTGCTGCGTCCCAACTCTTTCAGTGATTCATATACTCCCAGCGCCAATGAGTCGGAAAGGCCAAAACCCGCATCAATCTGGCCGTCGATCTCTTTTATCGCTGACTTGATTTGTCCATAAGCGCGTTCATAATCCCAAAAACAAGGCGCATAATGCACTGAAATGTCCGGGTATCCCTGGATGGCATCTTGAAATCCTTTATAGCGGCTTTCGCCCCGGTCTTCCCCCACATCCATAATCCCCCCGGCGACGACCACTCTTCCATGGCCGCCGGTTTTTTCAACGATAAACTTGCCGGCCAAATTGGCTGCTTCGTAAAGGTCGCCCGGGCAGGTGAAGAATTTGTGCCTGATGCGACTTTCCGAAGTAGATATCACCGGCAGTCCATTTTCCAACAACTTGGCGGTGACGTTTACCGGTAAATTCACAACGATAAATGCATCCAGTTTTAATGCCAGCAGTTCATCCACCAGCGCTGCCGGCGACATCGAAGTGAAAGTGGTATTTGAGTCGGCGATTTCAAGCCGTACCAATTCCATGCCTGCGTCGCGCACGCGTTGGCAAACGACCTC
>VFSW01010643.1_pt1 | contig 13022 bp, 11 predicted proteins | sample 5358111 | NCBI WGS metagenome assembly VFSW01 (sample SAMN11554181, study PRJNA540505) | mine drainage metagenome | isolation source: sediment from site ElyBrook_90M | place: USA: Ely Copper Mine, Vershire, VT | collected 2017 | reverse complement strand
ATTTTTCCAGAATCGCGCCCCCGGCGGAATAAGCCGTACGGGGAAAGTCGTCGAACGTAAACGATACGATCGGTCCAGCGCTGCCCAGGAGCACGGAGCGCCGGTGCAGACAACACAGAATCTCGCGGCGGATTGCCCCAAGGCCCGACCCTAGGCTCATACCGACGCGACCTCCGCCCCGTCCTGAACCGTCACTTCGATGACTCCATCGTCCAACAGTTCCTTGGTCTTAGGAAACTTCAAGGAGGTAACTCCGTCCTTCGTTCCTATCTCTTCCAGGGCCAGGTCGGCAAACACCTGTCCGGAGGGCGCATTCCGTGCTGTCTTGCGGTAATTGAAGTAGAAATCCCGTCCTGTGTCGCTCAGGTATCGACGAATCAGGTAGGCCAGAAATGCGTGCTCGACTCGTTTGGATTGAACGCGGCAGCTGAACATCAAGTCCATCATGCGGGGTTCGCGACGATCAACGACAGAGAATCCGATCACGCCGTAGCTGCCAAAGCGGTCTTCACAGCTTAGAACGAAGGTGTCGAGGTGCGGGCTCGAAAGCAGATTACGCAGCACGTCGCGGTTGTAACGATTGCCGGAAAAATTCATCTGGTTGGTGCGTTGGGTCAGTTCGTGCGCTCGCTCTAGGTTCTGCTCCGTCATAGGCCGGACCGTCAGCCTAATCTGGCAATAGCGCAGGAACGCCATATAGTCGCTGCTGAACTCCTTCGCCAGGGCTTGTCGGCTCATCTCGACCTGATAGAGTTTCCGCCGCTCCCGGCTTTCGGCGGTAGTAGGAACCTGACAGTCGCCCCTTTCGGGCAGAGTCGCGTACTGGTCGGCGTTGAGAATCTGCACCTCCGGGCACGCGGCCTTCACTTCTTCCAATTCAAACTTGGAGTCGTCAACGAACAGAATGCTCTCGATTCCGATATTCAGTTGTTGTGCAATCGTCTTAATGCCCTGGCTCTTGGGTTGCCAAGAGATCTGCGGGCACAGGAAATAATGATCCAGCTTGAACTTCCTTACGACTTCGAGCGCATCCTCGGGGTTATTCTTGCTGGCTATCGATTGCAGAATGCCGCGCTGATCCAGCGTTTCAATAATGGAGGCAGCGTGCTCTTTCAAGCGCAGTCGCCGCGCGCCATCCTCAATCAGGACTCCGTCCCACAGAGTGTTGTCGAGGTCCCATACGACGCATTTGATTTTCTTATCGGCTTTGCCGGACTCCGTGTCTGCCACTTCGGTAACAAATTCCATCAGGCCAAAATAAAGCGTAGTCTCGTTGGCGTCATCGTTGGGGGTGAGATCGATCTCGAATCGTTGCCGGACATCGACGAACATCGCGATCTTCTCCAGGGGGATCCGGAGGCGGTGAAATCCTGGAGCCATGTCAAGAAGCTCCTGGAACGGAGTCTTGAAGCGCTCATCGGTCGCCCGCATAGTTATCGATAGCTGCACATTGCGCGATTCCGGGTTATAGCATTCCAACAAAAAGCAGGAGGGGAGATCCTGACCGCTGGACGCCGAGCTGGCCATTTTCTTCTTGAAACCGTACCGCTTTTTCGCAGCCGCAATCCTGACGAAGGACGGCAGAGGAAATCGCTGTAGAGCACTTCCGACCCTGTAATCCCTTAGTTCAAGCTTTTCCGCATCGTCAGCCTTATGCAATCGGATGTTGCCAGGTGTCCACAGTTTGCCCCAAGGCTTGAAGCGAATCTTGAGAAGATATGAATTCGAAGCCGTGGGCAATTCAATTCTTACCATTCCATCGGTAAATCTGCGACATTTTCCGTCCTGCGTGGGACTATAAAGGTCGCAGGTCGAGTAGCACGTCGGCCACACGCACTCAGTACAGTGCTCGCTCCAAGGGAGGACTGTTCTCGCGAGCACCCGCCCGCTGAGGCTCGCCATGGAGGCAGCGACCACCTCAGGGAGTTGGCCCGCGGTTTCTCCCGTGTTGTTTGTCTCGGTCTCGTACATTCTGATCTGCCGTCCTGCGCAAAGTGCGAAACGCGAATCTTCGATGCAAGAGGGCTGCACCCTACCCAGCTAGTTGCTTGAACAGGCCTCTTGCGCAACAGAAGTCCGCTTCCTGCTCGTCGTTTGACCCAACCATTGAAGGCCGGCGAGATTTCTCCTGAGCTTAAGCAAATTTTCGGATCGCTGCGATGGCCGAAATAGGTACATAGCGGCGGCCCCCAGCAACCGGATGGAATGATGGACGCCGAGAATCAGAAGATACGCCGACCCTCCAAACCAGCCGCGCTGCTTTTTCCAGAGCTGCCAGTCGGCGCGGCACATCTCGAGGAAGAAGCGAATCGGGGCATTGGAGGAACTGGCCCCGCCATAGTGAATCGCCCCGGCGCCGGCGAAGAAAACGATTCGCTCTCCCGCCTGGTGGAAGCGATAGCACCAGTCGATATCCTCTCCGTACATGAAAAACTGCGGATCGAGCGGGCCAACCCGCTGAATGGCGTCGCGGCGCGCCACCACAAACCAGCCGTTGAGGACGTCCACCGTCCGGGTCGTCTCATGATCGAAGTCAGACATGAGGAACCCGCCAAACACGCGGGATTTCTTGAACAGGACATCGAGGCCAACCGCTCGGCAGAAATAATTCCAGGGCGAAGGAAAGCGCATGGTCGAGCGCCCCACGCCGCCTGCCGAGGTCAACATCTTCGGACCCACCATGGCAACGCCAGGATGCGCGCGAAGGTAAGCCAGCAAGGGAGAAATGCAATCGTCGATAAACTTTACGTCCGAGTTCACCAGGCAGATGCGGTCCCCCGAACTTGCGGAGATCCCGATGTTGTTGGCCTTGGCGAATCCATAGTTCTCGGAATTTCGTATCAACTTGAATTCCGGAAACTGCTCGGCCACCATCTCCGGAGTGCCGTCGGTCGAGCAATTGTCGACCAGGATGACTTCGGAGTAGACCTCCTGGCAGTGCTCCCGCAGGGATTCAAGACACTCCAAGACATACTTCTTGGCATTCCAGACCACGATGACAACTGAGACGCTCTCAGTCGCAGGCGTGACTTCGAGCGGTGGCACGGGGGATGTAGTGGTTTCGTATCTCATGTTAAGAGTCGAACGGCAAAAAGGAACGGCGATCCTCCATTCGGCTAGCCGATATGTTTGTATATGACGTTACCGATCATCGACAAAACGGAGGACGGAAAATGGGAGAGCACATACTTTGCCGCCCTCGATTTCCACTGCTTGGTATGCAGGTCAAAAATGTGCGCTGAGGTCTCCACGGCGCCGTACCTCGAATAGGTCAGGACCGACTGCGTGGCGCCCCAACGGTTTTTGAACGTAATGAGGCCCCGCTGACCCGCGTCGCAACGTCCAAAATCAAGGAACCTCAGGCCGGAGTTCTTGGCTTCCTGGATGGTTTTCCAGAACAGCAAGTGCATGCTTCCCAGATTGTTGAACCGGGAATCGGAGCCGCCGTACTTGTACATCATCGTATCATTGTGGCGGATGGTCATCATCGCCGCGACCGGCTGATCGCCTTGGAGCGCCACGCGAATCTTCAAAGCGTCTCCGCAGCAGTCCATCAGATTGGCAAACCATTTCCGCGATTGCGAGGGCAGGTTGTGGCGCTTTCGGGTAAGTTTGACCAATTTGTAGAATTGGTCGAGCATTTCCGGCGTCGATCCTTCACGATACGTCAGGCCTTCGCGTTCCGCGCGCCGGATCTTTCTTTGGGTCGAATTCTTGTGAAAATTGTGGAAGACGTTATCGAGACTGGGCCCCAGGTCGAGTTGATGAAAGGCATAGGCCACTTCCGTATGACGGAGAAACGTGGGCAGTTCGAACGGCCGCAAAGGCCGCATTTCCAGATAGCTCCAGCGTCCCCGCCGGTATTCCCGCTCCAGGGCGGCACCTAAGACTTCCAGTTCTTCCGCCGTACTTGCCAGAGGCTCGCAGTGATCCGAGAATGGCAACGAAACCAGTCGTCGACCCGTGAGCCAGCTTTCGACGCGGCAAAATACCAGAGCGTTATCGAGATCCTGGTCGGGAGCGGATGTCGTATACGCCATGGGCTTGTATCCGTAGGTGCGCGACAACGCTGTCAACCAGCCCGTGGAGTGGAAGACAGAGGCTCGCGCATGTCTCTCCAGGAATCCGTCCCAACGGGAATCCTCAAGAGGATCGATGCTGTAAACCGACTTCGGGCGAACCGCCGATTTTGGGACAGCGGGCAAAACCGGACAAGCGAAGGCCACTGTTTTCTATCCTCGGATGAAACAGAGAATCCGAACTGCGCGACTTGCACGCTTTGCCAGTTAAAACGCGTCTCCGCCGAGCAGAATGGCGAAGGGCGTTTTTAGCAGGATTTGAACATCCAGCCACAGGGACCAGCTCCTTACATATTGCAGGTCCAGGCGCACCATATCGTCGAAGCGGACTCGGCTGCGGCCTTTCACCTGCCACAGGCCGGTGATTCCCGGCTTGACCTCCAGAACGCGGCGCCGGTGCCAGATGTCATACTCCTGGCATTCGTAGGCTAGCGGCGGTCTCGGTCCCACCAGCGACATGTGTCCGGTCAGGACATTGAAAAACTGGGGCAACTCGTCGAGACTCGTCTTGCGGAGAATGCGACCGACCCCCGTGATGCGCGGGTCGTTGGTCATTTTGTAAACCTTCTTGTCCTCGCCTTCGGCTTCGCCGTCGTTGTCGCCGCTGATCACGCGCTTCATGAAATCCTGGTGAATCTTTGGATCGTTGTTGGCGTACATGGAGCGGAATTTCAGGAAGGTGAACGGCTTCCCAAACTGCCCCAGGCGCTCCTGCTTGAAAAAGATCGGCCCCTTCGAGCCCAGCTTGACCAGGAGCGCCACCAGAAGAAATACGGGAGAGAACAGTATGAGCGCCACGACACTGCCTACGATGTCCATCAATCGCTTGACCGCGAGGGCGCTTCGGCGCGCTTTTTCGCGGTGGGCGAGATCGGGATACAGTGCGGGATTGCTGGGCGAAGTCTCGTGGTCCCAGTCTTCCGGAAAAACGTGCAGCGAGATGCTGATCTGGCTGAACTTCTCGAGGCTCAGATTGTTTCGCAAGGTCTGGCTTAGGCGAGTCATCATGGTTCCGAGGATCGCGCCATGATCGTCCATGCTGATCTCGGTGAACATGACCCCAACCACAGAATTTTCTTTGTACCAGCCGGTCACGTCGGTATCGCGCGTGGACAATGACAGCGCACCCATAATGTTGCTCAGCACTCGTCCGTTTTTGTCGGAGGAAAGACAGTTTCCGGCGTCGAGCAACATCAGCAGCACGGGATTGCGGGAGCGCTCGGTGCGCTTTCTTTCGAGCGCGACCATACGCCGGAAGGCAGCCTCGTCGAGCACCGCGCATTCCCGGCTCTTGATTGGTCGCGCCGGCACCAGGGTCCGATTGGAACGACGTAAATTCACTGCTCCCTCTCCTGCTCTTGCCCCACTTTTGCCCTGGGCTGGGATCACGTTCTGGTGGAGGCGTGCTTTGGATTCTCGGGGGAGAATGTGACGTCGACTGTCGACTGAGGTTATTCGGTGCGAAATGCCGTGGCGCTCATGTCGCTCATTTCCGTCAGGCTCGGGGTGCGCGAACCAGTGCCAGGGCCGCGTCCTGATTGGATGGAGATTTCTTGGTCCTCTGCTTGCGCGCGTGCTGCACACAGGCTCGCAGCAGTTCGGGTTCTTCCCAGGGAACATCGTGGTAGCCGGACGACAGAAAAGCACTTCCCGGATCCCGCATCCACTCCTGAGGGAACAACACCACTGTGTCCTTCTCCGTCAGCTTCGGAGCGGCCTCCACCGTGCTTCCCGCCAGAACCGCACACAACGCCGCGGGGAGATCGCGCCCGGCCCCGAGCGTAAGGTGGCCGACCTGGGTCGTTCGGGGATTGATCTCGATGAGATAGGCGTTTCCGGTGCGCGCCTCGATCATGAAATCGAACCCGTGCAGGCCGGATAGACCGAGTCGGCGGACCATCTTTCCCACTGCCGATGACATTTCAGGATGGTCGATCCAACGCATCACCGTGGCAGGTCCGGATGACGATCTCTTGTTGATAACCTCGAAATGAAGCTCGGCCAGGACTTTGCCCTGCCAGCAGGCAACCGTGCTGGTAGCCTCGCCTCCTTCGATCCATGACTGTACGCTCCCCACCGAACGCCGCCGAAGCAGCGAGGGCCAGATCAAGGTCTTGTCGTGGTCCACGATGGCGCGCTTGGCGGCCCGCGCCAGCAGGGGAGGAGTTTGCAGAGTCCGGAAAGCGCTTTCGGCTTCTTCCAGCGTCTGAACGATTCTTACTCCAACTCCGCCGGAGGTCCCATCCGCCTTGACCACCGCCGGAAAACCGATTTCGGCAGCCAGCCGGCGGAGATCTTCGAGGTTTCCGACAACCGCGGTCTTCGGCGTGCGGATGCCTTCGTCACCCGCCATCCGCATGAAAGTCGCCCTCTCGTAGACGACCGGAAAACTCTCGGGAGCGCCAAACGAACGCTCGATCAAGGCGCAGATGGCGACTCCGTCGGCGCCGCGGCTCTTTTCCCGGCAGTAAAGATGATGCAACTGATGGGTCGAGAGATCATCCCCGGGAACGATCAGGTCCGGCCGGGCCGAGCGAATCGCTTTCGCCAGAGACATCAATGGCATCAGGCCGTGGTAGGAGTGAGTTCGTCGCACCGCGCTCGTTTTCTCTAGCGGATGCCGTGCCGGGCAGACAGCCTCGACCATGCATCCCGCATTCGACAACGCCATGGCGAGCCGGGATGTAGGGAACCAATGGGACGTCGCCGCAACTAAAACCGTTGGCTTCAATTCTTTCTATTTCTCCATAACAACAGCGAGCCGTTCATTTGGAAAACGACCTCGGCATCGAGCGTGGAAGCTACGACCGGAACATCTCACTTGCGTGCCGGCCTGCGCCGTGACGACGCACGGGCCTCCGATCGGTTGCGGTTACAGCGATGTTCCGGTGGCCCCGTCCGGCGTCGGAACTCCGGGATACACGGCGGAAAAAACTTCCCCGGATGACACCTTCCGCTCCGCAGCCTCGGGGAGGAGATGGAACGAGATTACGATCTGGTGAAACTGCTGCGGAGTGAGATGATCCTTCATGGTTTGGCTCAGCCGGTTCATCATCGTCGCCGGAATTTCGCCCTGATCGTCGAACGCGATCTCGGTAAACAGCACTCCTACCACCGAGTCTTCCTTGTACCAGCCGGTCACGTCGGTTTCCCGCAGCATGCGGGACAGCGTGCAAACGATCTTGCGCAGGCTGGCCCTGTTATTTTTCGCGCCCGCATGCTCCCCCATATCGAGCAACATGAGCAGGAACGACTTCTGCGATCGCGTGGTGCGACGGCGTTCGATCGATATCATGCGGTGAAAGGCCTCTTCCCCGAGGGCCTCGTGTTCGATGGTTCTGGCGCCGACAAAGCGGGCAGCGGATGCGGATCGGGAATTCACGAGTGTTCTCCTGAGATCTGATTGAGGATGGTTACTGGAACAACCGGGAAGTTGCGATCCCAGGCCGGGGGAGTTGGCCGGGTTCATTTCGTAATCTATGGTTTACAGTCTGTGTTCAGGAATCGAATCTATGCCCACGGAAACGACGCGTCACTTTTTTCCCGGTGGGGAATAGCGTTGATAGTAGTTTTCGTGATCGGTGTGCGCGCACCCATTGAGTACGACGCCCAGCAGGTCCGACCTCTTCAAAGCTTCCAGCCCGCGCTGCAGCTGTTTCTTTTCGGATTTCCCCTCCCGCGTCACCAACAGCGTGCCGTCGGTCAGACGGGCCCAGACCGTGGTGGCGGCGAGCGGCAGCAGTGGCGGCGAGTCCACAATGATCCAGTCGAACCATGCCGCGAGTTGGCTCATCAACTGGGAGAGCCTCCCCGACTGCATCAACTCCAGGGGATTCGCCGGTGGATTTCCGGCCGGCATGAGCCAGAGTCCGGGACCTCCGAGGCGATAGATATTCGAGGGCGTCTGCTGTCCGCTTTGCAGCCACTCGGCTAGACCGGCCAATTTTCCCAGGCCGAACTGCTGAGCCAAAGTGGGGCGCCGCATGTCGCCTTCGATCAGAAGGACTTTCTGTTTTCGACGGGCCAGCACTCCTGCCAGATTGGCGGACACCAGGCTCTTGCCTTCCTCCGGAATCGTGCTGGTTACAAGAACTTTCTTCAGTTGCCGGGCTTGCTGCATCTGCCGCAATCGAACACCCAGAAAGCGGAACTTTTCCGCGGCCAGGCTATCCGGTTCGGTAAAGTACACCAGCCGGCTGGACGGACCGACGCTTACTTCCAGCGACGGAAAATGCGCGGTCAGGTCGGCCGCATTCTCCGGCAAGATCGCTTGTGGAGAGTCCGCCGCGGGCGTGGGAAACGCGGGCGTAGCTATGTCGTGTCCGTGGAACGCAGGAACCGCGTCCTGCACTGCCCCGACCGCAGTGGCTGCCGCATCGGCGGACTCCACAGCACGAGGAGCTTCGAAAACCGTAGCTACCGAAACCATGTCGGGGTATTCGACTCCCGATTGCTCCGTTCCCGAGCGTTGCAGGGCGTCAAATATACGGCTCATTTTTGCGCCCTCACGCGCCTAGTGGAATTCGCAAGTCCGAACCGCTCTCCTGCGCTGTTCGTAAGTGTGCATACAAATCGAGCAGGGTTTTCGCCGCCCGCTCGATTTCACCGGAACGCTGGCCTTGCAGTTCAGGGTTGGCGATCGGGTTGGCGATCGAGGAGTGCCGCACGTTTAGCCGGAAATCCGCCGCGATCTCCGCGATGATCTCCGGAGAAATGCTGCGCGACTGCTTGGCGTATCCGTGGATCAGCGCGTTCTCGCACAGTGTATTGATCAGGCGCGGAAATCCCTGCGACTGCCGGTGCACTTCGAGGATCGTTTCCATGGGAAACAGTTGTGCCGGATTAGCGTTTCCCGCCAGTTGCAGACGGCAAAAAATGTAGCCCTGGGTTTCCTCCAGATTCAACGAGCCTAAGTGCGACCGCAGGGCAATGCGCTGCTTAAGCTGGCGCAATTCGTTGGAATCGAGCTTCTCGTCAAGTTCCTGCTGGCCAATCAGCAGGATCTGCAGCAGCTTCTCATGCGGCGTTTCCAGGTTGGTGAGCAACCGCACTTCCTCAAGCACGTCGGCGGAAAGATGGTGAGCCTCGTCGACGACCAGAACCGTGGTGAGATTTCTCTGATGACGCGAAATCACGAAGCTGCTCAGATCAAGCAGCAGGTCGCTCTTCGACTTACCCGCGGTGGGCAGGCGGAAGTCTCCGGCAACGTACTGCAGGAACTCCATCGGGCTCAAACGCGGGTTGAATACATAAGCATACGCGACGTTGGCGCGGTGCAGCACCTGAAGCAGGCAGCGCACCAGCAGCGTTTTGCCGGTGCCTACTTCCCCGGTCATGACCACAAAGCCTTTGCGCCGCTTCACCCCGTAGTAGAGCGCGGCCAGGGCCTCGTTGTGTTTCCTGGTCGCGAACAGGAACGAGGGATCGGGCGTGATCTCGAATGGGTTCCGCTGCAGATTGTAGAAGCGCTTGTACATGAAATTAAACTAGCCGCGCAGGTAACTGAACGCCGATCCCGCTAATATCGTAGCAAACACAAGGGCCGCCACCGCCCAGCCCAGCCAGAGTTTCCGGTTCGCGATTTGTTCGTCGGACGGGCCCAGGATCGCGGGAATTTCGCCAATTACCTCGGCCGGCAGCAGCTTGCGGATGTCCTTGGCGTTGTGCAGGCGGTCATCCATATACTCGAAAGCCCCAGCCACGACCACGCCGAGGGCCAGACCGAAGCCCAGGCCGAGACCGCAGAACTTGAGACGATTGGGAAATTCAGGGCGCTCAGGGAAGCTCGGCGGGTCCACGATGCGGAAGCGCTCGCCTTGCTGCAGCAGTTCCATGCTCGTCGCCATCTTCGACTCGTTTTTCTTCTTCAGCAAATCGTCGTAATTCGCCTTGGACTGCTCGTAACCCCGAGTAAGATCGGCCAACTGTTGCTCCCGGACCGGCTCCTGGTTCAACCTTCCCTGATAGTCGTCCACCTTCGCCTTTAAGCTCGCAATGGTCTGCTCGCGGTTGGTGATTTCGAGCTGATTGGATCGCAATTGGCTCTGGATGGGAGCGAGCATTGAGGTTTGAGCGGGATCTGCGTTCGCGGCATCCGTGCTATCGCCGGCTCCACTCGAGGCCTTCGACTTCAGGCTGGCGAGAAGTTGATCCCGCATCTGTTCGGTCTCCGCGATCTGCTCTTTCACTTTGCGCACATCGGGGTGTCGGTCGGTGTAGCGCGAGCGTAGATCGGTAAGCTGCGCCTTCAGCTTATCCAGTTGCTGGTCGAGCGCGGGAAGGCCGACGCTGGTGGTGCCGTCGGCGCCCTTCGGCGATGCTTGCAGGTTGCGGTATTGATCCGCCAATGTCTGCAAATAGAGGTGCTGTTGCCGGGCGCTGTTGAGAGCGTCTTCTTCATTTTGCAACTGGGACTGCAGCCCGGTCAGAATCTGAAGATTGCTGGCCAGCTGCCCCGGCATTTCTCCGATGTGTTGCGCCTGGAACTGGCGGATCCTGTCCTCCTGGTCCGCGAGTGTCTTGCGGGCGCTCTCCAGCTGGGTTTCAAGGAACTGCGTGGTGTCTTCCGACTGCTGTTGGCGCACTTCAAGATTCTCGTTGATGAAAAGGTTGGTGAGTTCGCTGGTGACCTGCTGCGCCAGATGAGGGTCACGCGACGAATAGTAGACGTTGAACGCTGTGATCTGATCGCGCGCATCCCGCACCAGCGCGATTTCGATGTCCTTGCGCATTCGTTCTACCTTCTGATCGGGCGATCGCTGCGTGTGCTCGCTGGCATAGAGGTTGAGCTGGTCGATGATATGCAGCAGCCGCGTTCGGCTGAGAATCTGCTGCGTGATGCTTTGCAAACGTTCCTGCAAATCGTCGCTGACGTTCGGCGTGACGTAGTCCTTGGGCATGGTGGGCTGCTCCACCAGAATCAGCGTGCCCGACTGATAGCGCGGCGGCAGCACCCACCTCGCTCCCCCCACCAGCGCCCAGCCGATAAACAGTGGGATGAGGAAGTAGAGGTGCCGGCGGCGCACCACCCCCAGATAGCGCTGCAGGTCGAGGCCTTCGGACCCGCTCTCTTCGAGATCGTCAACCATAAAATTATCTTCGAAACTATATGCCCAGCGGTCGGGCGAACTGATACGACACGGAAACGAACTCGCGATTGGTGTCCGGAGTAGTGGAGATTGCGGCGACGTTGTAGCTCTGGTGCAGGCGGGTGTAGCCGGCCTGCACGTTCAGATGCTCGCCAAACAGCCGTTGCAGCGAAGCAGTTCCAGAAATCGTGTGCCCGTTTGTGCTCTCCCCGGCGACTTGGTCTACGCCGTCCACCACCTGACTGTTGCTATAGCCACCAGACACCGACGCGCTCAAGCTGCGGGTGAGCTGTTGCCGAAGCGACACGGTTGCTGCGTCGGCGTGAACCGCGCCAACCAGACCCCATCCGGCAGTAATCAGGTGCGAATAACTGACCGCCGCGCCGGTGAAAGCCGCCTGCCAGTTGATGCTGGCGCCACCCGCCGGCGTCCAGGTGTGCAAACCGGGCTCTTGGCCGGGTACTCCAACCAGCAACTGGGGCCCGACGTCTGCGTATTGGGGACCGCCGAATACGGAGATCGAAAGCCTCTTCGAAGGATCGAACGTGTAGAAAGCGAAAATTGCGTGGGTCTGCGTTTCGTTCTGGCCCTGCGCCGGAAACGACAACAGCCGCTGATACTGGTAGCTCACGCCGAGATAGTGCACTTTCGAAACGCGATAAGCGTAAACGCCCGAACCCGCCTGCTACTCGGAATCGAACAAGCCCGGAACCTCGGCCTGATTGGGGTAGTGCAGGTTCGTGAAACTTCCGCTCGCCCCAATCATTTCATTCGCCGCAAACTGGTAGGTGATGCCCACATTTCCGGAATTATGCAACTGGTCGGCTATGGGAGCCACCACCGAGAGATCCGATGCCTGCGCTCCTCCCGAAACGGCGCCTGCCGATGCCAGATTTGGCTGATTGAACACGTTCGACGACTTCTGAAAGCTGTCGTTTGCGCTGAACGTCACGTGCGGGCTCAGGCGGTACTGAAAATCGATCGAAGCGTTCTGGTCGGCTTCGTTGAGCGCGCTATTACGCTGGTAAAACGTAAATCCGGGCGCGTAGTGCAGAGTCCAATGCAGCCGGGTGGTGCTTTCATCGAGCGCTATAGTCGGCCAAACCGAATAACTCACGTCGCTGACCGGCGCGGCGCTAGGCCCGGTCGCTCCGATCACATTGTCGCTGTAGGCAGTCGAGAAAGTCACTCCTCCTCGCAAATAGTTCGACCGTTCCTGCGTGGTGGGCACTACGCGGTACGACTGCCCGCTGACGGGAGGCGGCGTGGGCATGGGTTCGCTGACCAGATTTTCCTCCCCGTCGCCGGATGGATTGTTACCGGAAGCCGGCGCTGGCAGATGGTGCGTATCGTCCATCTGCACCTGCACCTGCGTCTGCGCCTGCGCCCCGAGCCGCGCGACCGGCAGCAACATCCCGCCGAACAGCATCGAGCCCAGCAGAATTTGCCGCAGCGATTTCATCCTGATGTGCAGATTGTGCAAAATGCCTTAGGGTACGATGACGGTGTCGCGGGGTTGAATCTTTAGGTTCTGCGCCAGGTTCTTGCCCTTGACTACGTCCTTGTAATTGAAGGGCAGCCGAGTCTCGGTTCCGTCGGCGTTCTGCCGCAGCACATAGATCGACTTCTGCTTGGCGAAATCGCGGAAGCCGCCGGCCAGCGCAATCGCATCCAGTACGGTGAGGGAATTCGCAATCACGAATGTTCCCGGATGCGCCACCTGACCCAGCACATTAAACTTCTGACTGTTGATCTGTTGCACCATCACCGAAACTTCCGGCTGAGAAATGTAGTTCTGCAGCCGGCTGGCAATTTCCTGCTCGAGTTTCAGCGGAGTGCGGCCAGCCGCTTGCAC